>WBZR01004404.1_pt1 | contig 11548 bp, 8 predicted proteins | sample 5204231 | NCBI WGS metagenome assembly WBZR01 (sample SAMN12412403, study PRJNA552823) | activated sludge metagenome | isolation source: activated sludge from anammox sidestream of wastewater treatment plant... | place: USA: Virginia | collected 2017-08
GGACGGCCGTATGGACATCGTTATCGGCGACTCTTCCGGATCTGTCAAGGTGATAGATTCTACAACCGGGTTACCGGTGACAACGCTAGCCAGCTTTGGGTCTCAGATCGACGGGCTCGAGGTAAGAGACGTGGCGGGCGGCCCTGCTCAGGACCTCGTCTTCTGCGCTGGTGGTAAGTTGTCCATTGGATACGATGGAAGTGGAGGAACAGAGCTCTGGCAAAGTGAGTATATTGCGCCCGATGTCGGTGGGTCCGACACCCTGCTCGTCGATGACGTTGACTCTGACGGCAAGCAGGAGGTGCTGCTAGGAGATGGAAACCTCGGTTTCGATCTCTTTGAGATCACGCGATGAGTTCCGCGCGATCTCTTGACAAGACCAAAACCTGGCGGCTTTCCCAGTCAGGACGGCAATTTTCTCCCTGACAATGGGAGTAATCCCCTCTATACTGTAAGGCTCCAAGGGGAGCTGGCAGGGAGAACACACCATGAAAGGGCTCGCGATTCTGGTCCTCGCGATCTCCGCCTCGGCGATGGGGGCGAAGACACCCGCCGTCTCGTACGGCAGCTTCAAGGCTGGCAAGGCCACCTATCACACGGTGACGTGCGATCTTGCGTCTGGAGCTCTGGCGGTGAAGACCATGCACTCGTCGAACCTGACCTCCGTTTGGAGCTTCATCGCTCGTGAGCAGCCCGTCGTCGCGCTCACGGGGACGTTCTTCAACCTGAAGAGCCACAGGCCGGTCGCCGACGTGCTTGTCGATGGCCGTTTGGTTGCACAAGGCTCCCGTGGAACCGCCATCGGCATCGACTGGCTGGGCGGGGTCGAGATCTTCGACCGGCCCTATCGGGTTGCGGTCGATTGGACTAACTATCAGTTTGGGCTGCGGGGCGCGATCCGGGTTGTCAACGGCGGCGTCGTCCAGCCGAATCCCAAGGCCCAGAAGTTTCGCGACTCAGGCTTGTGGGGCCGTGCGTCCCGCACCGGTCTCGGGCTTGCGGAGAACGGCAAGCTCGTGGTCTTCGCCACGAAGAACGCAGTCACCTTGTCCGAGCTCGGAAAGGCGATGAAGAGCCGGGGCATCCGCAACGGAGTCGCGCTCGACGGTGGGACATCGAGCTGTTTGTACTACAACGGTGCGATGCTGGTCTCACCGGGCCGCAAGCTCTGCAATATGCTCGTGATCACCCGGCGCAACGCGGACGGCCTCGCCGCTTTCGGGCTCTGAAAAACCCTCGACTCAGTTGAATCAGGCCGAGGATCGGGAGCATACTGAGACGTTAGGGACGGGACCTCGGAGTGACTCAACCCATGAACTTTCGCCTGTTGACCTTGCCGTTGCTGTTGTTGGCCGCGAACGCCCACGCGATCTTCATCAACTGGACGCAGTACTACCACGTCGGCTCGAACGACGAGGTCTTCACGGCGACCGCGATGGACTCGCTCGGCAACACCTATGTGGTGGGTACAAGCGACAACGGCCCCGACCTCGACGCGCTCGTCGTCAAGTTCGGACCGGGAGGATCGACCCACTGGGCGATCAAGTTCACGGGTGCAGGCGACCAGGTCGGCAAGCTGATTGCCGTGAGCCCTGACGCCAGTCAAGTGTATGTCGCGTTTGAGCGGCCCGGAGGCGGCGTCGCTCTTGCCCGACTGAATCCGGCCAACGGAGCCGTCGTTTGGACACGTCCTTTCAATCCGTCGGGTGGGCGGACGCTACGCCTGACGAAGATGTTCGTCGAGCCCGGGGTCACGTTCAACGTGATTCACTTTCCGTTCGAGGATCGACCTGCTTCAGGCGTCATCGCGCTCGCGATCTATACGGTGACCGACTACAACGCCCTGTCCGGCGGGATCTATGAGTCAGCGGGAGGTCCGGATCGGCATATTCTCGACCTCGAGCCCAAGCCAGGCGGCGGCGGCGCCTACATCCTGATCGGCGAAGGGTCTGTTCCCACGAATGCTCGGATCTTGCCGTATCACGGGGCGTCCCTCCTCGACCTCTATATCGACGTGAGCGAGGCGACCTGTTTGGCGGCGACCCCAACCCATGGAGGGCAGCTCTTTGCCGTGGGCGCCCATACCGGGAATCACATCAAGCTGTATCGGATCTCCACCTCTACAAACACGGTCGTCAAGTCGAGCGACCATGTCCTGTCCGGCGCGACCGACGCGAAGATTCTCGACCTTGCTTCGGACAGCGTCGGAGACCTCTATGCATGCGGCTATGAGGTCGTGCCGTCGTTCGACAAGGAGGCCTATCTCGCTCGCTACCGGTATGCAGACCTTGCCCGGCTGTGGCGAACTCCCAGGCAATCGACGACCCAAGCCGAGCGGTACCTGGCGGTCGGCGTCGACGCGTACGGGACCGTGGGGGCCGCTCTCCAGCGTGATGCGATCTTGCGGATGATCGGCGTCTACCTGTACGACACGAGTGGGGTGTTTCTCTACTATTCGACTTACCAGGCGACCGCCCCCCAACTGGCCCTCTTCGACCTGGACGCGAGCGCGAACGGGCTGTTTACCGTCGTCGGCTCGCGGTGGGACGGCGCTCACTCGAATGGGTACGCCACTCAGGTTGGGCCCGAAGGGCTGAAGGCGCTGACGACTCCGCAGGCCAGCTATGTGGGAGGCGCCGGCATCGCGATGACAGCTTGGATGTACAGACCGAGTGGCGCTGCTCGCACGCTCGTCATGAACTCGAGTGACCCATCCGTGGTCCCGCCGTCACCGATCAACGTCGCCGCTGGAACCACGTCGAAGAGCTTCACGATCACGACCCAGCCGACCGCCACCGACCTGACGGTGGACGTGACCGCTTACCAGGGGGCGGCCCGTCGAACCAAGCGGATCACCGTCCTTGCGCCACGCCCCTCTTCGGTCAGTCTCAATCCGCTGAGCGTCCAAGGCGGAGTCTCATCTGCGGGCAAGGTCTATCTGACCGGGAAGGCTCCAACTGTGGGGGTGACTGTCGATTTGGCTTCGTCGAACCCGGCGGCTACGGTTCCTGCCAGCGTCGTCATCCCGTCTGGCAGCTATAGCGGCTTGTTCACCGTCGCGACGACCACGGTCGCAGCCACCGCCTATGCATCCATCTCGGCGAGCCTCAACGGAACGACGAAGACGAGGACCTTGACCATCACCCCTTGATCTTCGCGAGTGCGACCTCGATCGCCCGCCCGAGGAAGAGGTCCTTGCCGTCTTCCGCATACTCGGTGTCGACCGCGATGTCGGGGGCTACGCCCTTGCCCTCGAGTCGTGTGCCATCGGTGAGCAGCTCGACCATCGGGATTTCCAGCATCGCCCACTCGTTCAGCCTCATCGGAGAGGTGCCGAGAACGTGTCCAGCGGTGTTGCGTCCGACCAGCACGGCCCGGCCGCTTCTTTTGAGCAAGTAAGCGGTGACCTCCTTGGCGCTGCGCGAGCCTTCGTTGATCAGGGCAATCAACGGTCGGCCGTAGCCGAACAGCTGCTTCATGCCGCCAGTCGGCCCGAACTTCCACTCGAGCACGGACTCAGGGCGATAGAAGGGATCCAGGAAACCCTCAGGCCGGCCTCCGAACCCGTCGCGGAGGTCGAGAATGAAGGCGTCGGTATCCTTCAGCTGGCCGTAGACGGCAGTGCTCAGCGCGTTCTTGAACCCTTCCGAGCTCATCGTCCACAGGCGGAAGTAGCCGATCTTCTTGCCACCCTGCTCGATGACGCGTGCGCTCTTGCGGGAGCCCTCGAGGAACATCTCCATGGCGGGGGTGCTGGTCGTGGCGATGTCAGCTTCGCGCTCCATCGAGCCGCGCTTCCACTTCACATGGACCTTCGGCTTGTCCTTGAACGAAAGGACAGGCTGCAGCGGCTGCGCGTCGACCGATACGATCAGATCTCCCTTGACCAACCCAGCCTCCTCCGCCGGCGACCCGTTCATCACCATCTGCACCGAGTAGCCGTCCCGGGCGGGCTTGAACCAGACGCCAATCTGCGCCATCTCCGATTTCCCGCCGATAAGCCCGTCCATGCTGTAGTAACCCTGATCGGCCTGGGTGAAGAAGTCGAAGTGGGAGTCTCCGAACCCGTCGATCATCGCATTGACGACCCTGCTGAAGTCCTCTCGGGTGGTTGCCGCTTTGGCTTTGGGAGCCGTCTCCTCGATCCGGCGCTTCAGTTCGTCCGCTCGGGTTGTCCGGGCGTAGTAGCGCGACTGGATCGCGCGCGCAGTCAGTTCCCAGGCCTTGTCGAAGTCGGTGTCGAGCAGGGCGACGGAGGCAAACAGAGGAAGGAGGATCATCGATCCACATTTACCTTGCGTGAAGATTTCCGGGTTTCTCACTCGGGCGAATGGCCTAAGATGAAAGTCATGGAAACGCGCGCGCTCAAGGTGTTGTTCGGCCTGGCCTGCCTCATGATGGGTCTGGGAGTGCGTGCGGATGTCTTCACCCATTGGGATCGCCGCTACCATGTCGGCTCGAACAAAGAAGAGTTCGTCGATGTGGCAATCGACCCGATCGGGAACGTGTATGCGATCGGAGTTAGTCACAACGGAACCGACAAGGACGCCCTGATCGTTCGGATTGGCCCGGGGGGCGACCTGTACTGGGCGATCAAGTTCACCGGCGCAGGCGACCAGATCGGACGGTTCGTGCGGTTGAGCCCCGATGGGAGTCAACTCTATATCGCGTACGACCAGCCGACGACGCAGACCAAGCTCGTCCGGCTGAATCCGGCCAGCGGGGCGGTGATGTGGAGCCGCACGCGTTCGGTCCCCAGTCCCGACAAGTATTCGAGCGGCGGGCTGTTTCTGACCCAGCCATCAGGTTCGACCCGACTCTATTGGCCGATCCGCTACCAGCCACCCACCGGTAACGGCATCGATACGTTCCTGTATGACGAGTTCGGATCGGCGGTTAATGGGCAGGCCTACTCGACCGGGGGCGCCGAGCGGGTCGTGCTCGACATAGCCGGGAGACCCCAGGGTGGAGCGTATTATTTGATTGGCGATCCGTTGGCAACCAGCCCTGATTCAGAAGTCTGGGTGATGGGCGCCGGTGGGACGCGATCGTCGATCATTCCAGCTCCGAACGCGACTGCGATCGGTTCGACCGCCGCCGCCGGGGGCCAGCTCTTCGCGGTGGGTGGCTACAACACGAATCGAGTCTCGCTAACCCGAATCCGCACCGACACGAACGTCGTGAACCTGACCATCGACAACATCCTCTCCGGCGCAACCGGGATTGCGATTCAGGATGTCGACGCCGACGCCCATGGAAACCTGTACGTCGCCGGCGTCGAAAGCACCACCTACGCGTCGTTTCGATTCCTTGCCCGCTATTCCACCCAAACGTTGGTTCGTATTTGGCGAACTGCCCGCGATACACCGAGTGGGCGCTACTATGGCTTGAGCCACGTCGCTGCCGACCCCTACGGCAACGTCGCCGCCAGCGGCAACTGGTCGGATCCTGCGGGGTTCGGAGGCTCGGAGACCAAGGTCTACGACGGCAAGACAGGCCTCCTTCTCGGGGGCACGGAAGTGGTGGATCCTAACGGAAACATAAGCGTCGCCACAATGGCCGCAAACGCAGACGGAATGATCGCGACGGGTGGCAAGAAGTGGGACTACCCCGGCCCTGTTCAGAAGGGCATGTTGTGGTTGACCAAGCAACGAGGGCTGAAGAGGCTGTCACAGCCGTCCCAGCTTTATGTTGGTGGTTCCGTCATCCCGGTCACGGTGACGATGTATGGGTCCGCCGCGACCAATCGGTCGGTCGCCCTGTCGTCCAGCTCTGCGTTGGCTCCCGTCCCTGCGAGCATCCTCATTGCGCTGAATACGGTCGCCAGGAGCTTCAACATTGTGACCGGCCGCACCGGGACCGATGTCGCGGTCACCATCACGGGCACCTTCGAAGGAGTGGCTCGCACGACGTCGTTTACCGTGCTGGCCCCACGACCCTCGTCGCTCACGTTCACTCCTAACTCGGTGGTCGGTGGCAACTCATCGAGCGGGCGGGTGAACCTGACCGGTCTGGCGCCCGCCGCGGGAGCGGTCGTCACCCTTGCGTCGAACGGCCCTCAGGTCGTGGTGCCGCCTTCCGTGACGATCCCCAACGGCGCGGGTTTCGGGACGTTCAATGCCACGACGATCGCGGTCGTATCGACGGTCGTCCGGACCGTGAGCGCGACTGCGCACGGCGTCACCAAGACTGCGACCTTGACGGTGAACCCTTAGCGAGGAGCCTTGGGCTGGGCCATGCGTAGGGCGGTCATCCGTCGCTGCCCTTCACTGGCGTGCCCCTGCAACGCCCCATAGAGGTCGTATGCCTCGGCGCCGTCGATCTCGACGTCGACGAATGAGCCTGGTTCGGCCGATCCCCGCGCGAAGACCAGCCCGTCGATCTCGGGCGCGTCGCGATGCGATCGCCCGATCGACCAAGTGACGCCGGACTCCGTCATCTGCTCGTCGACGAGGACTCGGAGGCTGCGCCCGACCCACGAGCGGTTGACCTCCAGCGAGATGCGCTGCTGGGTCCGCATGATCCGGTCGTACCGCTCGTTCTTGACCTTCGCCGAGACCTGGCCATCCATCTCGAACGATGGCGTTCCCGCCTCCCGACTGAACCGGAACGCGCCGACTCGATCGAGCCGGGCGGCTTGCACGAACTCGATCAGGTGGCCGAACTCGGCGTCGGTCTCTCCCGGGAAGCCGACGATGAACGTCGACCGGATCGCGACGTCGGGAACGGAGGCCCGCACCTTCTCGACCAACTTCAGATAGCGGTCGCCATCCATTGGGCGCTTCATGCGGCGGAGGACGTCCGGTTGGCTGTGCTGGAGGGGGATGTCGATGTATTTCGCGACCTTGGGCAATGTCGCCAAAGCTTCGATCACCTCGTCGGTCAGGCGGCTCGGATAGAAGTACAGGATGCGGATCCACTCGATCCCCTCGACATCGTTGAGCTCACGGAGGAGCCTGGGAAGCGTGAACTTCCCGTACAAGTCATAGCCGTACTGGGTGACATCCTGAGCGATCAGGTTGATCTCGCGACAGCCCGTCTTGGCGAGGTGGCGGGCCTCCGCCAACACCCGCTCGATCGGCTTGCTCGCGTGCTTGCCTCGGAAGCTGGGGATCGTGCAGAACGTGCAGGGATGATCGCACCCCTCGCTGACTTTGAGGTAGGCCGACCACGGCTTGCCGGTTCGCGCCCGGGTTTCTACGTCCGCCCACAGATGCTGCGGCGCGTGCTCCCCCTCGCCCTTCCCTGAAGGGAGAGGGGGCTGGGGGGTGAGGGTAGGTGTAGGTGCGGCGGCCGACGCGAACTCGTCCTTCCCTGAAGGGAGAGGGGGCTGGGGGGTGAGGGTAGGCAAGTGCGCGAAGCGCGACACGATCTGATCGAACCGTCCCATCTGGCCGACCCCCACGTAGGCGTCCGCTCCAGGGGCGAGCCGCTCGAGTTCCGCCCCGAGGCGTTGAGCCAGACATCCGGCGACGATCACTTTGCCCGTCTTGCCGGCCCTCTTCTCACGAATCGCGTCCTTGATCGCCCGAACACTCTCTTCTTTCGCGCTCTCGAGGAAGCCGCACGTGTTGATCACGGTGACATCGGTGCGCTTCGCTGCCCCGTCCACCGCGTAGCCGGCTTGCTGCAGGACCCCCGCGATCTCCTCGCTGTCCACCTCGTTCTTGGCACAGCCGAGGGTGACGATTTTGACTTTGGGAGCGCCATCAGGCATCGATGTTCATTATGAACGCGCGATGCGAGGGGACCATTTGACGTAACCTAGAGGAGTCTCATGGTTTCCCACGACAACGCGGCTCCGGCTCCCCTCGTCGACGTGCAGAACTCCCGCGATCTGCGCAATATCCCGATCGACAAGGTCGGCGTGCGCAAGGTCAAATATCCGATCGTCGTCCTCGACCGCGCCCGAGAACGGCAGCACACCATCGGCAACTTCACCCTCACCGTGGACCTGCCCCACCACTTCAAGGGCACCCACATGAGCCGGTTCCTGGAAGTGTTGAACGAGAACCAGGGCGAGGTCAGCATCCACGCCCTGCCCAAGCTGCTCAAGGGGTTGAAGGAGAAACTGGACGCCGAGCGTGCCCACGTCGCGATCGAGTTCCCGTTCTTCATGGTGAAGCACGCTCCGGTGACCGGCAAGGCGGGCATGATGGAGTACACCTGCGCGTTCCTGGCCGAATCGAACGGCAAGGACGACTTCGTGATGAAGGTGGTCGTGCCGGTAACGACGCTGTGCCCGTGTTCGAAGGAGATCAGCGCCCGCGGCGCCCACAATCAACGAGGCTGGGTCACCGCTCAAATTCGCTTCGAGGGCATGATCTGGCTCGAAGAGGTCATCGAGATGATCGAGGCGAGCGCCTCCTGTGGGCTCTTTCCCGTGTTGAAGAGACCCGACGAGAAGTGGGTGACCGAGCACGCCTACGACAACCCCCGCTTCGTCGAGGACATGGTCCGCGAGGTCGCGCTCGCGTTCGACGCCGATCCCCGCATCACCGGCTATGAGATCGAAGTCGAGAACGAGGAATCGATCCACGCCCACAACGCCTACGCGTATGTGAAGCGGTAATCGGCTAGCGGTTAGCGGTTGGCGGTTGGCGGTGGGCGGTGGGCGGTCGGTGGTACAGCGCCTCCCCCCGCCCCAATCGAAGACGCCCGAATCGTGTCCGTCAATTCACCCACACGCAGCGTTGCGGAGTTGCCTGCACAATAGAACCAGTTCGACCCTTGGCACGCGCTTTGCAGCGGAACAAGACCGGGGTCTAGGAGGGTCTCAGATGAGCCCCCTGCTGATGTTTGTTTTTCGCCTTGTGTTCGCCTTGTCGCTGTTTGGGTGTGCTTCCCTGACGTTCGCCCGCCCGGACCTTAACGCGTTTCTCAACGAGCGGTCGATGTCGGTTGCCGACCTCGTCCGCCAGGCAAGACGCGACCCCGAGGTCATGGATCGCTTCCGCCGCCATTTCGCGATGGGCGACAAGGAGCTGATCGCCTATCTGGGCAGTCTGCGCCTGGCGCGCCTCGCGAAGGCCGGCGTCTATCGGGTGTACAGCGTCCCGCCCGGCGGCTGGATCAAGATGCACTACGAGACGCTCCGGGAGGGTATTCCCGTGTTCGCCGATATGGCCGGCGACCCGGTGCTGCTCGTCAAGTGCGGGAACCCGCTGACCACGGGGCCGAAGAAGCCGATCGCCGAGAACGAGGACTCTCCGGAGACTCAGGCGCGGACCGACACCTTGCGGGAGCTCACCATCGCCGCCGACACCCCTGCAAGCACCGATCTCTACGCGATGGCCCCCGCCAGCCCCCAGATGCCGCCCGAGCAGATCGTGACGATCGACCAGAGCCCGGTGGTCATCCTCCCCGGCGCGTTCGGGGCGAGCCCGTGGCTGCTGGGTTCGCTGGGCTTCCTGTTCATCGGCCGCGAGGACGAGGGCGGGGGGACGACGGCGATTCCGGAGCCTTCGACGGTCGCGGTGCTCGCGATCGGAACCGGGCTTCTGGCCCGCAGAGCCCGACGCCGGCGGTAGCGGCGTCGCCCATCTTCCCTTCGAGGGGGGAAGGTGTGGGTCTCCGAAGCGCCATTTTAGAGTGCGCGACCCATGGTCGCGCTTTGACCCGGCGCCGGTGATCGCTCCCAGACGTCTGGCGACGGGTTCCAGATGTCTGTAGATGGGTGCCGGCGGTCCGGCGGTGGGTGCTGGCGCTCCGCGACCCGCTGCCGGCGGTCCGGGACTGGGCTACAGCCGTCTGGCGGTGAGTCCCGGCCTTCTGGAGGTGAACTCCGGCGCTCCGGGAGCGGCTTCCGGCCCTCTGGGAGCGAATCACGGAGGGTGTCTAGGTTCAAATGGTCTCCCCCTCTCCACGATGGTCGTGCGTGGGGAGGGGGCTGGGGGTGGGGAGATGAATGGCGAGATGCCCCATCCCAGTGTCGTGGCTCGGCTTGCTGGCGATCGCCGCTTCCCCTGAAACCTGTGGTAGGAAGGGACTCTGAAGACGGTACGAGCTGGTCTTTGCGAAGGTCCCTTGGATTACGCTTGGTCATCCGCTAAACTGCTCGAAGAGTGTTGCTGGAGCCAGGAGGATGGACTGCTATGAGTGCTGTGATATCCCGAACCCACCACAGTGCTGCGGTTGGGCAGTTCTTGATGGCGCGGTCGAGCTCGGCAACAACTGTGGTGGGAAGGGGACACGAAGTGGCTCCTGACTCCGAGATGTCGATCAGGGTACATCCAACGGCTTATCTGCTAATCTTGCTGGCCCTCTCTGGATGCGGGAAGCCCGACGAGAGCAAAGCTCGAGGAATCGCCGTGTCGACCTTGGCGAAGCTAGGGCATCCTGGTGCTCGGTTCGCGGAATCACGCTTTGAGCAAATGGGCAGCTACTGGGTCATGGATTTCGGCTCGCGGAGTGTCAAGTGGAGGGCGCACGTCGACGAACAGGAGGTGTTCTACATCACCTCTTCCGAGCTTCAAGGCGCCATGGCACGACGCGGCAACGGCACGGATACCGCCAAAAGACGCGCAAGTCAGCTTGAAGCCTGGTCTGACGCAGCTATCAAGGAGATGGCTGGTTCGACCGCATTCAAGAAGGTAGCACCGGTAGTAACGCCGCAGGGAACCATCAGATATCGCTACGATGCCCAGTTGAGCGGCTATCGCGTGTTTGGGTACGGTTCGACAATGGAAGTCGACGCGGGAACGGGGAACCTTCTGGCCTATGCCGGCAGGTGGAAGCTGCCGCCTGCCGATCCAGCCCCGACGAAACCGATAACGGCGGCCATTGCTGCGCAAGAATTGGCTAGGGCTTTCCGCATACGATCGATCGGGCCCCCGACGGAACAGCTTTTGGCCTATTGTGACTTAGGTCGAAATCGGTTGAAGCTTTGTTGGCGCATCAAGGCCGCAAGTCTTGCAGGCACGATCGACGCGGCTTCCGGCGCCGTCATCTCGAAGGAGCTCTACAAGTAGCTCCAGGGTAGTTGGCTAAAGCCGCGTTGACAGCGAGGCTGGTGCCCGGGGAGGGACTCGAACCCTCACGACCTTGCGGCCAACGGATTTTAAGTCCGCTGCGTCTACCATTCCGCCACCCGGGCCGGGGCATCGAAGTGTACTCCCCAAGCTGCAGTCCCCAAGGCTCCATCCCCGGCGTGCCACAATCCCCTCGACCCCATGCCTGCCCTGCCGAACGAACGTGCCTGGACGCTGAGGCGAGCGCTCGTCGAGGGGTGGACCGCCGCCAAGGCCAACGCGCGGGCCATGGCCTTCATCCAGGCGGTCGCGGCGGGGGTGGTCGTCGCCTACTACGCCTGGCCCGATTTCGAGCGCGCGACGCGGGCGATCGGCCCGTGGAGGGATCGGATGGGCTTGCACGGCTCGTTCGTGGTCGGCTTCATCGCGGGCGGCCTGGTCCCCGAACTCGCGAAGCTCGCGACCCGGCAGGTGCAGCGGATCGACCGGGAGGCGCTGACGCGTCTCGGGTTCGTCGGGTTGGTCTACGGGGTGCTGGGCATTCAGATCGACCTGTTCTATCGGCTCCAGAGCATCTG
>WBZR01003863.1_pt2 | contig 11547 bp, 13 predicted proteins | sample 5204231 | NCBI WGS metagenome assembly WBZR01 (sample SAMN12412403, study PRJNA552823) | activated sludge metagenome | isolation source: activated sludge from anammox sidestream of wastewater treatment plant... | place: USA: Virginia | collected 2017-08
CTCATGTCCGGGGCCTCATGTCGCGGCCTCATAGGGGTCCCTTGAAGATGAAATAGGCCCCGGCGACGATGAGCGCAAAGCCCATCAGGTGGTTGATGGTCAACGGCTCCTTCAAATAGAGGACTGAGAACCCCGCGAAGACGGTGAGCGTGATCACCTCCTGGATCGTCTTCAATTCGGCGGTCGTATAGACCGCGGAGCCGAGCCGGTTGGCGGGAACGGCGAGGCAATACTCGAAGAAGGCGATGCCCCAGCTCACAAGGATGGCGAGCCAGAGCGCCGAGGTTTTGTATTTGAGATGGCCGTACCAGGCGAAGGTCATGAAAACGTTCGACAGGGACAGGAGCACAATGGGAGCAAAAGCGCTCGTTGAGCCGAAACTCGGCAAGGGGGCCTCCGTATGGCAATCGTGGAGCTCGGGCCCTCGGGCGCTCGCCCTCGGGGTCATACGACTGATTAAGGCAAGCTGGTCTTTCTGTCTCGATTGAGCCCGCGGGGCGGTGACCGGATGGGGCGATGCGCGTAGACTGGCGGCCACCGGACCTCTCCATCCGGGAGGAGCATCCCATGAGGGTTCCATGCCGCTCAATCATGATCTCGCGAGCCTCGTCGGCCGCCTCCTGATCGCCTCTCTGTTCATCGTGTTCGGGCTCGAGAAGGTCACGGGCTATGCCAGCTCGGTCGGCTACATGGAGGCCTATGGGCTGCCGGGGTCCCTGCTGCCGCTCGCCATTCTTGTCGAGCTCGGCGGCGGGATCGCGATCCTGCTCGGGCTCTTCTCGCGCTGGGCGGCCCTCGCGCTCGCCGGCTTCTGCCTCGTCACCGCGCTTGTGTTCCATACCGGATGGTCGGGCGACGGCGGGCAGGGGCAGCTCATCAATTTCATGAAGAACCTGGCGCTCGCGGGCGGTCTTCTGCTGCTCGCGGCCAACGGACCGGGAAAGTATGCGGTCACGGACTGATCGTGCGCTCGCGCCGATCCGCCGCCCGGTGTCCCCTCCCCCAAAACGGGGGAGGGAGGGATCGGCGCGGGACGTGTCCTGATAAGGACGGGCCAGGGGCTAGATCTTGAGGGTCCCCGCCTTCGCCGCCGCGTAGCGCTCGCCGACGGCCTTCCAATTGACGACGTTCCACCACGCCTTGAGATAGTCCGGGCGCCTGTTCTGGTATTTCAGGTAATAGGCGTGCTCCCAGACGTCGTTGCCGAAGAGGACGCGCTTGCCCTCCATCACCGGCGTATCCTGGTTGGGCTTCGGGACCAGTGCCAGCTTGCCGTCCGCATCGACGGTGACGAACACCCATCCGGAGCCGAAGACCTTGCCGCCGGCGGCATTGAAATCCGTCTGCAGCTTCTCGAGACCGCCGAGATCGCTGTCGATGGCGGCTTTCAGCTCGCCTTCGGGGCCCGGGCCGCCCGGGGGACCCATGATCTGCCAGAACATGGAGTGGTTGGCGTGGCCGCCGCCATTGTTGCGGACCGCGGTGCGGATGGTGTCCGGCACCTCGTCGAGCTTCGCCAGCAGCTTCTCGAGCGGCAGCTTTGCCAGCTCGCCGTGGTCGGCGAGGGCTTTGTTCAGGTTGTTGACATAGGCCTGATGGTGCTTTCCGTGGTGCAGCCCCATGGTGGTGGCGTCGATGTGCGGCTCGAGCGCGTCGAGCTTGTAGGGGAGATCGGGCAGCGTAAACGGCCCGGTGGGGACCGGGTCGGCGGCAAAGGCCCGGCTGATGCCGCCGCCCGAAACGGCGGTCAAGAGGCTCGCGGCACCGGCGGCGCGGAGGAAGCTTCGGCGGTCTGGATTCAACATCAAAGATCTCCGTAGGGGCTAAATAACTGTTGCTGCACGAAAACACGGCCACTCGTATATAGCTCCCCATTATGGCAACGCCAGTCGCAGCGATAAGGTTCGCGAGGATCGGAACCATGGGCCTCCGGCTCGACAAAGCGCTTGTGCTCCGGGGGCTCGTGTCCACGCGCTCGCGTGCCCGCGATTTGATCGTGCGCGGGGCTGTCCGTGTGGCGGGCGCGGTCGAGCTCAAGCCGGGTCTGCAGGTGGCCGAGGATGCGCCCCTCGCGCTTTCCGAAGCGTCCGACTATGTGTCGCGCGGGGCGCTCAAGCTCGCGGCGGCGCTCGAGGCGTTCCGGTTCGATCCGCAGGACCGCGTGGCGCTCGATGTCGGGGCCTCGACGGGCGGCTTCACGGACGTGCTGGTGCAGCGCGGGGCGAGACATGTCTTCGCAGTCGATGTCGGGCATGGGCAGTTGCACCCGGCTCTCGCGGGGGACGCGCGCGTGACCTCGCTCGAGGGGCGGGACGCACGAATGCTTTCGGTGCGCGAGATCCCCGAGTGCCTCGGCGCGATCGTGGCTGACGTGAGCTTCATTTCCCTTGAAAAGGCATTGCCGGCGGCGCTTGGTCTTGCCGCGCCGGGCTGCTGGCTGGTTGCCCTCGTCAAGCCGCAGTTCGAAGCCGGGCGCGACGCGATCGGCAAGGGCGGGATCGTGCGCGACGAGGCGGTGCGCGACGCGCAGGCCGAAAAGATTGCAACCTGGATCGGCGGCTTGCCCGGATGGCGCGTCGCCGGCGTCATTCCCTCGCCGATCGAGGGCGGATCGGGGAACCGTGAGTTCCTGCTCGGAGCGATCCTCGATGGATGAGGACACGGACATCATCATCGAGCGCCTTGGCGCGAAGGGCGACGGCGTGGCGACGCGTGCGGGCTGCGCCGTGTTCGTGCCGTTCGCGTTGCCCGGCGAGCGGTGGCGCGTGCGCGGGGAGGCTTTCGAGCGGCTGAGCGACAGCGCCGAGCGCGCGGCTCCCGTCTGCCGGCATTTCGGGACGTGCGGGGGGTGCCTCGCCCAGCACATGTCGCCGGCGCTCTACCGGGACTGGAAACGGGGGCTCGTGGCCGAGGCGTTCCGTCATCGTGGGATCGTCGCCGAGGTGGCGCCGCTCGTGACGGTGGCGGCAGCTTCGCGCCGGCGCGCGTTTCTGGGCGTCGAGCGGCGCGGGGCTGACGTCATCGTCGGGTTTCGCGAGGAGGGACGGCATGCGCTCGTCGACCTCGCCGAATGCCCCGTGCTCGATCCGCTGATCGTCGCGGCGGTGCCGGGGCTGCGGGACATGGCGCGCCACGTGATGGCGGACCGGGCGGGCGGACGTCTCGTCGTGACGCGGCTCGACCGCGGGCTCGACGTGTCGTTCGACAACGGGCGCCGGGATCTCTCGCCGCACGAGAGGGCCGAGGTTGCAGCCCTGGCACAGACGCTCGGGCTTGCCCGTCTTGCGGTCGGCGGCGAGGTGATCGTGGCGGCGGGGCCGTCGGCCGTCACCCTCGGCGGGGTTGCGGTCCGAATCGAGCCCGGGCTCTTCCTGCAGGCGGTGCCCGAGGCCGAGCGGTTGCTGGCCGAGCTCTGCGTCGGGGCGCTGTCGCGGCCGGTCAGGACGGTTGCCGATCTCTTCTCGGGCGTCGGGACGCTGACGCTGCCGATTTCGCGGCGCGCTTTGGTCACGGCCTACGACAGCGACCGGCGGGCGATCGCGGCGCTTTCGGAGGCGGTGCGCCACGCGCAGGGCCTGAAGCCGGTGACGGCTGTCGTGCGGGACCTCTTCCGCGATCCGCTTTCGACGCGCGAGCTCCAGGTGTTCGATGCGGTCGTCTTCGATCCGCCACGGGCGGGCGCGGCGGAGCAGGCGGAGCGGATCGCGAAATCCAAGGTGCCGCTCGTGATCGCCGTCTCATGCAACCCGGCGACGCTCGCCAGGGACGCGCGGGTGCTCATCGACGGCGGCTATCGGATAGGGCCGGTGACGCCGATCGACCAGTTCCTCTATTCGGCGCACGTGGAGGCGGTGGCGGTGTTCCGGCGCGCACGCTAGAGCGCCCGCGCGCCTTTGCTCCCTCCCCTGGCCGGGGGAGAGGTCGATGCGCGGGGCAAAAGCCCCGGAAGATGGGTGAAGGGGCCTGCGTCCCACCCCCTGGGGGACACCCCAGGGACGGGCAGGCCGATGAGGTGCCTCAGGCCGCGGCCCGGGCGGTGCGCGCCTTGCCGGCCTGCTTTTTCAGGCGCTTCCTGGCGCCGGCGGTGTTGCCCTGGATGCGGGTCACCTTCTTGCGGGGAATGGCGCGGCGGGCCTTCTTCTTCTGGATCTCGACCTTGCGGTGGTGACGGGCGGCCATCTGGGAAATTCCTTTGAATAGCCGGGCGTCAGGCCCCGGCGGCGATCTCAAGCGCTCCGTCTAAGCGATCTTGGGCGCTTAGGCAAGCCGGGCCGGGAGACCCGTGGCAGGTCGGGCCGGAGGCCCCGCGGCAACCCGGCAGGAGCCCGAGGCAAGCCGGGCCGGGGGCCTCGCCAGGCGGGTTCGCGCCGGCTGCCAGCGGTGCTCCTCAGGGGCGCGCCACCCCACCTGTCACAGCCATTCGGCCGCAGGGGCCGCGATCACGCCCGCGCAACAAGGGCACCAATGAGAATGGCGGGCAGGATGAGCGCCAGCGACCAGAGCAGGGCGGAGAGGGCGCTCACGCTGACGAACGGCAGGATCGGGCGCTCTAGGGAACCGGTCTCGAGCGGGACCAGGCCGCGGTTGAAGCCCTGGAACTTGCTCAGCACTAGGCTCACGATGCCGTGCCTTTCGACGAAGGCGCGTGCGTCGGCATGCTGCTTTGGGGTGGCGCAGAACGGCCAGACGCGCGCGCGGTCCTCTTTGTGCGTGATGCCCTTGTAGTAGGCGTAGACGTCGCCTGCGAAGGCGCCGGCCGCGACGGTGAGCAGGATCAGCGGGATGTTGCCGTTGCCGAGCACCATCAGCGATCCGAACGCGAGCACGAGCAGCACCGTGGGGACGAACAGCACCGGGCGGGGAATGCTGTTGGCCATGGCCAGGAGGAACAGCACCGCCGCCACGGTGTACTGGTGCGCGGCGAGAAAGGCGATGACCTCATCCTTGAAGGTGACGAGATAGAAGGAGGGGCCGATGACACCGATGGCCCAGATGAACGCGGAGAGGAGGTTGGCGATCTGGAACGGGATCTCCCGCATCCGGAACATGCCGGCGACGACGGGGATCACCGCGCGCACGGGGCCGAAGAAATGTCCGAGGAACACGCCGAAGGCGCCATAGGTCTCGAAGAACTCCTGCGCCTGGGTGATCAGGTGCGGCCGCGTGGTGAATGGCCAGATCCTGTGGACGCTGTCCTTGAAATAGCGGCCGATCCAGAACGAGACCGCATAGCCGAGCGCGCCGCCGAAGCCGGCCCACAGGATCGCGGGGACAAGAATGCCCGCATCGACGCCGCTGGCGGCGAGCAGGGCCGCGATGCCGACCAGGATGGCGGTTCCGGGGATGATCAGCGAGAGGAAGCAGAAGCTTTCGCCGAACGCGACGAGGAATGCGACCGGGCCCGCCCAACTCTCGTGCTCCCGGACGAACGCCACGACGGTTTCCACGATTGCTTCAAGGGCCATCCGGACAGGTGTCTCCGTGAGAAGGGTTTGCGGGCGCGTGTTCGGCCGGCTCGATCGCTGCCGGGCAGGGGCGGGGCAGTGTGGCCAGCCTCAGCCGGTCTTGCAACGGCGATTGAACTCGCTCTGCAACTCGCGGCCGACCTCGCCCGCGAGCATGATGCTGCGCGACATCTGCGCCGGCGTCAGCTTGGTGCCGATGCTGGCGAGGCTCGTTCTCGCGGTGTCCGCCTCGAGCCTGCCGCGTTTCAGCTCGTCGCAGGTCAGCTCTTTCTTTTTCGTCTTGAAGGCGAACAGGCGCACGCCCGATGCGTAGGCTTCGGGGGTCGGGGTCTCGTGCACCCAACTGCGGGACCGGTCGTCCATCATGCTGCGCAGGGTTGCCTGACGCCGCTGCACGCATTCGGAGCTGTCGTCCACGCAGCCGAGCCCGGCGCGGGTCCCGATCTCGGGGGCCGTGCCGATGGCACACGCTCCAAGGCATCCGCTAAGGCCCAGCAAGCCGGCGACCAAGGCCAAGTTCGCCGCACTCGCTGCGGCGTGTCGCACGCTCATCTTGCGGCCCCTTGTTATCCCTGACGGGAGCCAATAGAAGCCAGCCGTGGCGGGGTCAAGGCGCTCACGTGGAGCCGGTGTGCTCCAATGGCGGCGGGATCGCGTATCGGTAGATTGATATCCAATTCCTTTTCATGGAGTTGCTCGCAATGGTGCATGGCGTGCGCGTGCATGTCCCCGGCGGCCCGGAGCGCCTTCAGTGGGACGAAATCGAGGTCGGTTCGCCGGGGCCGGGAGAGGTGCGAATCAAACAGCGCGCCGCCGGTCTCAACTTTATCGACGTGTACCATCGCACCGGGCTCTATCCGCTCGCCGCGCTGCCGGCCGTCATCGGCATGGAGGGCGCGGGCGACGTGGTCGCGCTCGGCCCCGGGGTGACGTCGCTCTCGGTCGGTGACCGCGTTGCCTACGCGGGCGTGCTCGGGGGGTATGCGGAGGAGCGGCTGATCGCGGCGGACCGCCTGGTGAAGCTGCCCCCAGGGATATCGTACGAGACCGCGGCGGCGATGATGCTGCAAGGCATGACCGTGCGCTATCTCCTGCGTGAGACGTACAGGATCGGGCCGGAGACGACGCTGCTGTTCCATGCGGCGGCCGGCGGCGTCGGCCTCATCGCCTGCCAATGGGCGCGGGCGCTCGGCGCGACGCTGATCGGGACCGTGAGCTCGGACGAGAAGGCTGCGCTCGCCAAGGCGCACGGGGCGGCGCACGTGATCGTCACCTCGCGCGAGGATTTCGTGGCGCGCGTCCGGGAGATCACCGACGGGAGGGGGTGCGATGTCGTCTACGACGGCATCGGCAAGGACACCTACCGCGGCTCGCTCGACTGCCTCAAGCCGCGCGGCGTGTGGGTGAGCTTCGGCAATGCCTCGGGGCCGGTGCCGCCGTTCGATCTGACGCTGCTCAAGGGCTCGTTGTTTGCGACGCGGCCCTCGCTGATGGCGTACACTGCGACGCACGCCGAGCTGGCGGAGACGGCGGCCGATCTTTTCCGCATGGTCGAGAGCGGAGCCGTCAGGATTGCGATCAACCAGACGTATCCGCTGAGGGACGCGGCGGCGGCGCATGCCGACCTCGAAGCGCGCCGCACGACCGGATCGACGGTGCTGACGATTTGAGCCCCGCCCAGGATCTCAGGAGGCCTCCGCATGACGCAACAGCCGATCGATTTCTACTTCTGGCCGACCCCCAACGGGCACAAGATCCGCATCATGCTGGAAGAGTGCGGGCTCCCCTATCGCGTGAAGCCGGTCGACATCACCAAGGGTGACCAGTTCAAGCCCGAGTTCCTCAAGATCTCGCCCAACAACAAGATGCCGGCCATCGTCGATCCGGACGGACCCGGCGGGGAGCCGATCTCGATCTTCGAGAGCGGGGCGATCCTGCAATACCTCGGCCGCAAGACGCAGAAGCTCTATCCGCGGACCGAGCGCGCCCGCGTCGAGGTGGAGGAGTGGCTGTTCTGGCAGGTCGGCGGGCTCGGGCCGATGGCCGGGCAGGCGCATCATTTCCGGATCTATGCGACGGAGAAGGTTCCCTACGCCATCGCCCGCTACACGGAGGAGACGACACGGCTCTACGGCGTGCTCGAGAAGCGCCTCAAGGGGCGCACCTTTATTGCGGAGGCCTACTCGATCGCGGACATCGCGGCCTATCCCTGGGTGCGGTCCTGGGAGCGTCAGGGCCAGGCGCTCGACGGCTTCCCGAACATCAAGGCGTGGCTCGCGCAGGTCTCCGCGCGCGAGGCCGTCCAGCGGGGGATGTCGACCGCGCTCGAATAGCGTGCTGCCCGTCTCCCCCGGCTATCTCGGAGGATGGTTAGCGGGCGGTTTCCGCAATCGTTAAGGTTGGATTTTCGCTTGGCCGGAAGTCATCCGTTTGATCCGAAACGGGGCGGCGGACAACCGCATTTTGGCAAAGCGTCTGTTCCCCGGTTTACCGCTTTTCATGGAAGGGCGGCCTATCGTTTTCATCGGGATCCCCCGTTCTGCCGCCGCTTGCGGCGGGTTTCGTACGGGTTCGGGTCCGATGAACGAAAGGCCAGAGGTGAACAGGGATGGCACGATTTGATTTTTCGGCCGGCGACGTCTTCGGCGTCTCGGCCCAGGGAGGCGGGGCGGACGCTTTGTTCCAGCTCGGCCTCATGTACTGCGCGGGGCGCGACGTTGAGATCGATCTCGTCGAGGCGCACAAATGGTTCAACCTCGCCGCGCTGCGCGGCAACGAGGACGCCAAGGCCTATCGGGTCGAGCTCTCGCGCGAGATGACGAAAAAAGAGATCGCGGCCGCCCAGAAGAGCGCCCGCGAGTGGCTCAAGCTGCACTGAGGATTGCGCTGTGCGCCCGGCCCTGGATGGCCGGGTCAAGCCCGGCCATGGTGTCAGGGTGCAGGTTGCCTCGGGGTGATCAGGGCCGGTTGTTTCCGACTCTCAATAAAAGCGCTCACAATTAAAGCGCTCAGGCGACGTCGCCCGTCTCCAGCCGCGCCGCGTTCTGCACGGCCTTCTGCACCTTCTCGAAGGCGCGAACCTCGATCTGGCGAATGCGCTCGCGCGAAACGCCGAACTCGGTGGACAGCTGCTCGAGCGTGACAGGATCGTCGGCCAGACGGCGCGCCTCGAAGATCCGCCGCTCCCGCTCATTGAGCGTCGCCAGCGCATCGCTCAGGTAGGATTTGCGCCGCCCAAGCTCCTGGCTCTCGACGAGCTGCTCCTCCTGATCCGGTGCGTCGTCCACCAGCCAGTCCTGCCATTCGCCCGACTCGGAATCAGCCCGCACGGGCGCGTTCAGCGACGCATCGCCGCCGAGGCGGCGGTTCATCGAGACGACGTCCTCCTCCGACACGCCGAACTTCTTGGCGATCGACTGCACGTGCTCGGGCTTGAGATCGCCCTCCTCCAGCGCCTGAAGCTGGCTCTTGGCGCGACGCAGGTTGAAGAAGAGCTTCTTCTGGGCCGCGGTGGTGCCCATCTTCACGAGGCTCCACGAGCGCAGGATGTATTCCTGGATCGAGGCGCGGATCCACCACATGGCATAGGTTGCGAGGCGGAAGCCGCGATCGGGCTCGAAGCGCTTCACGGCCTGCATCAGCCCGACGTTGCCTTCCGAGATGACCTCGCCGATCGGCAGGCCATAGCCGCGATAGCCCATGGCGATGCGTGCCACGAGACGCAGATGCGACGTGATCAGCTCCTGCGCCGCGTCGGGATCGCCGTGCTCGCGCCAACGCTTGGCGAGCATGTACTCCTGGTTCGGCTCCAGCATCGGAAAGCGCCGGATCTCCTCCAGATAGCGAGAGAGCCCGCCGGATCCGCCGGCCAGGGTCGGAACGGATTTCGCTGCCATATCCTTCACTACGCTCCAGTCCGGACTTGACCGGCCAGATAACGCTCCCCATGTGATCGTTTGACGAAGCGATCGCCCGACCGGATTGCTTCCGCGATCCTCGAACGCACGCTTACGCTTTCAACGCATCTCCATCTGTCCGGATGTCTGCCCGGGCCGATGTCGACACTGACTTTGCTTTCTACGTCGTTGCTCAACGCTTGGATCGCCCGGCGGTTTCAATGCACCGCTGTCTTAACGCGATCCTACTCCCGAATCCGACGGGGCAGCTAATTACCGTTTGGAAACGTGGGGCTTTGTCTTGGAGCGTTTCTGCGTCACCGGCGCTGGCTTCAGGGCGTCGTAGAGCGCCTGGATATCGGAAGGCCGCGGACTGGTGAAATGGAGCGGGCGCCCGGTGACCGGGTGCTCGAACCCCAGCTCCGCCGCGTGCAGCGCCTGCCGTCCGAGACCGTCCAGCGCGTGCGCGGCGCTTTCCGCGAGGCGCCGCGTGCTCGACTTGAAGCCTGCGCCGTAGGTGGGATCCCCCATGACGGGATGGCCGATGTGGGCGAGATGAACGCGGATCTGATGCGTGCGCCCGGTCTCGAGCACAAGGCGGAGGCGCGACGCCAGGGGTTTCCCGTCAGGTCCTGCAAAGGACTCCAACACATCGAAATGCGTGACGGCGTGGCGGCCCTGTGCGTCGCGCACGACCGCCATGCGCGTGCGGTTGGTCGCACTGCGGCCGATGCTGGCCTCGATCCTGCCGGAGGGGCGCGGCGGCACGCCCCAGACCAAGGCTTCATAGGCGCGCGTGAGCCGGCCGTCGGCGCCATGGGAGGCGAATTGCTCCGCCAGCCCCTGGTGGGCCGCGTCGGTTTTCGCCACCACCAGAAGCCCCGAGGTGTCCTTGTCGAGCCGGTGCACGATGCCGGGGCGCCTGACGCCTCCGATGCCGGAGAGCTCATCGCCGCAATGGGCGATCAGCGCGTTGACGAGCGTGCCGTGCGCGTGGCCGGCGGCCGGATGCACGACCAGGCCGGCGGGCTTGTCGATGACGATCAGGTGCTTGTCCTCGTGGACGATGGCGAGCGGAAGCGGCTCCCCGGCGGGCTCGGCGGCCGCCGGCGGCGGGATGGCGATGCGGATCCGCTGCCCTGGGGCCACCCGTGTTGCGGCGTCGGTCAGACGGCCGGCCTCGCCCTCGACGTTGCCGCCGCGGATCAGCGCCTGGATGCGGACGCGGCTCAGGCCGGCGAGGTGCGTGGCGAGGAAGCGGTCGAGACGCTGGCCGGCCTCGACCTCGACAACCTCGAGCGTGTGAAGGCTGCTTGCGGGGGCGGCCGACGTCTCCTCTCTGTCGTCGCGCTCGGCGTCCTCGCTCGCCGCTGCTGTCTGGGGATCGGTCATTCGGGCGGATTTTCGTCGGTTGCGTTTGGGGGTCATCCGGTCATCACCTAGCGCCCGCCACCCCTTCGGGCAACGGGGCCCGGTATGCGGCGTGGCGGCGGTGCCCGGTGCGACGCCTTGGCACCGATGACGGCCGCCGATGACGCCCATCGGGGAAAGATCGCGCTTGATCGGGCGCGCCGGCTCTCCTATAGGTGGCGTCCTTCGGAGAGCAGCCCCGTTCGTCTAGTGGCCTAGGACACCAGCCTCTCACGTTGGTAACAGGGGTTCGAGTCCCCTACGGGGCGCCACCACTGTTCTTATCCCTTGATATCGTTCCTGAAAACGACGGAATGGTCGTGTCATGGCGCTGGAGCGCCCGGCGTGCCGTCACCGTCTACAGGCCGAGCTCTGAAAGTCCCGGATGGTCGTCCGGCCGCCGGCCGAGCGGCCAGTGGAATTTGCGCTCCCCGTCCTTGATCGGCAGATCGTTGATCGATGCGAAGCGGCGCTGCATCAGTCCGTCTGGAGCAAACTCCCAGTTCTCGTTGCCGTAGGAGCGGAACCACTGCCCGCTGTCGTCATGCCATTCGTAGGCAAAGCGCACGGCAATGCGGTGGTCCCGATACGTCCAGAGCTCCTTGATCAGACGATAGTCGAGCTCTCTCGCCCACTTGCGGGTGAGGAAGGCGACGATCTGGTGTCGCCCGACGGGAAACTCCGACCGGTTCCGCCACTGGCTGTCCGGCGTGTAGACGAGAGACACGCGCTCGGGATCGCGGCTGTTCCAGCCGTCCTCCGCCATGCGGACTTTT
>WBZR01004405.1_pt1 | contig 11547 bp, 8 predicted proteins | sample 5204231 | NCBI WGS metagenome assembly WBZR01 (sample SAMN12412403, study PRJNA552823) | activated sludge metagenome | isolation source: activated sludge from anammox sidestream of wastewater treatment plant... | place: USA: Virginia | collected 2017-08
CCGACGGGTATCCCGCGGCGTCGAGGCGCGGCGGAAAGTTCTTGAAAAAACATGGACCGATTGGCATGATTGCGCGCCTGACGATTGCGGGGTGGAGCAGTCTGGCAGCTCGTCGGGCTCATAACCCGAAGGTCGCAGGTTCAAATCCTGCCCCCGCTACCAATTCGCCGCCCGTGCGGGCGTGGCAAGGACGAGGTCGGGCCGGCGCGCGGCGCCGGCGTTGCTGGGAAGCCGACAACGGTATTGGAGACGCAGGAGCCCCGGATTCGGGGCTTTTTGTTTTGCGGAGTTCGTGAATGAAAGCCCCGGAGCGGTTGCAAGGTCTTCTGGAGCCGGTGGTGGCGGGGCTGGGTTACGAGTGGGTGGGGCTCGAGTTCCTGTCGGCCGGGGGCCGGTCGATCCTGCGGGTCTACATCGATCGGGATGGCGGGATCCGCGTCGATGACTGCGAGCGGGTGAGCCGGCAGGTGAGCGCGGTACTCGACGTCGAGGACGTCATTCACGGCCAGTACAACCTGGAGGTGTCCTCGCCCGGACTGGACCGGCTGCTGTTCACCCCGGATCACTATCGCCGGTTCGCCGGCAGCGAGGTGCGGCTGCAACTGAGGGATCTCGTGCAGGGCCGACGGAAGCTCGACGGCCTGCTGGTCGGAATCGACGCCGGTGAGGAGGTCACCATCCTCGCGGACGGCGTGGAATATCGCATTCCGCTGGCCAATATTGCGAAGGCCAGACTCAAGCCCGGGTTCTAGCGGAGCCGGGCGTACGGATTTATGGGCTTGGGAAGCTTATGAACAAAGAAATCCTGACAGTGGTTGAAGTCGTATCGAACGAGAAGGGCGTCGGCAAGGACGTCATTTTCGAGGCACTCGAGGCCGCGCTCGCGACGGCCACCAAGCGCCTTTATCGCGACGACATCGAGGTGCGCGTGGCCATAGATCCGAAGTCCGGCGACTACCAGGCCTTCCGGCGCTGGGAGGTGATCGACGACGCGGCGGTCACCGAGGGGCTGGAATTCCCCGATCGCCAGATCCTGCTGACGGACGCGCAGGCGAGGGACGCGGGCCTCAATCCCGGGGATTTCATCGAGGAGTCGCTGGAGCCCGCCGCATTCGGGCGTATCGCCGCGCAGACCGCCAAGCAGGTCATCGTGCAGAAGGTGCGCGAGGCCGAGCGCGCGCAGATCGTCGAGCAGTACCAGGATAAGAAGGGGCAACTCGTCTCGGGAGTCGTCAAGCGCATCGAGAAGGGAAGCATCTATATGGACCTGGGCGGCAACGCCGAGGCCATCATCCCGCGCGAGCACGTCATCCCGCGCGAGCCGATCCGCAACGGCGACCGCGTCCGTGGTCTGTTGTTCGACATCCGGCCGGAGAAGCGGGGTCCGCAGCTTTTCGTCAGCCGCACCGCCACCGAGATGCTGATCGAGCTGTTCAAGCTGGAGGTTCCGGAGATCGGCGAGGGCATCATCGAGGTGCTCGGCGCGGCGCGCGATCCCGGGCTGCGCGCCAAGATCGCCGTGCGCACGAAGGATGCCCGCATCGACCCCGTCGGAGCCTGCGTCGGCATGCGCGGCTCGCGCGTGCAGGCGGTCTCGAACGAGCTCGCCGGCGAGCGCGTCGACATCATCCTGTGGGACGAGAATCCCGCGCAGTTCGTCATCAACGCGATGTCGCCTGCGGAGGTGGTGTCGATCCTGGTGGACGAGGACTCGCACAGCATGGACGTGGCCGTGGCCGAGGCCGATCTGGCGCAGGCTATCGGCCGCAGCGGCCAGAATGTCCGTCTCGCCAGCCACCTCACGGGCTGGGAGCTGAACGTCATGACCGAGTCGCAGGCGGCCGAGAAGGCCAGCCGCGAGGAGCAGAACCTGCAGCAGGAGTTCATGGCGCAGCTCGACGTCGACGAGGAGGTTGCCCGGATCCTGGTCGACGAGGGCTTCACCAGCATCGAGGAGGTGGCCTACGTGCCGGAATCCGAGATGCTCGAGATCGAGGAATTCGACGAGACGCTGGTCTCCGAACTGCGCCGGCGGGCGAAGGATTTGCTGCTCACGCGCGCAATCGCCTCCGAAGAGAAGATTGGGGACGCGAAACCCGCATCCGATCTGCTCGGCATGGAGGGCATGGACGAGGACCTCGCCTACGCGCTGGCCGGCAGGGGGGTCGTGACCATGGAGGATCTGGCCGAGCAGTCCGTGGACGAGCTGCTGGACATCGACGGCATGACGGAGGAGCGGGCGGCATCGCTTATCATGACGGCCCGCGAGCCCTGGTTCGCCGAGAAACAGTAACGAGGAACAGTCCAGATGACGGGCGTGACGGTCAAGCAGTTCGCGGAACAGGTCGGCATCTCGGTGGAGCGGCTGCTCGCGCAGCTCGCCGATGCGGGACTGTCCGCCAAGGTGGCGGACGACACGATCAACGACGATGAAAAGGGGCAGTTGCTGAGCCACCTGCGTCGTGCGCACGGCCGCGGCGAAGACGCTACCGAGCCCACGCGCATCACCCTGCGCCGCAAGACGGTGAGCGAGCTGAAAGTGCCTGCGGACAAGGCGCGCCTGCGTGTGCGCCCGGGGGCCGTCGGCGCCAAGCCGGTGCCGACCAAGACCGTCAGCGTGGAGGTCCGCAAGAAGAAGACCTACGTCAAGCGCAGCCTGGTCGTCGACGAGGAGACGCAGAAGCTCGCCGAGGAGGTCGCGCAGCGCGAAGAGCTGGAGGCCCAGGAGCGCGCGCGCCTGGAGGAAGAGCAGCGCCGGCAGCGGGAGTACGAGGATCAGCGCCGCGCCGAGGAGGAGAGCGCGCGTGCCGAGGCCGAGGCGCGTCAGCGCGCCGAGGAGGAGAGGGCGAAGCAGGCCGCCGCCCGTCCCGCGGAACGTCCGGCCCCGGCCGCCGAGGAGGACCGCGGCAAGAAGAAGCGTGGCGAGCCGGCGATCCGCGAACGTGTCGAGGATCGTCACGGACGCGCTGAACTGCACGTCGACGCCAGCAAGGCGGGAAAGCGCAAGCGCAAGATGCCGCCGCCCCGCCGCGTCGTGACCCAGCCGGGCGGCAGGCACGGGTTCGAGCGCCCCACGGAGCCCATCATTCGCGAGGTCGCCATTCCCGAGGGGATCACGGTCGCCGAGCTCGCCCAGCGCATGTCGGTGAAGGCTGCCGAGGTGATCAAGGCCATGATGAACATGGGCAGCATGGCCACCATCAACCAGGTCATCGACCAGGACACGGCCGCGATCATCGTCGAGGAGATGGGCCACAAGCCGAGGCTCATCCAGGCCGACGCACTCGAGACGCAGTTGATGGAGGACATCGCCGTCACCGGCGACAAGCGTCCGCGTCCGCCCGTGGTCACGGTCATGGGTCATGTCGATCACGGCAAGACCTCACTGCTGGATCGCATACGCAGCGCCGACGTCGCTGCCGGCGAGGCGGGCGGCATCACGCAGCACATCGGCGCCTACCGGGTCGCCACCATCAAGGGCACGATCACCTTCATCGACACGCCGGGTCACGCGGCCTTCACCGCGATGCGTGCCCGCGGCGCGAAGGTCACCGACATCGTCGTGCTGGTCGTGGCGGCTGACGATGGCGTGATGCCGCAGACCGTCGAGGCCGTGCAGCACGCGAAGGCGGCCGAAGTGCCGCTCATCGTCGCCGTGAACAAGATCGACAAACCGGACGCGGATCCCGATCGCGTGCGGCAGGGATTGACCCAGCACGGCGTCATTCCCGAGGACTGGGGCGGTGACACACAGTTCGTGCGGGTGTCCGCCAGGACCGGCGAGGGCATCAGCGATCTGCTGGACGCCATCCTGCTTCAGGCCGAGGTACTGGAACTGAAGGCGGTGGAGGACGGACCGGCGACCGGCGCGGTGATCGAGTCCCGCCTCGACAAGGGGCGCGGTCCGGTCGCCACCGTGCTGGTGCAGGGCGGCACCCTGCGCAAGGGCGACATCCTGCTGACCGGATTCGAATTCGGCCGGGTGCGCGCGATGGTCGACGAGAACGGCCGGCCCGTGGAGGCGGCGGGGCCTTCGACACCGGTCGAGGTACTCGGGTTGTCCTCCACCCCCAATGCCGGCGACGAGGCGGTCGTCGTCAGCGACGAGCGCAAGGCGCGCGAGATCTCGCTGCTGCGCCAGGCCAAGAGCCGTGAGGCCAAGCTGGCGCGCCAGCAGGCCACCAAGCTCGAGAACGTGTTCTCGCGCATGGAGGAAGGCAAGCAGGTCAGCCTCAACGTCCTCGTCAAGGCGGACGTGCAGGGCTCCGCGGAGGCGCTTTCCGACGCGTTGACCAAGCTCTCCAACGAAGAGGTCAGCGTCAGCATCGTTTCCAGCGGCGTGGGCGGCATCACCGAGTCCGACGTCAACCTGGCGCTGGCATCGAGCGCGATGATCGTGGGGTTCAATGTCCGCGCCGACGCGAGCGCCCGCAAGCTCATCGAATCCGAGAAGATCGACCTGCGCTACTACAGCATCATCTACGACGTCATCGATGACGTGAAGGCCGCGCTTTCCGGCATGCTTTCGCCCGAGGTCAAGGAGACGATCATCGGGGTTGCCGAGGTGCGCGACGTGTTCCGGTCTTCGAAGTTCGGAGCCATCGCCGGCTGCATCGTCACCACTGGTGTCATCAAGCGCAACAACCCCATACGCGTGCTGCGTGACAACGTGGTCATCTTCGAAGGCGCGCTGGAGTCGCTGCGCCGGTTCAAGGACGACGTGCAGGAGGTGAAGTCCGGCACCGAATGCGGCATCGGGGTGAAGAACTACAACGACGTCAAACCCGGCGACCACATCGAAGTGTTCGAGCGTACGGAAGTCGCGCGCACGCTTTGACGCCAGTCTCGTCGACAGCGCCCATGACCAGCCGTAACGATGATGCCTGGGGGCGACCCGCCCCCAGCACGCGCCCGCGCCGCGTTGCCGAGAGCATCCGGCGCGAACTCGCGCAGCCGCTGCAGCGGATCGCGAGCGACGCGGGCCTGGGCATGCTGACGCTCTCCGATGTGGACGTGTCGCCGGATCTGCGCGATGCGCGGCTGTTCGTCACGCATCTGGGCGGCGAGGTCTCCCACGATGAGGTCCTGCGGCGGCTGCATCCTCATCTCGGCGAGCTGCGCGCGCTCCTCGGCCGTGCCGTGAGGCTGCGCTACACCCCGCGGCTGTCGTTTCGATTCGACGAATCCGTGGAGCAGGGCGCGCGCATCGACGCGTTGCTGCACGAATCGGGCGCCACTGAGGAATCCACGCGGGATCGGCCAGAGACCGACGAGGACAGATGAACCGCGCCCGCGAGCGGCGGGCGGTGCACGGCATCGTGCTCCTCGACAAACCCGTCGGCATCACCTCCAACATGGCGCTGCAGCGCGTGAAGCGCCTGTTCAACGCCACCAAGGCCGGCCACACCGGCAACCTGGACGGGCCGGCGAGCGGCCTGCTGCCGGTGTGCCTGGGCGAGGCGACCAAGGTCACGCCCTATCTGCTCGATGCCGACAAGGAATACGTGGCCCGCATCGCATTCGGCACCCGGACCACCACGGCGGATGCCGCCGGCGAGGTGATCGAGTCCCGCCCCGTGCCCGCGCTCGATGTCGATGCGGTCGACGGCGCGCTGCGCAGATTCCTGGGCGAGATCGAGCAGGTGCCCCCGATGTACTCGGCGCTCAAGCACCGGGGGGAACGTCTCTACCGCCTGGCGGCGCAGGGCTTGACCGTGGAACGCAAGGCGCGCACCGTCACCATCCATGCCATCGAGCGCCTCGCGCTCGGCGCCTCGGAACTGGAGATACGGGTCCGCTGCAGCAAGGGAACCTACATCCGCACGCTCGCCGAGGACATCGGCGGCGCGCTCGGCACGGTCGCCCATCTGCTGGCCCTGCGGCGCACGAGGGTGGCGCCGTTCGGCATCGAGGATGCGCATGCGCTCGATGAACTGGAGAGGCGCGCGGCGGCGGGGATGCAGGCGCTCGACGCCGTCCTGATCGCGATGGATCTGGCCCTGCCGCAGCTTGCCGCCGTGCAATTTTCAAGGGATTCCGCTTATTACGTCCGCACCGGACAGGCGGTGCGAACGGCCGGGGCGGCGGCCGGACTGCTGCGCATGTACGACGAGGAGGGGCGCTTCATGGGCATCGGCGAGCGGATCGAAGACGGCCGCGTCGCGCCACGGCGCCTGGTCAACCGGAGCTGACGGAAGGGCGCTCGCCCGGCGGCCCGCGGGGCGCGGGCCGGAGCGTCGCAGGCCGGCAGTTTTTCCTTGTTAGCCGGGACTTGCGTGGCTACAATAGCGCCCGCTTTGAAGCCGACAGACCGACAGAAGAGACCGCGTAGCAGGAGTATTCCATGGCAATGACCTCCGAGCGCAAGAGCGCCATCATCAAGGACAACCAGCGCAAGCAATCCGACACCGGTTCTCCGGAGGTGCAGGTGGCCCTGATGTCAGCCCGCATCGAGGAGCTGACCGAGCACTTCAAGACGCACACCCACGATCTGCACTCCCGCCAGGGGCTGCTGCGGCTGATCAACAAGCGCCGCAAGCTCCTGGACTACATGAAGCGTTCGAACCCGGACGGCTACCGCGGCCTCATCGGCAAACTGGGGCTGCGCAAGTAAGACGACCACGCCCGCGTACAACGCGGGCTTTTCATTTTCACCTCTCAAGATTTGGTGACTGCCATGGCACCGACGAAAACGTCATTTCAATACGGCGCGCATACCGTAACACTCGAGACCGGCGAGGTCGCCCGCCAGGCTACCGGCGCGGTGATGGTCAGCATGGGGGAGACCGTCGTGCTGGTCACGGTGGTCGGCAACCGGAAGGAATCCGATCGCGATTTCTTTCCGCTGACTGTCGATTACCAGGAGAAGACCTACGCCGCGGGCAAGATCCCCGGCGGCTTCTTCAAGCGCGAGGGTCGCCCCAGCGAGAAGGAGACGCTGACCTCGCGCCTCATCGACCGGCCGCTGCGCCCGCTCTTCCCGGAAGGGTTCCGCAACGAGGTCCAGATCGTCGCCACCGTCCTGTCGCTGGACCCGAAGGTCGATCCGGACATCCCGGCGATGCTCGGTTCCTCGGCGGCCCTTGCCCTCTCCGGCATCCCGTTCAACGGTCCGATCGGCGCGGCCCGCGTCGGCTATCGTGACGGCCAGTACGTGCTCAACCCCAGCTTCAAGGACCTGGAAGACTCTCTCCTCGATCTGGTGGTCGCTGGTACCGACACCTCCGTGCTGATGGTGGAATCCGAGGCGAAGGAACTTGCCGAGGACGTAATGCTGGGGGCGGTGCTGTTCGGCCACCAGCACCTGCAGACCGCCATCAATGCCATCCGTGAGCTGGTGAAGGCGGTCGGCACGCAGCCCTGGGAGTGGACGCCTCCGGCCGCCGACGGCGAGCTGCTGGCGGCTGTCGACGCCTACGCCGCGCGCATCCGCGAGGGCTACACGATAGTCGACAAGCTGCTTCGTCGCGACACGCTTGCCACGCTGCGCAGCGAGATCGCCACCGCCCTGCTGCCGGCCGGGCAGGAGCCGAAGTGGAAGCCCGAGCACGTCAGGACCGCCATCGAGAATCTGGAGTACAAGCTCGTGCGCGCGATGGCGCTGGAGGAGGAACGCCGCATCGACGGCCGCAACAAGACCCAGATCCGCCCGATCTCCTGCCGCGTCGGCGTGCTGCCCCGCACGCACGGCTCCGCGCTTTTCACCCGTGGCGAGACGCAGGCGCTGGTCGTCACCTCGCTCGGCACCGAGCGCGACGCGCAGATCATCGACGCCATCGAGGGCGAGCGCAGCGACCGGTTCCTGTTCCATTACAACTTCCCGCCGTTCTCGGTGGGCGAGGTCGGCCGCGTCGGGTCGCCCAAACGCCGCGAGATCGGACACGGGCGCCTGGCGCGCCGCGGCGTCGAGGCGACGATGCCGGCGAAGGACAAGTTCCAGTACGTGGTGCGCGTGGTCTCCGAGATCACGGAATCCAATGGTTCCAGTTCGATGGCATCGGTGTGCGGCGCGAGCCTCTCACTGATGGACGCGGGCGTGCCGGTAAAGGCGCCGGTGGCCGGCATCGCCATGGGCCTCATCATGGAGGGGTCGAAGTGGGTGGTGCTCTCCGACATCATGGGTGACGAGGACCACCTCGGTGACATGGACTTCAAGGTGGCCGGGACGACGGGCGGCATCACGGCCCTGCAGATGGACATCAAGATCAGCGGCATCACCGCCGCCATCATGGAGCAGGCCCTGGCGCAGGCGAAGACGGGCCGCATGCACATCCTGGGCGAGATGGCCAAGACCATCAGCAAGCCGCGCGAGGAGATGTCTGAGCACGCCCCGCGCATCATCTCCTTCAAGATCCACCCGGACAAGATACGCGACGTCATCGGCAAGGGCGGCGTTACGATCAGGGCTATCACCGAGGAGACGGGCACCACCATCGACATCGAGGACGACGGCACCGTCAAGATCGCCTCCGTCGATGCCGCGGCGGGTCTCGAGGCCAAGCGCCGCGTCGAGCAGATCACCGCCGACGTGCAGGTGGGAATGATCTACGAGGGCCGCGTTGCCAAGCTGATGGATTTCGGCGCGTTCGTGAACATACTGCCCGGCAAGGACGGCCTGGTTCACATCTCGCAGATCTCCGAGGAGCGGGTCGAGAACGTCAGCGACAAGCTCCGCGAGGGCGACGTGGTCAAGGTCAAGGTGCTGGAGGTCGACAAGCAGGGCCGCATACGCCTCAGTATCAAGGCGGTCGGCGCCGGCGGCTGATCGCAGGCGTGAGAGCGGTGAATTGCGGAAAACGGGCCTGCGGGCCCGTTCGTATTTTCGCGGCATGGCTCACCGGCTGGCCACCATGGCGGGGGCCGTGCACGGCGGCGCACTGAGATCGCCGCTGCACAGGCGCACGCGCCAGACCTCCTGCTTCAGCATCTCCGCGATCTCCGTCCTGCGCCGCAGCGATTCCTCGTCCCGGTACGGACCCATCACGACGCGGTACCGGGCAGGTTCATGATCGGCGCCCGGTTCGGTCCGGGCGATCGCGGTGTCCAGGTGTGCCAGCGACCGCCGCCAGCGCTGCGCATTCTGCTCGGCGCTGAAGCTGCCCAGGACCAGGTAGTATCGCCACGGAGCGATGGCCCCGTTTCGGTCCGGCCCCGGTTGCGCCGCGCCGCGGCGCGCAGTCCGCGCGTCCGGCGGCGGCACCTTCCCACGGGTGGTGAGCGGGGCCGTTGTCCCGGGCTGGGCGGCGATACATACCGGGCGATCTCCCACCACGCGCAGCAGGGCGCAGTCCTGTTCGGCGATGGCGGAGATGAGGTGGTCGGAGAGGCCCTTGCCGGTCACGAGGTAGCTTGCACCGGTCAGTGCGAGCGTGCCGAGCTTCAATGCCGGCGGCAGCGCCGCGCAGCCGCACACCCCTGCAGCCAGGAGCGCCGCGCCACACGTCCATCTCCGCGACCCGGTCATGCCTTCCCCCTCGCAGAAGGTTGCTCGAGACTACATGAACTTGCGCAGTCAGTAGGGAATATCTTCAATAAGTTAGAGCATAAACGTGACCAAGTAAATCGACTTCGTGGCCGGCCCGTTGGAGCGGCTCTCAGGCGGGAGCCTCGGCGAGTCGCCGCAGGGAGACGTAGTCGGTCTTGCCGGTGCCGAGCAGGGGCAGTTCCTTCAGATGCTCGATCCGCCGCGGTACGGCCAGCTCCGGCGCCCCGAGCGTACGCGCCGCCTGCAGGATCGCCTCCCGCTCCAGCCCGGCGTCGGTGGTGAACAGGACCAGCGACTCGCCGCGCTTCGGATCCGCGACCGCAACGGCGGCATGAAGCCCGCCGGGCGAGGCGGTCTGCGCGATCTTCTCGACCACCTCCAGGGACATCATCTCCCCGGCGATCTTGGCGAACCGCTTTACCCGGCCCCGGATACTGAGGAAACCGTCCTCGTCGATGGCGACGATGTCGCCGGTGCCGTGCCAGCCCTCGCCGATGTCGGATACCGGCGGCTGCAACACGCCCGGGGCCTCGTGCAGGTAGTAGCCGAGCATGACGTTCGGTCCGCGCACGTGCAGTATTCCACCTTCGCCGATCCCCTCGACCGGCTGCAGGCGGTGCTCCACCCCCGGCAGCAGCGTGCCGACGGTGCCGCTGCGATAGGCCATCGGCGTGTTCACGGCGATCACCGGGGCGCATTCGGTGGCGCCGTAGCCCTCCATGATGCGAATTCCGAACTTCTCGTACCACGCCCTGCGAACCCCCTCGTTCAATTTCTCGGCCCCGGAGACCACGTAGCGCAGCCGAAAAAAATCGTAGGGATGGGCGTACCTGGCATAGGCGCCGAGGAAGGTGCTGGTGCCGAACAGCACCGTGCAGCCGCGGTCGTAGATGACCTCGGGGATCACGCGGTAGTGCAGCGGCGAGGGATAGAGAAACAACCTGCTGCCGGTGACCAGCGGCATGATGGCGCCGCAGGTCAGCCCGAAGGCGTGAAACACCGGCAGCGCGACGAGAAACTTGTCGGCCGGCGAGAAATCCACCACGGCACGGATCTGCGCCACGTTGGCGAGCAGCGCGTCGTGGCTCAGCACCACGCCCTTGGGCTTGCCCTCGGAGCCCGAGGTGAACAGTACGACCGCCGGGTCCTGCGGCGATGTCCGCCGCATCGCCGCGCGCGGCATGCGCAGCGCGAAGAGGACGAGCCAGAGCCGGTCCGCCAGGGTGAACCGCGCACGCAGGTCCTCCACGTACACCAACTGCACGTTCCCGATCGCCTGCACGGTCGCCGCCAGCTTGGCGGTCTCCAGGAACCGCCGCGAGCTGACGATGGTGCGCACGCCGGCCGCCTCGCAGGCGTATTGCATGCCCGCGCTTCCGGCCGTGTAGTTCAGCATGGCCGGCACGCGCCGCATCGCGCTCATTCCGAAGATCATGCACACCGTGGCGCTGACGTTGGGCAGGAGCACGCCCACGTTCTCGCCCTCCTTCGTGAACTTCGCGACCAGCCGGCCGAGGGCAAGGCTCCCCTTCAGCAGTTCGCGATAGGACAGTTCCTCCTGGTTCATGTCCTCGAGCAGGCGCGCGTTCCGGCCGTTGACCTCCATGGCCTCGAGAAAGGCGGTGAACAGCGTCTGCAACGGTCGCGAGGAAAAGACCATCTCCTGCATGAGCCGGCGCATCGCCTCGCCGGCCTTGCGCCGCCTCTGCTTCGCCGTCGACGCCTCCGGCATCGCGATGGTGGTGGTCGGCAGCAGCGTGATCGTGATGCGCGGAAACAGTTGGCGGCGGAACTGCCCCGACAAGCGGCTGAAGTAGGAACGTTGCGGACCGTCCAGCCGCACCGGCAGGATGGTGGCGCCGGTCCTGGCGGCGACGAACGCCGGGCCGTCGTAGACCTTCATGATGCTGCCGGTGACGGTGATCCGGCCCTCCGGGAATATGACCACGGGCTCGCCGGATTCGAGCAGCCCGATGACCTTCTTCATGGCCATCGGGCTGGTGGGATCCACCGCGAGATGCGGTACCTGCGAGAGCACCATCCGGAAGAATGGGCTTAAGCAC
>WBZR01003729.1_pt2 | contig 11543 bp, 11 predicted proteins | sample 5204231 | NCBI WGS metagenome assembly WBZR01 (sample SAMN12412403, study PRJNA552823) | activated sludge metagenome | isolation source: activated sludge from anammox sidestream of wastewater treatment plant... | place: USA: Virginia | collected 2017-08
ACGCCTTCGGGCAGGTCGTCCAGGGTCGCCCAGGGCGTCGGCGCGCCGCGGTCGAGCTCGCGACTGCGCAGCGCCTTCAGCAGCGCCTCGCTGAAGGTCCGGCCGATCCCCATCGCCTCCCCGACCGACTTCATCTGGGTGCCGAGCGCGTGGTCGGAGCCGGGGAACTTCTCGAACGCGAACCTCGGCACCTTGACGACGACGTAGTCGAGCGTGGGCTCGAAGCTGGCGGGCGTCGTCCGCGTCAGGTCGTTTGGGATCTCGTCGAGCGTGTAGCCGACGGCGAGCTTGGCGGCGACCTTCGCGATCGGGTAGCCGGTCGCCTTCGAGGCGAGCGCGGAGGAGCGCGAGACGCGGGGGTTCATCTCGATCACGCACACCTCGCCGCTCTCGCGCTGGCGCGCGAACTGGATGTTCGAGCCGCCGGTCTCGACGCCGACGGCCCGGATCACCGCTGCGGCCGCATCGCGCAGCTCCTGGTAGGCCTCGTCCGGGAGGGTCATCTGGGGGGCGACCGTGACCGAGTCGCCCGTATGCACGCCCATCGGGTCGAGGTTCTCGATCGAGCAGACGACGACGACGTTGTCGGCCCGGTCACGCATTAGCTCGAGCTCGAACTCGTCCCAGCCGCGCACCGACTCCTCGACCAGCACCTGCCCGATCGGGCTCTCCGAGAGCCCTCGCTCGACCTGCGCGCGCAGCTCCGCCTCGGTGGCGACGAAGCCGCCGCCGTGCCCGCCGAGCGTGAACGCGGGCCGGACGACGGCGGGCAGCGAGACACCGCGCAGGTCGTCGGGGGACGTGACGATCCTGCTCGTCGGCACGCGCAGCCCGACCGACTCGACCGTCTCGCGGAAGAGCTCCCGGTCCTCGGCGCGGCGGATCACGTCGAGCGGCGCCCCGATCAGCTCGACGCCGAGCGCGTCGAGGACGCCGTCGGCGGCGAGCGCGCTCGCGAGGTTGAGCGCGGTCTGGCCACCGAGGGTCGGCAGCAGCGCGTCGGGCCGCTCCCGCTCGAGCACGGCCGCGACGCCGTCCGGGTCGAGCGGCTCGAGGTAGGTGCGGTCGGCGAAGCCCGGGTCGGTCATGATCGTCGCGGGGTTCGAGTTGACGACGACCGTCCGGTAACCCTCCTCGCGCAGCACCTTGAGCGCCTGGCTGCCCGAGTAGTCGAACTCGCAGGCCTGCCCGATCACGATCGGGCCGGCGCCGATCACGCAGATCGTCTCGAGGTCAGGCCGCCGCGGCACGGGGCCTCACCTCCTCGACGAACCGCTCCAGGATCGGCCAGGCATCGTGGGGGCCGGGGCCGGCCTCGGGGTGGAACTGCACGGAGCGAGCCCGCTCGGATGGCAGCGCGAGCCCCTCGACGGTGCCGTCGTAAAGGGAGACGTAGCTGATCTCGGGACCGTCGCCCTCGACCGCGAAGCCGTGGTTCTGGCTCGTCACGAGCACCCTCCCGGTCTCCCGCTCCAGCACCGGGTGGTTGGCCCCGTGGTGCCCGAACGGGAGCTTGCGCGTCGCCAGGCCGGCTGCGAGCCCGAGCAACTGGTGGCCGAGGCAGATGCCGAGGATCGGTACGCGGCCGAGCAGCTCCCGGACGGCGCCTACCTGCTCGGGCAGGGCGGCCGGGTCGCCCGGCCCGTTCGAGAGCAGCACCCCGTCGGGGCGCCGCTCGAGCACGCCGGCGGCAGGCGTGTCGTGCGGCAGGACCGTCACCGCGGCACCGGCGGCGACGAGGCGGCGAACGATCGAGCGCTTCGTCCCGTAGTCGAGGAGCGCGATCTCGACCGGCCCGGCGCCGACGCGCACGGGCTCGCGGGCGGAGACGCCGGCCACGAGCGCCCGGCCGGCCATCCCGGGCTGCGCCCGGACCCGCTCGAGCACGTCCGCCGGGTCGTGCTCGCCGGCGACGACGGCCCCACGAAGCGCGCCACCCTCGCGAAGGCGCAGGACGACGCTGCGCGTGTCGATACCGTCGAGCGCGACGAGCCCGCGCTCGGCCAGCCACCGGCACCAGTCCCGGCCGCCCGCGCTCCGCATCAGAAAGCCGCGCGCCGCCACCCCGCCGGACTCGTCCCGGCGCTCGTCGACGCCGTAGTTGCCGACCATCGGCACCGTGAAGCAGACGAGCTGCTCGGCGTAGCTCGGGTCGGTCGCGATCTCCTGGTAGCCCGACATCGCGGTCGTGAACACCGCCTCTCCGAAGGCGACGCCGGACGCCCCGACCGAGCGGCCGGGGAAGACCGCGCCGTCCTCGAGCACGAGGAAGCCGGTCACGCCCGGAACGCGACGCGGCCGGCGGCGACGGTGAGCAGGATCTGCCCGGTCAGGGTTTGCCCGAGCAGCCAGGAGTTGTCCGAGCGCGAGCGGAAGGCAGCCGCGGCGACCGTCCAGGTGCGCCGCAGGTCGGCGAGGACGAGGTTCGCGGGGGCACCGACCGCGATCCGCGGCCGCTCGAGGCCGTAGATCCGCGCCGGACCGGCGCTCAGCCGCTCGAGCAGCGTCTCGAGCCCGATCACGCCCGGGGCGACAAGCCTCGTGTGGAGGACGGCGAACGCCGTCTCGAGGCCGGTGACGCCGAACGGAGCCTCCTCGAACGGCACCTCCTTCTCGTGACGGGCGTGCGGGGCATGGTCGGTCGCGACCGCGGCGATCGTGCCGTCGCGGAGCGCCTCGACGAGTGCCGCGCGGTCCTCCTCGGCCCGCAGCGGCGGGTTCATCTTCAGGTTCGGGTCGAGCGAGCGCACCGCCTCGTCGGTGAGGCAGAGATGGTGGGACGTCACCTCGCCGCTCGCCTCGACGCCGGCCGCGAGCGCGCGGCGGAGCTCCTCGACCGACTCGCGGGCGGACAGGTGGAGCAGGTGCAGCGGCCGGCGCTCGTAGGCGGCCAGCCCGAGGTCGCGCGCGACCATCGTCGACTCGGCCACGGACGGCCAGCCGCCGAGACCGAGCTCCGCCGAGACCGCGCCCTCGTGCATGTGCCCGCCGCGGGAGAGCGCCGGGTCCTCCTCGTGCAGGGCGATCAGTCCCCCCGTCGCGGCCGTGTACTGGAGCGCCCGGCGCAGCAACGAGGCCGACACGACCGGACGGCCGTCGTCGCTGAAGCCGACGGCGCCGCGATCGGCGAGCTCGCCGAGCTCCGCGAGCTCGGCCCCCGCCTGGCCCTTCGAGATCGCGGCCAGGAAGCCGACCGGAATGCGAGCCTCCGCCTCCGCCCGCTCGATCAGGGAGCCGAGCACGGCGGCGGAGTCGACGACCGGATCCGTGTTCGGCATCGCGAGGATCGCGCAGTAGCCGCCCGCGGCCGCGGCCGCGGTGCCGCTGGCGATGTCCTCCTCGTCCTCGCGGCCGGGCGTGCGCAGGTGGACGTGCGGGTCGACGAACGCCGGCGCGAGCAGGAGACCGGGCTGGGGCGTCCCCGGCTCGAGCCGGGTGATGACGCCGTCCTCGATGGTGACGGTCAGCGCCGCGTCGATGCCCTCGAGCGGGTCGACCACGCGGGCGCCCTCGACCACGAGGGACTCCCCGGGGGCGGCGGGCGCAAACAGCGTGCGCCGGGCGGCGGCGACGGGCATCAGGCCACCTCCTCGAGCGCGGCAACCTCGACCGGGACCGGGCCCTGGGTGACGAGGTCGTAGAGGACCGCCATCCGCACGACGAGCCCGGAGCGGACCTGGCGCTCGATCAGCGCGGCCGCCGCATCGGCGACGTCGGCGGCGATCTCGACGCCCCGGTTGATCGGGCCGGGATGCATGACGACCTGTCCGGGTCGGAGCCGGTCGGTCGTGACGCCCCAGCGGGCGGAGTACTCGCGCAGGCTCGGGACGTAGCACGCCCCCTCGAGCATCCGCTCGCGCTGCATCCGCAGGACGTAGACGACGTCGGCGGCGCGGATCGCCTCGATGTCGTGGGCGATCTCGCAGCCCATCGCCTCGATCCCGCGGGGAATCAGCGGCGGTGGGCCGACGAGCGTGACCCGCGCCCCCATCAGGACGAGCGCCTGGATGTTCGAGCGGGCGACGCGGGAGTGGAGGACGTCGCCGACGATCGCGACGTGAAGCCCCTCGACGCCGCCGAAGTGCTCGTCGATCGTGAACAGGTCGAGCAGGGCCTGGGTCGGATGCTGGTGCTTGCCGTCGCCCGCGTTGACGACGTGCGCGCCCGTGTGGCGGGCGACGAGCAGGGGCGCGCCGATCTGGGGGTGACGGATGACGACGACATCCGGGTCGTAGGCGCCGATCGTCAGCGCCGTGTCCTTCAGCGACTCGCCCTTGTCGACCGAGGAGCCGGCCGCCTTGATCGACATCACGTCAGCCGAGAGACGCTTGGCCGCGAGCTCGAAGCTCGACGAGGTGCGGGTGGACGACTCGAAGAACATGCTCACGACCGTGTAGCCGCGAAGCGTCGGCAGCTTCTTGACCTCGCGCTCGAGCGAACGGGAGAACGTGCGGGCAAGCGCGAGCAGCCGCTCGACGTCGCCCCTCGTCAGGTCGGCGATCGAGATCAGGTGGCGCCGCGGCGGCCGGCTCGGCGGCAGGAGCTCGTCGCGGATCAGCGGGCGGACGTCGGTCATGGCATACCCCCTCCCCCGGGGATGAGCAGGACGCGGTCGACCTCGTCGACCTCCACGAGCTGCACCTGGATGCGCTCGCTGCGCGCGGTGGGCAGGTTCTTGCCCACGTAGTCGGGCCGGATCGGCAGCTCGCGGTGCCCTCGATCGACGAGCACGGCAAGCTGGACGCGGTCGGGACGGCCGTAGGTGAACAGGGCCTCGATCGCGGCCCGGATCGTGCGGCCCGTGTAGAGAACGTCGTCGACGAGCACGCAGGTGACGCCCTCGAGCGGGAAGTCGAGGCGGGTCGACTTGACGACCGGCTGCGGGGCGAGCGGAGCCGCCCCCTGCCGCGCGCCGACGTCGTCGCGATGGAACGTGATGTCTACGGTACCGAGGGCGACCTCCACGCCGCCGAACTCCCCGATCAGGCGCCGCAGCCGCTGGGCGAGCGGGACGCCGCGAGTGTGGATGCCGACGAGGGCGACTCGCGAGAGCTCGGGATTGCGCTCGACGATCTCGTGAGCGATGCGGACGAGGGTGCGCCTCAGCGCCTCACCGTCGAGCAGAAGCTTCCCCGTCTGCGCGGGAGCAGCCACGAACGCCTCCTTTCCGGCCTCACGGGACCGGGTTAAAGGTGCCGGCAGAAGAGTAGCACGGATGCTGGACGGCTTCGCCCGCGCGCGCCTCCGGCCGGAACAGACATGCCCCGGGGCCTGGCCCCCGGACATGTCCCGCTCAGTCGGGAGGGTCGGCAGCCCGCCGCGCGGGCCGGGTGCGGACGGTCTCCCAGGTCGCCTCGAGCTCCTCGACGACCGCGGCCAGCACGTCCCCGGGCTCGCCCTCCCGTTCGAGATCGCCCGACCACTGCCAGTGCGCGAGGTAGTCGCTCGAAGCGGTCAGGCCCTCGCGCATCGCGACGCGGTCGATCTCCTGCTGGAAGCGCTCGGTGAGCGCACGAGACAGCGGCCTCCCCTCGTCCGGGAAGACCTTCACCTGGGCGGGAATCCCGCGCCAGGAGAGGATCCGGTAGCGCGCCACGCGGCGAGTCTACCCGCACGGCCTCAGGCGGTGGCAACGACGATCGCCCACTCGAGCGAGTAGGCGGTCACCGGCCCGAGCTCGCGCTCGGCGCGGGCGACGCCCGCCTGGTACTCGTCCTCGGGTAGCAGCCAGAGGGTCGAGATGTAGCGCCCCCGGAGCCGCTCGAGCGCGTCCTCTCTGCGCACGCTCGCGGGCTGGCTGACTGCGACGGTACGGACCGAGGCAAATCCCGCCCCCTCAAGCTCGCGGGCGAGCGTCGGCGGCTCCGGGAAGCGGGCCCGGTCGATTCCGGCGAGCGAGGGGAAGAAGCGCGCGAGCCAGATCCGGTCGAAGTGCTCCGGCCGGAACGTCGCCACGACCGCCCGGCCGGTCGGGGCGAGCACGCGCCTGACCTCCGGGAGGGCGCGACCGCGATCGACGAGGTGGACGACGAGCCGCAGCACGGCCCGCTCGAACCAGCCGTCGCGAAAAGGCAGCGCCTCGGCCCCACCCTGCTTCAGCCCCACGGTGGGCCCCGCTCGCCGCCGGGCCTCCGCCAGCATCTCCTCCGACCGGTCGACTCCCCAGACGCGCGCGCCGCGACGCGCCAGCTCCGTCGCGAGGCGCCCCGTGCCGCAGCCGACGTCGAGCACGCGGCGGCCCGCGAGGTCACCCTCGGTCCAGACCGCCTCGAGCACGGCCTGCCAGGCGGCGTCCGCCGGACGGAGCCGGTCGTAGTCCCCGGCGAGCCGGTCGAAGCCGGGCGCCTCCCCCACCGTCATCCGGACACCCTAGCGAGCCGCTCCCGCCGCGGCCTTGTCCGCGACCCCGACCGCGGACGCGGGCCTCGCGTGGGCACGCGGGGCCACCGGGCAACTCCCCGCGCCGCCGTCCGACCGCTACTCGTCGCCGAGGAACTCGTCCGGCTCGGAGAGCTCCTCGATCGCCTCCTGCGCCGCCTCCAGGTCCGACTCGGCCACGAGCACGCGCTGCGGGGCGTCGTCGAGGCCCGTCGGATGGTGCTCGACCGCCTGCTCGACCTCGCACCCGATCCCGGCCGCGTGCAGGATCGTCTGGATCTCCTCTGCCTCCGCCAGGTCGGCGGCGACGGTCACCTGCACCATCCTCGTCATCTCTGCCCCCCGACCTCGACCACCGACTCCGCCGGCCCGGCCTCGTCGCGGCGCCGCTTCGCGCCGCCCCTGAGCAGGACCGGCCCGCCCCGCTCCGCGAACCGGAGCTCGATCATATCGAAGTCCCTCGGCACGACCGTGTCCGGGAACACCGCCTGTGCCTCCCGCAGGATCTCCGCACCGAAGTACCGGTTCGAGAGGTGCGTCAGCGCGAGCATCCGGACACCCGCGACGCGCGCGAGCTCGGCCGCATCCGCCGCCGTCGAATGCCCCGTCTCCGCCGCCCGCTCCCGCTCGTCGCTCCCGAACGTGCCGTCGTGGACGAGCAGGTCGGCCTCGATCGCGGCCTCGAGCACCGGACGGGCCGGCTCCGTGTCGCCGCTGATCACGACCCGCCGGCCCGCCCGGGCCGGCCCCAGCACGGTGGCGGGCTCGACGACGGCGCCGTCCGCCAGCGTGACCGGCTCGCCGCGCTGGAGTGCCCCCCAGAGCGGCCCCTCCGGCACGCCCAGCGCGCGGGCGGCCTCGACGTCGAAGCGCCCGGGCCGGTCGTGCTCGACCAGCGCGTAACCGACCGCCGGCGTCCCGTGCTGGACCGCGATCACGTCGATCCGGTAGTCGCCCCGCTCGAGCCGGTCACCCGCCCGGACCTCCTCGAGCACGAGCTCGTACGTCAGCCGCCCGAAGATCCGCCGCAGGCCGGCGAAGAGATCGCGCAGCCCGGGCGGGCCCCACACGGTCAAGGGCAGCTCGCGGCCGCGAAGCGCGAACGTCTTCAGCATCCCCGGCAGGCCGAGATAGTGGTCGGCGTGGTAGTGGGTCACGAACACTTCTGGCAGCTCGGCGAGCCCGATCGCCGAGCGCAGGAGCTGGCGCTGGGTACCCTCGCCGCAGTCGACGAGCAGCCGCTCGCCGCCGCGCCGCACGAGCACGCTCGCGGGCGCCCGCTGCGCGGTCGGCACCGAGCCGGAAGTGCCGAGGAACGTAACGTCGAGGTCCACTCGGCGATTGTACGGGCGCCCCGCCCGGTCACACCCCGGGTCAGGGGAGGACCAGTACCTGGCCCGGCTGGATCGACCCGGAACCGATCCCGTTACGCTCGCGGATCAGCCACACCCCTTCGCGCGGATCGCCGTCGTAGCGGCGCTCGGCGATCACCCAGAGCGTGTCCCCGGCCTCGACGACGTAGCGCTCAGCGCGCGCGTCCTCGCCCCGCGCCGCCCCGCTCGTCGGCCGCGCGGCCCCGAGCGCGGCGAGGATCACGACGAGCAGGACGGTTCCGACGAGCGCGAGGCGTGGCACGAACACATGTTCGATACTACACCGAACACGTGTTCGCGTCAAGGTCAGGCCGCGGCGGCCTCCAGCTCCCCGGCGCGCCACGCCTTGATGTAGGCGCGGCAGTGCTGGTCGACCCCGGTGAGCACGTCGGTTGCGAGCCGGAACGGCCGCGAGGTCCGGTCGATCGAGAAGACCCGCTCGAGGTTGTTCTGGATCGGGTCGATGATGCCGCTGTCGGCGCCGGCCTCGACGGCGAGGACGAGGAAGGCATCGTTGACGAGGGTGCGGTTCGGCAGCCCGAAGCTGACGTTGCTCATCCCGCCGGTGAGGTGGATCTCCGGGCCGAAGCGCGCGCGCAGCCGCCGGAATGACTCGAGCACGTGACTGCCGTAGCTGGCGTCGACCGAGATCGGGAACACGAGCGGGTCGACGTAGACGCGCTCCAGAGGAACACCCTGCCCGAGCGCGAGCTCGACCGCCTTCGTGGCGTTCTCCACCCTGCCGTCGGCGTCGTTCGGGATTCCGCTCTCCCCCGCGGACGTCACGATCACCGGACCGCCCGCCTCGGCCGCGAGCGCGAACGCGTCGACCCGCTCGAGCGATGCCGAGTTCAGCATCGGCGGGCCGGCGGCGTCTCCCGCCGCCGCCTCGATCCCGGCCCGGAGCGTGTCGGGGTTCGACGAGTCGATCGAGAGCGGCACCGCCGCCCAGGGCCGGACGGTGCGGACGAGCCAGCGCATCGCCTCGACCTGCTCGGCGGGGTGCAGCGACACCTCGTCCACGTTCAGATCGAGGTAGTGCGCGCCGGCGGCAACCTGCCCCTCGGCCATGGCGCGCAGGTAGGCGAGGGCAGTCTCGGCCTCCTGCCCCTCGCCCGCCATCGCCGTCTGGACGGCGATCCGCACGTGCTTGATCCGCCCCTCCTGGTAGGCCTGGAGCTCCTTCTCCGCCTCGGGAACGACGAGGTGGCGGGTCGCCCCGTCCGCGTCGGTGAAGACGACCGCCTGGCGCCCCTCCGGGTCCTCCCCCACCCTCGGCGAGGAGACGGGGACGACCCGCGTCGTGTGGATGTTCTCGCCGATGACGACGAACCGCTCGGGCACCGCCATCACGCCTCCTCTCGCTCGCGCGCGTGGTGGTCGCGCCCGAGGAACGTGTTCGCCCAGGCGCTCGTGCCTTGCAGGGAGCCGTCCTTGAGGACGGCCGGTCCATCGAGCATCGTCTCCTCCTTGCCGTATGCCTTCAGCCTCTCGTAGGCCCTGGCCCAGATGCACTCCTTCTCGCCGATCTCGCAGAGACCCTGGCGGGTGCCGCCGCAGGGACCGTTGCGCTGGTTCTTCACGCACTGGGACTCCGGGCACAGGTACGCGATCTCGGGGAGCGAGCAGTCGCCGCAGTCGCGGCACGAGAACAGCGCCTGCTTCGTCAGGTACTCGGCGCCGTGCAGCGCCCTGCCGACGGGCCGGGGGCCGCGCTCGACCGCGCCGTAGAACGCCCTGCCGGGGCCCGCCAGCGGCGCGCCGGGCTCGAACGCGAGATCGTGGACGCGGCGGTTGAGCTTGTAGAGCGGCGAGACGCGCAGCCGCAGCCGCCGCCGCCGGGCGGGCGCGAGCGACTCGAGGTAGGCGGCGTCGACCCGGTCGGACGCGAGTCCGGTCTCCTCGTCTCGCTCGAAGAAGTGGAACTCGTCCGGGTAGGGGTACTGCAGCTCGCGGGCGAACGCGCGCCAGTCGCCGGGCGCGAAGCTGTCCGCGAGCGCCAGGATCGAGTCGTAGTCCTCGATCGCGAGGTGGCCACCGATGTAGGCGCCGCGGAAGCCGAGGCCGCGGGCGATCGCCACCTGCTTCGCGGCCAGCTCGCGAAAGAAGGGGCGGCCCTTGTCCGCCGCATTCGCGTAGCGCCCGCAGACCGCCAGCAGCTCGTCGGTGACGACCACTCCGGGAATCCGGCCCGAATGGAAGACCCGCGCCGCGCCGGGCGAGAGCACGAACACGTTCGCGAGCACGGGCACGTCGAGCCCCGCGCGGGCGAGCCACCTCAGGAGCTCGTCGTCCTTGCGCGCGTGGTAGCCGACCTGGTTGATCACGAACTCGGCGCCGTGCTCGAGCTTGCGGCGCAGCTTCAGGTACTGGGGCACCACCTCGCGCTCGTGGCGCTTGTGGTTCGTGACGACGGCGCCGAGGCAGAGCCGCTCCTCGTCCGCCAGCTCCGCGTTCAGCTCGGTGTACAGCCGCAGCAGCCCGACCGAGTCGATGTCGAACACGGGGCGGGCCTGCCCCCGGTAGCCGGCGATCGGGTAGTCGCCAGTGAGGCAGAGCACGTTGCGAAGCCCCTCCGAGGCGAGCTTCCAGCCGCGGCTCTGGAGCGCGCTGCGGTTGAGGTCCTTGCAGGAGACATGGACGATTGCCTCCTGGCCGAGGCCGGCGAGCTCGCTCGCGACGGTGTCCGGCGCGAGCATCGGGTTGCCGCCCGGGTTGTCCGTGATCGAGACGACGTCGATGCGGGGGTGCGCGGCGAGGTCGCGCGCGAGCCCGAGCACCCGCCGTCCCGCCTCCGCGGTGATGAGACCGCGACTCGTGACGAGCTCGGCCGCGATCACGAACCGATCGCGGTCGGCGAGCAGCTCTCGGAGCGCCACTCCGCGGCCGGGATCAGGCGGCGGCACGGCCATCGGCTCCCGGGAGCGCCGAGGGCAGCGGCTTGAGCTGGCAGCCCTCGACGAAGATATCGAAGAAGTCAGGGGCCAGCTCGAGCTCGACGTGCTCGATCCGGCGCACGAGCCGCTCGAGCCGGTCGCGCGCGGACGCCGAGAGCAGGAGCTCTCGCGCGCCGCGCACCGCGGCGTTCCCGGCCTTGACAACCCGCTCGGGCCGCACCGGGGCGAGGAAGCCGATCTCGATCGCGTGCTCGACGTTCACGTGGTTTGCGAACCCTCCGGCGAGGTAGAGGCGATCGACGTCCGGCGGGTCGACCCCGAGCGTGCGCAGGACGATCCACTGGCCGGCCGCGTTCGCCGCTTTGGCCTGGGCGAGCGCCGACGCGTCGGCGCGCGAGAAGGTTATCCCAGCGTCGGGCACGACCGTCACGGCCTGCGCGCGCCCGGGCAGCTCGCCCTTCGTCCCCATCCGGCCGGCACGGACGAGCTCGGCGAGCAGGTCGATCAGCCCGGACCCGCAGATGCCCCGCGGCGGCGCCCCGCCGATCGTCTCGTACGCGAACGTCCCGTCCTCGCGCAGCGCGAGCGACTCGATCGCCCCCTCCTCGCCGGCCATGCCGTACGTGACGAGCCCACCCTCGAACGCGGGCCCCGCCGGGCAGCTCGCCGCGGCGACGCGCCCGCCTCCGGCGACGACCACCTCGGTGTTCGTGCCCACGTCCACGACCGCGACGATCTCGCCCGCGTCGGGGTCGACGCCGAGCGCGACCAGGTCGGCGGCCATGTCGGCGCCGACGTGGCTCGCGACGAGCGGCGCCCCCCAGATGCGCGCCCTGGGGTTGGCCTTGAAGCCGAGCTCGTGGGCGAGCCTGACGAGCGCCGTCGTGTCGGCCTC
>WBZR01004407.1_pt1 | contig 11541 bp, 10 predicted proteins | sample 5204231 | NCBI WGS metagenome assembly WBZR01 (sample SAMN12412403, study PRJNA552823) | activated sludge metagenome | isolation source: activated sludge from anammox sidestream of wastewater treatment plant... | place: USA: Virginia | collected 2017-08
ACTTGACGCCTTTCGGGCGACTCGATTTGCCCAAGGAGCTTTCGAAGAGCTTGAAAGGCTACGCGAAGTGTGCTCCAGCAAGGGTGCAGCCTTGTGCCTGATTACTGATGAGCGAGCCAATGCAATCGAGGTATTCATCGGCCAGTCGGTCAGCTTTTTTCTGTTGTTGTGAGGCTTTGCTGCCCATGCTACAGCCACCAAGGAATCCAATCGTGATAACGAGTATGAGCGCTGTGTGAACAAACTTCACCGGTGTCTCTCCAGAGCATTGCGTCGCGCGATAATAGTGCAAAGACCCCATGGTGTCTTGATCGCTCTGCTAGAATAAACCTCCCCTCGAGTGCAGCACGACGCGTGTGAAATGATGATCGACGCAGACGATTTTCCCGATATGCAAACCCTACTCAATAACATCACGCCTGAAGTGTATGAGGCGTTAAAACGCGCGGTGGAATTGGGTAGATGGGCAAACGGCGCGCGTCTAACTGCCGCGCAGCGAGAGACCTGCTTGCAAGCGGTGATTTATTACGATGGTCGTCACAAACCTGAAGGTGAGCGCATCGGTTATATCCAGCCGCAAGAGCATGAACACTGCGGCAGTGAAGGCGATAAAAAACACGATCACGCAGGCAATCGCTGGGACGAAGAACAGTTGTTAGTGTTTCGCCAAATGTCTGAAACCCATTCCACTCGGCATTGACATGTTAGCAGCAGAAGCGCATACGATTTTGGGTCAGGGTTGTCTGGATAAAATGCAGATAACGCCCGCTGCGCCTGCGCAGTACGCATTGCCACTGAATGAAAAATTGCTGCCGCTGAACGAGTATATCGGTCAGACCATTCGTTTGCGTCACACCGGTGTGATTCTCTGTACGCATTGCGGGCGAAAAACCAAAAAAAGTTTTAATCAAGGCTACTGTTATCCGTGTTTTCAATCACTGGCGCAGTGCGACAGTTGCATTGTCAGCCCTGAGAAATGTCATCTGCATTTAGGCACTTGTCGCGAACCGGATTGGGCAGCCACGCACTGCCAAACCGACCATATTGTTTATCTCGCTAACTCGACTGGCATCAAAGTGGGCATTACCCGCGCCAGCCAAATGCCGACGCGCTGGTTAGATCAAGGTGCTGTTCAAGCGTTGCCGATTGCGCGCGTAGCGAATCGCTATGCTTCTGGTTTATTTGAAGTGATTTGCAAACAGTTTGTCGCCGACAAAACGGATTGGCGTGGGCTGTTGCGCAGCAATACGCAGCCAATAGATTTGTACAGCGAGCGAGAAAAATTGTTGCGCGCAGTGAAGGGCGATATTGCATTGTTACAACAGCGTTTGGGTGTCACTGCCGTCACAGTATTGCCAGATGAAGTGGAGCAATGTTTTTCCTATCCCATTCAGCGTTATGCAGAAAAAGTGAGTACGCATAATTTTGATAAAACGCCTACGGTTGAAGGCGAGTTGTTGGGGATGAAAGGGCAGTATTTAATGTTATCAACAGGTGCACTGAATATTCGCAAGTTCACCGCGTATGAAGTGGAATTTTCAGTGTTATGAACGAAGTCGTCGCTAAAGCTATCCAGTTGCAGGATTATCAACCGTCTGATTTTTTGATCGACGAAACACTACTCAATTTTCAGTTGACGGAAGTGGCTACCACGGTAAATGCGCGCTTAAAAATGCGCAGAAACCCGTTGGGAAACCCTGATGCAGCGCTGGTGTTAGACGGTAATGAACTGAATACACGCAGTGTTTCGCTCAATGGAAAACCGCTCAAAGCCAGTGAGTATGAAATTCAAGGCAATACTTTGCGTATCTTGGTATCGCTGCCAGAACAGTTCGAGTTGGAATCCATTGTTACTATTCGCCCGCAATTAAATACAGCGTTGGAAGGCCTGTATAAATCGCGCAATATGTTTTGCACGCAGTGTGAGGCAGAAGGTTTTCGCCGCATCACTTGGTATTTGGATAGACCGGATGTGATGTCGCTGTTTACCGTGACGCTGCTGGCGGACCAACAGCGCTACCCCGTGTTGTTGTCGAACGGCAATTTGGTGGAAAGCGGCAAGCTCAACAATGGTGTGCATTGGGCGACATGGAAAGATCCATTCAAGAAGCCGAGCTATTTGTTTGCGTTAGTGGCAGGCGATTTGAAATATGTTGAAGATTATTTTGTCACGCGTTCTGGAAGGCGCATTACGCTGCGCATTTATGTGGAAGGTAAAGATTTAGCAAAATGTAATCACGCGATGTCTTCGCTCAAGCGCGCGATGGCGTGGGATGAAAAAGTCTATGGTCGCGAATACGATCTCGATATTTACATGATCGTCGCGGTCGATGATTTCAATATGGGAGCCATGGAAAACAAAGGGCTCAATATTTTTAATACCTCTTGCGTATTGGCGCGAGCAGAAATCACCACGGATCGAGGCTTTCAGCGTGTGGAAGCGGTGGTGGCGCACGAGTATTTCCACAACTGGTCCGGCAACCGTGTCACTTGTCGCGATTGGTTTCAGTTGAGTTTGAAAGAAGGTTTTACTGTATTTCGCGATGCGGAATTTTCAGCGGATATGGGTTCGCGCACGGTAAAACGCATCGAAGATGTCAATATGTTGCGCACCGCGCAGTTTGCTGAAGACGCAGGTCCGATGGCGCATCCTGTGCAGCCTGCCTCCTATATGGAAATTTCCAACTTTTATACCGCCACCGTGTATGAAAAAGGTGCGGAAGTGGTGCGTATGCTGCACCGCTTATTGGGTGCGGAAAAATTTCGTCAAGGCACGGATTTGTATTTTTCGCGCCACGATGGTCAGGCGGTGACGATAGACGAATTTTTGTCGGCAATGGCGAGTGTTTCTGGGCGCAACCTCAGTCAATTCCGCTATTGGTATACGCAAGCGGGCACACCGTTATTGCGCGTGCGCAGTGAATACAACACTAATGAAAAAACACTGCGGTTATCGGTAGAGCAGAGTTGCCCAGCTACGCCAGAATCATCCTACAAAGAGCCTTTTCATATTCCTTTGGCTGTCAGTTTGTTGGGCGCAACGGGCGGTGAGCTGTCTGTACATTTACGAGATGGCGTCGATAACAAGCCGCACAAAGAATATTTGCTGGAAGTGCGCGATCGCATGCAGCAGTTTGTGTTTGAAGGCGTGACAGAAAAACCTGTGCTGTCTTTGTTGCGTGGTTTTTCTGCGCCGGTGAAGTTGGATTATCCCTACACGGCCGATGAATTAGCATTTTTAATGAGCCACGATAGCGATGGGTTTAATCGCTGGGAAGCAGCGCAGCAATTGGGCGTACAAGTGCTGCAGAAATTAGTGGAAAAAGTGCTACAAAAACAAACTTTGACACTCGACAGCAAATTGGTTGCTGCATTCCGTGTGTTGTTGTTGGATGAAACTTTGGATCCGGCGATGGTAGCTTTGATGTTGGAGCTGCCATCAGAAAATTATTTAGCAGAAGTGGCAGTCGTAGCGAATCCGGTGGCCATTCATCAAGCACGACAATTTGCGCGCACTGCATTAGCGCATGAATTGCGCCATGCATTGGAAACGGTTTATCACCGCCATCAACCACCAGCAACTTATCAACCTATTGCAGAGGCCATTGCACATCGCAGCTTGAAGAATACAGCACTGTCTTACTTGACGCTGTTGAATGAAAAAGCGACTGCGCAACTGGCGCTGGATCAATATAACAATGCCGCAAATATGACGGACGCCAGCGCATCACTGCAAGCCTTGTTAAATTGTGAAGCGGATTTTGTCACTGCCGTGCGCGAAAAAGCGTTGCGTATTTTTTATCGCCGTTGGCAGCATGAGCCTTTGGCTGTCAATTTGTGGTTGCAGTGGCAAGCAACTTGTTCGTTAGCCGGTGCTTTGGAGCGTGTTAAAGCGCTGTTGCAGCACGAAGCATTTGATATTCGCAATCCCAACAAAGTGCGCGCAGTTATCGGTGTGTTTTGCAGCCAAAATCTTGTGCATTTTCATGCGGAAGATGGTTCAGGTTATCAATTTTTAGCGGATAAAGTGATTGAGCTGGATGCAATCAATCCACAAATTGCTGCGCGTTTACTGTCGCCGCTGACGCGTTGGCAAAAATTGCCTGCCGCAAATCAAGAAAAAATGCGCGGTGAATTGCAGCGCATTTTACGCAGTGGTCAGTTGTCGCCAGATGTTTACGAAGTGGTGAGTAAATCGGTATCGGGCAGCGATGCTAATGGCGCGGCTGTGATGGCTTAAACCACACCAGCAGCAACAGCGCCCAACAAATCAGCAGCATTGGCCAGTTGCCTAGCAGTTGGTAGGGCGTGTGTCCTTGTCGTGCTTGTACTGTGCCTTGCATAACGAAGCGCTCAAATTGTGGTGAACGCGCCAATAACTTTCCTTGTTCATTGATGTGCGCAGAGATGCCGTTGCTGGTAGCGCGCAACATTTCTCGTGCATTTTCACGCGCCCGCATCTGTGCCATTTGTAAATGTTGGTGTGGGCCGATGGAGTTGCCGAACCAAGTGTCATTGCTGACCGTCAGTAAAAAGTCGGCGTCTTTTGCTTGCGATGCGACTAATTTGGGGTAGGCCACTTCATAGCAAATGCTGGAAGCGACTGTCAGCAAGCCGCTATTGATATTGAATTGCTCGTCACTACCGACGCGAAAATCGGATATCGGCATTTTGAAAAAATCGAGCAATTTTTTTAACCAGCGTTCTAGCGGCACATATTCACCAAAAGGCACTAAACGCTGTTTGTTGTAGATGCCGCTTGCTTCGCCTAAGCCAATCATACTGTTGTGAAAATACGGTGTGTCATCCGCATCGTAATGCAATGTCGGTACACCAGTGATTAATGCGCCGCCATTTTGCGCGAGTTGTTTTTCAACGCGTAGAAAAAATGGGTGATCAGCTGTGTACAGTTCAGGAATTGCGGCTTCCGGCCAAATCACTAGAGAGTTTTTCTGCCACAGCGGCACGCTGGCATCCCAATACAGTGTGCGTATCGCTTCGCGCTGCTCCGGTTTCCATTTCAGTTGTTGCGGCACATTGCCCTGTATCAAAGCAAAAGATTGCGTTGTGTTGGTAGGATGCGTCCATTGTTTTATTCCCAGTAGCGCACTGCCTGCGCAGAGTAGTGTAATCGCAGCGAGCAATGACTTACTGCAACGATGTTGCTGCAAGCTCTCAAAAATTGTTGCAGCAAAGAACGCTAACAAAAAGCTGATGCCGTAAACGCCGGTTACAGGCGCCCAGTTGCCGATAAAAGTTTCAGTTTGGCTGTAGCCAATAAAAAGCCAAGGAAACCCGGTAAAAATCCATGTGCGAAACCACTCATTGAGCATCCAGATGGCGGGGAAACCCAGTGTAATACCCCATTTTTTATCTTGAAAAAAACGATGCCAGCTCCACATGGGAATAAGAAAAAGCAGCGCCATGCCACAAGAAAAAAGAAAAATTAAACTGGCGGCTAATGGTGCGGGTGCTGGACCGTAATCGTGTACGCTGACATAAATCCACGATGCGCCAGTGCCGTACATCCCCAGCCCAAACAAAAAACTGCGCCAGTAGCGGCGCTTGCTTGAGATATTTGAAGTTAGCATCAGATAAGCGAGCAGCGGTAGCGGTGCAAACCACCGCCAATCAAAGGGCGCTAACGCTAAAGGCAGTAATGCACCTGCGAGGAGCGCGGCGAAGTCGCCCCATTTTTTTGCAAAAAATTGGCTCATCAAAAACTATTCTGCGTCGGTATTGTTGGTGGGTAAAGTGACGCGCAGCATATGTATTTGGCGCTTGTCGGCATTGAGCACGCGAAAATTAAAGCCTTGAATAGTGGTGCTTTCATTGCGTCGCGGCAAATGACCAAAGGCATGCATAATTAGACCACCCATGGTGTCAAACTCTGCATCAGATAAGGTGGAGCCAAAAGCTGCGTTGAAATCTTCGATAGGTGTTAGCGCTTTGACTAAATAATCTTGCCCTGACAGCGGGCGAATGAAACGCTCGTCTTCTTCTGTATCTGTTTCGTCCTCTATGTTGCCAACAATTTCTTCCAATACATCTTCAATGGTGACTAATCCAGCAACATTGCCGTATTCATCGACCACGATACCCATGTGATAGCGATTCTGGCGAAAGTCTCGCAGCAATTCACTGATGCGTTTGGTTTCTGGGACAACATTAGCATTGTGTAAATGATCGTGAATATTGAAAGATTCTTTGTCTTTCAGTAGCAGAGGTAGCAGTTTTTTGGCTAATAGAATGCCGACGATATGATCGGGTGTTTCTCCCAACACAGGGAAGCGCGAGTGCTCTGATTCAATGATGGCTGTGAGCAGTGTTTCCAGTGAGCTATCTGCTTTTAGCGTCACCATTTGTCGGCGCGGTACCATGATATCGCCGACAGTTTTTCCTCGAATTTTTAACGCGTTTTCCATGATGGAAAACATTTCGTCATCCAGCAGCTTTTGCTTGTGGGCGTCATCGAGAATTTCTAGCAAGTCATTGCTGTCGCGCAATGAAAGGCCTATTGCTTTCATGAAACGATCAAGCCAAGATTTTTCCGTGGGTTCGTTATTTTCATCACTCATGGATGCGGTGCTCTTTCCTGTGTTCCGTGTTTTTAATCAAGATCAGTTTCGTACGGGTTTGCAAAACCTAAGCTATGCAAGATGGCAATTTCTCGCGCTTCCATTTGTTCAGCTTCTTCATCGTCTATGTGGTCAAAACCCAGTAAATGCAAGCAGCCGTGTATCACCATGTGTGCCCAGTGCGCTTGTAACGGTTTTTTTTGCGTTTGTGCCTCGCGTTCAACCACTGCTGCGCAAATCGCTAAATCACCCAGCAGCGGCGGCTCAAAATCTTCTGGTAGATCACTGGGGAAAGACAGCACATTGGTGGCGTAATCTTTGCCGCGATATTGATTATTCAGTACGGCACTTTCTTGTTCATCGACGATGCCAATAGACACTTCGGCGCGCGTGCGCAAACCTTGCAACGCGGCATGAATCCACTGTGAGAACTGCTCCTCGCTGGGGATAGATGCTGTATCACAAGTGTTATCAATCAACACTTGTATGGTGGTGTCGACAGAACTCATGGCGGTATCAAACAATAGGGCGCTGGACGCTTTCGTAGCGGTCGTAGGCATCGACGATTCGTTGTACGAGTGGGTGGCGCACAACATCCTGTGAAGTGAAACGAGTAAAACTGATGCCTTCTACATCGCGCAAAATTTCATTGGCATGCAAAAGGCCTGATTTTGTGCCGCGCGGCAAATCAATCTGTGTGGCATCGCCGGTGATGATGGCAGTTGAGCCAAAGCCAATGCGCGTTAAAAACATTTTCATTTGTGATTCAGTGGTGTTCTGACTTTCATCCAAAATAATAAAAGCGTTGTTCAGTGTGCGACCGCGCATATAGGCCAATGGCGCGATTTCAATAATTTGCCGTTCTAATAATTTGCCGACCGTTTCAAAGCCGATCATTTCATAGAGTGCGTCGTACAGTGGGCGTAGATACGGATCAATTTTTTGCGCGAGATCGCCGGGGAGAAATCCCAGCTTTTCTCCAGCCTCTACCGCTGGGCGCACAAGCAAGAGGCGCTCTACTTTTTCACTTTGCAGGGCTTCAACAGCGCAGGCAACAGCGAGATAAGTTTTGCCTGTGCCGGCGGGGCCGATGCCAAAATTGATATCGTATTTGCGGATGGATTGCACATAGTGATTCTGCGCAGCGCCGCGCGGTTTGATGTTGCCTTTGCGTGTGCGAATACTGGATTGTTCGTAAATATTTTTTGCGCTGTTGTTCTGCAAGCCAGAAACATTGGCCGTTTGCAGAATCAGTTGCACTTTCTCTGGGGTGAGATCCTGATCGTTCTCGGTTTCTAAATAAAGTTGTTGCAGAGCAGCTGTGGCGCGTGTGACGGCTGCGGCATCGTTGCTGTGTACGGTAAACACATTACCGCGCACATTAATTTGCACATGCAAGCGCTGTTCAACTTGTTTGAGATGCTCGTGCAGTTGTCCGCACAAGCGCGTCAGGCGGTGGTTGTCGGCAGGTTCCAACACCAAGGTGTGGGCTTCATTTACAGAGCCAGTGTGTGTGTTCAAGGCATCCTTGGGTTAGCGCACTCGCGCTGTGATTCATGGCTCATAGGATATACGAGCGGCATGGCGCAGGGGAAGGTCAACGCTCGTCGGTTCACGCGCTTCCTGCCAAGGTAGTGACAGCGTAAAAATGCTACCGCGTCCTTCCTCGCTGTGTATGTGCAGTGAGCCGCCTAGGGTTTGTGCTAATTGATGACTGATCGCCAAGCCTAACCCTGTTCCACCACGGCGCGGTGGTGGTCTGTGGGTGGTCACGCTCGATTCCATGATGCGCTGTAAATCATGGCTGGAGATGCCTACGCCAGAGTCAATGACGCGAAAGCAGAGCGCTGTATTGCCGGTGGGTCGTTTTTCAGCACTGACTTGCAGTTTGATAATACCGCCATCGGTAAAGCGCAGAGCATTGGACAAAAAATTGCTGAGAATTTGTTGGATTTTTCCTGCATCACTGACAAACGAAGTGGGTAGCGTGGGGCAAATATGTGCGATCAGTAGGATGCCTTTATCTTGTGCCTGACAGCTGAAAAGTTGCAGCAAAGTTTGTACGGTTTCGTGTAATAAAACGACTTGTGGGTGTGGTAGAAAAATATTTTCTTGGAAATCTGCGCGCAGCAGTACATCGTCTAACAGAGAGAGTAGGGTGTGGCTGGCATTGCTGGCGGTATCTAATAAATTTTGTTGTTGTTCATCCAGCGTAGTACGACGCAAGACATGCAATACAGATAGTAGCCCAGCTAATGGGTTGCGAATTTCATGGCTGAGAGTGGCGAGGGTAATTTGCATAGAGCGAGCGATCCTTTGCAAAGCAGAGTCGGCTTCATTGCCGTGGCTTTATTTTTTCTCGAGCTGTTTTACAGTTTTTGGCTGTGTTGTTTTAAATATTCCGCAACACCAGCGGGATTGGCTTTCATACCCGTGTCGCCTTTCTGCCAGCCTGCTGGGCAAACCTCGCCGTGTTCGGCATGAAATTGCAGCGCATCAACTAAACGCAGCAATTCATCAATATTGCGACCGAGTGGTAAGTCATTGACGATTTGGCTGCGCACAATACCGCGCGGATCAATCAAAAATGCACCGCGATAGGCAACGCCGCCATCAGTTTGCACATCGTAATCGCGCGCAATTTGCTGCGTGAGGTCCGCTGCCATGGTGTAACGCACAGCGCCGATGCCGCCGTCGTTAATGGCGGTATTGCGCCACGCGTTGTGCGTGAAGTGTGAATCGATGGAAACGCTGATGACTTCAACGCCGCGCGCAATAAATTCATCCATGCGGTGGTTGAGTGCAATCAATTCAGATGGGCAGACAAAAGTGAAGTCCAGAGGATAAAAGAACAACAGCGCGTACTTGTTTTGGATAACGGAGGCGAGATGAAAATCCTCCATAATCTCACCATTGCCCAATACCGCTGCACAGCGAAAATCAGGTGCAGGTTTTCCAACAAGTACGGCCATGATTCCTCCTTGAATACAGCGTTATTCGCCAGCAGCTTCTTTCACCAGTGGCTGCAATTCACCTTTGGCGTGCATTTCTGTGACGATATCGCAACCACCGATCAATTCACCTTTAACCCACAATTGTGGAAATGTTGGCCAGTTACCGTAGCGCGGTAAGTTGGCACGAATTTCTGGGTTCGCCAAAATATCGACAAATGCAAAGCGTGCGCCGCAGTTCATCAAGGCTTCCGCTGTACGCGCAGAAAAGCCGCACTGTGGTGCGTTAGGGCTGCCTTTCATGTAGAGGATGACGGGGTTTTTTTCGATCTGATCTTTGATTTGATCCATGACATCCATGGTGACAGCCTCGCAGTAGGTATCGGGATTAAACAGGCAGCTATTTTAGCTGTCAGCGTTAGAAATTGCATCGCCAATAGATATTGGGTCATGTTCAATGGCTTCGTGGTGTTCAGAAGCGATCAACATATATACAGCAGGCAGCACAAACAGCGTAAAGAGTGTGCCTATCATCATGCCGGCGACCAAAATAATACCAATACTGTTTCGCGCTTCTGCGCCTGCTCCCGTTACTAATACCAAAGGGAAGTGACCGAGCACGGTTGCGCTGGTGGTCATCAGCACGGGGCGCAGTCGCGTGGTTGCCGCTTGCGTAATAGCCTTGATTTTATTACAGCCTTCGCGCTGTAAGTGATTGGCAAATTCGACAATCAAAATACCGTTTTTGGAAATCAATCCCACCAGCGTAATAAAGCCTACTTGAGAATAAATGTTGATGGTGGTCCAGTCGAGAAAAGTGATGAGCATGGCGCCAGACAAGGCCAATGGCACGGAACCGAGCAGCACCACCAACGGATCACGAAAGCTGTTGAATTGCACCGCCAACACAAAAAAGACAAACAGTAGTGCAATCAATAACACACCAAATAAAGTGTTACCTTCGTGACGCAACTGGCGTGATTCACCCGCGTAATCCACGCTATAGCTGAGTGGCAGAATATCTTTTGCCGCAGACTCTAATGCCGATAACGCCTGTTCTTTGGTAGTACCAGGCATCACGCCGCCGTAAATGCGAAAAGCATTATTTTGCTGAAACTTTCCGAGTACGCGCGGTGCGGTGTGCTGTTGCAGCGTGGCAATAGCTGACAGTGGAACAAGATCGCCACGCGGCGTGCGAATTTGCAAATTCATTAAAGTTTGTGGATCGGGACGATCGCTGTTGGCAATCATCGGTATCACTTCGTACGCTTTGCCATTCAAATCAAAACGATTGACATAATTTGCCGAGAGCAAAATACCTAATTGATTGCTGACGCTGGCTAAATCCATGCCTAAATCAGCGATGCGTTGTCGGTTGAGTTGAAACTCCGCTTGTGGCAAATCAATTTTGAGATCGGTATCTGCATAAAGAAATTTTTGGCTGTTTTTGGCGTAGTCCACCATTTTGTCGGCATACACTTTCATCTGTGCTGGTGTATCAGTGGATAGCACCACCATCTCAATATCGAAATTACCGGCAGTAGGCAATGCGGGATACAAAATTGGAAAGGCTTTCAAACCACTCACTTTGCCTAACTCACCGTAAGCACGCGGTAATAATTCCTGCACGCTGTGTTCGCGTTTTTTGAAATCGACAAAAGTTTGCCCACCAAAACCGCCTTGTGGTGTCACTACTTGCCACATAAAACGCGTACCGGGCAGAGCATTTAAGATATTGACCACATCGTGCATATAGCGCGTGGTGTAAGCCAGAGAGGATTGCGGAGGTGCTTCTATCACCACATTGATACTGCTTTGATCTTCAACGGGTGCCAATTCTTGTTGTGAAAATAAATAAAAAGGAATCACTAAGAATGCGAAGAAAAGAGCCACTGTGAGCACTTGCGGTCGCCACGATAAACATTTTAGTAAGGCGCGGCTGTAGCGCTCTTGTAATTGCTCAAACCAGTGATTGACAGTTTGTGTCATGCGCCCTTCCTGTCCATGAGGTG
>WBZR01004408.1_pt1 | contig 11540 bp, 9 predicted proteins | sample 5204231 | NCBI WGS metagenome assembly WBZR01 (sample SAMN12412403, study PRJNA552823) | activated sludge metagenome | isolation source: activated sludge from anammox sidestream of wastewater treatment plant... | place: USA: Virginia | collected 2017-08
CCTGAACCCGACTTCGGGGCAGCGGCTCTCCGTCCGCGTAAGTCGGCACGTCCCGCCCAAGCTTCACCTTCGGCGCAAGTGTTAAGAACAACTCGTCCACGAGCCCTTCCGCGATGAGGTGGGCGTTCAGCTCGCTTCCGCCCTCGCAGAGAAGCCGCTCGACCCCGAGGTCTTGCCGCAGAACCCGGAGCGTTTCTCTGAGAGGGAGCGGCAGCGTTGGTGCACCCCGAACCGCGCTGTTCGTCGCCACGTAAGCCCGGTCGGGTGCGTCCGTGAAGAACCTGCCGTCGAGTGGAACCTGTCCGCTCGCCGAAACGACGACCCGAGTCAACTGGGCGGGATACCAAAGCTTTGGTGTGGCACGCAACGATCCCGCTCCCAAGATGACCGCGTCCGAGGCCTCCTCGAGACGACGCATCACAGCATGATCTTCCTTAGAGCCAAGATCCATCACCGGCTCGTCTCGTTCACCGGTCAAGATCTTGCCGTCGATCGTCGTGACCATGTTGATCGACACGTAGGGACGCTCGGGAGGGGCCTCAGGAAACATGAGGTTCGCGTAGGGGAGGCGGTCCGCAAGCATGGTGGGATAGGTCGGAGTCAGGCCCAACCCATTGTATCCGTGGCCCATAATTGTGTGTGCTCCTCAACGTTGCCGGCGTTCATAAGGCGTTCGGACCCGATGTCGTGCTGGAGTCGATCGACTTCAGGATCGATCGGCGCGAAAAGGTCGCGCTCGTCGGGCGCAACGGCGTCGGCAAAACAACGTTGCTGCGCATCTTGATCGGTCAGTCCGAACCCGACCGCGGTTCGGTTTGGCTTGCGCGCGGAGCGACCATCGGCACCCTCCAACAGGAGCACCACTTCGCACCTGGAGAGTCCGTTCTCGATCAGGCTGAGCGCGCAAGGGCCGACCAACTCCGGATTCGCCAGCGTCTGGACGAGCTCGAACTTCGCTTGGACGACCAACCGACCCCGGACGAGCTCGACGAGTATGCGACGCTCCACGAGCACTTCATGGAGCTCGAAGGCTATGCCGCCGAGCGCGACATGCGCACCGTTCTCCAACGCATGGGCTTCGACGAGTCGGAGTTCGACAAGCCTGCGAACAAGCTGAGCGGAGGCGAGAAGACCCGGCTGGCCCTGGCAAGGCTTCTGCTCGAACAACCCGATCTGCTGATCCTCGACGAACCGACGAACCACCTCGACCTCCAGGCGACCGAATGGCTCGAAGGGTGGCTGCGCTCGTACCCGGGGGCCGTGCTGCTCGTCTCCCATGACCGCGCCTTCCTTGGCAACGTCGCCGAGCGGGTGATCGAGATGCGAGACGGGCGGGTGAAGAGCTACCCGGGGCCGTTCGAGAAGTTCCTCAAGCTGCGCGAGGAAGAAGACGCGCGCCTCGCCGAAGTGGCGAAGCGGCAGGATCAGGAGATCGCCAAGCTCGACGAGTACGTGCGACGATTCATGAATTCGCAGCGGACCGCACAGGCTCGCGGCCGGCTGAAGATGATGGAGAAGCTGCAGGCCGTCAAGGTCGACGCTCCGATCGCCGACAAGGGCATGAAGGCCGGGTTCAAAGCAGCCAAGCGCTCGGGTGACGTCGTGTGGGAAGCGAAGGGCGTGACCTTCGGATTCACGGACGAGCCACTCTTCACGGGGGTCGACTGGACCGTTCGGATCGGCGAGCGATGGGGAGTCGTAGGCGAGAATGGCGCAGGAAAGTCGACCTTGATCAAGGTGATGCTAGGCAAGCTCACCGCGCAGGACGGGCATGTTCGAATCGGCGCGAATGTGGACCTCGCGTACTTCGCCCAAGACACAGTAGACCTGAATCCCAGCCAATCTCCGATCGACTATCTGGTCTGGGAGTTTGGGATGACTCCCGAAGCTGCCAGGAACTTGCTGGGGCGTTTCTTGCTGACCGGCGACGACGTTTTCCGGCCGGTCAAGACGCTGAGCGGCGGCGAAAAGAACAAGCTTGTCTTGGCGAGCCTGACGACGCTGCATCCCAATCTGCTCGTGCTCGACGAGCCCACCAATCACCTCGATATGTCGTCGCGAGAAGCGCTCGCCGAGGTTCTCCGCGAGTTCACCGGCACACTTGTCCTCGTCTCGCATGACCGATGGCTGCTCGAACAGGTGACCGATCACACCCTCGACCTGCGCCACGACGGAGTGGCCGTCTACCCGGGCTCCTACGGCGAGTACCGGAACCGCTCGGCGAAGTCCAAGCCCCAGTCCGAGGTGCGTAAAGCAAAGACTGACGAGCCGCCGCCACCAGCCGAGCTGACGCCTCGTGAGCTGAGTAAGGAGATTCAGCGGATGTCCAAAGTCGTCTCCGATCTCGAAGAGTCGGTGCACCGCGACGAGGAGGCGCTGAAAGTCGTTGAGTCGCAGTTGGGAGCGTTGCCACCCGATGCGGACGTCCTCGGGCTAACCCGCGAGCACGCCCGCCTCCAGGATGCGATCGCCGGCGGCCTGGCCGCATGGGAAGAACAGGCGGGCAAGCTCGAGGCGTTGCAGGCGCTGCGCGGCGCCTAGGTCTTCTGCTCCTGCGTCGAGCTCTGCTCGGGCTCGGCGGCGGGCGCCTGAGCTTTCGACAGGACCTCTCGATTGAGGGTTGGGGCCTCTTTGCTTGGCGTCGACACTCCCTGCATGACCTTGGCGATTCCCGGAATCGCCCCAAGGGCGTTCGTGACCTCGACCGGCAGGGCTAGAACGACCGTGTTCGCCTGCGACGACCCAAGCGAGTCGAGCGTCTGGAGCGTTCGGAGCTGAAGCGCCCCTGGGCTGGCGAACATGACTTCTGCCGCCTGGGCAAGATTCGCCGCTGCGTCGCGGTCGCCTTCCGACTTCGTGATGTTCGCTCGCTTCTCGCGTTCGGCCGAGGCCTGCCGAGCCATGACCCGCTTGAGGTCCTCAGGCAGCACGATGTCCTGAATGCGGATCGCCGCGACTTCCAAGCCCCAGCCCTCGGTCTCGAACTCGACCATCTTCTCGATCTGGTGGCCCACCTGCTCGCGATCCGCGAGGATCTGGTCGAGCGTCATCGCGCCGATCACGTCGCGAAGCGCGGTCTGTGCGTACTGACGGATCGCGTGAGCATAGTTCTGAACCTGGATCACCGCGTCCTGGGGGCTGTTGACCCGCAGGAAGATGACACCGTCGATGCTGACCGGAACGTTGTCCTTCGTGATCGCCTGCTGCACCGGAATCTCGAGGGTCAGGATGCGGGTGTCGACGCTGCGCACCGAGTCGAAGAACGGCAAGACGAAGTAGGGTCCAGGTCCGGCCGTCTTGTGGAATTTTCCGAGCCGGAACACGAGCGCCTTCTCCCACTGAGCGGCAACACGCACCGAGGACGCCACGATTCCCGCAAGGATCGAAATGCCTGCCCAGATGCCGAATCCTGCCGGATTCTGCAGGCCAGGACTCGCGATGAACCAGCCACCGACGGTGGCCCCAAGCCAGATGAGGAACGGAAGCGGATTGCGCATACCAATGCAAGGACGGTCGTGAGGGGATGGGGGTTGCTCGACGAGATTCCTTCGAGGTCCGCAACTGCATACCCAATGCACGTTGCGCGCTTGCGACTTTGCGTGAGTCGACCGCAGCAGGACGCACTGCGCGGCGTGGACGACCTTGGCGTGAGGCATCCGATAGGTAAATTCCCGTCATGGACGCAGGGTGGCTTGCCCAGGCGACGGCCGAATCGGGTTCAGCCTTGCCTGCCTGGTGGCCGATCGCGGCGCTCGTCGTGCCGTTGGTCTTCGCCGTCGTCGTCGCCATCATCCAGATGTCGGCCGCGATTCGGGCAGCGAGGATCACCGCCGACCTCAGAGCGCCCGCGATCCCTGCCGATGCGATCGCCGAAGAGGTGGCCAAGGTGTTGGGCCAAGAGCTGGACCGGCGCTTGGGGGCGGCGACGATGGCGGACGCTCAGGCCGCATTCGAACAAGGCCGTCGCGAAGCGGAAGTCGCGGCTCAGGCAGCGCTCGACGCCCATCGACAGGCGATTCAGGAACTCCAAGCCAAACTCGCCGCGCGCGACGCTGAACCCGATGGAACGAAGCCGGAGGCGCTCGCGGCAGCGATGCTCTACAATGCCGGCTTCGACGCCCAGCAAGCAGGCAGCTTGGGCGAAGCGATCGGCCTCTATTCCGCCGCAATCCGCCTCGACCCGACCTACGCGAAGGCCTTCTACAACCGCGCCAACGCCAAGTTCGCACTTGGCGATTTTCGTGCGGCCATCGAGGACTACGATGAGGCTTTCCGACTCGATCCCACCGATGCGAGGGCCCTCTACAACTGCGGGAACTCCAAGGCCGAGATCGGCGACCACGCAGGCGCCCTTCAGGATTACTCGGAGAGCATCAGGATCGACCCGAACTACCCGCACGCCTACTACAATCGAGGAAACTCGAAGGTGGCACTGGGAGACTCGAGCGGTGGAGTCGAGGACTACGACCGGGCGCTCACGATCGAACCCGAATACGCCGCCGCTTACTACAACAAGGCGTGTGAGGCATCCAAATCCGGAGACGGGCCACAAGCCATCGAACACTTGCGGAAGGCGATCGCGATCGATCCCCGATGGAAGGGGCAGGCCTCCCACGACCCCGATTTCGATCCGATTGCCGGTAGCGACGAGTTCAAGAACGTGATCGCCTAACTCAGCCGTGCTAGCTGAGTGCTCGGGACGTCCTAACCGTAACCATGGTTCAACAGGTGGTCCAAGCCGTCATCGACAGTCTCACCGCGCTTGGAGGCACCCTGATGCGCCTTGCGCTGCCGATCGGCATCTTCATCGGGTTTCTCGTCGTCGCCGGAATCCTCCTGTGGGCGTCCGATCGCGACGGGTTCAAGGCGAAGCTGAACCCGATCTCGAAGTTCGGATCGACCGCCCCGAAGTGGATCGCCCTCTCGCTGTTCGTCGGCGTCGTTTGGCTGACTCTCCAAGCACTCCCAGTGATCGCCGGCGTCGAACGAGCCCAACAGCTTGCCGCTTCATACACCACCCGCGAAGACGCCTCCACGAGCGGAGTCTTCCAGTACGGACCGATCGCGGCTTACGTCCAAGAGCGCACGTTCACGCGCACCCTCACCCTGCCACCTATGTTCTTGGAGCGCATCGGCGAACAGGGCGTTCAAGTGCTCTCGCCCTATCTGCAGGACCCGAGCGCCGAGAACGTCACGAGGATTGCCGACACGTTCCGACGGAGCGGTCAGGACGTGGTCTTCACCCGAGAGGTCACCCGCCTCGAAGAGATCCCGATTTCGATCGAGAAAGCCAATGTCGACGTGAAGATGGACTTCAAGGACACCGGTGCCGCAACTCGGAGAAGCTTCTATCAAGCCGACTTCGACGCCACGTACACCTTCAAGAACCCTCTCACCACTGGCGCCAAAGTCCGTTTCCGTTTCCCCCTGCCCGAAACCGGCACCATCGAGGGCCTCGAGCTGACGGTGGGGAGCGCGAAGATCACCGAACCGGACGAAAACGGCTCCTATCAATGGGAGGGTGACTTGGGCCCCGGCGAGTCGACCTCCGCCAAGGTCCGCTACCACACGAAGGGGGGCGGCTCTTGGCGTTACGAAGTGGGATCGGGTCGACGCCGGATCGAAGCGCTCACCCTCACCGTCGATGCGAACGAACCGGCTCGCTTCCTGCGGGGAGCGCTCTACCCAACCCGCCGGTCGGGCACCAAGATGACCTGGGAACTTGGCAACGTCATCACGAACCAACAGATCGACCTCTCGTTCCCCGGCCAGGGCCTCCAGGTCGAGGCGGAGGCCAAGGCGCTGGGCTTCCTGCCGATGGCCCTCGCGGCGTTCTTGGCATGCGCCTTTTTGGTCTCATGGAGGATCGGCAAGGGGCTCGAGCCGGGCAGCTTCGCACTGGCGGTGGCCGGTTTCTCGATCGGTCTGGGCGGCATGGTCGTCGCACTCCAATACATGTCGATGTTCCCAGCAGTCGTCCTCTCCACCGCCCTGTGCGGCTGGCTCGTGGTGAGGGCGATCGGGTGGTCGTTCCTGTCCGCGGCTGGCCTTGCCGCGATCCTGCCGCTCGCGTTCGCGAGCGGCGAGCACAGCGGGCTGATCGTGGTGATCGCAGCTGCTCTCGCCTTCATCACCCTCGCGCCCAAGGCTGCAGCTGCATCAGAGGGTTGATCGCCTCCGGCGCCTGAGGACTCCGAGTACTCCCATGGTCACGGCGATTGCGACACCCGGCTCGGGAACCGCATAGACTGCAAACGCACTGTAAGGCATCGAGTTGACGTAGCCATAGGTCACCCCGTCGCTCGAGACCGCCATCCGTCCGGTCATGCCCGTACTCGCATCGTTCCAAGCGGCATAGGTGTCGCTAGCGGTAGGCCGCATAAGCATCCAGAACTTCTGGCCCGCGTTCAACTCGACGGGTGACAGGTGGGTGTCGATCACGATGACGGGAGCCGTTGTGTTGAACGGCGCCATCCCCCCGAACGTCCAAGCCCCAAGCACTGAACCGAGCGTGTCGCCAGGTCCGTTCGAGAGCAGCCGAACCTCCGCCTGGTTCGTCCCCACCAGCCAGTGCGCACCGACCTCGATTCGCCTTGCGACACCAGTTACAGCAGGGGTGAACTGCCAGCCCCACTCACCGTGAAGGTGCGTGATGGGATTCGCCGATCCAGAGATTGCCCGACCCACGTTCTGAATGTACGCACTGCCCGGTCCGAGGGTGGAGAAGAGCGTCTGAGACTCCCCGATGACAACAAGCGACAGTGACGCCGCGACGATCAGACAGCGATTCATGACCATGAAAGGGAAGAGTCGGTGTCCGGCCGCGATGATACACAGGCCGACGCTTCCCCCTTGGTATCTTGGTTGTCGATGCCCTACACCTTGCGCCGGGCGACCGTCGATGACATCGACGCACTCGTCCGCCACCGCGCCGCCATGTTTACCGAGATGAATGTCGAGGGTGACTATCCCGCCATGGAGGCTGCCTTCCACGCATGGCTGCGCGAGACCTTGCCGTCGGAAGTCTATCGGGCTTGGGTCGTCTGCGACGACTGTGGACAGGTCGTCGCGGGCTGCGGCATGGTTCTTCACGTGCGGGCGCCCGCACCGCGAAGCCAGCAGACCCGTTCGGCCTACGTCTACAACGTGTTTGTCGAGGTCGCTCACCGCAAACAAGGCCTCGCGCGACGCCTGATGGAGGCCATCCACGGCTGGTGCCGGGACAACGGCGTGCATCAGGTCGCCCTTCATGCCTCGAGCGACGGTCGACACCTCTACGAGACCATGGGCTATGAAGTGACGAACGAGATGCGCGTCAGATTGGACGGCGACACCGCGTCATCCCGGGGACCAAGCGATGGAATCGGCTAATCTGCCCATCGTGCGCCGCGTCCTGATCCTCGCGACGGTTGGGTGGCTGGTGGCAGGCTGTGCCGCCCCCGACGCACGTCGCCCCGTTCTCCGGATTTCGAACTGGGGTGGGGCGGGCGACGATGGACCCTTCGAGCAGATGATCCGCCGCAAGGACCAGGAGTTCGAAGCTGCGACGGGGGCGATCGTCCGCAAGGAAGGCATCCCCGGCGAGTACGTCCCCAAGATGCTGCTCAACTTCGTGGCCGGCACCCAGCCCGACGTCATGGTGGTCGACGCCTCGAGCGCGGCGGTCTTCATCAACAACGGCATGCTTCAGGATCTCACGCCCTTCATGGCGAAGGATCCGAAGTTCCGCTTGACGGACTACTACGAGAACGTGCTCGACACGTACCGTAACCGCTCAGGGGGTGACCATCTGGCGAAGGTCGAGAATGGCATCTATGCCATCCCAAACGACTTCACCCCGATGGTGATGTACTACAACAAGGACCTCTTCGACGCGGCGGGAGTGCCCTATCCAAAGGACGACTGGACATTCGCCGACTTCCTTGAGACCTCGAAGCGGCTGACGAAGAAGGATCAGTTTGGCTTCGCCTTCTCAAACTGGATGCCGGCTTGGGTGATGTTCCTTTGGAACAACGGGGGAGACGTGCTCGCTCCCGATGGGCGGAAGGCGAGTGGATCCTTCGACTCCAAGGCGAACGTGGAAACCCTCACGTTCATCCGGGACCTCATCACGAAGCACCGGGTCGCGCCCTCGCTGAGCGAGACCGCCGCGATGGGCGTCGATCCGTTTGCCAACGGGCAGGCCGCCATGACGGTATCCGGACACTGGGCGATGGTCGGATATAAGTCGGCGAAGGCGATCAACTGGGAGCGGCTCGGCGTCGTTTGCCTTCCCCACAACGTGCCGGTCTCTCAGACCGTACTCTACATGTCGGCCTACGGGATCCCAAAGGGCGCCAAGAACCCCGACCTCGCGTGGAAGTACATCGAGATGTGGACGTCGCAAGCCCTGCAGAGGGAGTATCAAACAACCGGAATCGCGGTCTGTGCACGGAAGGACGTGAGCGAAGAGCGTGCCGGCCTGGCGTCGAATGCGCCAACCCCCGAGCAGCGGATCGAACGCCAATTTCTGCCGATCGTTCCCACCGGAAGGCCACCTTACGGATCGCGAATCGAGGGCTATGAGATCGTCGAGAAGGTCGGGACGAGCGCGATGCAGTCGATCCTGAACGGAGCCGACGTCCAGTCGACCCTGACCGAAGCGGCCAAGCGGATCGACCGCGAGTTCGCGAAGAGCAAATGAACGACAACTTCACCCCATCGGACAGCGATCTCGTGTTCCGACGCAAGGAGCGATGGCTCCTAGTCGCCGTCGTGTTCTTCGAGCTCCTGCTCTTCACCGGGATCTTCTTCGGCGTCATCCTCAAGGGCAACCCCCGGGAAGTCCCGATCATCGGTGGCGTGTTCGTCGCGAATCTGATCTTCCTTGGAGTCGTCGCGTACTGGATGTGGACCTACGAGATTCGTCTCACTGCCTACGAGCTTGTGGTTCGGACCTTTCTCGGCGCGAAGGCGATCCCGTTCTCGATGGTGGTCGCGCTGGAACGCGTGAAGGTGCAGGGCAAGACCCCTGAGACATTCGTGGTCAAGGTGCGCACGAGCGACGATCAAAGGCTCAGCCTGCCCGACTCACGCGAGGGAGTCTATGGGCTCCACGACGAGCTCAAGGCCCGGTGCAAGGCCCTGGCCCGGATGGACGACGAGGCGGGGAATTCGCAGAAGATCGGCGGCGTATTCTAGGGAAGACCCGCATGGCCATCGTCACCTATGACACGCCCCTCCGCATCAGCTCGGACTTCTCGCCCAAGGGCGACCAGGCCCAGGCGATCGCCCAACTGGTCGACGGCATCGAGTCTGGGTATCGCTTCCAAACCCTGCTTGGGGCAACGGGAACCGGTAAGACGTTTACGATGGCGAGCGTCATCCAGGAGTGCCAGCGACCGGCACTCGTGATCGCCCACAACAAGACCCTCGCCGCCCAGCTCTGTCAGGAGTTTCGCGCGTTCTTCCCCGAGAACTCGGTCCAGTATTTCATCAGCTACTACGACTACTATCAACCGGAAGCCTACGTCCCACAGACCGACCTCTACATCGAGAAGGACTCGAGCGTCAACGAGGAGATCGAACGTCTCCGACACTCCGCCACCCAGGCCCTGCTGGAGCGTCGAGACGTCGTCGTGGTCGCCTCGGTCTCCTGCATCTACGGCCTTGGCTCGCCAACCGAGTACGCGGAGGCGGTGGTCACGTTCGAGGTCGGCCAGCCATTCGATCTCGACGAGGCACTGAAGAAACTGACGCAGATGCAGTTCACCCGCAACGAGATTCAACTCGAGCGGGGAACGTTCCGAGTTCGAGGAGACACCCTCGAAATCCAGCCGAAGGACGAAGAAATCGTCACGCGGGTCGAGTTCTTCGGCGACACGGTCGAGCGCATCCGCTTGTTCGATCCGCTGACTGGCGACGTGCTCGACGAGCCCAGCAAATGCTCGGTCTTCCCTGCGACCCACTACGTGACGCCCTGGGAACGGCTCGACGTCGTGATCGAGCAAATCGAGGGCGAGCTCGAGCGCCAGACCGCTCAATTCGAAGCCCAGGGCAAGCTCTTGGAAGCCCAACGGCTGCGGCAACGCACCGTCTTCGACATCGAGATGATGCGCGAGGTCGGCTACTGCAGCGGCATCGAGAACTACTCGCGCTACTTCGACGGCCGAGATCCCGGCACCGCGCCGTTCACCCTCCTCGACTTCCTTCCCCGCGACGCGATCGTCTTCGTCGACGAGTCGCACGTGACGCTCCCCCAGGTCCGCGCGATGTTCAACGGCGACCAGCAACGCAAGAGCGTGCTCGTCGACTACGGCTTCCGACTCCCCAGCGCCCTCGACAATCGACCGCTTCGGTTCGAGGAGTTCCTCGACCGCACACCTCAGCTCATCTTCGTCAGTGCGACGCCAGGTCCTTTCGAGAAGGAGAACCAGGCGCAGGTAGTCCAGCAGATCATCCGACCCACCTACATCGTCGATCCCGAGGTCGAAATAAGGCCGACCAAGGGACAGATCGACGATCTGATCCACGAAATCCAGCTCAGAGTCGAACGAGGGGAGCGAACTCTTGTGACCACTCTGACCAAGCGGATGGCAGAGGATCTGACGGGATATCTACAGGATTTGAACGTTAAAGTGCAGTACATCCACTCCAACGTTCACTCGCTGGAGCGGCCTGAAATCTTGCGTGACCTGCGGCTCGGAGTGTACGACGTGGTCGTCGGCGTCAACCTCCTTCGGGAAGGTCTCGACCTCCCAGAAGTCACCTTGGTGGCGATCCTCGACGCCGACAAGGAAGGGTTCCTCCGCTCCGAAACGTCGCTCGTCCAGACGATCGGACGCGCCGCTCGCAACGTCGAAGGGCGGGTCATTCTCTATGCCGACCAGATCACCGGGTCGATGGAGCGGGCGATCGATGAAACGAACCGGCGACGGCAGGTTCAGCTCGACTACAACCGAGAGCACGGCGTCGCACCCACGACGATCGCCAAGGAAGTGCGCGAGACGGTGCGCTCGTACGAGGCGGTCAAAGAGATCGCCGCCCAGTATGGAGACGGCGTGCAGGGCGAGCTGCGGATCGACGAGATCCCGCTGATGATCGACGCGCTCGAACGCGACATGAAAGACTTCGCGAAGGCGATGGAGTTTGAGAAGGCGGCCGACGTGCGCGACCGCATCCTCGAACTACGCAAGCTGATGGGGCTCACCCAAGGCCACCTCGGCGTAAGCTCGCGCCGGCGCAACCCCGCGATGCGCAGGCGCGGTTAGGGCGCGTCTTCAAGGAAGGTATTCCGCCACGTAACTGTGGTTCGCGTCCATCAGCACGGTCGTGATGCGATTGAACGTCAACGGCACCCCGTCCTTAAGCCACCGCTTGAATGCCTTGCCATTGTGTGTCGCAGGAGCCGTGAGTGTGACGCTGGCACTCTGGTCGTACTGCCGTGAGAAGGTGGTCGTCCCATCCTTCAGCCCCTGGTTGTCGACCTTCGAGACCGTGACCGGCACACCCGAGCTTGGGGTCGCAGATTGCACCGAGAGGGTGAAGCACTGCACGTATGC
>WBZR01004410.1_pt1 | contig 11538 bp, 13 predicted proteins | sample 5204231 | NCBI WGS metagenome assembly WBZR01 (sample SAMN12412403, study PRJNA552823) | activated sludge metagenome | isolation source: activated sludge from anammox sidestream of wastewater treatment plant... | place: USA: Virginia | collected 2017-08
CGCGGCGGCGGCCGCGATCACGGCGACGAGGAGATACGCGCGGGCCCGGGAAGACACGGGCCGAGCGTAGCGTTATGTCTTCCCGACGGGCGCAGTCCGCGCCGCTACAGTCCCGAAAGCTTCGTAGCTATACTCTTGAAAGCAATGGCGAGCTACCGCGAGCTGCTCCAGCAGGTGAAGGCTGAGATCGAGGAGATCGACGCTCCCGCTGCGCTGGCCCTGCTCGAGCGCGACGAGCCCCCGCTCGTCGTCGACGTGCGCGAGCGCGACGAGTGGGAGGAAGGGCACCTCCCGGGCGCGGTGCACGTACCGCGGGGCAACCTCGAGTCGAGGATCGAGCAGGCGGCGCCCGACCGGGCCCGCCCGCTCGTCGTCTACTGCGCCGTCGGCGCCCGCTCGGCGTTCGCGGCCAGGACGCTCTCGGAGCTCGGCTACGAGAGCGTCTCCTCGCTCGCCGGCGGCTTCACCGAGTGGAAGCGAAACGGGTACCCGTTCGAGCTGCCGCGGGCGCTCGACGCCGCCAGACGCGCCCGCTACAGCCGCCATCTCCTGATCCCGGAGGTCGGCGAGGCCGGGCAGCTCCGGCTGCTCGACTCGAGCGTGCTCCTGCTCGGCGCGGGTGGCCTCGGCTCACCGGCCGCCCTCTACCTCGCCGCGGCCGGCGTCGGCCGGATCGGGATCATCGACCCCGACGTCGTCGACGAGTCGAACCTCCAGCGCCAGGTGCTGCACACGACGGCGAGTCTCGGCGAGCCGAAGGTGCTGTCGGCGAAGAAGACGCTCGAGGGCCTCAATCCCGACGTCCAGGTCGTCCCCTACCAGGAGCGACTGGACACGGACAACGTCGACCGAATCCTGTCCGCGGGCTGGGACGTGATTCTCGACGGCGCCGACAACTTCCCGACCCGCTACCTCGTCAACGACGCCTCGGTCTGGCACGGCATCCCGGTCGTGCACGGCTCGATCTTCCGCTTCCACGGCCAGGTGACGGTGTTCAAGCCGGGTGACGGCCCCTGCTACCGCTGCCTCTTCCCCGAGCCGCCGCCGCCCGAGCTGGCGCCGAGCTGCGCCGAGGGCGGCGTCCTCGGCGTGCTGCCGGGGATCGTCGGCTCGCTCCAGGCGAACGAGACGCTGAAGCTGCTACTCGGAATCGGCGACCCGCTCGTCGGTCGCTCGCTTCTGTTCGAGGCGCTCGAGGGGTCGTTCACCGAGATCAAGCTGCGCCGCGATCCGGACTGCCCGGTCTGCGGCGAGAGCCCGACGATCACCGAGTACGTCGACTACGTGGAGTTCTGCCTGGGCGGGGCCGGTGGGCACGCGACGGCGCAGGTGGCGTCGTGACGACCGTGCGCATCCCCCCCACGCTGCGGGCCGAGGTCGGCGGCGTCCGCGAGGTCGAGGCCGCGGGCGACACGGTGCGCGAGGTGCTCGACGACCTCGCCGGTCGCTACCCGGGTCTCGGCGCGCAGATTCTGAACGGCGGCGACATCGCGCCGTTCGTGAACGTGTACCTGAACAGCGAGGACGTGCGCACGCTCGAGGGGCTCGACACGGCGGTCGCCGCCGGGTCGACGCTGATCCTCCTGCCGGCGATGGCCGGCGGGCAGCTGCCGACGGAGCGGCGCTCGCTCGTCGCCTCCAGCCTGCTCGACCTGATCGGGTCGACCCCGCTCGTCGAGCTGAGCCGGATCTCGCCCAACCCGCGGGTGAAGATCTACGCGAAGCTCGAGGGGCAGAACCCGACGGGCTCGATCAAGGACCGGGTGGCCAGGGCGATGATCGAGTCGGCCGAGGCGCGCGGCGAGCTCGTCCCCGGGCGGGAGCTGCTCGAGCCGACGAGCGGCAACACGGGCATCTCGCTCGCCCTGATCGCGAAGCTGAAGGGCTACTCGCTGACGTGCGTGCTCCCCGAGAGCGCCACCCCCGAGCGCGTGCGGCTGCTCGAGCTCTACGGCGCGAAGGTGGTCTTCTCGCCGGGCGAGGAAGGCTCGAACGGGGCGGTGCGGCTCGCGCTGGCGATGGCCGAGCGCGACTCCCGCTACTACATGCCGTTCCAGTACGCGAACGAGGCCAACCCCCGCGCCCACTACGAGGGCACGGGCGCCGAGCTCGCGGATGCGCTGCCCCGGATCGACGCGTTCGTGGCCGGGCTCGGCACGGGCGGCACGCTGATGGGCTGCGCGGAGCGGCTGCGGGAGACGTTCCCGGACGTCCAGATCGTCGCGGCGGAGCCGCTCCAGGGCGAGGGGATCTTCGGCCTGCGCTCGCTCGCAGACGGCTATCTGCCACCGATCCTCGACGTCTCGAAGCTCGACCGCAAGATCCTCGTCACGAATCAGGAGTCGGTCGTCGGCCTGCGGATGCTGCTCGATCGCGAGGGCATCTTCGCCGGTGTCTCCTGCGGCGCCGCCGTCCACGTGGCCCGGCGGATCGCCCGCGAGCTCGACGAGGGCGTGGTCGTGACCGTGCTCGCCGACGGCGGCTGGAAGTACCTCTCGGCGCCGTTCTGGACCGCCGAGCTCGCCGACGTCGAGCAGGCGATGGAAGACCGCGTCTGGTGGTGACCCCGTGGTGGGGAGCCCGGTGGTGACCCCGTTTGGGGGCGGGTGGTGGGGGACCCGGTGGTAGTACCCCCGCCGGTGCGCTCGGCGCTCGCCGAGCACGCCGAGGCCGAGCTGCCGAACGAGGCCTGCGGGCTGATCGTGATTCGCGACGGGACCGCGGAGCGCTACGTTCCCGCCCGGAACGCCGCCGCGAGCCCCTACCGGTTCGAGCTCGACGCCGGGCCAGAGGTCTGGTTCCTCGAGGACGAGGGCTACGAACTCGCGGTCTTCCACTCGCACATCTCGAGCCCGCCGCGCCCGTCGCGCACGGACGTCGAGAACATCGGGCTCTGGGAGGGCAAGCCGTACGTGATCCTGACCGTCCGCTCGGGCGAGCTCGCCGCCTGGCGGATCCGGGACGGGAAGATCGATCCCGAGCCGCTCGACGGGTAGCCCGACCCGTCAGGCCATCGTGTCGAGCACCGCCGCGATGTCGTCGGGCGTCGTGCGCGGATTGACGATCGCGAGGCGAGCGACCGTCTCGCCGCGGTGGACGGTGGGCACGACGAACGCGGTTCCCCGCCGGAGCAGGCGCCTCGACCAGGCGTCGTAGTCGTGCGGCTCCCAGCCGCGACGACGGATCACGAGGATCGAGAGCTCCGGCTCGAGCAGGAGGTCGAGGTAGGGACGGCTCTCGACGTCGGCGGCAGCAGCCCGCGCGACGGCGAGCGTCCGCTCGATCGACTCGGCGTACGCGCGGGTGCCGTGGACGGCGAGCGAGAACCAGAACGGAAGGCCGCGCGCCCGCCGGGTCAGGTGAATCGCGAAGTCGGAGGGGTTCCACTCCCCGGCGGTCGCGAGCGGCTGGAGGTAGCCGGCCCTCTGGGCGTGGGCGGCGCGCGCGAGCTCCGGCTCGCGGTAGAGGAGCGCGCAGCAGTCGAAGGGGGCGAACAGCCACTTGTGCGGATCGACGATCAGCGAGTCGGCGCGCTCGACCCCGGCGAACAGCCCGCGCGCGGACGGGGCGGCAAGCGCGGCGAGCCCGTAGGCCCCGTCGACGTGGAACCAGACGCCGAGCTCGGCGCAGACGGCCGCCAGCTCGGCGAGCCGGTCGATCACCCCGGTATTGGTCGTCCCCGCGGTGGCCACGACGGCGAACAGCCCGTTCGTGCCTTCGCGCTCGAGCGCGCGGCGAAGTCCCGCTCCGGTCAGACGGCCGCCCTCGCCGACCGGAACGTCGACGACGTCGGCGTCCATCACCCGGGCGGCGGAGCGAATCGATGAATGCGTCTCCGTCGTCGCGGCGAGCTTCCAGCGGGCCGGCGGGGAACCTGCCCGGCGCTCGCGGGCCGAGTGCCGCGCCGCGACGAGAGCCGAGAGGTTCCCGAGCGTGCCGCCCGGGACGAACACGCCACCGGCGCCCGCGGGCAGGCCGGCCAGATCGGCGAGCCAGCGCAGCGCCTGGTTCTCCGCGAAGACCGCGCCGGCACCCTCGCGCCAGCTCCCGCCGAAGATCGAGGTGGCGCCCACGACGAGGTCGAACAGGGTCGCGGCCTCGCTGGGCGCGGCCGGGATGAAGGCGAGCGAGCGCGGGTTGTCGGTCGAGATGCACGCCGGCGCGAGCACCTCCTCGAACAGGCGCAGGGCGGCCTCGCCGCCGAGACCGCCGGATGTGATCGTCTGCCCGGCGAGCCGGTCGAGGTCCTCGAGCGGGCGCGGCCCGTCGAGGGGCACCGGGTCGAGCCGCAGGCGCCGGCTGGCGTAGTCGAGGACGGCGCGGGCGAGCCGCTCGGTCTCGTCGGTGTAGGCGTGCACTCGCGGAGTGTAGGCGGGAACAAAGCAGCCGACGCGTCCGTCGAAGAGAATGAAGACCACGACCGGAAGGATCACGCCATGGGACCGGGACGGCTCCGCTTCACCACCGCACTACTGGCGGCCACCCTCGCGCTCGTCGCCTGCGGCGGCAGCGGCGACGGCGGCAGCGGCGACGGCGGCGGCAACGACGGCGGCGGGAGCCCCGGCGAGGCGCTCTCGATCGAGGAGGCGCTGGCCTCGACAGCCGAGGGTCCGCTGCTCGTGAGCGGCCTCATCGTCGCGCCGGAGGGCGAGGCGGTGCGGCTGTGCTCGGCCCTGGCCGAGTCCTACCCGCCTCAGTGCGGCGGCGCGTCGCTCGTGGTCGAGGGTCTCGACCTCGAGACCGTCCCGGGCCTGACCCGGACGACCGAGCCGGACCTGGCGCAAGTCGCCTGGACGGACACGCCGGTGGCGGTGACGGGCGAGCTCGCGGACGGCGTCCTCACGGTCAGCACGCCCGGCGTGTAGCGCCCGGCCGCGCTACGTGACCCTGAACGTCCCCCGCATCGACTGCGGGTGTGGGTCGCAGACGTACGTGAACGCACCCTTCCTGAGGGTGACGGTCCACGTGACCGTCCCCTCCCTCGGCACGCTCGTCGCCCGGTTCACGCCCGGGCCGGTGAGGCGGAAGTTGTGGATCTCCGAGAGGTCCCGGACGACGATCCTGTACCTGCCCGCCGGCAGCTTCTTCACGGTCTGACCGCCCTTCCTCAGCGTGATCGTGAACCCGGGCCCGACCGTGGCCTGCAGGGTCGCGATCGATGGCGCGGCCTGGAGCGCCGGAGCGCTGGCGAGGGCGAGCGCGGCGAGGGCGAGCGCTGCAGCGCGGCGGTGGGTCAGGCGCATCGATCTCCTTCCTCTGCGCCGGCCCGGCCCCGTCGGGCCGGCCGGGCATACTGGGGCCATGGAGGCAGGGTACCCGCCCGGGTGGGCCGTCGCCGGCGGCGCGCTCGAGCGCACGTTCGCGTTCGCGAGCTTCCCCGAGGCGATCGCGTTCGTGAACCGGGTCGCCGAGGCCGCCGAGGCGGACAACCATCACCCCGACATCGAGATCCGCCACCGGCGGGTAACGCTCCGCCTGCGCACGCACTCGCGGGACGCGATCACGGAGCTCGACGTCGCGCTCGCCCGGCGGGCGAGCGAGCTCGCTGGCTAATCCCGTTAGCCGTCATGATCGTTGCGCACCTCGACCTCGACGCGTTCTTCGCCGCGGTCGAGGAGCTCGAGCGGCCGGAGCTGCGGGCGCGACCGCTCGTCGTGGGCGGCGACCCGCGGGGCCGCGGCGTGGTCGCGACCGCGAACTACGTCGCGCGACGCTTCGGGATCCGCTCGGCAATGAGCTGCTCGGAGGCGCTCCGCCGCTGCCCCGAGGCGGTGTTCGTGCCGCCACGCCACCGGGCCTACCGTGAGTACTCGGAGACGGTCTGGCGGGCTGTCAGGGAAGTGTGTCCGACGGTCGAGCAGGTGGGGATCGACGAGGGCTACCTCGATGTCGGGGAGATCGCCGGGAGCTTCCGGCGGGCGCGGGCGGTCGCGGAGGCGGTGCAGGCGGCGGTGCGGGCGGCGACAAGCCTCTCCTGCTCGCTCGGCGTCGCCTCCTGCAAGGTGGTGGCGAAAGTGGCGAGCGACCGCCGCAAGCCGGGCGGGCTGACCGTGGTACCGCCCGGGCGGGAGGCGGCGTTCCTCGCCCCGTTCGACGTGCGGCTCCTCCCGGGCGTCGGCCCGAAGGCGGAGGAGCGGCTGGCCGCCGCCGGCATCGCCACGATCGGGGCGCTCGCCGCGCTCACGGACGCCGAGCTCTCGCGCCCCTTGCCCGGCAAGCTCGGGCTGCTGCTCCGCGACCGCGCGCGCGGCGTCGATCCCCGGCCACTCGAGCTCGAGGCCGAGGCGGTCTCGATCTCGACCGAGGAGACGTTCGAGCGGGACGTTGCCGATCGCGAGCGGCTGCACGGGGAGCTGCGGCGGATGGCCGTCCGTGTCGCCGACCGCCTGACGGCGTCGGGACAGGCGGCCCGGACGGTGACGACCAAGGTCCGCTACCCGGACTTCTCGATCCGCAGCCGCTCGCGAACCTTGCCCGTCGGGATCGACGACCCCGACCGGATCGGCCGGCTCGCGTGCGAGCTCCTCGACCGGGCGCTCGCCGACCGCCCGGGCGCTCTTCGCCTCGTCGGCGTCGGCGTCTCGAACCTCGAGCCGTACCGCCAGCTCGTGCTCGGGTGACGGCAACCCGTCCTCGCCGTTCCCGCTTGCGCGCCGCCGGCCGCTCGGAGAAGCTACGGGGAAACCTTCGACCGGGAGCCTCGATGACCGATCCGACCGTCGCCGACCTCGCTCGGCGCTTCTCCGCCCTCTACACCGGCGTCGTCGCCGACAGCCTCGACCGGCTCGGCTGCATGCACCAGACGCTGCCGTCCAGCCTCAACCCGCTGCGGCCGGGGATGCGGCTCGCGGGGCCCGCTTTCACCGTCGAGGGTCGCCCGCAGACGGGGAAGGACCACGATGCGGTCGTGCGCCGGATCGTGACGATGTTCGGCTCGGTGCCGCCCGGGTACGTTGCCGTCTACAAGACGAACGACTCGACCGCCGCGCAGCTCGGAGAGCTCTCCGCGACGTCCCTGAAGGCACGCGGCTGCGCGGGCGCCGTGATCGACGGGGGCGTCCGCGACGTCGACTTCATCCTCCGCGAGGACTTCCCCGTCTTCTGCCGCTACACGACGCCGCAGGACGGGCCGCCGCGCTGGGAGGTCGTGGACTGGGACGTCGTCGTCACGGTCGGCGGCGTCAGGATCGCCCCCGGCGACTGGGTGGTCGGCGATCTCGATGGGGTCGTGGTCGTCCCGGGCGAGGCGGTCGCCGACGTGCTCGCCGGCGCCGAGGAGAAGGCGGGAACCGAGAACGAGATCCGGGACGCGGTGCGGGCCGGGATGCTGCCGATCGAGGCGTACGACCGTTACGGCACGTTCTGAGCCCGCTCAGGCGCCTTCGTAGACGACCTCGTCCGAGAGCCGGAAGCGGTCGTGGACGACGGCGACCGCGCGCTCGACCTCGGACGCCCGCACGACGCACGAGATCCGGATCGGCGACGTCGAGATGATCTCGATGTTGATGCCCGCGTCGGCGAGCGCGTCGAACATGTCGGCTGCGATGCCGGGGTGCGTCTTCATGCCGGCGCCGACGACGGAGACCTTGGCGACGTCGGTGTCGGTGGCGACGTCGGTCGCGCCGACCTCGCCGGCGACGGAGCGCAGGATCGGCTCGGCCCGGTCGAGATCGGTCACGGGCACGGTGAACGAGATGTCCGAGCGGCCGGCGACCGACACGTTCTGGACGATCATGTCGATGTTGACCCCCGCGTCCGCGAGCGGGCGGAACACGCGCGCGGCGACGCCCGGCTGGTCGGGCACCCCCGAGATCGTCACCTTGGCCTCGGATGCGTCGTGGGCGACACCCGAGATGATCGCTTTCTCCATCAAGTCGTCCTCCCTCCTCACCCACGTCCCCTCGGCGCCGGTGAACGACGAGCGGACGTGGACGACGACGCCATGGTTTCTGGCGAACTCGACCGAGCGCGGCATCAAGACCCCCGCACCGGACGTGGCCAGCTCGAGCATCTCCTCGTACGACAGCTCGGCGAGCTTCCGCGCTGCGGGCACGAGCCTGGGGTCGGCGGTGAAGACGCCGTCGACGTCCGTGTAGATCTCGCACGCGTCGGCGGCGAGGGCGGCGGCGAGCGCGACCGCGGTCGCGTCGGAGCCGCCGCGGCCGAGCGTGGTCACGTCGTCCTCGGTCGAGACGCCCTGAAAGCCAGCGACGATCGCGACCTTGCCCGCCTCGAGCGCCTCGAGCACCCGCCTGGCCTTCACCTCCAGGATTTTCGCGCGCCCGTGGCTCGTGTCGGTGACGATCCCCGCCTGCGAGCCGGTGAACGAGATCGCCTGCCGGCCGAGGTCGATGATCGCCATCGAGAGCAGCGCCATCGAGATCCGCTCGCCGGCCGTCAGGAGCATGTCGAGCTCCCGCTCGTGCGGGGACGGCGAGACCTGGGCGGCGAGGTCGAGCAGCTCGTCGGTCGTGTGCCCCATCGCGGAGACGACGACGCAGACGCGGTCCCCGGCGGCGGCGGTCGCGACCACGCGCTCGGCGACGCGCCGGATCCGCTCGGCCGACCCGACCGAGGTGCCACCGTACTTCTGGACGACGAGAGCCACGGTCGGAACGGTAGCCGCTCGCAATTCGGCACAGCGATATGACTCTTTCGCTACTCTTTGATGTATACGATGAAGCGCATGGTGAAGCGTACGTCTCTGAACCTCGATCTGAGACTCGTGGCCGACGCCCGCGATGAGCTGGGGACGAAGAACACGACCGACACCGTGCACGCGGCGCTCGAGCAAGTGGCCCGCCGGGCAGCGCTCCGGCGACTCGCCGAGTGGGATCTCGGCGGCCTCACGCTCGAGCAGCTCGAGAGGATTCGGGAGTGGGGAACCGACGATCCCGATGACCGGTGCCCGCACCCGTGATCGACCTCGCCGACACGAGCGCCTGGGCGGCCAGCAGACGGCAGCCCGAGCAACAACGCGCTTTCGGTGAGCGACTGGCGGCCGGAGAGATCGCGACGTGCGACGCCGTCATGATGGAGCTCCTGCGGGAAACGCGAGATGCAACCGAGCTCGAACGCCGCCGCGCGGACCTCGATATCCTCCGTCGCTGTCCGATCTCCGAACGCGTATGGCGGCGCGCGATGGACGTCATGCACGGGCTGGCTGAGCATGAGCCTTTCCACCACCGTCGGCCGCCTCTCGTCGATCTCCTCGTCGCCGCCGCGGCCGAGGCCTCGGAGGTGCCGGTCCTGCACTACGACCGGCACTTCGAGCTGATCGCCGAGGTGACCGGCCAGCCGGTGCGGGCGATCGCGCCGCTCGGCTCGCTCTGACTCCTACCCGAGCGGCGCGGCGCTCTCCGCCCGGAGCGTGGCGATCGCCTTGTCGAGCCGCGCCGTGCTGTCCAGGAAGAGCAGGGCGGCGTCGACCTCGAGGTAGTGCTGCTCGTTCCACTCGGTCGCCAGGCGCTCCACTCGAGGCAGCTTAGCCCTCCCGCCGGACGGCCGCCGGGCGCCCGAACGTCGTCTCTCGCCCATGGAGCGAACGTAGCGCGAGCCCCGTCACGGGTGAGTGCCCGAGTGCACCGAGACTGTCACGCCTCCGTGCCTTCCGGCCCCTCCTCCCCACCCGTCGCCTGCGGCAGGAACTCGACCTGGAGCAGCTCGATCCGGGGGCCGTCGGTGCCGACGACCTCGAAGCGCAGCCCGTCCCAGGCGACCTCGTCGCCGGGCTCCGGGGCGCGGCCGAGCTCGCCGAAGACGAAGCCTGCGAGCGTGTGGTAGTCCTCGGCCGGCAGCTCCTGGCCGAACTGCTCGTTGAAGTCGTCGATCGGGAACGTGCCGTCGACCCGGATCGTGCGCTCGTCGATCCGCTCCACCGAGTCGTCCGGCATGTCGTACTCGTCCTCGATCTCGCCGACGATCTCCTCGAGCAGGTCCTCGAGCGTCACGATCCCCTGCGTCGAGCCGTACTCGTCGACGACGATCGCCATGTGCTGGTTCGTGCGCCGAAACTCGGTCAGGAGCGGGCCGAGGTCCTTCGTCTCCGGCACCACATGGGCGGGCCGGACGATGTCCTCGATCCGCACGTTCTGGATTCCGTTCGCGTACAGGGCCGAGAACAGGTCGCGCACGTGGAGGATCCCGGCGATCTCGTCGAGCGAGCCGCGGTAGGCCGGGTAGCGAGTGTAGGGCGAGTCGATCACCGCGGCCAGGCACTCCTCGGCCGGCAGCTCGACCGAGACGCCGACCACCTCCGGCCGGGGCACCATCACGTCGTGCACCTCCTTGTCGGCGAAGTCGAAGACCTTGTAGATCATCTCCTCCTCCGCCTCCTCGATCAGCCCGGTCTCCTCCGCCTCCGCGAGCATCGAGCGGATCTCCTCCTCGGAGCGGACGACCATCCCGACCGGCGCGGAGCGCATCCCGAACAGCCTCAGGATCCCCTTCGCCGAGCCCTGCAGGATCACGACGAGCGGATGGGCGACCCGCTGCATGACGTCGACCGGCGCGGCGATCACGACGGCGATCCGCTCCGCGTGCTGGAGCGCGAACGCCTTCGGCACGAGCTCGCCGACCACCAGGCCCAGGTAGGTCAGGAGCGCGAAAGAGACGAGGAACGACACGGTCCGGGGCAGGTGCGGATCGAAGAGGTGAGCCAGGAGCCGCTCGCCGATCGCGCCGAGCAGGATCGAGAAGATCGTGATCCCGACCTGGACGGTCGAGATGAAGCGGACCGGCTCCTCCATCAGGCGCAGCGCCGTCGCCGCCCCGCGCCGGTGCTCCTTCGCCAGCTCCGCGAGCGTCGAGCGCCGCGAGGTGATGAGCGCGTACTCGGCGACGACGAACCAGGCGTTCCCGAGCACGAGCAGAAACACCAGGAAGATCCTGAGGCCGTCGCTCACGCCCCGGCCTCCCGGGCGGGGGTACTAGGCGGAAGGTCGCCGTCCAACTTGCATGACGAGTATAGCCGCCGCCCCGGAAGCCCCGGCTAAAGTCGGGCGCTCCCACCGCCGACAAGGCAGGTGGGATGGCATCCGAGATCACCTGCCTGATCGCCGACGACCACGAGGTCGTGCGCGAGGGGCTTCGTCTCTCTCTGTCTCGCTCCCCGCACATCCGCGTGATCGGCGAGGCGTCCGACGGCGAGGGTGCGGTCGCGCTGGCCGAGCGCCGCCGGCCGGACGTCGTGATCATGGACATCCGGATGCCAGGCACCGACGGGCTCGAGGCGACGAAGCGAATCCGCGAGACCCTGCCCGACACGTCCGTGCTGCTCTTCACCGCCTACGGCGAGCGCAGCCTGCTCTCCCGCGGCCTCGAGTCCGGCGCCCGCGGCTACCTCCTCAAGGAAGCGCCAAACGACACGCTCGTGCGCGCGATCGAGAAGGTGGCGAACGGCGAGGGCTACGTCGACCCGGCGCTGATGCCCACGTTCCTGAACCGTGACAGCCACGACCTCTTGACACCGCGCGAGCGGGAGATCCTGCAGCTCCTCGCCGACGGCATGTCGAATGCGGATGCGGCGGCGAAGCTGTT
>WBZR01003928.1_pt2 | contig 11537 bp, 10 predicted proteins | sample 5204231 | NCBI WGS metagenome assembly WBZR01 (sample SAMN12412403, study PRJNA552823) | activated sludge metagenome | isolation source: activated sludge from anammox sidestream of wastewater treatment plant... | place: USA: Virginia | collected 2017-08
GCAGGCCGCCCAGCATGATCCCGACCGCCGGCCCGACCGCGAGCGACATGCCGGTCCCGATGAGGGCGCCGGCCACGGCCGCGGCCAGCTCGCGCCGCCCGGTCACCAGGCCCACCGCCAGCCCGCCCATCGCGGCCGGGAACACGATGTCGAGCCCGAGGGCCGCCGGGTCGGGGATGGCCCCGCCCAGGAGCACGCCGACCGCTGTGGCCACGTTCCAGGGGACGAACACGCCCAGCATGGCGGCGATCCAGTAGCCCGCGACGTCCACCCGGCCGACCCGCTCGAAGTGGGCCGCCGAGAGGGCGAACGCCTCGTCGGTCAGGAAGTGGCCCATGACCGCCCGCCTCGCCGCCGGCAGCCCCCGCAGCCGGGGCGCGAGCGAGGCCGAGTAGAGCAGGTGGCGCGCGTTGAGCAGCAGCGTCAGGACCACGATCGGCGCCCAGGGCAGGCCCGCGGCCACGTAGCCCGCGGCGGCGAACTGCGAGGCGCCCGCGAACACGATCACGCTGAACGCGATCGCCTCGAGGGGCGAGAAGCCCGCGCCGCGCGCGGCCAGGCCGAACACCAGGCCGAAGGCGGCGACGGAGACGGCGATGCCGAGCGTGTCGAGCAGGAGCCTCCGGCGCCCGACCGGGAAGTTGTCCGCGGGCGTCCGCTCCCCGGGCGCGGCGGCGCTCACGCCGTCACGGCGCCCGCTGCGGCACTAGCGCAGGAACGTCTTGCCGCAGGTGCCGTCGCAGACGGTGTACAGGGCGTGCTTCTCGGCCGCGTAGCCGGCCACGTGGAGCAGCCCGGGGCAGCCCGCGGTCGGGCACTTGAAGACCCACCAGCGCGCGTGCTCGTCGAGCGGCGTGGTCTCGGCCCTGAGCTTGTCGGCCAGGCCCTCGCGGTCCGCCACCAGCGACGCGATGGCGGCGACGCGCTGCGCGTCGGGCTCGCTCGTGTACGGGTAGTTCTGGCCGATGTTCGAGGTCACCTGCCGCTCCGCTCCTCAGCTGGCGTGGGCCCCGGGCGTCGCCCCGGAGCGCCAGCCGAGGATACCACCGGGCCGGCGCCCGCCAGGCCGTCCCGCCCCCTAGCGGACGGCGGCCAGCCCGGCGCTCCGCGGGTCGGCGACCGCGGCCAGCGAGCCGCCGGCGGCGGGGCCGCCGTCCACCAGCTCGATGGCGTGCTCGTGGCCCAGGGTCCCGTCGTAGGGCGCCCGCGACAGGCGGTGGCCCAGCGCCCGCAGCCCCTCGGCCACGCCCGGCGCGAGGTCGCCGTCGGCGAGCACGGTGAGCGGCGGGCCGAGCCAGCCGTCGGGCTCCACGGTGACCCGCGGCGCCGCCACGGCGGTGGCGATGTCCGCACCGCCGTCCACGAGCGCCGAGACGAGGCCCGCGTGGAGCTGCGGCTGGATGTCGCCGCCCATCGAGCCCGCCACCACCCAGGGCCTCCGCTCGCCCTCGCGGAAGAGCATGCCGGGCAGCAGGGTGTGGGCCGTCCGCCGCCCCGGCGCGAGCTCGTTGGGGTGGCCCTCGGCGAGCGAGAACGAGGCGCCCCGGTCCTGGAAGTGGACGCCGGTCGCGGGGTCCACGATCCCCGACCCGAAGCCCGCGGCGTTGGACTCGATCAGGCTCACGGCGTTCCCGTCCGCGTCGACCGTCGCGAGGTAGACGGTGCCGCCCACGAGGCGCCGGACCGCCGCCGGCGCGCCGTCGGCGGCCTGCGCCGAGATCGCGCCCGCCAGCGCGCCCGCGTGCGCGTCCGAGAGCAGGTCGGCCACCGGCACCTCGCGGAACGCGGGGTCGGCGAGGAACCGGTCGCGGTCGGCGTAGCCGAGCTTGGCCGCCTCGAGCATCAGGTGCGCCCAGGCCGCGGACGACCAGCCGCGCCCGTCGAAAGCGGCGCCCGGCGGCAGCGGCAGGCGCTCCAGCACGCGCAGCAGCAGCAGGGCGACCAGGCCCGAGGAGTTGGGCGGGTGCGTGGTCACCCGGACGCCGCGGTAGCCGACCGAGAGCGGCTGCGCCCAGTCGGAGCGGTGCGCCCGGAGGTCGGCGACGGTGTGGGCGCCCCCGGCCGCGGCGAGCGCGCCCGCGATCCGCTCGCCGAGCTCGCCGTCGTAGAGGGCGTCGAAGCCCTCGCGGGCGAGCGTCCGCAGGGTCCCGGCCAGGGCGGGCACCCGGACGATCTCGCCCGGCCGCCACGGCCGGCCGGCCGGCCTCCAGACGCGCCCGAACCCCTCCGCCCACGGCTCGCGGGCGATCTCCGCCCACAGGCGCTCGACGGCGCCGATCAGGCCGTCCCAGGCGGGGAAGCCGGCGTCCGCCTGCTCGATGGCGGCGGCGAGCACGGTGTCGCGCGGGAGGCGCCCCCAGCGCCGGTGCGCGTCGGCCCACGAGCGGACGGCGCCCGGCACGGTGACCGCGAGCGGGCCGCGGAGGGGGATCCGGCCCAGTCCCCGGCGGCGCAGGGCCCCGGCCGAGATCCCGGCCGGCGCGCGCCCGGAGCCGTTGAGGGCCGTCTGCTCGCCCGCGGCCTCGTCCCAGACCAGCCAGAACGCGTCGCCGCCGATCCCGCACGCGTTGGGCATCACGACGCCCAGGACCGCGTTGGCGGCGATCGCGGCGTCCACCGCGTGCCCCCCCGCGGCGAGCACCGCCAGGCCGGCCGCCGTCGCGAGGTGGTGGGGCGCCACGACCGCGCCGCGCGCGCCGCGCGCCGCCCGGACCGGGGCCAGGGCCGGCCTCACGGCCCCGCGCTCAGGCATCGCCCGCCATCCCGTCCGACGCCATCCCGTCCGACGCCACCCGGGCCGCGACGCGTGTCGGGCTGCTGCCCACCTCGTGCTCGTAGGCGCGCAGGTGCCCCAGCGGGACGAGGGCCACCGCGAGCAGCACGAGCGAGGCGACGAAGATGCCGTCAAGCCCGCCGACCTGGGCGGCCGCCCCGCCCACCAGGCTGCCGCCGATCTGCCCGAGGCCCAGGAAGACCGAGTAGAGGCCCATGATCGCGCCCCGGTCGTCGGGGTAGGACTCGGTCACGTCGGCCAGCAGGCCGAGTGCCGCGGGGGTCGCGCCAGCGAGCACGAACAGCCCGCCCCCCGCGGCCGCGACCAGGGCCGCGGTCACCGGCAGGGGCGCCGAGGCGGCGTGGTTGATGGCTATCCCCGCGGCGAGCAGCGCGAAGCCGCCGCCCAGGCCGCGGAAGATGATCGTGGTGCGGCGCAGGTAGCGGAACCGGCCGCCCCAGTAGAGCAGGCCGGCCATGAACACGAGGCCGCCGATCCCGAGCCCGGCGCTCACCGCGAGAGGCGAGAAGCCGCCCATCAGCTGCTGGCCCGCGAACCGCGGGTCGGGCGCCTTGACCAGCTGGAACAGGGTCTGGCCCGTGTACAGCCCGAGGGTCGCGTTGACGGCGATCCAGGTCGGGGCCAGCAGCCAGATCCGGCGGCTGCGCAGGATGCGCGCGTACCGCCGCAGCCCCTCGCCCGCCTCGTGCGCGGAGGCCGCCGGCAGCGGCTCGGCGTCGCGGCGCACCCCCGTCCGGTAGATCCAGAACGAGGCCAGGTAGAGGAGGGCGTTGACGAGGAACGCCGCCGGGCCGAAGGCCGCGAAGAGCGGCCCCGCCAGGACCATGCCCAGCAGCAGCCCCGAGAGGGTCGCCGCCTCGAAGCGCGCCACGGCGCGGCCCCTGGCCACCTCGTCGGCGGCCGTGGCGAAGGCGATGAAGCCCAGGATCGAGGGCACCGAGGCGGCCGTCGAGCCACCCTCGAGCAGCCGCGTGACGGCGATCACGGGCAGGCTGACGGTGAGCGCGGTGATGACCACGGCGACCGCCCCGAAGACGGGCCCGACGAGCATCACCCGGCGGTGCCCGAGGCGGTCGGAGAGGACGCCGAAGACGGGCGAGCCGACCAGCTCCGACGCGTAGAAGAGGGCGCCCATGACGCCGACGTGCCAGGGCTCGACCCGGATGCCGCCGTGGTGCTCGAAGCGGCCGAAGTAGTAGGTGAGCATGGTGCCGGTCACGCCGGTGGCCATGCGCAGCGTCAGCGTGCCCAGCAGCACGGCCGAGACCGGGCTGCGTCCCGCTGCCAGGCCACCGAGCCCGCGCGCGACGCGGCCGACCAGAGCGGGCAGGGTCGAGCGGCCGGCCACGGACGACATCGGGTGCAGAGTAGCCGGTCGGGGCCGCCGCCACAGACGCGGGCTGCCGGGGGCGGCCAGGCCTGCCGGGCGGCGCCACGCGCGGCGCGCGCGGTCCGTATCCTTTCCGCCCAGCGGGGCCGGCCAGCCTGGAGCCCTCGGGCGGCCGCCTGCCAGGGAGGTGTCCGCCGTGCCGCGTGTCGCGATCGTCATCGACTCCGCCAGCGACATGCCGCCCGAGGTCGCGGCGAGGCAGGGGATCAGGATCGTCCCGCTCGAGGTCAGCTTCGGCGCCGAGAAGTTCAAGGCGATGGTGGAGCTGTCCACGGACGAGTTCTGGCGCCGCATGCTGGCCCCCGGCGCGCCCTTCCCGACCACGGCCGCCGCGTCGCCGGGCGAGTTCCGCGAGGCCTACGAGGATCTGTTCGCGGCCGGCGCCGAGAGCATCGTGTGCATCACAATCTCGTCCGACCTGTCGGGCACCCACAAGTCCGCCGTGGTCGCGCGCGACCTGCTGCCCGAGCGGGAGATCCACGTGATCGACTCGCGCACCGCCTCGATGGGCTTCGGGATGCTCGCCCAGATGGCGGCCGAGCGGGCGGCCGCGGGCTCGTCGGGGTCCGAGATCGCGGCCTGGGTCGAGGAGTGCAAGGCCGACGTGGACCTGTACGTGATGCTGGACACGCTCGAGTACCTCAAGCGCGGCGGGCGCATCAGCGGCGCGCGGGCGGCGGTGGGCACCGTGCTCTCGATCAAGCCCATCATCACGGTGATCGGCGGCATCGTGGAGAACGCCGACCGCGTGCGCAGCCGGGCCAAGGCCCGCGAGCGCACCCTGGAGCTGCTGACCGCCCGCCCGGTCGAGCGCGCCACGATCCTGCACACGACGCAGGCGGACGCGGAGGCGTTCCGGGACGAGTTCCAGCGCCGCACCGGCCTCGCCGACGACGCGCTCCAGGTGATGACCGTCGGCCCCTCGGTGGGCCCGCACCTGGGCCCGGGCTGCGTCGGGGCGACGATCGTCCTCAGGCGCTGAGGGGCCGGCGTCCGGACACGGATGCGGCACAGTGGCGGCCCGGTTGCGATCGGGTGGCGGCGAGCGGGAGCCGGTGGGCTCGGCTGGCTATACTTCGGCCTGAAGAGGCGGCGCGCGACGCCTCGCGGACGGCGTCCCCGCCCGCCCGGCCGCGCGTCCCCGTGGGGTCGTCCGGACGACGGCCCAGTCGGCGCGGGACGGCGTCCGCCGCCCCACCACGAGGGCCATCCGTTCATGACGACGGAGAACGCTGCGGCACCCATCAACGCCTGGCAGGTGGCGCAGCGCCAGTTCGATCTCGCCGCGGAGATGCTCGACCTCGACCCCGGCCTGCGCCGCGTCCTGCGCGAGCCCCGCCGCGAGCTCACCGTGCACTTCCCGGTCCACATGGACGACGGCAGCGTGCAGGTCTTCACCGGCTACCGCGTCCAGCACAACCTCGGCCGCGGGCCGGCCAAGGGCGGCATCCGCTACCACCCGGCGGTCACGCTCGACGAGGTGAAGGCCCTCGCGATGTGGATGACCTGGAAGTGCGCGGTGGTGGGCATCCCGTACGGCGGCGGCAAGGGCGGGGTCGTGGTGGACCCCAAGCGGCTGTCCGCGAAGGAGCTCGAGGGGCTGTCGCGCCGGTTCTTCACCGAGATCAGCGTGCTGGTCGGGCCCGAGCGCGACATCCCCGCCCCGGACGTCAACACCACGCCGCAGATCATGGCCTGGATCATGGACACCTACTCCATGCACGCGGGCTACACCGTGCCGGGCGTCGTGACGGGCAAGCCGATCAGCCTGGGCGGCTCGGAGGGCCGCAACGAGGCCACCGCGCGGGGCTGCCTGTTCACGGTGGGCAGGGCCGCCGAGCACCTCGGCCTCGACCTGCGCGGGGCCACGGTCGCCGTCCAGGGGTACGGCAACGCGGGCTCCATCGCCGCGCGCCTGGTGCGCGACCAGGGCGCCACCGTGGTCGCGGTCTCGGACTCGGCGGGCGGCATCCGGGACGTCGGCGGCCTCGACCCCGACGCGGTGCTGGCCTGGAAGCAGGAGCACGGCACGGTCCGGGGGTTCCCGGGCTCCGAGCAGATCAGCAACGAGGATCTCCTCGAGACGCAGTGCGACATCCTGATCCCGGCCGCGTACGAGAACCAGATCACGGCCCGCAACGCCGGGCGCGTCAGGGCCCGGATCGTGGCCGAGGCGGCGAACGGCCCGACCACGCCCGAGGCGGACGAGATCCTGTTCTCGCGCGGCGTGTTCCTGATCCCGGACATCCTGTGCAACGCCGGCGGCGTCACGGTGAGCTACTTCGAGTGGGTCCAGGACCTCAACCGCGACCACTGGTCGGAGGCGGAGGTGAACGCCAAGCTGCGGGTCATCATGGACCGGGCGTTCGACGAGGTCCTCGCGCAGAGCCAGCGGCACGGCGTGAGCATGCGCACCGGCGCCTACCTCAACGCCGTCCAGCGGGTCGCCGACGCGACCGCGATGCGCGGCCTCTACCCCTGATCGAGGGCCGCCCGCCCGCGTTGCGGAACCTTAGCCGCCGCGCATGCCTGACGGCAGCCCGGGCGCGATACGGTCGTCGCAGCCGCCACACGGGCGGGCACGACGAGGTGAGCCGGACACGGTGGCAGGCGGATCGGGCAAGGACCCGGGCGGGCCGACCCTGAGCCGGCGCAGCCTGCTCGCGGGCGGGCTCCTCCTGGCCGCCGCCCCGCTGGCGGCCGCCTGCGGCCAGGCCCCCGCCCCGCCGAGCGGCCCCTCCCCGACGCCTGCCGGCGCGACCCCGCCGCCGACGCCCTCGGGACCGGCGTCCCCGAGCCCGACCGCCCTCCCGCCCGCGTCGCCGGGGCCGTCGCCGGCTCCTGTCCGGAGCGACGCCCTGGCGGCTGAGAACGGGCTCGCAGGCAGCGCTGCATGGGATCGCCGCCGCGCCATCGGCGCCGCCGAGGCCTACCTCGGCGCGGCGTCTGCCGCCCCCGGCGGAGCCGTCGTCCTCCATGCGCGCGGCAGCGGGCCGGTGGACGTGGAGTGGTACAGGCTGGGCTGGTACGGCGGCGCCGGGGCCCGCCTCCTGCGCACCGACCGGGCCGTGGCCCTGGGGCGCCAGCCGGCGGCCAGGGTGGACCCGGCGACGGGCCTGGCCGAGGCCCGCTGGGGGCCGGCCCTGACGACGACGGCGCCGATCGGGGTCCCGAGCGGCATGCTGCTCGCAGTCCTGCGCGACCGCGCCGGCCGGGGTGTCGCCAGCGTCCCGCTCGTGCTGCGGCCCGACCCGCTCGCCGCCCGCCGGGCGCCGGTCCTGTTCGTCAGCGCGGCGGCGACCTGGCAGGCCTACAACCCCTGGGCGGGAGTGGACCTGTACGCGAACACCGCGGGCGCGCCCGTGCCGCCCAGCCGCGGGCGGCGGGCCGTCAGGGTGTCCTTCGGGCGCCCGTACCAGCTCGACGGCGGCGCCGGCCTGCTGCGCCGCTGGGAGATCCAGTTCGTGCGCTGGATGGAGCGCAGCGGGCGCGACGTCGAGTACATCGCCGACGTGGACCTGGAGCAGAACCCGTCGCTCGCGGACGGCAGGCGCCTGCTCGTGATGGCGGGCCACCCCGAGTACTGGTCGCGGCCCATGCGGACGCGCGTCGAGGCGGCCGTGGCCAGCGGCACCAACGTCGCCTTCCTGACCGGCAACGAGGTCTACTGGCAGGTCCGCCTCGAGGACGGGCCGGCCGGCCCGGGGACGCGGATCGTGTGCTACAAGAGCCGGACGCTCGACCCGATGACGGCGAGCCAGCCGGCGCTGACCACCTGCCGCTGGCGCGACGCGCCCGTCTCCGACCCGGAGGCGACCCTGGTCGGCCAGATGTCCTCCGGGATCGTCAGGCGCGTCCGGGACTGGATCGTGGAGAGCCCGGACCACTGGCTCTACGAGGGGACCCGCCTCCGGTCGGGCGACGCCCTTCGCAATCTGGTCGGCCAGGAGTTCGACAGCCTGGTGCCCGACCTCGCGCCGCCCGGCACCGTCGTGCTCGCCGCGAGCCCGGTCGACCGCGACGTCCGCGGGCGCGGAGCCACGCCGTCGCCGCCGGCGCACGCCACGCACAACGCCACCGTGTACACGGCCCAGTCCGGGGCCACGGTCATCGCGGCCGGCACGTTCCAGTGGTCGTGGGCGATCGACGGCTATGGCGTGCGCTCGTACCTCGGCGTCCGGACGCCCCTCGACGACCGCGTCGCCCGGATGACGCGCAACCTGTTCGACCGGCTGGGCGACGGGCCGCTGGCGCCGTAGGGGGCGCGGGCGGGCGATGCGCGCCCGGGCGGCCGGCCGCGGCGCTGCTACCATCGGCTGCATGCTCGACCACGAGGAGAAGTTCCTGTTCAAGGAGGAGATCCTCCACCTCGCCACGGCCGTCAGCGACTCGGCCAGCCTCGACAACGTCGAGGACCTGCTCACGGACGTGATCACGAGCCCGCGCTTCGACTCCGAGGTGTTCACCCTCGAGCGCAGCCTCCAGGTGATGCTCGGGGCCCGGGCCGGCACAACGCTGGTGGGCCTGCTGACCGTGGCGCCCGAGGTGTTCGAGGAGGTGGCCGAGGTCCGCATCCCGCCCGAGGTCCACGAGCGGCTGGTCGCCTGGCGGGCCCGCTTCGGCCTGGCCATCGACAACGCGCTCAACTTCCTCAACAACCCCGACGGCATCCAGGGCCACACCTTCGGCACCCAGGTCGCCCACGTGGACGAGCGGCCCGTGCTGCAGGGGCGCCTGACGCTGGTGCGCTACAACAACGAGCCGCAGTTCTTCCTGGCCGACGCGGCCGTGTTCCTGGGCCTGGTCACGGACATCATGGAGCGCCTGGGCCCGCACCTCGAGCCCGACAGCGTGGACGAGGAGACGCTCACCCGGCTGCGCGACGCCGTGGCGCTGATCGAGCGCAAGACCGGCCCCCGCGGTTGACGCCGGTCGGCCCGGCCGAGCCAGCATGCGCCACCTGTACCACGCCGCGACCGGGCAGAACCGCGGCAAGACGACCGCCAGCCTGGGCCTGCTCGACGGCTTCCGGCGGCGCGGCCTCAACGCGGGGTTCATGAAGCCCGTCGGCCAGCGGACGCTGCTCCTCGACGGCGTCCCCGCCGACGAGGATGCGGTGCTGATGCGGAGCGTGTTCGGGCTGACCGAGCCGTACGGTGTGATGAGCCCGGTCCACATCCCGCGCGGCTTCACCAAGGCCTACATCGCGGGCGAGGTGGTGGAGGACCTGGGCGCCCGGATCGACGCGGCCCACGCGGCCTTCGCGGGCCACGAGGTGCTCCTGATCGAGGGCACGGGCCACGCCGGCGTGGGCGCCGTGATCGGCCTGTCCAACGCCGCGGTCGCGGCCCGGCTGGGGGCGCCGGCCGTGATCGTCTCGGAGGGGGGCGTCGGCCGCCCGATCGACGAGATCGTGCTCAACGCGTCGCACTTCGCCGCCCACGGGGTCAGCGTCGCCGGCGCGATCGTGAACAAGGTGCGGACCGACGAGCAGCCGGGCATCGAGCGGACCCTGGAGCGGGGCCTCGCCCGCCACGGCATCCCGCTGCTGGGCGTGCTGCCCTACCGGCCCGTCCTCTCGCACCCGACGCTGGGCATGGTGCTCGAGAGCGTCGGCGCCCGCGTGATCCACCCGGGGCCCGACCTCGACCGGGTGATCGACGACATCGCGATCGGGGCGATGGAGCCCCGCCACATGCTGGAGCAGATCGGCCCCGGCACGCTGGTGATCGTGCCCGGCGACCGCGAGGACGTCATCCTGACCCTCGCCTCGGCACACGTCGCCCGCGTCGCCTGGCGGATGCTGCCGTCCACGGTGGAGCAGATCGACGACCTGGTCGTGCGCACGCCGGGCGCCGTGGACGCGGGCGCGGAGGCCAAGGCGCTGGGCATCCTGCTGACCGGCGACTACGAGCCCCGGCCCGAGGTGCTCGACGCGGTCCAGCAGGCGGGCATGTTCGCGGCCGCCGTCCCCGACGACACCTACGCGGTCACCTCGGCCGTCCACGACCTGCTGGTCAAGACGCAGGCCGCCGACACCGGCAAGATCGAGACCATCAAGGCGCTCGTCTGGGAGCACCTCCACATCGACCGCTTTCTGGAGGCGGCGGCCGAGGCGAGGCTCCCCTGAGCCCGGGCCCGACGCCCGCGCCGGCGACTGCCCGCCCGTCGGCCGCCTCGGCGACGTCGGCCGTGCTCACCTCGGGCATCGCCTACTCCGCCTACTTCGGCGGCTACGGCGCCTGGGGCCCGTACTGGCCCGTCTACTTCCAGGGGCTGGGCGTGGGCCTGGCCGCCATCGGCGCGCTGACCGCCATCCCGGCCCTCGTCCAGATCGTGGCCGCGCCCGCCTGGGGCATGGCGGCGGACCTCCTGGGCGACGTCCGCCCGCCCCTGGTCGTCTCGGCCGCGATCGCCGTGGTCGCCGCGCTGCTCCTCGCCACCGGCCCCGCGGTCCCCTGGCTGTTCCCGGGCGTGGCCCTGCTCGCCGTCGGCACCAGCGCCTGGGCGCCGCTCCTCGACGCCCGGACCGTGACCGCGCTGGGCGCCCACCGCGACCGCTACGGGCAGGCGCGCGGCATGGGCTCGGCCGCCTTCATCGCGGCCTCCGTGGCGGTCGGGCTGCTGATCGACGCCCACGGGCCCCGCTCCCTGTTCGCGGTCTACGTGCCGCTGTTCGCCGTGGCGGCCCTGTGCGCGGTCGCCCTGTTCGGCGGCGCCGGCGGCCGCCAGCGGGTGGTCGGGGTGGGGCCGCTGGGCGCCCTGCGGCTCCTCCGCGAGCGGCCCATGGCGCTCCTGTTCGCGGGCTCCGTGCTGGCCTGGGCGTCGTACGGCGGCGCCCAGGCGTTCTTCTCGCTGCGCCTCGTCGCGCAGGGGGCCGACGCGGGGCTGGTGGGCGTCGGCTGGGCGGCCAACGCCCTGGTCGAGGTGCCCATGATGCTCGTCTTCCGACGGCTCTCCCGGCGGCTCGGCGTGCCCGTGCTGATCGTGCTCGGCGGCGCCGTCCTGATCCTGCGCAACCTCGGCTGGGCCGCGGCCGGCACCGGCGCGGCCACGGTGGGCGTGGCGCTCCTCTCGGGCGTGGGCTTCTCGCTGCTCCTGGTGGGCACGACGACCTGGCTCGCGGACCGCGTCCCGCCCGAGCTGCGGGCCACCGCCCAGGCGCTGTTCCTGGGCACGGCCTTCGCGATCGGCACGATCGGCGGGTCGCTGGGCGCCGGCTGGCTGGCGGGCGTCGCCGGGCTCGACGCGATGTTCCTGGCGATGACGGCCGTCGCCGCCGCGGGCGCCTCGGTGACCTGGGCCGCGGTGGGCCGGCCTGGCGGGGCGCGCGGCTGACGCCCTGACCCGTGG
>WBZR01004416.1_pt1 | contig 11530 bp, 13 predicted proteins | sample 5204231 | NCBI WGS metagenome assembly WBZR01 (sample SAMN12412403, study PRJNA552823) | activated sludge metagenome | isolation source: activated sludge from anammox sidestream of wastewater treatment plant... | place: USA: Virginia | collected 2017-08
AATGTCCGGCATACGCGCTCCCCCATGGACAGTTGTTGAATTTCATAGCATAGCGCATGACCGACGGCCTGATGCCGATCAAGACTCACCGCGGCGTCAGTCGCCCGCCCAGGCGAGAAAGTTCGCCAGCAGCGCGAGCCCTGCGCGCTGGCTCTTCTCGGGATGGAACTGGGTGGCGAAGACATTGCCCCGGCAGCACGCCGAGACGAATTCCGGGCCGTAATCCGTACGCGCGGCGACATCGCCCTCTCTTCCGGGCACCACGTGGTAGCTGTGCACGAAGTAGAACATCTCGCCGCGTCCGATGCCCGCCCACAGCGGGTGGGATTGCACGGGCATCACCTGGTTCCAGCCCATGTGCGGAATCTTCAGGCGCAGGCCGGAACCCGGGCCGATGAGGTCGTCCGGGAAGCGCACGACATTCCCCGGGAGAAACGCGAGACAGGCCGTCCCGCCGTCCTCGGCGCTCCACTCCATGAGCGATTGCAGCCCGAGACAGATGCCCAGGAACGGCTTCTCGCGCAGGCATTGCCGCAATACATCGAGCAGGCCGTACGACCGCAGATTGTTCATGCACTGGCCAATGGCCCCCTGGCCGGGGAACACGATGCGATCGGCGGCGGCAATGACGTCCGGATCGGCGCTGACCGCGACGCGGTGGCGGCCAGCGGCGACGAACTCCAGGGCACGGGCCACCGAGCGCAGATTGCTCATGCCGTAGTCGATGATGGCAACGGTCCGCATGATGCGAGGTCCGCCGGCCGACCGCGCGGCCGGTGTCAGGATCAGAGTGCTCCCTTGGTCGAGGGGATCACGCCCGATGCGCGCGGATCGGCCTCCACCGCCATGCGCACTGCCCGCCCGAACGCCTTGAAGACCGTCTCGATGATGTGATGGGCATTGCGGCCGCGAATGTTGTCGATGTGCAGCGTCACCAGCGAGTGATTCACGAAGCCCTGGAAGAACTCATGGAAAAGATCGACATCGAAATCCCCGATCCTGGCGCGCGGAAACTGGACGTGATACTCCAGTCCCGGCCGGCCCGAACAGTCGATGACCACGCGCGACAACGCCTCGTCCAGAGGCACATAGGCGTGGCCGTAGCGCCGTATGCCCTTCTTGTCGGCAACGGCCTGGGCGAAGGCCTGGCCGAGCGTAATGCCGACGTCCTCGACGGTGTGATGGGCGTCGATCTCCAAGTCGCCCCGGGCGGCAATCTCCAGATCGATCATCCCGTGGCGCGCCACCTGGTCGAGCATGTGCTCGAGAAACGGCAGACCGATGCCGAGCTTGCACAGCCCGGTGCCGTCGAGATTGATCGAGGCGCTGATCTGCGTCTCCTTGGTGTCGCGTCTTACCGTGGCTTGGCGGGTCATCTTCGAATCGCTGCGGCTGAATCCGGGCAGGTCCGCTACATTAGCAGAATCGTGGTTTCTCGGCACTTTCGGCCGCCCAATCGCTATCATAGGCAGCTGCAATGCGGGGGTGATCATGATTGAACGCGTCGATACGGATGCCGTCGGGAGATACCTGCTGGACCTGCAGGATCGCCTGTGCGCGGCGCTCGCCCGGGAGGATGGCGGCGGGAGCTTCGCCGAGGACCGCTGGGACCGCCCGGAGGGCGGCGGCGGACGCTCGCGCGTGATGACCGAGGGCGCCGTGTTCGAGCAGGCGGGCGTGGGATACTCGCACGTGCGCGGCGAGCGGCTGCCGCCTTCGGCCACGGCGCAGCGAGCGGAGCTTGCGGGTCGCAGCTTCGAGGCGATGGGGGTGTCGCTGGTCGTACATCCGCGCAATCCACACGTGCCGACCTCGCACATGAACGTTCGTTTCTTCGTTGCCGAGAAGCCCGGCAGCGCGCCGGTGTGGTGGTTCGGGGGCGGTTTCGACCTGACTCCGTATTACGCCAGCGAGGAAGACGTGCGCCATTGGCACCGCACGGCGCACGCTGCCTGTGAAGGGTTCGGCGCGGACGTCTACCCGCGCTGCAAGCGGTGGTGCGACGAGTATTTCTACCTGAAGCACCGCAACGAGCCGCGCGGCATAGGGGGACTGTTCTTCGACGATCTCAACGATTGGGGATTCGAGCGCTGCTTCGCCTTCCAGCGCAGCGTGGGCGATCACTATCTTCCCGCCTACCTGCCGATCGTGCAAAGACGCAAGTCGGTCGCCTACGGCGTGCGTGAACGCGACTTCCAGCTCTATCGGCGTGGCCGCTACGTGGAGTTCAATCTGGTCTACGATCGCGGAACGCTGTTCGGTCTGCAGTCAGGCGGCCGCACCGAATCGATCCTCATGTCGCTGCCGCCGCTGGTGAAGTGGCGCTACAACTGGCACCCCGATCCCGGCACCCCGGAGGCGGCGCTGTACGAGCATTACCTCGTGGCCAGGGAGTGGATCTAAGCCAGGGAAGCGCGCGGCGGATGAACGCCGGCGCGCGGCCATGGCGATTCAGTCGCCGCCTACCTGGACGTCGTCCATCTCCAGGCCGGCGCGAGTCGCCGCCTGCAGCAGACGCAGCGTATTGCCCTGGGAGGTCTGTTCCGGCTCCAGGACCGTCACCACCCGGGTGGAATACCACACGGCCATCTCTTCGCGCGCCTGGCCGAGGTAGTTTCTGTAGAAGCCTTCGTTCACACTGATGATTCGATGTCGATAATTGCGACGGCGCGCGAACTTGTCGTTGGCCACCACCGATACGGCCGCGCCCACGCTCACGATCTCCACCGACGTCTCCGCCCACAGCGGCGCGTTGATCGCGAAGTACTCATCGAGCCTGTCCTGCGCCGCACTCTCCCGCATGGCGCCGCTTGCGTCCAGCAGCAGCAGCCGCACCGCGTCGAGCCGGCCGAGTATCTCCAGCCACCGCCCCGGAAGCAGGCAGTTGCGTGGCGCCTGGCGGAACATCTCGACGATCTCGCCCATGCCGATGTTCGGATTGCCGTATCCGAAGGCGGTCACGCGAAACGGCAGGTGCGGGTGAGCCGCGGCGTACTTCAGGAAGTTCTCGATGTAGTTGACGAGCACGCCGCGGGTGAGCGGCATCATCTCGCTGTCCAGCGTCGGGATGCCGTAGGCGTTTCCATGATGCCCCCAGCCTCTGCCGTCGACGGCGCCGTGACATTTCTCCGCGAGCAACGACACGCCCCGGCCATGCTGCCCGGCGAGGTTGGACTCGAACACGAGCACGGGCTCCTCGGCACGGGCGCCGTGATCGGGGGTCTCCGGTGATCTTTGCAGTGAGGCCGGGTTCATGTCGCACACTCTGTTCTTGTGTGAGTTGTCGGTGAATGTAGCGGCCGTAGCGGTGCGCGCTTGAGGCCCGCCGGGGCGAACGCTAGGGGCGACCTGCGGCGCCTCTGGCATGGGGGCGCGGAACGAGGAGCGAACCCTGGCCTGCCGGAGGCGGATTGACGCCGCTGCCAGGAACCGCCGTCGTCAGGGACGGCCGGGAGATGCCTGAAGCCAGAAGGTTACGGGGCCGTCGTTGACGAGGCTGACCCGCATCTGCGCGCCGAAGACCCCGGTCGCCACGACGGGGTGCAATGTTCGCGCCCTGCCGACCAGATGATCGAACAGGCTCCGGCCTTCCTGCGGCGGCGCCGCGGGCGTGAAGCTCGGGCGCATCCCCTTGCGCGTGTCGGCCGGCAGCGTGAACTGCGGCACCAGCAGCAGGCCGCCGCCGATGTCGCGGAGGCTCAGGTTCATCCTGTCCTCGGCGTCGGCGAACACGCGGTAACCCAGGAGCCGATCGAGCAGCCGATCCGCCTCTGCCCGCGTATCGCCGCGCTGCACTCCAATCAGTACGAGCAGCCCGCGGTCGATGCGTCCGAGCACCTCGTCGTCCACCTCCACGCTCGCCTGGAGCACCCGCTGCAACAGACCGATCATGGCGAATAGCGGTTCGGCTCCGGCGGGCGCCGGTGCCTCTGCGCCCAGCTCTCCAGTTCGAGCTGGAACCCTGCCCAGTGGAAACCACCCTCCCGCGCGGGCCGGTCGTATCGCTTCACCATGTCGCGGATCTCGGCCGCCGGCATCCGCAGCAGACGGTCGTTCAACAACGGCGTGCCGCTGTCGAATCGCGGCGTGAAACGCAGAACGAGGCCGACCCGGGCGTCCGCCGCCAGAAAGGTGCCGTCGCTCAAGCCGAGCAGTTGCGGATCGAGTATCGCGACGCGCTGGGTCACGATCGGCATGTCGTGCAGATCGCAGTCGGCCGCCGTCAGCGTCCGGGGCTCCTCGAGGACCCACAGCAGGGCGTACTCCGCCACTGTTCGTCGATGCGCGTCTTCCACGGCCAGGGTCACCCCGGGCCGCTGCACGCAGCCGGGCGGCCCTATCCGACGCACGGTGCCGCCGTCGGCTGTCGTGGCCTTGTAGGGGTTGGTGTGCGGGGAGGTCGCGGTCGAGCGGGCATCGCCGGCCTGGAGGACCGCGCCCGAAAAGAAGGTCACCGCCTCGCTCCCGCGGACGATGGCCACATCCCCGTCCGCCATCGGCACGAGCTCGATGTAGCCGCGCCCCGCGCCCGCCTCGGACAGCTCCCGATGCCAGAGGTCCGGCAGTGGCGGCTGTGCCGCCGCCATGCCGCTCACGGCAACGGCCGCGCACACCGCGCGGCGCCATCCGCCGCCACGCACTTGGCCGATGGACGCGGCACGGCCCATGCCGGTTTACTCCGCGACGGCCCTGTCGGCGCGCTTGCGCTCGTGCTCCCTGAGCAGCTTCTTGCGCAGGCGGACGGCCTTGGGCGTCACCTCGACGAGCTCGTCGTCGTCGATGAATTCCAGAGCCTGCTCGAGATCGAAACGGATCGGCGGGGTGAGGATGATGTTCTCATCTGAACCGGCGGCGCGAATGTTGGTGAGCTTCTTGCCCTTCAGCGGATTGACCACGAGATCGTTGTCGCGCGAGTGGATGCCGATGATCATGCCCTCGTAGACCTCATCGCCGTGGCCGATGAACAGCCGGCCCCGCTCCTGCAGGTTGAACAGCGAGTAGCCCAGGGCCTGCCCCTCCTCCATGGCGATGAGCACGCCGTTGGTGCGCTGCGCGATCGCCCCCGGCTTGGCCGGCTTGTAGCTGTCGAAGGTGTGATACATCAGGCCGGTGCCCGAGGTCAGCGTCATGAACTCGGTGCGGAAGCCGATGAGGCCGCGCGAGGGGATCATGTACTCCAGCCGCACACGGCCCTTGCCGTCGGGCATCATGTTGACAAGCTCGCCGCGGCGGCTGCCGAGCTTCTCCATGACGCCGCCCTGGTTCTGCTCCTCGACGTCCACGGTGAGCTGCTCGTAGGGCTCGTAGACCACGCCCTCGATATGCTTGTAGATCACCTTCGGCCGCCCGACAGCGAGTTCGAATCCCTCGCGACGCATGTTCTCGATCAGGATCGACAGGTGCAGCTCTCCTCGTCCGGAAACGAGAAAGCTCGACGGGTCTCCGGTGTCCTCCACGCGCAGCGCAACGTTGTGGATCAGCTCGCGCTCCAGGCGCTCGCGGATCTGGCGGCTGGTGACGAACCTGCCGTCGCGACCGGCGAAGGGGGAATCGTTCACCTGGAAGGTCATGCTGACGGTGGGTTCGTCCACGGACAGCCGCGGCAGCGCCTCGGGATTCCCCGGATCGCAGAGAGTGTCGGAGATGCGTATGCCCTCGATGCCGCTGACCGCCACGATATCCCCGGCCGCGGCCTCCTCCATCGGCACCCGCTCAAGACCATGAAACCCCAGCACCTGCAGCATCCTGGCATTGTGCCGATTGCCGAGCTCGTCAACGCGCACGATGGGCATCCCCGGCTTCGCTCGGCCGCGCGTGATGCGGCCGATGCCGATGGCGCCCACGTAGCTGGAATAATCGAGCGCGCTCACCTGCATCTGGAACGGCCCTTCCATGTCGACGTCGGGAGGCGGCACGTGTCTGACGATGGTCTCGAGCAGCGGCGTCATGTCCTCACCCCGGCCGGCGGCGTGATCGAGCGTCGCCCAGCCCTCCAGCGCCGAGGCATACACGATCGGAAAGTCCAGCTGCTCGTCGGTGGCGCCCAGACGATCGAACAGGTCGAAAGTCTGGTCGATCACCCAATCCGGCCGCGCGCCGGGCCGGTCCACCTTGTTGACGACCACGATCGGCTTCAGCCCCCGGGCGAAGGCCTTCTGCGTCACGAAACGGGTCTGCGGCATCGGGCCGTCGACGGCGTCGACCAGCAGCAGCACGGAATCCACCATCGACAGTATGCGTTCGACCTCGCCGCCGAAATCGGCGTGGCCGGGCGTGTCGACCACATTGATGCGATAGTCGCGCCAGCGGATCGCGGTGTTCTTGGCGAGGATGGTGATGCCGCGCTCACGCTCCAGGTCGTTGCTGTCCATCACGCGCTCGGGTGCGGCGGCGCGCTCGCCCAGTGTGCCCGACTGCTGCAGCAGGCAGTCCACGAGTGTCGTCTTGCCGTGATCGACGTGCGCGACGATGGCGATATTTCTCAACTTCTCAATCACTTGAAGATTCCGGCGGGAGATAAAGGGGGCTCATTATACGGGGGAATTGCGAAACCACCACTCGCGGCCCGCCCGGGGCGGCGCGGTCGCCGGGGAGCCGTTGCTGGCCGGCGAGGCAATCTCTAACATGGCGGCGCCGGCGGCGTGGCTGGCCAGGGATCCGCGATCGCCGACACGCGCGCAGGGCACCGCGTCGTCGCATCGGCGGACGCGCCGCGCGGCCGGGTGCCCGGGCGCGGCGCATGAGGAATGACCGATGATCGAGTGTCCGGGCGGAGGAGCGTCCCGGCGTGTGGATGAATGACCCGAGAAAGCAACGAGGAGACTGCGAGATGGCAAAGAAGATCCTGTTCCGGGCCGGCGAGGCCACCGTATTCGCATCCGAAGGGCAGTACACGGATGCGATGCCGGAGATACTCATCGGCGACGTCAGCGGGCCGGTCGGTAACGCCTTCGCCAACATGATGGCGCAAAGCAAGGGCCACACCTGCATGTTCGCCGTGCGGGCCTGCAACTACATGGTGCGGCCACCGACGATGATGGCCACCAAGGTGACGATCAAGGACGAGGCCTACGTGAACCTGTTCGGCGGCGTGGTGCAGTCCGCCGTCGCCGACGCGATCGTCGATTGCGTGAAGGAGAAGATCATACCCGCCGCGCAGGTCAACGACCTGTGCATCCTGGCGCTCATCTGGATCGATCCGCGCGCGCCGAAGGATCCGAAGCTCGACAAGGACGAACTGTTCCGCAACAACTACGAGGCGGCCAAGCTCGCGGTACGACGCGCGATGAAGGGAGAACCCACGATCAAGGAACTCATAGCCACGCGCAAGAAGGTCAGGCACGACATGTTCGACCAGTCGACCGGTCAATGGTATTGACGCGAACGGTCCAGGGAAATAGGAAGGCCCGTCCCGTTGCCGGGATGGGCCTGAAGGTTACCGGTTGCTCACCGGTGGGGGAGGTTTGACCCTTCGGCAATCAGTTCTGGTTGGCCGGGTTGTGCGGCATGAAGCCGGTGTTCCTGTACCACTCGTTCACCATCTGCTTGTCGGTGTACTGGTGGGCGACCATCATATTGTGCAACTCGCCGGTGTCGACGACGCCGTCCTTGTTCGCGTCCAGCTCCGCGAAGTGATCGGTCATCCACGGCTGGAAGCCGTTGAAGTCCTCGCCGAGCACATGATTCATCTCCTTGACCTCGTCCATGCTCAGCCTGCCGTCCTTGTTGCTGTCATAACCGCTCCAGATGTCCTTCATCCAGTTGGACCATGGCATGAATCCCGTATCGCCGGCCGCGGAAGCCGAACCGGCGGCGAAAGTGAGCACCAAAGCGATGAGTGTCTTATTCATTGCAGCATCCTCTGTGGGTTGATGTATCGATAGTTTCCTCGGCGGTGAACGATCTCGGGCCGCCGATGACTTTGCGCACCTCCGAACGCTTTCGGGGTGTGTACCGGCGATAACTCAATCGCCGTGCCAGCCGGCGAGATTGCTGTTTTTTATTTTAAACTCAGGCCTATACGCCGATCGCCCGCCATTGGCCGCGATCCGGTATGCCACGGCCGGTTGCGGCGCTGAAGCGATGCCACGAAATACCGAGGCCGCTCGGGTTGTTCGACGGACGGAAGCAGGGTGGTCCACGCGCGGCTTGGGATCCTGCAGCAAGCGTGAGAAGGCTCTGGCGATGAAACCCGGTCTGCAGACCGGCACGGCGGGGGGGTAGCGTACGCGGCAAGCGCATAACCGCGCGGAGGTTGACTGGCGCTTCGACGCTAGTTCTTCGACATGAACGCAAAACCCTTGGCAAAGCCCTCCGCGACCTCGTCATCCGATATGCCCAGACGCATCAGCCCCTCTCTCATCTCCTCGAGGCTGACCATGCCGTCCTGGTTGGTGTCCAGGGCGATGAAGTGATCGGCCATGAAGGCCTGGAACCCCACGTACTCGTCGTTGTGCGCGTACTCCTTCACCTCGTCCATGCTCACCCTTCCGTCCGCGTCGGTGTCGGCCTGTCGGATAGCCTGTATCCATGGCGGATCGCCCTCCAAGGCGCTGACGGTCAGGGACATGAACATGAACAGCAGCGGACTCAGGCTTTTCATCGCGGGACTCCTGGTAATCCTCGTATGGTCTGCATCAATCCGGTCGACCCGGGGGTATCTCCGTCGCGCCTGCGATCAGCGGGCGTAAGTCTGCGTCTCATCCCTGAATGATTTGAACTCCAGTGCATTCCCGCTCGGGTCCAGCACGAACATCGTCGCCTGTTCGCCGGTTTGACCGGCGAACCTCACTGTCGGTTCAACCAGGAACCGCATCCCGCGCGCACGCAGCCGGTCCGCCATACGCTGAAAATCCTGCCATGGCATGACCACCCCGAAATGAGGGATCGGGACCGGGTGTCCGTCCACCGATCCCGCCCCGTGGCCGCCGGTGGGGCCCAGGTGCGCCGACAACTGGTGCCCGAAGAAATCGAAGTCGACCCATGTCTCGGAGCTGCGGCCTTCGCGACAGCCGAGCACGTCGGTGTAGAACGCGCGCGCCGCCGCGAGATCGGTCACCGGGAAGGCCAGGTGGAACGCCGGGCCGCTCACTTCACGAACTCGAGATATCGCGGATCGTTCAGAAGCTTCTCGAGCGCCTTGGCCAGCGTGTCGTCGAGGTAGGCCTCGTTGTCCTCCGGGGCGGGCGCGCGCAGCACATTGCGTGTATCGGTCACCCCGGCGCTGGCGGCGTAGCGCTGGTCGGCGCGCGTGATGACGTTCGAGACCTTGGCCGCGATCGCCACCGTGTGCACCACCGGGTCGCCATAGGCCCTGTAGGACAATCCCTCCAGCCCGACCGTCATGCCGAAATCCGCCGGCGCGCCGGCTTCCAGAACGCGGAAGCCCTGTGCGCCGAGCGCATCCGCCATCGATCTTCGCAATGCTGCCGCGACGTCATCCACCGTGGAGATGGTGGCGCTGTCCCGGTAGATGCCGCCGCGCGTGCCCAAGCCCTTGTCAGCGCGATGATCGACCGCGTCCAATGCGACCGTCCGGCCCTGGCCGACATTCGATTCATCGATTGCCAGCACCGGTTGCAGCGTCACGGTCTGAGGACTCAACGCGCAGCCCGTCAGCAGCCAAGCGACCACTACCATGACCGGCGGGAAGACCGTGCGGACGGCCGTCATCACATGCCCTGCTCCTGCCGCCCGTAGCTCTTGAACTTATCCAGCACGATAAGCATCTCGGCGCGCGTGAGTCGGGTGGGGCGGCCGATCTGCAGGCTCAGCACATACTGCCGTGCCAGGAACTCGACCTCGGTCGCGAGCGCCATGGCGCCGTCGAGGTCCTCGCCGTATGCGAGCATGCCGTGATTGGCCAACAGGCACGCGCGTCGGCCGGCGAGCGCCCGCAATGCGTGGTCAGACAGCGCCTGCGTGCCGAAAGTTGCATAGGGTGCGCAACGTATGGAATCCCCGCCGGCGACGGCCACCATGTAGTGAAATGCCGGGATCGAGCGGCGCGTGCAGGCAAGGGCGGTCGCGTACGGCGAATGCACGTGCACGATCGCGCCCGCCTCCGGCCGCGCGGCATAGATGTCCCGATGGACGCGCCATTCGCTGGACGGCCGCAACTGCCGGCCCGGCACCGTACCGTCCGCGGTCACATGCACGATCGACTCGGGCCGCAGCCTTGCGTACGGCCTGCCCGTCGGCGTGATGAGGAAGCCCGTGCGCACGCGGGCGCTGACGTTCCCGGCCTTGCCGGGGTTGAGCCCGGTTTCATTGATGGAGCGCGCCGCCGCGATGATCTGCCGTCGCAGGACGAGGTGGGCCATGGCTCAGCCGAGAAACATCCGGTACGCGGGGTTGGCCGTCTCCTCGACGTGGACCATCCCCAGTCGGTCGAGAAATCCCTGGAACTCCGCCGTATCCCCGGGCGGCACCTGCATGCCCATCAGCACGCGCCCATAGGCGGCGCCGTGGTTGCGGTAATGAAACAGGCTGATGTTCCATCGGCTGCCCAGCTCCCCGAGGAAATGCAGCAGCGCGCCGCTGCGCTCCGGGAACTCGAACCGGAAGATGCGCTCGTGTTCGACATGATGGCCGTGGCCGCCCACCATGTAGCGCACGTGCATCTTCGCCATGTCGTTCGCGGACAGATCCGACACCTCGAAGCCCTTCTCGCGCAACGAATCGATGAGTTGGTCCTTTTCCTTCAGACCGTTGCGGACACGAACGCCCGCGAAGACGTGCGCGCGGCCCGGATCGGCGTAGCGGTAATTGAACTCGGTGATCTGGCGCGGTCCGAGCGCGTGGCAGAAGGTGCGAAAGCTGCCCGGCCGCTCGGGTATCGTCACGGCGATGAGCGCCTCGCGCTGCTCGCCCAGCTCGGCGAGCTCAGCGATATGCCGCAGCCGATCGAAATTGACGTTCGCGCCGCTGAAGATCGCCACCAGCTGTTTGCCGCGCAGGCCATGCTTCGCGACGTACTGCTTGATACCGGCCAGCGCCAGCGCGCCGGCCGGCTCCGCGATCGCGCGGGTGTCCTCGAAGATGTCCTTGATGGCGGCGCAGAGCTCGTCGTTGTTCACGAGCAACGAGTCATCCACCAGCTCGCGCGCGATACGGAAGGTCTCCCCGCCGATCTGGCGGACCGCGGCGCCGTCGGCGAAGATGCCGACCGACGGCAGCACGACCCGTTCGCCGGCCCGCAACGCCGAGTGCAGAGTCGGAGCCTCGTCGGACTCCACGGCGATGATCCGGGTCCGCGGCGCGACCTCCTTGACGTAGGCCGCCACGCCCGCGATGAGACCGCCGCCGCCGACGGGAACGAAGATCGCGTCGATATCCCGCGAGGACTGCCGCAGGATCTCCATGCCCACCGTACCCTGGCCGGCGATCACCAGGGGATGGTCGTAAGGCGGGACGTAGGTCAGGCCGCGTTCGCGTTCCAGTTCATGGGCGTGCTCGCTCGCTTCATCGTAGGTATTCCCGTGCAGAACGATGTCCGCGCCGTGCCTGCGTACGGCGGTAACCTTGATTT
>WBZR01003990.1_pt2 | contig 11523 bp, 17 predicted proteins | sample 5204231 | NCBI WGS metagenome assembly WBZR01 (sample SAMN12412403, study PRJNA552823) | activated sludge metagenome | isolation source: activated sludge from anammox sidestream of wastewater treatment plant... | place: USA: Virginia | collected 2017-08
AAGAGAACATATTTTTAGCCTTCCAACTTTAATTATCCATCTTCTGCCGGATAACATCCTGCTGGAACATCTTATCCAGCGGACTGACGACACCTGCCTCGCCAGCGGGCAACATGCAATGGGTATAGATCATCGTCGTTTTCACGTCCTCATGCCCCAGCAACTCCTGCACCACGCGGATGCTATACCCATCCTGCAAAAGGTGGGTCGCGAACGAATGGCGGAACGTATGCGGGGTGACATGAGCATAAATACCAGCCTCCTTCCGGGCGCGCGCAACCGCCCGTTGAATTCCTGTCTCATAGATATGATGCCTGCGATAAATTTTCGATACAGGGTCTGTCGAATAGTTTTCCGCAGGAAAGACCCAAAACCAGCCGAATTGATTCCCTTCATTCGGATATTTCCGATCGAGCGCATTCGGCATTGCCACGCCCGGCATCCCCCGCTGGGTATCGATCTCCCATAACCGCCGCGCGATTCCCATTTGGTCGCGCATCGGCTTCTCCAAAATTTGCGGCAACGGCACAGTCCGGTCTTTGTCGCCTTTCGCGCCGCGGATGAACAATAAATAGCGGTCGAAATTCAAGTCCTTGATCCGCAGTTTCTGAGCCTCGCTCAACCGCAGCCCCGCGCCATACAACAACTCCACGATCAGATGATACGGATCGCCCTGGACGCAATTCAACACCCGGCGCACCTCATCCTTCGTCAACACAACCGGCAGACGCTTTCCCTCCTTTGCCCGCAAAGCATGGACGTTTTCAACCTCTATTTTCAAGATCTCGCAGTAAAGATACAGAACCGCATAGAATGCCTGGTTCTGCGTCACTGCGCCCACCCGCCGATTTACAGCCAGATGCGTCAGATACTTCTCGACCAGGCTCGGGTCGTGCAAATCCTCCCGCTTTTTCGCGCCTGTCCAATGCACAAAATCGCGGATTTTCGCCGAATACGCCTTGACTGTTTTCGGCGACTTGTGATCCAAAGCCATCCGGTCCATAACCTCGCTCATCAACTGGCTCATCCAAGCACCTCGTCAACGATCACAACCTCAGGATGCGCCCCCAGCAGACCTTCTCCCAAAACCTCTAGGCTGAGATAAGCCTTCAACTCCTTCGGGTCCCAATAAATGATCTCGAAATCGTCCAGGCACTCGCGCTTATACCGCTTGAAAAAATCAAAGAAAGCGCCCACATCCTCGAACCCGTCTGCCCGCGCCAGCGCGCCCAAATCTTCGACCGGACACAGAACATCATGCTCCGGGTGGACCATCCATAACTCACCCTTCCACGGATGGATCACCACCGGCTGGATGGACGTGCATCGCGCCTTTGCGAACAATTTACACGCCTTCGTCCGCATCCCAATATACAACTTCAACTCATCCCCGACCTTCGTCGGATGCTTGCGCCTTCGCCGGATCGTATGCGGCTTATTGCCTTTCAAAATCGGCTTCACGAATTGCCGCTGAAAGTTATACGCTGGCATTATTCACCTCTGCTGCTCTCCCCTCTCCATCGGCGCTCTCCCGATGGGGAGGGGTTGGGGGAGGGGTCAAACCAGGCATCTTCTCCCGCTCCAACAACCGCCGCCAAAACTCGAACAAAAGATGCGTCGGCATTGCCTCCACCAGGTACAGCAACGAAGCCACCGAGATCTGCCACACCCGCACATCTCCGCACAGATCGCATTGCACCAGCATCATCCCCGTCACCGGACCAATCATAACATCCACCTCAGCCGGATGCTCCGCCCCCGCATCGATCGCATGACGGTAGATCATCAACTGCGGAGCGTCCGCCCCGTTCGCCATCACCAACCCGAGCGTGTGCCCGTTCCTGCATCGCCACTGCTTATTCATAATCACCTTTCTCTCCCCTCCCCAAATTCGCGCTCTCCGCATTTGGGGAGGGGTCGGGGGAGGGGCTACAACCCCACCGCCACAACCTTCTCCGGCATCCAGTCCGCCTCGAACACCAAACAACCGCACAACTCCGAACCTGACTCCACCCCCGCAGGCAAACGCCTCACAAAAGCCTGACCCGGCTCCCGCTTCGCGCCCGCCCGCCACGCATCCACCCCCAGGCGGATGCAATCCCTCAGCCCCGTTCCCCAAACCCGATGCACCATGAACAACTCCCGCCAGCCCGCTTCCAGCTTCACCTGCACCACACTCAAAACCGGATACATGATCTCCGTGACCTTTCCCCCCTCCCCCAAATACTCCCGCAGGGATATTTGGGGGAGGGCAGGGGAGGGGGTCAAATACGCGGGCACATACCGCCCCAACTTCAGCGTCCCCTCATGCCTCACGCGGATCACCCGCATCCCATCCTCACGGATCTGGTTCAGAATCACTTCATCCATCACACACCTCGCCTACTCTAACCTCGTAGCAAACCAATCCTTGCGCTCACTCTTCTTCTTACGGGCATCCTTCAATCCCTCCAAATACTCTTCCTTTCGAATGGACTGAACCCTGTCATTCAGAGCCTTCCTCAGGATCTGATACAACGCTATCGCCGCCCATTCCTGATTGGTGTTGTAGGAAAAATCGAAGACATACCCAAGCGGATACACATCCACTTTCAAGATCACCTCACTACCTCTTCGCACTACGCTGATCATCTCGCATCACTCCTTTCATCAGCAACCTGACACCTGAAACCTGACACCTGAAACCCAATCACTCCCCTCCCCCACCGCATGGACATGCCCCAACCCCGCACGCATCCCCGGCGCACGCACACACCCACGCACGGAATTCCTAGCGGTTAAATATTCTGCGGAGTTTTTAGCGGTTAATTTCATGCCTCGAACAATACGAAGGATCATTCTTCCTCCAGCACCATATTCTTCAACAACTCATCCAGCGCGCGTTGAGTCTGAGCCGCGTCCTCGTCCGCCAGCGATACCGTCGGAACCACACCCAGTTCCCCGTTCACCGCCGCCACGATCAACTCCCAGCACAGCCGCGTCCTCTGCCCGCTCGGATGCGCGTCGAACCAATCCAGCGCCTTGCGCTCCCGCGGCGACAACTCCTCGACCCACAAATACGGATCGATGTGCAAATGCCGCCGCGTCCCATTCTTCTTCGGTCTAGCCATGATCAGCCTCCAAATGCCTTGCGCTGAGAAAATGTATCGACTTCCCACCCGTGTAGCCTTTCCGCATATCGAGAATACAGGTTTGTACGCGGGAACCCTTGAAAGCGGATCGGGGCAGGTGCGTTACCGATTTCAGTCCGTATCGGTTGATATCGTCCGTTCGTTTTTCCGAATTGATTAGTGTCAGCCAGGGCATAAGCGCAATGATGATGTCGGACATTTCCATTACCGCATATAGAATTCGATATCCTTCATCCATCGGCGAAAATGGCGGGTTCATAACCACCGCCTCCCATCGCCCGGATACCTCCCAAAATTCTGTCGGGGCAGTAACCTGATACCCAGCCAATGCCCGAACAAGGTTCCCTTCGCCCGGCGTGGGCTCCAAAACAGTGCGAACGCCAGCGGGTATCAGGCTGACCATGTATTTACAAACTGAATTTTGGGTCTGAAAGTCCATGTCATTTTCCAAAGACTGGGGGAGGGGATCATCCCTTCTTCCTATCCAACTTCTCCAACCCGTGCGCGATTGCCAGCACCGGGTTATCCAGCGTCACCTTCTTCCCGCGCAGGTTCAGATGATCGCCGAGCAGCACCGCCCCGCCGCCCACCACCAGCACCGCCGCAAAGCGTTCCAGCGCCTTGTCCCAAACCCCTTCGATCACGCCGTTCACCTCGCGCGCCCAGATCGGCAGCTTCTCGCGGAATTTCAAATTCCCGGTCCGCAGTTTCACGTCCAGCTCGCCCAGCGAAAAACGTCCCTGGGGATTCAACATTTCCAACAGCCGCCGCACGCCCAATTTCTCGCCGCGCGTGAACTTCTCAGTGGCGATCTGGTTTTCGATCACCATCAACTCCACCGTATTGAAACCCACCGAGACCACCCCCACCTCCTCGGTCAGCGCATTGCCGCGCCCGTTCGGGATCTGCAAATCGTCCGTCAGCACAAAATCGAACAACGCGCCCACCGGCTGGCTCGTCCATCGCACCCGCTCCACCGTCACGCGATAATCCGTCCCGTCCGCCTTCCACTCATGCGGACCCGCCAGCCACTTCCGCAGCCCGATCCGCGCCTCCTTCATCTCCTCCCCCATCGTCTGGAGCGGCAGCCCCACCATCAGCGACAGCGGCGCATCGAACGCCCCATACGCCTCTTGAAAGCGCGTTAGCGTCCCATACACCAGCGCCCGCATCTCCGGCGACCCGAACAACCGTTCGAAATCCAGGTTCTCGATCGGACGCCCGTAATTGTGCGCCTTCGCACCCACATAGAACTCGCCGTCGCCCGTCGTCACCACCAGCGGACGCTTCTCGCTCTTCAACCCGATCTGCCCCTCCAAATGACGGCTCCCATTCACCGCCACCTGGCTCAACACGTCCAAGCCGTTTCCGCGGCTCCAAACCTTCATCGCCCCCATCCCTGCATCCAACCCGACCGAAATCAAACCGTTCATCGTTTACTCCTTTTCCATAATGTCATTGCAACTACCAACCGCCAACCATCAACTGCCTTCCACCAAATTCAACATGAACGCCGTCCCCTCGTCCGTCAACACATACCCCTGGCGCGCATCCTTCGTGGAAGCCAGCTCGATCAACCCCCGCCTCAACAACTCCCGCCTCAAGGACCGGAACGCCTCCGACGCATACGGCTTCCCCCGCCCCGTCCACTCCCGCTCCGTGAACGGACGCCCATCCAACAACCCCTGCGCCAGCGTCTTCAAATCACCCAGCGACCCCGGCAGGTCGAAATACTCCCCGCTCCAACTGCCCGATTCCGAAACCCGGCTCAACTGAACCTTCACCGTCTGCGGCTCCGGCTCATCCTCCGGCTCATCCACCCGCCCGTTCATATTCAAGTCCAGCCCCGTCAACTGCTCCAGGTGCGCCGTCAGTTTGAACCAGTGGTTCAGCAACCGCCACCACATCAGAATCAGCGTCACCACCCCCACTGCTACCGCCCAGCCCCACCAGCGCCGCACATCCAGCGCGATCAATACCGCCGAAAAAGCCACCGTCACCAACAGGGACGTGATCGCGCTCTGCATCAACGGCACCCACGCCGCCGCCTCCCTCGTATGCAAAAAAGCCTTGCTCGAATTACCTTCCATGATTCACTCCTTCACTGATCACTGGTTACTGGTCACTGTTCACTGGTTACTGGTCACTGCTCACTGTCCTCGAACTCGCCTCCACGATCTGAGCCGCGCTCGCAGCGATCATCCCCACCCCGTCCGAATTCGAATCCTTCGTCCGCGCCGCCGCCTCCGCCACGATCCCCGCATCCCACGCGCTGATCATCCCTGCCACCTTCTGCGCGTCCGCCTCCTGGCGCACGTCCATCGTCATCACCGACCCATCGTTCGGATTCGCCAATAAATACTTCCCACCCCCCAGCGCCGTCAAACGCAGCCCATCATCGCTCCGCCATACCCGCAGAATCGGGTATTGACGTGTCACCCGGTCGAGCGGAATCGAATTCGCCCGCAGCAGAGCCGCCTCCCGCGTCGCCTGCCCCAACCCCACCAACGCCAGAGCCGTCCCAACCCCCAGAGCCAAAACCGCCAGGAACGAAGCGATCCCCGCCGCCGCCGCCGCCCCCGCCGTCACAGCCTCCCACAACCGCGCCCAGCGCGCCTCCTCCTCCGCCTCGCGCTGTATCTCCCGCTCCACGGCCGCCTCCTCCCTCGCAGCCCTCCGCTCCGCCGCCTCCGCATTGATCGCCCGCCCCTGCTCCCGGTCCTTCACATCCTCCGCCGTCATCGCATCAATTCGACGCGCCTCCGCCTGGTCAATCGGATCTGGACCGCACCCGACGACCAAAACCGCCAGGCAAATAGCAAAAAATAACGAGATTTTTTTCATAATAGAACATCCTTTCCAACGTAGGGGCGGGGTCCTCCCGCCCGGGCAGAGCAAAACATGAAGCAGAATGAAGCAGAGCTATTTTCCAACTTCATAAAATCGGGCTGAAAAACACCCCAAATCCCAAAAAACCCGCTAAATAACCCTCCTTCATACAACTTCATGTAGTTCATAAAATTGACACAAAAACGGCTCAAAACCAGTCTGGCAACTTCGCATAGTGACAAAAATGAAGCAGATGAAGCAAAATGAACGTATTTCAGACCCTTGCACGGGCTGATTTTCAAAAATTTTTCAGACCCCCCCTCCACCCCCAAAACTGCTTCATCTCGTTCATAAAACTTCATAACTTCCATTCCGCATCCTCCACAGCCGCGCTCTCCAGCGCCATCTGACCGCCCGCCTTCGACGGCTCCGCCCCAGCCTCCTCCAATTCCTTCTCCTCCCGGTCCAGCCCGAATCGCAGCTTCCCGATCTCGATCCGTTCCTTATCCAGGATCGCCGCCCACCCCTCCCCCGTCCTCCACACCGGCAGGCGGAACGTCTCCCGGCAGATATCCCCGATCGTCTTACTCTTCACTGCCGCCTTTTTCTTGTCGTCTGCCGCCCCGTCCGCCAAATTCTCCAGGTCCAGCAGCTCGTTCGTGATCGTCGCGATATCCTTGAACAGAATATGCCTCTGCGTCCCGAACTTCCCGCACCGCCCCGTTTTTACCTTTTCCGCATACCCCTCCTTCGTATCCGCCGCCACCACCGCCCTCAGCACCATCGCCTCGAATGACCCCGCCCGCTTCGTCATCTCATCTTCATAGTTCGCCTGCCCGATCTGCATCAACTCATGGAACAAATCCATATCGCCCTGCTTGATCGCCAGCACCTTCATCGGGCGCATCACCTGGTTCACCCTCGGCGAAACCAGCGGGTCAGAAAGTTTGATCCCCTTCTTCGTCAGATCCTCCCGTTCCTGCATTGTCAACTCGATGTTCGGACGCCAGTTCATCAGCCTCCAATGCAGGCACATCCCGCGGATCCGCTCCGCCCACTCCCCTAATTCGGGCGGATAATATCCCGGCTCGATCCCCTTCCGGTCCAGTTCCAGCGTATCCCGTTGGCTCAACGCGAATGTCACGCACCGGTTCTCGATACCAGCATCGTCGAACGGACCATACATCGTCACCAGCGTCGGACCATAAACCTGCGAAGTGCTCGGCACGAAAGTCTTCCCGTTCGGGCTTTGCACCTCCATCATATTCACCACGTTTGCATACCGCTTCGTCGCCCGCCCCTTCAAAAGAGCGCGCATCGTCCCGTCATCCTTCTTCATCAGGTCCTGCGCCTCGTCGATGAACAGCGTCCCCTTGTACAAATGCGCCAAGCCCTTGTATGAAGCCGTCGAACTCACCGCCAGCGTCACCATCAGCCGATAACTGCACAACCCGATCAAATACATCAGATCGCTCTTCCCCGCCCCGCTTCCCCCCGTCGCCCGCAAAAAATTCAGCGCATCGAAGGCGTCATAAGCCCAGGTGAAGATCGCATAGGTCGCACTCAACTTGTAGCGGCTCGCCTCGTCCATCAAAAAATACCGCCGCACGAACTCCTCGATCTCCGCGATCAACTCCCCCGTGCTTTTCAACGGTCCAAGACTGTTTGGCAGGATGATCGTCTCATAGCGGATATTGTCGTCCATCAACGGCACATGCTTCACATCATTGATCACCAACTCGTCCGCCGTCCCGATCTCCCGCGCATTCTGGTCGATATCCGTGATCCGCGCATACGCCCAGCGCGTCTTTCCCGCCTTCCGGTCGAGGAAAGGCTCCAACAGCCAGCCGCTTTTCTCACTCTCATCGTCCGGGAACCATCCCCCCATCGAAGCCACCTCCTCGACATCATCCTCATCCTTCGCCGCCTTCGCCGCATCCGCCAGAGCCTTCATGCGCTCCGTCCATTGCGTGCTCTTGATCCCCAATTCCCGGATCAAAACATCCTTGAACCCCGCCCGGTCATCCGGCGAAAGCCCCCCGACACCGTTCTTGAAGAACAGATTCAGCGCCTCAGTCTTCTCCGTGATATTGACCACGCTCCCCACCTCGCGCGCCCACACCACAATGAACGGCTCCGCGTTCTGAAGCCACGCCTCCACCCGCGCCCGTTGCTGGTCCAGCGGCACCCCCGCCTTCTCCCACGCCCGGACCTGATCGTTCACATCCTTGATCACCGGCTTGTCAGGCATTGACTTCCTCCAAATTGCGCACTTCCATTTGGGGGGCATCTTCCCGCGGCAAAAGCCCCGGCGTCATCCGCATGATCTGCACCTTCACCCCCAACAAATTCGCCGCCTGTCGTATCGCCTTCTGCCCCGGCTCATCGTCGTCCAGCATCAAATACACCGAAGGATGCTTATTGATCCAGACCGCCAACTGCCGCAATCGCTCCGCATCCTCCACCGCCATATAACTGATCTCACCCAGCAGACCGCAGAAAGCCAGCGCCCCATGACCCAACTGACCGAAACTGATCGCATCCCCCTGCCCCTCCACACAGATCAACGGTCTATCCACCCGCTCCGCGCGGTTGATATACGCCTGCCGCGCCCCCGCCAGTTCCTTCTGCGGGTTATGACTTTTCCAGTCGCGTTCCTTTCCCGAATCCCGGTCCTTGATCTTGTCGAAACCCGGCAGATTCCGCCTCGTCAAATACCCGATACCTCCGCGCCGCTGGTGCGAATAGATCAACCCCGGTGTATCCATCAACCCGTGGATGTGACCCTTCTCGATCCAGCCCGCCTCGCGCGCCTCCTCGAGCATATCCGCAGCAGCAGCCCACTCCTCGATTCCTTCATGCAAACCGAAGACCGCCACAGCCGCAGGCGACTTCATATCGATACCGAGCATCTTGAACTCTTCGCGCATATCCTTGAACTGCTCCGCCGTCTTCCTGCCCGAAAAACCGATCAATTCCCGCTGGATCGTCTCATCCTTCCAGCCTCTTCCGCGCGCATATTCCAAAGCCTCAGCGTCCGCCTTTACGCCCCTCTCCTCATCGCCCGTCAACCACCTGTGAAAGATCTGCGCCGCCGCCGCGAAAACATCAGCAGTAGCCCGTGTCCGCTTTACTTCATGCGGATTCACATCCCTTGCAAAGCGCGGCATCTCGATGTGCGCCCGCCTTGCCAATAATTCCAAAGCCTCGCCAAATTCCACCCCCTTCTCGCGCATCACCCACTCGAACACATCCCCCTGGGCATTCTGCGAATACCAGAAAAAGCGTTGCATATCCGTGCGCACCTTCAAACTGTCATGCTTCACGCCAGATCGCAAACGACCGTGACCCTTGAGCTTCATCCCCGCCTCCTCGATCACCTTCTCGATTGGGTTCGCCTCTCGTACCTGCTCGACGAAATCATCAAAGTTCATGTCAGCCTCTTTGCCCGTTTTCTCAAAAATTTTTCCAGAAAATTACTAGCCATCCGAGCCGCATCGCCCTGCCGCCCGCCCCCAAATCGCAAGTGAAACCCCGCGACCCCCTCCCCCCCTCCCCTCGTCACACTATGCGACAAAAATATCGTGCCTTACGCCGCAATCTAACCGCCAATAACCGCCTCCAACCCAGCCACCATGTCGGATAATGTCCCTTATCTGACAGCCCGATCCGTTTTGTGGGGCAGGGACAGGGGGGAGGCATAACGCAAGTGAATGAAGAACTTTGGGTAGTTCTTCTACTACTGACTTGACTGTGCGCCGCGCGGACTGGGGCATGGGTCTGTTGACCTGGGCTTTTCGACATGGGTTCTTTGACCTGTCAATCTTCGACTGCGGATTGGAGTTCTTCGTAGGAACTGCGGAGGTAGCGGCGGGTGGTCTCGATGCTGGTGTGCCCCAGCAGGTCGCGGATCTGTTCGATGGGGACGCCTTTGCGTTCGCGCCGCTTGGCGAAGGAGTATCGCAACCAGTGTGGAGTAAGGTCTGGGACGCCGATCTCAGCCCCGAGGTCAGAGACGATGCGCTGCATGGTTCGCGCGGTCACTCCGAATAAATCATCAGCAGCAGCGGATGCGCGAAGTTCATTCCAGGCACGGAGGGCGCGGCGGGCGTGGAGGTTGAGCGGGATATCCCGTTCTTTGCTTCCTTTGCCGTCACGGACGCGGACGTTGCCGCTCCGTTCGCCGAGGGTGATGTCGTCTGTGTTCAGGCTGGCGACCTCGTCAACGCGCAGACCAGCCTGGAGCATGAGTGAGGCGCAAGCCCAGGCGCGGACCGCGTTGCGGCGTTCGAAGTCGCTGACGGCGCGCTGGATGCCGATCTCCATGCCGTGATTGAGGCGGTGGTATTCGTTCTCTGTGAGAGAGCGGTGTTTGGTGGAGCGGACGCCGAAGTCTTTGCCTTCGATGCCTTCGAGCAGATTTTCGTTCTCGAGTGATCGCGCCAGGACGGTGAGCGCCCAGAGGCGGGCGTTCCATGTGCTGGCTTTGACCTTTTCGACATCGAGGCTGTGACGGCGATATAAATGAAAGTCGTAATTGGTGAGGTGGCGCGGGTTGAGCGGTTGGTCGAAGGTTTCCTTGTACCAGGCGGAGAAAACGCGCAAATGCTGTTGAATGGCTCTGTTGGTGTTTTCTGAGCGGTAGGTGGGGAGGACGTGCGGGGTGTCAGGTGCGAGGTTCCAGGCGGTGGTCATGGTCTATCTCCTTTTGGTTTACAGGTTCGGGTGTTGACGGCGGAATTCTTCTTCCTCGCGGATGTATTTGTGACGGTAGAGGCGCCTTTCTTTTTTGAGCCGCGCATCTCTTTCTGCTTCGCGTTTGCGGCGTTCGCGTTCCCGTTCTTCCGCCAGGGCTTTCATCATGGCTTTGATGCGTTCGCGTTCACGCTGTTCATATTCTTGGTAGCGGCGGATTCGTTCTTCAGGCGTAAGGGTTGTCATGTCATGCTCGCTTTCCATGCGCCGGGCAATTGGGGTCGTCGCAGCGGATCGGGTCTGTGCCGGTGCAAAGCGGGGTTAGACCGGCAAATGCCTGCGCCTCAGCGAGATCGTCGAAGGCGCGGACGAAGTTTTCCCGCCCACATTCAAGCCGAAATACGTTCCACTTGTTATTGGGGCGATCTTTGTGGATTTTGTAGGCGGGGTTTTGCCGCGCGTAAGTGGAAAACAGGCTTGCAAGTCCAGATTGATACATAGGTTCTCCTTTTGGGTTTATTCCCCTCTCTGGCAAGAGGGGTTGGTATCAGGTCGAAGTTTTCCCTGGGGGGCGCGGCTTGATCTGAGTCAAACCGCGCCCTTACCAAAGGAGGAGAAAGCAATGAAACGAGCCTGCTCTCTTCGGCGGAGGGACCAGTTCCGCCTAAAGCCAGTGAGTGGATTTGAACCACCGACCCATCGCTTACGAAGCGATTGCTCTGCCTGTTGAGCTACACCGGCGTAACTATGTTTTATCCTGCATCGCGCTTGGTGCCGACGGCAAGTGCGTTTTTGAGAAAATCGATGGCGTTTGCCAATTTTTGCTGTTCGCGCGCGCGGCGCTGGCTTTCGAGCAGGTTGAGGTCCT
>WBZR01004419.1_pt1 | contig 11521 bp, 11 predicted proteins | sample 5204231 | NCBI WGS metagenome assembly WBZR01 (sample SAMN12412403, study PRJNA552823) | activated sludge metagenome | isolation source: activated sludge from anammox sidestream of wastewater treatment plant... | place: USA: Virginia | collected 2017-08
GCCCACCCCAAATCTCACAAATTAAATCACAACGGCTCGTCCGGCTTTTGAATATTCGGTGTTCAGCGAGACCGGGAAGGACTGTATTTCTCTTAGGTGTATTAGTATCTTTTTTGCCTGATTATTGACTTGTTTTTATCGGCTAAAGTAGGAAGATTGAACTTTACCTCCGGAATGAAAGGTACGGCAGTGCCATTGTGCATGGAGTGCACTTTGTGCCAAAAAGTTGGATTGAAAATAGTGTGGTGTAGCTTGCTCATTCTGAAAGGGTGATTTGTTGGATGATTTGATGGGTGATTTTCGGGGTAATTTTCGGTGATCCGCGATTGTGATGGATGGTGATATCTCGAAGGATACCATTATACATAATCATTGTCTTTCGGTATATCAACTTCCCTCGTTTACATACCGGACATAGCGTGATGTCAACACCGGTTTTTAGTAGTACACGGTGTGCTGTCGATATTGTGACCTTGGGCATCGGTGGAGGAAGATTCATCTGCTGATGTAACCTTTCAAGGCGGGCTGTCTTGCCTCGATGACTCAGGTAGCCACTATGACGGATCTTGACATACCGGTGTGGCAAGATATGTTGCTCAAACCTTCGGGCAAATTCTGCATGGCTGAGCGTCATTTCCTTGACTTTACTCTTATCCGCATAGTCCTTGTATTTGAAAGTGATGGTCTGATCCGTTATCTCTTTGATACGATGTGCCGTGATAGCCACCTTGTGCGTATATCGTCCAAGATATTCTATTATCTGGGCAGGCCCTGCAAAGGGGGCTTTGGCATACACATTCCATTTCTTATATCGTACAGCTTCAATGGCCGTGGCCACATCTATGCCGTCAAACAACAGATCGCCATCGCCCAGCATCTCCATAGTGCGACGCAGAAAGTAAGCCTTGTATATCTTCTCCATCACCCGGCGAGGGAAGAGAAAGGAGTCTCCGGCTCGCTTATTGGTTTGCCAGTTTCCATCTTTGTCGATACCTCCACCGCTGACAATACAGTGAATATGTGGGTGAAAGCTTAAATCTTGCCCATGGGTATGCAGTATAGATATGATGCCCAACTGTCCGCCCAGCCACTTCAGGTCTCGACCCAATGTCAATAGTGTATGATGTGCCGACTCGAACAACAGGTCAAACATCACCTTCCGATTGCCCATCACCAAGGAGCGCAGCTCCGATGGCAACGTAAACACTACGTGGTAATACTTCACAGGTAGCAGTTCACTCATCCGGTCTTCCACCCATGCATCCCGTTTCGCTCCTCCACAATGGGGACAATGCCTGTTGCCACAACTGTGGTACTGGTGGTGGATATGACCACACGATGTATCATCACACCTATACTGATGTACTCCCATACCTATGGTATGACAGCGTCTCAATCTGTCAAATACTGCACGGCTATATGGATTGAAGGTGTTGGCTATGTCATTTCCGAAAATGTGACGCTGCATCAGCACCTTGAGCTCGCTATGTTCTTGCATTCACTCCGATTACCGGATTATCTTTTGCCATATCATTCTGTGATGCTACCAACCGATCCAATGGGGAGATGATGCCCAATTGGGTATGCTTCTGTAGATGGAGATAGATCATTGTCGTCTCTAGCTTTGCATGACCGAGCAGTGTCTTGATGACATGAATATTGGCTCCACTGTTGAGCATGTGCGTCGCAAAGCTATGTCGTAGTGTATGTGCCGTATATGGCTTGTCTGCAAAACCGGCCTTTGCCATCGCTCCATTGACCACTACCTGCATACTCCTTACACAATATGCCCTATTCGTCTGATCGCTTGTAAACAAATATTCCTTGGGCCGTCCGGCGGATACGTAAAAACTACGCAGCTTATCCAACAGATGATGTGGAAGCAGCGTATATCTGTCTTTTGCCCCTTTTCCCTGACTTACCTTGATTCGTTGGTCTGTACTCTCGATGTCTTTGATGCGTAAGTTACAGACTTCACTGATGCGCATACCACAGCCGTACAACAGCCCAACAACACAATATTCCTTTATCGTCAATGGCGATTCAAATAGTTTTGCCACCTCCATCTCACTCATGATATTTGGTAGAACAAACTGCTTCTTTGGATACAAATTACTGGGTACGATGTAGTTGATCTTCATCACTTTTTGAAAGAAAAAGCTACAGGCTTGCGCTACGCTGCGACATTTAGCGCGACCGACCTTATGGACTGACTTTATGTACATGATGTACTGTTCGATGTCCTCCTGAGTGATGTTTTCTACCTTCTTGTAGTGAAAGTACTTAAAGAGAAGCGTCATCTCATTGCCGTAGCTCTTGATTGTACCTGCACCATACTCTTTAATGGTCAATACTTGAATGAGTTTTTTGATCCACTCTTCTCCATTGGTTGTTAGTCTGTTTGCTGAAATTTCATTACCTTTCATGATTATTACTTATTTTTGTTATGAATTAAATAAGTATAACGGATGAAGATGATGAGTACCAACTTGGTTTTGAAGGATTTCACCGGAGGTGTCGCTTGAACAGCGGTTTTGCGTCAGGCGGGTGGGTGTGCTTCGTATGACAGTTTTTCGTAAATTTGAAGTTTCGGCTTCGTAAGAAAGTTTGGTGGTAAAATCCCGCCCGAACGCAAAGCCGCCAACCGTTATGCCTCATTGTAAAAACCCACCGCACATTTAGCACATTTGGTTTTGCCCGCCACTAAAGCCGACCCTTCACAAAACCAAAAGAGCTAAATCACCCACCGCTGACAAAAACAACGAACTTGCTGATTATATTTAAGTATTTGCTTAAATAAGAAAACTATTTGTATCTTTGTGGCGTTATTATATCCTAAACAGGAAAATTATGGAAAACAATCAATCGTGTATCAGAGTATTTGCCGACAAGGTGCAGATAGAAAATTGTAGAGAAATACTGCAAACCAACGACAAGGCGTTCAGCCAACTGAGCGGACTTTTGGCATTAGCAGGGAATGAAGTAAGGTTGAAAATCTTATTTCTCTTAGAAGAAGAAAACGAACTTTGTCCTTGCGACCTTTCAGACATTCTCGGAATGAGCATCCCTGCCGTTTCGCAACACCTCAGAAAACTCAAAGACGGAAACGTCATTGAAGGAAGAAGAGAAGGTCAAACCATTTTCTACTCTTTGAAACAAGAGCAACTGACTTTACTTCGACCATTTTTTAAACACATCATAAACAATTCAAAAAAGGAAACAGTATGAACAAGAAAAACAACAGACTTGTCGGAGCGGGAGTGCTTTCGGCAGTAGCAGCTTCACTTTGCTGCATCACGCCTGTATTGGCTCTTATTTCAGGAGCATCAGGTGTGGCATCTGCATTTTCGTGGATGGAACCTGCAAGACCTTATCTTATCGGTATTACCGTTTTAGTATTGGGCTTTGCTTGGTATCAGAAACTCAAACCTCGAACAGCCGAAGAAATCCAATGTGATTGCGAAGAAGACGAAAAGAAACCTTTTATGCAGACCAAAACATTTTTGGGAATTGTAACAGTATTTGCCGCCTTGATGCTCGCTTTTCCAAACTATGCACACATTTTCTACCCTTCAAACGATAAAAAAGAAGTTGTAATCGTCAATGCCTCGGACATTCAAACGGTAACTTTTGATATAAAAGGAATGACTTGCAATGGTTGTGCTTCACACGTAGAAAATGACGTGAACAAATTACCAGGTATTGTTAAGGTAGATGCGATTTATGAAGAAGCATCTGCCAAAGTAGAATTTGACCAAACCAAAGTGAGCGTTGCTCAAATCGAAGAAGCCATCAACGGCACAGGTTACAAAGTGATTGGCAAGAAGTAGTATTTTTTTGCCTTTCGTATTTAAGAACTTAATTAAATAATTACAAATGAATAAAGAAACCATAAAACTTGACATCACAGGTATGACCTGCGACCATTGTGCCACAGGCATTGAAAAACTGCTTACCAAAAACGATGGCGTAAAGGAAGCCAATGTGAGTTATCCAAAAGCCACTTGCGAATGTTCTTTCGACCCTTCCAAAACCAGCAAAGAAGAAATTATAGACACTATCAATGGCACGAAAAATTATCGTGTAAAAAGTGAACTTCCAGAAAATGGAAGCGGTGGCAAAAACCAATTTGACCTAATAATAATCGGTGGTGGTTCGGCTGCATTTTCGGCTGCTATCAAAGCAGAGAGTTTGGGTTTGACTACACTAATGGTAAACGGTGGCTTGGACTTTGGCGGCACTTGCGTAAATGTAGGTTGCCTACCTTCTAAAAATCTTATTCGTGCAGGCGAGTCGGCTTATCACGCTACACATTCCAACTTTGAAGGCATCCGACCAAAAGGCGTTGATATTGATTTTGCTCAAATCATCAAAGACAAGAAAAAATTAGTAGCCACACTTCAAGAGAAAAAATATATGGATGTGGTAAGCGATTTTGAAAACCTGACTATGCTAAAAGGTTGGGCAAAATTCAAAGACAACAAAACCATTTTGGTTGACGGCAAGGAATACAAAGCCCTCAAATTTTTAATTGCTGCGGGAGCTACGACCAACATTCCGACTATTGAAGGATTGGACAAAATTGACTACTTGACCAACGTTTCCCTTTTCGACTTGGAAGAAAAACCCGAAAGCTTGACCATTATGGGAGCAGGTTACATAGGTTTGGAAATTGCAATGGCGTACAATCGTTTAGGCGTTAAAGTCCGAATCATTGAATTTACCGACCGTGTTCTACGGACACAAACCCCAGACATCAGTGAAGCATTGGAAACCCAAATGCGAAAAGAAGGCATTGAAATCTTACCTAATTTCAGAGCCGTGAAATTCGAGAAACAAGGGAATGAAACCATCATTCACTGTAAATGTCCTGACGGTTCATTTACGCAAATTATAGAAAAAGGCAAGGTAGTAATTGCCACAGGCACAAAAGCCAATACAAGCCAATTAGGGTTAGATAACATTGGTTTGGAACTCACCAAAAGCGGACATATCGCTGTAAATGAAAAAATGGAAACCAATCTACCTAACATTTACGCAGCAGGTGACGTAACCAACACCCCTGCATTTGTTTATACAGCCGCTTTTGAAGGTAAAATTGCCGTTGAAAATGCGTTCTCAGGAACAGATAATAAAGCCGATTATTCTTCTTTACCTTGGGTGGTGTTTACTGACCCACAAATTGCAGGGGCAGGTTTAGATGAAGCACAGGCAGAATCAAAAGGCATTCCGTTTGAAGTGTCAAAATTGGAATTGAAAGACGTACCGAGAGCCATAGCAGCCAACGACACAAGGGGTTTCATCAAACTCATTCGTAACTCGGAAACTGACAAACTTATAGGCGCAAGAGTAGTCGCACCCGAAGGTGGAGAACTCATCCAACAATTAAGTATGGCAATCAAATACGGAATAACGGTGAAAGATTTGGCAGACAGTTTCTACCCTTATTTAACTTTGGGAGAAGGCATCAAATTAGCAGCGATAACCTTTGGGAAAGATGTCTCAAAATTAAGCTGTTGTGCAAGTTAGTAAAAAATTCAAAAAAAATTTGGAGACCACCCCCTGACCACCCCCATCTTTGTAGCGTAATTAATTTTAATCATTAAAAACGTAAAACAATGAAAAGACAAATTGAAGTATTTACAGCCGGATGCCCGGTATGTGAACCAGTAGTAAAAACAGTGAAAGAAATGGCTTGTGACTCGTGCGAAGTAACTGTTTACAATCTTGTTGAACAATGTGACGACAAAGTCTGTGTTGACAAGATGAAAAAGTATAACATAACTTCCCTTCCAGCGGTGGCTGTTAATGGAAAATTGCTTGCTTGCTGTGAAAACAGAGGAGTGAGTAAGGAAGAATTAGCAGCAGCAGGTATCGGTAAAGCCATTTAATTTTTTAACCAAATCACCCAACTCCCAAATAATGGTGGTTGGGTGATTTTTAACTGAATTAGTATGTTGCCAAAAGATTTGACAAAAGACCTTAAAGACCGATTAAATAGCATTAAAGGTCAGGTTGAAGGAGTAATAAAAATGCTTGACAAAAGCAATGACCCTTCTCAAATATTAAATCAATTTAAAGCAGTCAACAAAGGATTTGAAAAAGCCCAGCACCTTCTATTAGATGAGGTTTTCAGAAAAACTTTGGCAATGAAAATTTCCGAGGCATTAGAAGCTTGCCCAGGCAATTGTGGACAAGAAGAACGAATTACAGTTATTAAAAACCAATTCCCTGATTTAGGACTTTATGAACTAACAGACAAAATGAAGGAAATTGATAAAGTTTATGAATATTTACTTAAAAAAAAGGAAAGTATGAAAGAAATATCATTAACCATTGACAATATGGTTTGTCAAGGTTGTGCAGAAAAAATATCCGATATTTTAAAGGAAACAAAAGGCGTGGAAGATGTGAATACGAAGGCTATGAAAAAATTAGTGAACATTAAATTTATCCCTACTGAAACGAATGAAAACGAACTCATAGCTATATTGACAAAAGCAGGATATAAACCTAAGGATAAAATTTAGAATTATGAGCATAAGAAAATCAATTGCCATTTTGTTCATTCTGCAAATATTCTTTATGGCTTGTTCAGGAAATAATTCTCAAAACAATCAAACAGGTTTAAATGAAGGAGAGGTAAAATCAATAGAAATACCTATTGAGGGTATGAGTTGTATGTCTTGTGTTGCAAATGTAAAAAAGACACTGACAAGTATTGATGGGGTAATCAAAGTAAATGTAAGCCTTCAGGCCAAAAATGCAACAATAAAATATGTCCCTGAAAAAGTTATTTCGGAGCAATTGAAGAAAGCTATAAATAAAATTGGCTATAAGGCAGGCGACATAAAAGAATTAAAGGAATAATGTTAGAGACTTTTTTAAACCAATTTATAAGCACACTTCAAGAAGGCTCGATTGTGAGTTTAGGGATTGCTTTGTTAGCAGGAATAATTTCAAGTGGTGTGTGTCCCTGCACTTTACCCGTTGGACTTGGTTTTGCTGGCTATGTTGGCAGTGCATCTGTTCGCGAATCTAAAACAGGGTTTTCTATAACTTTTTCCTTCTTTTTAGGTATTGTATTTTGCTTGACATTATTGGGAGCCATTGCAGGTTATTTAGGAGCTTTCCTAACCGAAACTTTTGGAAAATATTGGGCAATGGTAATGGGCATAATATCATTAATTGCAGCCGGAATTGCTTTTTATGGACCTTATTTGCGTGTTCGTCAACTTGAATCTCTGCGGAGACCGGGAATAGGCGGGTCATTTTTATATGGCTTAATTTTTAGCTTAGGAACATCAGCCGCTCCATTACTACTATTGTTATCCTTTGCAGCAGCTAAAGCAAGTGTTTTTTACGGATTAGTTTTGGCACTTTTGTTTGGAATTGGAAGAGGATTACCCTTTTTAATAGTTGGACTTTTTGCAAGCTCTGTTTCAAAAATTGCTAAATTGACTTGGTTAAGAAAAAGTATTCAAATTATAAGCGGATTAGCGTTACTTTATTTAAGTTTCTATTTTTTCAGACTTTTCAGCTATTACCTTTAGACAAGAACAAACCCACTCTTCACATCCATACACATTGGCAAGTCGCTCAATCCAGCCACACAAGCCAAAACTTGCCAAAGAGTATGGCTGTCCCACCGCAACGTACGAAAAAGAACAACGAAGGCATAACAGCACCTAAACGCAAGCAGGGGTTTTGTGCTTCGTAGGACAGGAAATTAGTATATTTGAAGTGCAGTTCTTCGTAGGAAATTCAGTGGTTTAAGCCCTGCCTGCGTTTAGCTGCAAACCGTTACCAGCAAGCGTAAAAAGACACCGACACAGCAGACAACGACCCTACCGACTGACAAAAACGCTTTACAAAACTTGACAAGTGAATAGGACAAACAGACCATATAATGACAGAACAACAGGTAAGCCGACACTCTTACCCGACCCTTCTGTATTTTTTATTTTCCCCACCGCACTTTTTTTAATTCAATTTTTAGCCAGCCCACATTGGCACATTGGCTTTTGCTCCGACACTCAAAGCCAACGCTTCGGCAAAAGCCAAAGAGCCAATTTTGCCGACCCACAGGTTAGATTTTCGGAAACAAATCGTATCTTTGCACAGCAATGAAACTATTGACATTCATATTAGCGACTTTTATTCTATTCCTTGCTGTTAAGCCGGGAATTGATTTGCTTTCATTGCAGGCAGACTCCGAACAAACTTGTTGTGGCGGACAATGCACCCCGATTTCAGAAAATAACAAGTCGCAAGACCAAAATAAAGACAACGACTATGACGGAAAATCTTGTAACCCTTTTCAGGTTTGCAGTTCTTGTGTTTTGGTTTGCTTAAATACCCCTTTTGACTATCTTCCCAAACCGACAGCTTTCTCAGACAAAGGATTTACCTACCAATCAGCTTTTACATCCCAGTTTGCTCCTGACTTTTGGCAGCCGCCAAAAATTGTTTAACAATCCTTTTGGACTTTGCACCGAGAACTTCGGAGCATTTATTCTTTTAGTTAAATAATTAAAAATCAGAAAAAATGAAATTTATAAAATCATTCGTTTTGGCAATCATCGTATTGACAGCCACAGCAAACAGTGCGTTTTCGCAAACAACTTCTAATCAAACAACGGACAGTTTGAAAACTGCAACCGTAAAAGTTAAGGGTATCACCTGTTCAATGGACTTAAAAATGATTTCCGCTAATGTGGAGAAAGTAAAAGGGGTGAGCAGTTGCAAGGCAGGAAAACAAGGAACAACCACAACCTTTGAAGTAAAATATAATCCTGAATTAGTTACTGAAAAGGAAATTTTTGCAGCAATCGAAAATACGGGCAGTTGCGAAAATCCTGACGAAAGACCTTACAAAATAAAACAGTAAATCATTTGCAGTTCAGGGCATTTTCAATGCCCTGAACTGCTTTTAAAAATCAAGACAATGAAAAAATACATCTTCATTGTTGGTTTACTGTTTCCGTTCGGCATTTCGGCTCAGAATATTTTAGGAAAAGTAACCAACGACAAAAAAGAACCGCTAATTGGAGCAAGCGTTTATTGGCTTGGCACTACCATTGGCGTATCCACAGGCAACAAAGGAGAATTTGAAATTTCTGCCAAAGATATTTCAAACAAAAAACTCATCGCAAGTTATGTAGGGCATTCATCAGACACGATTGAAATTATCAGTCAAACCTTTGCTGAGTTCCGCTTGCAAGAAACAAAAACACTTAATGAAGTGGTTGTTCAAGGGCAACGTGACGGAGTAATCATTTCAGACCTAAAACCAATTAAGACAGAGCAAATCACACAAACAGAACTTGGTAAAGCCGCCTGTTGCGACTTGGCAGGTTGTTTTGAAACACAAACAACCGTGCAACCGCAAACGACCAATGTAATCACAAACTCAAAAGAGCTTCGCATTTTGGGCTTATCAGGCGTTTATAATCAGGTTTTGATTGACGGTTTCCCAATGATACAGGGACTTTCATACACTTATGGCATCAGCAGTATTCCAGGAACATTGGTTGACAACATCTATGTTTCAAAAGGTGCAAACAGCGTTTTGCAGGGTTATGAGAGCATAAGCGGACAAATAAATGTAGAAACCAAAGAACCCGACAAAACAGACCGCTTGTTGCTCAATGCCTATATGAATAATTTTTTGGAAAAGCATTTTAACGCCAACTATGCTCTCAAGCAAGGAAAATGGAGCAATTTAACTGCGTTTCATACGGTTCAACCTGCAAACAAAATTGACCGTGATAATGACAACTTTCTTGATTTGCCTTTGCTCACTCGTTATATGATTTCCAACAAATGGAAATACGGCAATGAAAAAGATTGGGGTTGGAACAGCCGAATTGGTCTGCGTTTTTTCAATGAGCAACGGATTGGCGGACAAACTTTTTTCAATCCAGAAAGTGACAAAGGAAGCACCAATGTTTACGGTCAAAGTGTAAATATCAACCAACCTGAAATATGGACAAAAACGGGTTATCGTATAAATGATAAACACAATGTTGTTTTGTTTGCTTCTGCTTTTCACCAACAGCAAAATTCATTTTTCGGAACGGTAAAATACAACGCACAGCAAACCAATTTTTACGGCAACATTCAGTATGAACTGAATTACGCCAAACACGATTTGAAAACAGGGATTAGTTACCGTCATCTGAATTTGAATGAAGACATTGCATTCACAGACACATTTTTACAACGGACTTATGCAGGAAATTATCAGCGTTTAGAAAATATTCCTGGACTTTTTGCGGAAAACACAATGCGATTTTTCAACAACAAACTTACTTGGATTGCAGGTGTTCGGGGCGACCATCACAACCAATTTGGTTTTCAGTTTACGCCAAGAACCTTGCTGAAATACGATATTGCACCAAAAACTATTGTTCGGGCAAATGTAGGAACAGGTTGGAGAACCGTAAATCTATTCAGTGAAAATATCGGATTGCTTGTAAGTTCAAGAGACATCATTTTTGCCGAGCAATTACAACCCGAAAAAGCTGTGAACTTTGGCATCAACCTGACACAAAAGTTTGAAACGAAAAATAATAATCTATCAGGTTATTTCAGTGCGGACTATTACAGAACCGATTTACAAAATCAGATTTTTCCCGACTATGATACCGACCCGACAAAGGCAATTATCAAAAACTTTACAGGAACGAGTGTAAGTAACGGTTTTCAGGCAGAATTGTATTTGAAAATTTACAGACGGTTTGAATTAAAAACAGGATATAATTTTTTGGATGTTTACAGAGAAATTGGAGAAAACAAACAGTTATTGCCATTCAACCCAATGCACAAAGTGCTGACAACTTTCAGTTACAAACCATTGTCAAATAAATTTCATTTTGATTTGAATGTGCATTGGTATGGAGAACAGCGTTTGCCCGACACAAAATCAAACCCGACAGAGTTTCAGCGACCTGACTTCTCACAACCTTACACAATTGTAAACGCACAATTCACTTACAGCTTTAAGAAATTTGAAGTGTATGCAGGTTGTGAAAATATTTTTGACTTCCGACAATTGCAGCCAATTATCAGTTGGCAAGACCCTTTCGGTCCTTACTTTGACACATCTTCTGTTTGGGGTCCGACACGGGGACGGGAGATTTATGTTGGACTTAGGTTTAAATTGAATAAAGAATAATCCCACCCAAAAGCAAGCACATACCACAGCCACACAATGCCATTGCAAGACCAAAGCTGTGGTAAGAGCTTGCTTTTTCCGACCCGAGAAAAATTGAATTAAAAAAATTCCATCCCTTCTGAAAATAAAAAATACTCAAACACACAAGCCGACACTGACGGACAAAAGAAAAAGAAAAACCCTTGACAGTAAAGCGTTTCAAGACACGGACGACAGAACGCCAGCAGCTAACATTAAGCCGAATATACAAAAGCCCACCCCAAATCTCACAAATTAAATCACAACGGCTCGTCCGGCTTTTGAATATTCGGTGTTCAGCGAGACCGGATGAAGGACTATATT
>WBZR01004420.1_pt1 | contig 11521 bp, 12 predicted proteins | sample 5204231 | NCBI WGS metagenome assembly WBZR01 (sample SAMN12412403, study PRJNA552823) | activated sludge metagenome | isolation source: activated sludge from anammox sidestream of wastewater treatment plant... | place: USA: Virginia | collected 2017-08
ACCCGCCGCCACGGCGACAACGACAATGGCAACGACGTCCCGCCGGCCCCAGCCGAGCGTCGCGAACAATCCTGCGGATGCGGCGCGACTAGGCACGTTTCTTCACCAGGTTCCGGGAAGGAGCGTCAACGGTGACGGCGCGGCCGAGGGGAAGCTCCGCCACGGTCTTGCCGGGTGCCGGCGTTGCGGGCGCGGCCTTTTCACAGTCGAGCGGCAGGTAGACGGTGACGCGGGTCCCCTCCCCCAGCCGGCTTTGGATCTCGACATGGCCGCCGTGCAGCGCGACCAATCCCTTGACGATCGAGAGGCCGAGGCCGGTGCCGTCGTGGCGCCGGTCATAGCTCGAGCGCGCCTGGAAGAACGGATCGCCGACGCGCGCGAGATCGTCGTCTGCAATGCCCACGCCGTTGTCCTCGACCATGACGGCAAGGGCGTTTCCGTCGGCCTTGGCGCTGATCCTGACCTTGCCGCCGCGATTGCTGAACTTGACCGCGTTCGACAGGAGATTGAGCATGATCTGGCTGAGGGCGCGCTTGTCGGCGACGACTTCCGGCAGCTTCTGCTCGCGGCAAACCACAAGCTCGATGCCGGCCTCGCGCGCCTTGAGCGCGAGAATCTCGCAGCAGTCGGCGATGACATGCTCGGGCGCGAAACGCTCCGGGAAGATTTCGAAATTGCCGGTCTCGATCTTCGACATGTCGAGGATGCCGTTGACGACCGACAGCAGATGGTGGCCCGACCCGTTGATCAGATGGGCGTATTCGCGGCGCCGCTCGGGGCCGATCAGCAACGTATCCTCTTTCATCAGCATCTCGGAGAAGCCGATGATGGCGTTGAGCGGCGTGCGCAGTTCGTGACTCATGGTGGCGAGAAAGCGGCTCTTCTCGGCGTTCGCCCGCTCGGCTTCCGCGCGCGATTCTTCCAGCACCTGCTCCTGCAGCTTGCGCTCGGTGATGTCGCGCATGACGGCGACAACCTCCCGGCTTTCGCTGCCGTAGCCTTCGCCCAGCGCCTGTTCGAGCGGCCGGCAGCGCATCTCGATCCAGATGAATGCCGGGGAGCGCCGCCCGCCCGGCTCGGGCGCATCGCGCCGCACGCGGAATTCGACCGAGCGCACTTCGCCGAGCGCGGCGGCATCCGCCAGCGCGGTGAGGTAGGCCGGACGGTCGGCCACATGCACCCGCTCGAACAGCCCGCAGCCCAGGAGATCCGACACCTTGGCGTTGAGCAGCGGCTCGGCCGCCGGCGACACGAACAGCACGTCGCCATTGCGGCGATGGCGCGTGATGACGTCGGTCATGTTGCGGGCGAGCAGCCGGTAGCGGTCCTCCTCGGCATAAAGGAGCCAAAAGCTCGTGCGCGCGAGCGACTCGGCGCCCAGCGCCAGCCCCGTGGCGTAAAGCGCGGCCGAGATGATACCGAGCGCGGCGAGCGCCGCCTGTTCGCGCTCGATCTCGGTCGCGGGCGGCAACAAATCCATCGCGCCCATGAAGAGCAGCAGCCCCGCCGCGCCGAGCGCGAACGTCGATGCGAGCGCGACGACGCGGCGCGATGCCGACAGGGCCGCTTCGAGCGGCACCACCACGAGCCAGATCGCCGAGAACGAGCCGATGCCGCCGGTCTTCACTGCGACCGCGGTGACGAGCCCGGTGAGCGCCAGCGAGGAGAGCACATGCGCGCTCTCGTATTGGCCGGTACGCGAGAGGAAATAGGCGATGAGGATGGGCGCGACGAGCCAGGCGAAAACGGTGACCTCGAGGAAGCTCGGCACGCCGCGCAGCGCGAGGTAGACCGGAAACGCGGCGAGCGCGACCAGGCTGCCGATGAGCCGCGGCGCAATGAAGGCGCGATGGCGCGAGGCGCTCAGCGCATCCTGTTGCGCCGAGGGGTGCACAAGGCCGTCGACGTAATGGCGGATCGCCGTGAACGGGCCCACGTCCCTGTGCACGCCCGTTGCTCGGGACGCGCTCCCCTTTTTGCTTGGGGCGGGATCGTGTCAGAGGCCGCTTAAACGAACGCTAAAGCGCGTGGCCCGTCCGCCACACGGGGTCCGGTTTCACCGGCCATTCGACGTGGCAACCGCGGGCATTTGCGCGAAATGGTGAACGCGCGGTTGCCGACAGCGTGCACCGGTGATGGCCGTATGGTCCGTTGCGGACGCCGGCGGAGGGAAGCGGAGCCGTCAATGCCGGGCTTCGGAGCGCATCGCTCAAGTTTTAGTCAAATGCCGGTTGCTCGAATTTTCCGAAAGTTCGCGCTTGATTCGTCTTGAAACTGGACAAAAAGCTCAGGCCCCGGCGAACCGCCGTTTCAAGCCTTGCTGCTAGCTTGCGGCGCAATGCGGCAAAGAGGGCAAGCCGCGGGGACGAGGGGCAGGGTCATGCGTTTTCTCCTGCGAATGGGATTCTGGCTGACGATCATTTTGGTGTGTCTGCCGAGCGGCGGCTCGCAGTCGACCCCGAAGGCCAGCGTCGGGCCGATCGAGGCCATTTCGGCGGCGAGCGCCGCGATGTCCGACGTGAAGCAGTTCTGCGGCCGCCAGTCGGAGGCCTGCGCGGTCGGCTCGCAAGTTGCAACCGCGCTCGGCCAGCGCGCCCAGGCCGGCGCCAAGATGCTCTACGAGTTCCTCAACGAGCACGTCGGCCAGAGCGACAATGCGCCGGCGGCCAGCAATCCCTCCGGCAAGCCCGTGCCGATGCCGACACCGCGGCCCTCGCAGCAGACGCTCGTTCCGGCCGACCTTGCGCCCGCCTGGCGCGGACCGGCCCACCACAAAGACCTCCGGCGCGGCGGTCCGGCCTGACGGGAACCGTGGCGGCGCCACGCCGACAAGCGGGATAGCCCGTCAATCGAGACACGGGGCCGGGGGCTCAATCCTGCTGTATCTGCGCTTATATATCGGCTATGTCCGATAGCATGACCGCCCCCAAAACCCTGCCGTCGATAGACGACATCGTCGACAACTTCTCGCTGATCGAGGAGTGGGACGACCGTTATCGCTATGTCATTGAACTCGGCCGCGGGCTTGCGCCGCTGGACGAGCACGACCGCAACGCCGCGAACAAGGTGCAGGGCTGCGTCAGCCAGGTCTGGCTTGCCACCACGGTCCATCCCGACGGCGCCGCGGGCCCGGTGCTGCGCTTCACCGGCGACAGCGACGCCCACATCGTGCGCGGCCTTATTGCCATTCTGCTCGCGCTTTATTCCGGCAAGCCCGCCCGCGACATTCTCTCGGCCGACGCCATCGCACTGTTCGAAAAGCTGGGGCTGCGCGAACACCTCACACCGCAGCGCTCGAACGGCTTTCGCTCCATGGTCGAGCGCATCAAGTCGGACGCCCGCACGGCGCTTGCGCCCGCCGCGTAGTAGTCCGATTCCATGAAACCAACCAGATCGGCTAGGCGACACAAGCCACTGACCTCATCCTGAGGAACATCGATGCAAGCCAAAGGCTTGCATCGATGTGTCTCGAAGGATGGCCGCGGCACGAGTATGGCCGTCCTTCGAGACGGCGCGCGCTGAAGAAGCGCGCGCCTCCTCAGGACGAGGATTTATCTTGATACGATTCGAGCCTCGGAAACGCCGCGTAGCCAGCGCCGGCGCTATTCTCCCAGCGCGAACTGCGCGCCGTCGGCGAGCCAGGTCCGCACCGGAGCGCGCGCCGCGCCGCGCGCCTCCACGCCATAGCCGTAATGGCGGGCAAGCCGGTCAAGCCCGAGCTGCAGCACGACCTTGGCGGAGCTGCGCGGCCAGCCGCGTTCGCGCTCCACGTCCTCCAGCCCTTTGAGAAAGCAGCACACGTCGATGAGCAGCCCGGTGAACTCAGGTCCCACCTGATCAAACGCACGACGAACGCGCTGGCGCGCCGCCACGACCGCGTCGGTGAGCGCCATCCCGCGGGCGCCGCGCTGACCGTCCTGCGCCACCGCGGCGGTCCAGTTGGCGGTGACGCGCGGCATCAATTGCGCGCGCGTGAAGTCGGCGCGCAGCCGCTCGCCCGCCTGCAATTGCACGGGCTCGATCAGCGGGCGGCCGTCGCGTCCCTTGCGGCGGGCGAGCCAGGCGAGCGGGCTCTCGGTCAGGTCAACGGCGACGCGGGCGCGGCCTTGGTCGCTATCGACTTCGCCCGGCGCGAGGGCGAGGTGCTGACCGGTGAACGGGTCGATCCCGGCGCCGACGCGCGCCAGTGCCGCGCGCGTGAGATGAGCACGACCGGCGTCGGTAATCTCAAGCGCGCCACTGGGAGCCACTTGCGCCAGATCGGCCGCAAGCAGCGCCTTGACGGCCGCCGACGCAGCGGACGGCTTGGACGCACGGCCCGTTCCCGCCTCGCGCCGCGCGACTCTCGCGAGCAGAACGGCCGCCGATTTGCCGATGCCATGGTTCCCGCGGTGCGTCATGTTGCCTCCAATAAATTCCTTTGATCTGTCTTTATTCCTATTGTAAGCCGGCCTCGAAGTCAAGCGCGATCAACCGACCGCCACCACGCACATTCGCAGGATTTCGCTGACCGCAGGACAGCAAAAAGGCCGGAGCACGAAGTGCGCCGGCCCGATCAATTTCGCAGAAGCGCGCCGCCTACTTGCGGCGACGGCGCTGCTGGCCGAGTCCCATCTGCTTGGCGAGATGGGACCGGGCTGCGGCATAATTCGGCGCCACCATCGGATAATCCGCAGGCAGCGCCCACTTTTCGCGATACTGCTCGGGCGTCATGCCGTATTGCGTGCGCAGATGGCGCTTGAGCGACTTGAATTTCTTGCCGTCTTCGAGACAAACGATGTGATCGGACGTGATCGACTTCTTCACCGACACTGCCGGCTTCGGCGGCTCGAGCGAACCGTCGCTCTGTCCGCTCGATACCCGGCTCAGTGCGGAATGCACCTGACCGATCAGCGCCGGTAGATCGCCCGACGGCACCGAGTTGTTGCTGACATAAGCCGAGACGATTTCCGCCGTCAGCTTAATGAATGTTCCGCCTGCCATGTGATCGTTCATGGGACTATTATTCCCGCCACGGATTGAATCTTAAAACAACAGACCGGAGACTGGTTTTCCTGCGTATTCCCGCCGGTCGATGGCGAAATGCCGCTGTAAAATGGTTTCGCCTGACCGCGTTGTTGTATAGTCCTATTCGTATTCTTACCGCAAGGCAAGTTGAAGTTTGTATTCGTTGAGTAGTCGTCGTCAATCGCTGCCGAATTCTCAAGTTTACAAGTCAAACCTGCTCCTCTGAATAAACGGGGAGCGCCCGCCGTGCGCGGGCTCCTGCCGCGCGGCGCATTCCGCCGCCGCCGTCACGCGCCGGTGAGGATAATGTGAATTGTGCGGCGCTCTCGCACGGCTAGATGTGGCGCAGCACGGTTGGCCAACTGCCGAGAGGATCGGTCATGAATTCCGCGACGCAGCTAAAGGTTCGCAAGCCGGATGAGGAATGGAAGAAAGACCTCACGCCGGAACAGTATTACGTCACCCGCCAACACGGCACCGAGCGCGCCTTCTCCAACCCGCTCAACGGCGAAAAGCGCCCGGGGCTGTTCAAGTGCATCTGCTGCGGCGCGCCGCTGTTCTCCTCGGACAGCAAGTTTGAGTCGGGAACCGGCTGGCCGAGCTTCTTTGCACCGATCGGCAAGGACGCGGTGAGCGAGCACGAGGATCGCTCATTCTTCATGCGCCGCACCGAGGTGCGCTGCGCCGCCTGCGACGCGCATCTCGGGCACGTCTTTCCTGACGGCCCGAAGCCGACCGGCACGCGCTACTGCATGAACGGCTGCGCGCTCAAGTTCGAGCCCGGCGCCAACCGCCGCGCATAGTGGGGCTTGGGGCGGACAGGAGCACGTAGCGGCTTACGGGTGCTTCTCGATGTGTGCGCGCAGTTCGGCAATCGACTCGAACCGGACGGTGCCGTCCGGCAGCTTCGCCTCGATCGAGCCGTCGGCGTAGAGCGTATAGGCCATCCCGTCGACCACGCCGGACTTGAGGATCGCCATCGTCTGTTCCGTTGGCGTGGAGGCGGCGGGCTCCTGCGGCATAGGCGGCGGCGCCGAGACCGGTTGCGGCGCGGGCGCGGCCGGCCGCGCGACCGTATCCTGGTATCGCGGCTGCACCGCGACATCGGCCGGCGCGCTCCGGGCGAGAGGAATGTCCGCCGGACGGCCCGGTTCCGGACGCTCGGTTCGCGCCGGGGCGGCCTGCCGGGAGCGGAACAGAAAATCGAGCCGCGAGGTCTTCACCGGTGGTTCGCCAGTGCCGACTCCGCGGCGGTCGGCGGGCGTCAGCCGCGGCTCCAGCGCCGGTTCCAGGCTGGCGCGGCGGGCCGGCGCTCCCGGGCCGCCGTTGGGAGAGAGCGGCACCACCTCCTCCTCGGGCATCAGTGCCGGATCCGGCCGCGGGCGCTGAATGCTGGTGCGCAAACGCTCAATGGCAGCCGCCGATACGTCGACCGAGGCGGCCGGCGCCCCCTGCGGTTCGCCGCGCCGCACGTCCGGGCCCGGCGCGTCAAGCCGCGGCCGCGGCGCCAGCGGCGGAACGGAGCGCGCGGCCGGGGCCGGCGACGGCGGGGGTGCGCTCGGCGGCGGTGCCGAAGCGGGAGCGAAGGCTGGCGGAGCATGAGCCGGCCCAAAGGCCGGCGGAGCGGCGCCGGCAGGCGCGGCAGCAACGGCGGTGGCCGGTACCGGCGCAGGAGCAGCCGCCTGGACCATGCCCGCACTTTCAGGGCGCCGCACCGGCTGCCCCGCCGGCCGGCCCTTGAGCAACAGATCGCCGACCCGGCGAAGCTCGGCCACCGCCGCCGAAAGGCCGATCAGCAGAAGGCCGCCGCAAAGCGCCGTGGTGCCCGCCGTGATGAGCGTCGTCCCGAGGGTGAACTCATTGATTGGAATACCGAATCCCAGCGCGGCCAAGCCGGCCCCGGTGACCACAATGCCGATAATCAATAAGATGACAGACATAACGATTGCGCCGCGCCTATTGCCGGCTACTCCATGCCCCCTGCCCGGCCCATGACGCAGTAAGACGGGGCCGCTACGGTTAATAAAGAATTCTGGCCTTCTTTGCTCCCAATCGCAACAGCTAATGTCCGCCGGCCCGGCAAACCGCGATCTTTGCTTAACGCCGGGGCACCCGGCACGCCGTTCTTGCGGCCGTTGACCGGCCGGCAAGACCGAAAGGCGGCTTGCGGCATGACCTCGCGCATCAACGCCATGCTGTCGGCGATGCTCTATTGCAAGGTCGCGAGCAGCGCCGGCCTCCTGGTTCGGCCAGCCATGAACCAGACATTGCTTGAAAGTTTACGCCAAACGATAGCATATGCCCCGAAGGGCTCAACATGCCTGGTAACCGATGCACCAAGCCTGCGGCGTGCCGACCGCCTGCCCGGCGGAACCACCGGACACGTCAGGAGGTTTAGGTACATCGGGCAATGAGGAGGACGATCGATGACGTTCAAACTGCCGGAACTGCCGTATGCCCACGACGCGCTTGCGCCTTACATGTCGCGTGAGACACTCGAATATCACCACGACAAACACCACCTCGCCTACGTGAACAATGGGAACAATCTGCTCAAGGGCACCGAGTGGGAAGGCAAGCCCCTCGAAGAGGTCGTCAAAGGCTCGTTCGGCAAAAACGCCGGACTGTTCAACAATGCCGGCCAGCACTACAACCATCTGCACTTCTGGCAATGGATGAAGCCGAACGGCGGCGGCGACAAGCTGCCCGGCCATCTCGAGAAGAAGATCATCGCCGACCTCGGATCGATCGCCAAGATGAAAGAAGAGTTCACCCAGGCGGGCGTCACCCAGTTCGGCTCCGGCTGGTGCTGGCTTGCCGTCAAGGACGGCAAGATCGTCGTGACCAAGACGCCCAACGGCGAAAACCCGCTGGTGCACGGGGCCAAGCCGATCCTCGGCTGCGACGTCTGGGAGCACTCCTACTACATCGACTACCGCAACCGCCGTCCCGACTACATCAAGGCCTTCCTCGACCATCTGGTGAACTGGGAATACGTGGCCAAGATGTTCGATGCCGCGGCAAAGATGCCGGCTCACGCGTAGAATTCGTTGAGCGGCGCGGGGCCGCCTGCCCCGCGCTTTAGCCTGTTTGCATGCGCTCGATTGGCGTCATAATCGAGGGATGGCGCCCGATAGCTCGAAGGGCTTTCATCTCTGTGACCGGCTCGCCGTGGCGGTGCTGGCGGCCGTCGGCATCATTGCGCTCGCGACCTTCCGCGACTACGGGCTGAGCTGGGACGATTACACGCACGCCGAATACGGCGAACTGCTGCTGGCGTTCTACGGCTCCGGCTTCAAGGACCAGCGCGCGCTGTCGTTCGTGAACCTCTACTATTATGGCGGCGGCTTCGACCTTCTCTCCGCGCTCGCCGCCAAGGTTCTGCCGCTGACCGTGTACGAGACCCGCCGGCTGATGGGCGCAGCCGTTGGCATTCTGGGGCTTTTGGTCACCTGGCGGACGGGCCGCCGCGTCGGCGGACCGCTCGCCGGGCTTGCCGCGCTGGCGCTGCTGGCGACCTGCCCCCTCTATTACGGCCACATGTTCATGAATCCGAAGGACTCGCCGTTCGCGGTGGCGATGGTGATCCTGCTGCTCGGGCTGGTGCGGGCGTTCGAGCAGTATCCGCGCCCCTCGGCGGCGACCGGCGCGCTCGCCGGCCTGGGCTTCGGCCTGTCGTTCGGCTCCCGCATCATGGGCGCGTTCGGCGCCGTCGACGCTTTGCTGGCACTGGCATTCACCCTCGCCACCGAGGCGCGCCGCGACGGCATCTGGCGGGCGGCGGCACGCGCCGGTCGCTTTATGGCGGCGCTCCTGCCCGCCGTGCTGCTCGCCTACGCGGTGATGGCGCTGGTGTGGCCCTGGTCGGTGATCGACCCGCTCAACCCGTTGCGCGCAATCGAATACTTCTCGCGTTTCTTCGAGGAGCCATGGGAGGAATTGTTTGGCGGCGCACTGATCTTGGTCCCCGACATGCCGCGCAGCTACGTGCCGACGCTGTTTGTGCTCAAGCTGCCGGAGATTTTTCTGCTGCTGGGATTCGGCGGCATGGCCGGTGCGTTTGTTGCCGCCGCCCGCCGCGACGTGCCGGTCAATCGCCGCGCGGTCTATCTCCTCGTCGCGCTCGCCGCCGCCTTGCCGATTGCGGTCACCATTGCGCTGCGGCCGGCGATGTACAACGGCATCCGCCACTTCGTGTTCGTGCTGCCGCCGCTTGCCGTCCTGGGCGGGCTCGCTGCCAACATGCTGGTCGAGGCGCTCGCGCGACGCTGGCGGTTCGCGGGAGCTTTCGCCGCGCTGGTTTTCGTCTTCGCCATCGCGCCGACGATCCTCGAAATGGTGCGGCTGCATCCTTATGAATATACGCACTTCAACGGCTTTGCCGGACGTGCCCGCGCAGCGCAGCATCGCTATATGCTCGACTACTGGGGGCTCGCCTTCAAGCAGGCTTCGCAAGGACTGCTGGAGAAGATCAAAGGTGAGAGCAAGCCTGCCGGGCGCCGCTGGAAGATCGCGGTCTGCGGCCCGCACCGCTCGCCGCAGGTCGAGCTCGGGCCCGATTTCGAAACCACCTGGGACCCGAAGGGCGCCGACTTCGCGATGACGCTCGGCGTGTTCTACTGCGCAAAACTCGATGCGCCTCTCATGTTCGAGGTTGAGCGTGCGGGTGTCGTCTTCGCCCGCATCTATGACATCCGCGGACGTGCGATCGAGAACCTGCTGACACAACCTGGACTTACGCCCCGCTGAATCGCCGAGAAGCCGCCCGCAAACGCCGCTGCCCACGCGTTGACGGCACGGACGGCCCGCCTATTGCGACTTTCGTGAAAATCGAAAAAGTGTCAGTCTAATGATTGGCAGCAGACCGCCGGCGGGACGACAAACGTCTTACGCACCGGGTGAAAAAGGGAGGGAACGCTATGCTCGACAACAACGAACCGAAGTTGATATTTCCGGGGTTGGCGGGATTTTACGCTTCGGTCTCCGATCTTTGGTATCCCATGATCCGCGTCGCCATCGGCGCCATTCTTTTCATGCATGGCTATGCCAAAGTGGCAAATATCGGAATTGCTCGCGTCGCCGCCAATTTCGGCACCAATTACGGCTTGCCGATGCCGACCGCCCTCGCCTACGCGGCCGCGTTCCTCGAAACGGTCGGCGCCATCTGCATCATCATCGGTTTGTTCACGCGGTTCTTCGCGGCAGCAATTGCCATCGAACTGTTGATCGCCATGTTCGCCGCTCATTGGGCCAAAGGCTTCTCGGTCGGCGCCGGGGGCTATGAATATGTGCTCTTCCTCGGCATCGTCATGTTCGCTATTGCGCTGCGCGGCGGAGGTCCCTACTCGGTCGACCGCCTGATCGGAAAAGAACTCTAACGCCGACCGGGGTGATTTCGCGCGCCGCGGCGGCGGGCCACGGACGCAGCGTTCGGCCCGCCGGCAGCGGACTTCGCATCACCGCCGAGTTGACGGACATCGGCGATCACGCCGCCGCACGCCGCAACGCGCCCGACTCCTTCATTTCATTGTGCAGAGCAATTGAATCGAGATCGTATCCATTCGGCCACGTTAGAGTTCCAAGCTGGAGAAAGACGCGGGCAAAGAACTTGCGATCCCGCAGTGGTGCAACCATCGGCCCTCCCTCCATCACAACGTCGGAGAAGTCCCGCTCTCCTACTGTTCCATCTGAAAAATAGACGCGCAGGCGAAAGCCTCCAAGCTTTTCGACTTTCAAAATCTTGATTATCCCGCTCATGCGTCCTCGTCCGGTCCAGGAATTTGATGGAAGGGTTCGCGTCGTCTTCCGCGTTGCCAATTCCTGTTAAGTTCGGCACGCCGAAGCAATACCCATCTACGCACAATTCTTAACGCATTGGGCGGCAGATGACCGCCAATCACCTTTCCGCTATCAATCGCGATCAATGCCTCGAACCCCTGATAAATGGCGTGGATATGCGGGGAGCATGATCCGCCAGTACATTTGAATGACGATACCGTAGAAGATCGCGATTGTCGGCATGACATGATCGAGAGAGGCCCGCTACCCCGCCAGGGCCGCCAAGATGCGCGCCCAGCTTCGCGTGCCCTTGTGGAAGCTCGTGAGGTCGAACTTCTCGTTCGGCGAATGCACCCGGTCGTCGTCGAGCGCAAAGCCGACCATGATGGTGTCCATGCCAAGGACGCGCTTGAAGTCGCCGACGATCGGGATCGAGCCGCCCTCCCCGATGGTGATCGCCTTTTTGCCCCATTCGGCCGAAAGCGCCGCGCGGGTCTTGGCCAGCGCCGGGCTGTCGAACGGCAGTTCGATCGCCGGCGCGCCGGCAAAATTGCCGAACTCGACCTTGCAGTCGGCCGGCAGCCGCGCCTTGACGAAGGCGCGGAACGTCTTGCGGATCTTCTCCGGGTTCTGCTTGCCGACCAGGCGGAACGAGACCTTCGCCATCGCCTTGCCGGGAATGACGGTCTTCGCCCCCTCGCCGGTATAGCCGCCGACGATGCCGTTGATCTCGGCG
>WBZR01004422.1_pt1 | contig 11516 bp, 6 predicted proteins | sample 5204231 | NCBI WGS metagenome assembly WBZR01 (sample SAMN12412403, study PRJNA552823) | activated sludge metagenome | isolation source: activated sludge from anammox sidestream of wastewater treatment plant... | place: USA: Virginia | collected 2017-08
CTACCTGCGGGTGATCGAGGACGACCCCAGGCACGTGCAGGCGCGCGTGAAGATGGGCGAGCTGTACCTGGTGAGCGGCGACCGCGACAAGACCGAGGAGATGGTCGAGCAGATCATGAAGCTCGATCCCAACAACGCCGACGGCATCGTGCTGCGCGGCAGCGTCAAGGCGCAGAAGGGCGATCTGGCCGGCGCCCTGGAGGACGCCGAGAAGGCCATCCAGATCGCGCCGGACAACGTCAACGCCGCGGCGCTCGCGGCCTCGCTGTACGTGCGCCGCAAGGACACCGATCGCGCCATCGCGGTGCTGAAGAGCAGCATCGAGAAGAACCCCACCACCATGGCGCTGCGCACCGCGCTCGCCAAGGTCTACTTCGACGCCGGCAGGAAGGCCGAGGCCGAGGCCGAGCTGCAGGCGATCGTCAAGACCGATCCGCAGGCGCTGGCCCCGCGGGTGCAACTGGCGCAGTTCCTGATGGGCATGGACCGCGTCGACGACGCCGAGAAGGCCCTGCGCGACGGCATCGCGGCCGTGGACGAGAAGGAGCGCACGCCGCTGAAGCTCGCGCTCGCCGAGCTGCTCGCGAACAAGCGCGGCAAGGACCAGGCGGTGGCCGAGCTCACGCAATGGGTGAAGGAGGACCCGAAGGCCTACGATCTGCGCTTCGCCCTCGGCACCGTCTACGCCGGCAGCGGCGATCTCGCCAAGGCCAGGGAGGTCTACGAGGCCGTCGTCAGGGACGACGACATAGGCCCGGGCGGACTGCAGGCGCGCACGCGGCTGGCGGCCATCGCGCTTGCGGAGAAGAAACCGGAGCTCGCCGACCGGCTCGTGGCCGAGGTGCTGAAGGAGAACTCGCGCGACAGCGAGGCCCTGACGCTGCGCGGGCAGATCGCGATGTCGCGGCAGGACTACGCCACCGCCATCGGCGATTTCCGCGCGATCCTCAAGGAACACCCGGAGAACATGCGGGTGCAGCGCATGCTGGCGCGCGCGCACTTCCTCAACAAGGAGCCGGAGCTGGCGCGGGACACCCTGAAGAAGGCCATCGAGGCCGCGCCGCAGGATCTCGATCTGCGCAGCGACTACGTGCAGATGCTGGCGCAGGCCAACGACATCCCGGGCGTGGTGGCGCAGTTGAAGGAGGTGCTGCGGATCTCGCCGAACAACTTCGTCGCGCTGGAGACCCTGTTCAAGGCGCATGCCGCCTCCCAGGACTGGGCGGCGGCCACGCAGACGGCCGAGCAGCTCAAGCAGGCCTATCCGGACAAGCCGCACGGGGATTATTTCGCCGGCCTCATCAAGCAGGCCAACAAGGACTTCGAGGGCAGCGTCGCGGAATTCGAGGCGGCGCTGAAGAAGGCTCCCGACGCGGTGGAGCCGCTCTCGCAGCTGGTGAAGAGCTATCTGGCGCTGAAGCAGCCGGAGAAGGCGCAGGCGAAGCTCGACGCGGTGATCGCCGCGCAGCCGAAGAACCCGGTGGCGATGAACCTCAAGGGCGAGCTGCAGATGCTGGCCGGCAGGAACGAGGAGGCGATCGCGCTGTTCGATCAGGCCATCGCCATCAACCCGAAGTGGCCGGTGCCGTACTCGAACAGCGCCATGGTGTATGAGCGCATGCAGCAGCCCGAGAAGGCGCTCGAGGCGATCAGCAGGGGCGTGGCGGCGACCGACTCGGCGCCGGCCCTGGTGATGGCGCTGGCCGGCAGGTACGAGCAGATGGGTCGTGTCGACGACGCCATCGCCGAGTACGAGAAGGCCCTGGAGCAGGCGCCGGACGCGCTGGTGGTGGCCAACAACCTCGCCATGCTGCTGGTGGATCACCGCGACGACGCGGCGAGCCTCGAGCGCGCGCAAAAGCTGATCGGTCCGCTGAAGAACGCCAACAACGCAGCCTTCCTCGACACCGTCGGCTGGGTGCAGTTGAAGGCCGGCGATCTGGAGGCGGCCCTGCCGAACCTCGAGCAGGCCGTGAAGGCGGCGCCGCAGGCAGCGGTGCTGCAATACCACCTCGGCATGGCCTACCTGAAGAAGGGCGACAAGGCCGCGGCGCTGGAGGCGCTGAGGAAGGCGGTGGACACCAAGGAGGTCTACACGGGGCTGGACGAGGCGAAGTCCGCGCTCGAGGACCTGAACGGCACCGGCTGAGCCGGTGGCGAAGTCTGTCGAACACCCGGCGGTTCCCGGAACGGGAAAAATGGAACGCTGGCGGCCAGGGAATGGTCTTACGTCACCGGGAGACCGTGGCTGATTTCAATCCGACGCACCCGCATGATGCGGCGGCGAAGCTGGAAAACGAGAGGAGACCGGCGATGAAGACGATGACACGCTCGGTGCTGGGCAGTGTGGCGATAGTGTTTGTGACGACGGTGATGGCGGTCTCGCGCGCCGACGCGCGCGACCCGCAGAGCATCGTGAAATCCACCACCGACGATGTGCTGCAGGCGCTGCGCGAGGGCGGCACCGACAAGCAGCACGTCTACAGCCTGGTGGAACAGAAGGTCCTGCCGCACTTCGACTTCCGCAAGATGTCGCAATGGGTGCTGGGCAAGAACTGGAGACAGGGTTCGCCCGAGGAGCAGGAGCGCTTCGTCAGCGAGTTCCAGAAACTGCTGGTGCGGACCTACTCGACCGCCCTGATGGAGTACACCGGCGAGACCGTCACCTATCTTCCGACCCAGGCCGACGACGGGGGCAAGATCGCCGTGGTCAAGACCCAGGTCGCCACGAGCGGCGGTCCGAAGATTCCGATCGACTACCGGCTGTACCCCGCGGACGGTGACTGGAAGGTGTTCGACGTCGCCGTCGACGGGGTGAGCCTGGTGGCCAGCTACCGCACCTCCTTCAACGAGGAGATCGGCGCCAAGGGCTTCAGCGGACTGGTGGACGAACTGGCCGCGCGCAACGCCGGCAAGCGTTGATCGGCGGCCGGGCCGGCGCCCCCGCGGGCGCCCGGCGGCGGCTATAATGCCGCGCTGCGCCTCGTGCGCGGGCGCGGCATTGTCTTTCATGGACGGTCCACTCGCATCGCCGTTCGGCGGTGCGGCCCGGCGGAGAATGGGAAAAGCGAGATGAGCAAGAAGGTGGCGTTGATCACGGGCATCACCGGACAGGACGGCGCCTACCTGACGGAGTTTCTGCTCAAGAAGGGTTACCAGGTCCACGGTATCAAGCGCCGTTCCTCCAGCTTCAACACCGCGCGCATCGATCATCTCTACCAGGATCCGCACGAGCACGGCCGGCGCATGGTGTTGCACTACGGCGATCTCACCGACGCCACCAACCTCATCCGCGTCGTGCAGGAGGTCCAGCCCGACGAGATCTACAACCTGGCGGCGCAGAGCCACGTCGCCGTGTCCTTCGAGACACCCGAGTACACCGCCAACGCCGACGCGCTCGGCACGCTGCGGCTGCTCGAGGCGATCCGCATCCTCGGCATGGAGAGGAAGACCCGCTTTTACCAGGCCTCCACCAGCGAGCTCTACGGCAAGGTGCAGGAGATCCCGCAGCGGGAGACCACGCCGTTCTACCCGCGCAGCCCCTACGCCGCGGCCAAGCTGTACGCCTACTGGATCTGTGTGAACTACCGCGAGGCCTACGGCATGTACGCCTGCAACGGCATCCTGTTCAACCACGAATCCCCAATCCGCGGCGAGACCTTCGTTACCCGCAAGATCACCCGCGCGGTGGCGCGCATCAAGCTCGGCCTGCAGGAGAAGCTCTACCTCGGCAATCTGGATTCCAGGCGCGACTGGGGCCACGCGCGCGACTACGTCGAGGCGCAGTGGCTCATGCTGCAGCAGCCCGCGCCGGAGGATTTCGTCATCGCCACCGGCCGCCAGGTGAAGGTGCGCGACTTCGTGAACATGGCCTTCGCGGAGATCGGGGTGAAGCTCGACTGGGCAGGCGAGGGAGTGAACGAGAAGGGCTCGGACAGCCACAGCGGCGTGGAGCGCGTGCTGGTCGACCCGCGTTATTACCGGCCCACCGAGGTCGACACGCTGCTCGGCGACCCCACCAAGGCGCGCGAGAAGCTCGGATGGACGGCGAAGACCACGCTCGAGCAGCTCTGCGGCGAGATGGTGCGCGCGGACCTGCGCGAGGCGGAGAAGGACGAGCTGTGCAAACGCGAAGGGCATCGCATCTATCATTACTTCGAGTGACACCATGGACAGGAACGCGCGCATCTACGTGGCCGGGCATCGCGGCCTGGTCGGCTCCGCCATCGTCCGCGCCCTGGCGGCGCGCGGCTGCGGCAACCTGCTGACCGCCACCCGCCAGCAGCTCGACCTGCGCGAGCAGGCCGCGGTGCGCGAGTGGTTCGCGCGCGAACGTCCCGAGTACGTGTTCGTGGCCTCGGCGAAGGTCGGCGGCATCCACGCGAACGATGCCTATCCGGCGGAATTCCTCTACGACAACCTGCTCATCGAGGCCAATGTCATCGATGCGGCGTGGCGCAACGGTGTGCGCAAGCTGTTGTTCCTGGGCAGCTCCTGCATCTACCCGCGGCTGGCGCCGCAGCCGATCCGCGAGGATGCGCTGCTGAGCGGTCCGCTGGAGCCCACCAACGAGTGGTACGCGGTGGCCAAGATCGCCGGCATCAAGCTCTGCCAGGCCTATCGCCGGCAGTACGGCTGCAATTTCATCGCGGCGATGCCGACCAATCTGTACGGACCGGGGGACAATTTCGACCTGCAGAATTCGCACGTGCTGCCGGCGCTCATCCGCAAGTGCCACGAGGCCAGGCTGCGCGGGGCCAAGGAGCTCGTCGTGTGGGGCACCGGCCGGCCGCGGCGGGAGTTTCTGCACGTGGACGACTGCGCCGGGGCCTGTCTGCATCTGATGGATGTGCACGACGGAGAGGCTTTCGTGAACATCGGCGTCGGCGAAGATGTGACCATCGCCGGGCTCGCCGAGCTGGTGAAGGAGGCGGTAGGGTTCAAGGGCGCGATCGTCTACGACACCAGCAGACCCGACGGCACGCCGCGCAAGCTCCTCGACGTGACCCGGATCCGCGCGCTGGGCTGGCAGGCGCGGATCGGCCTGGAGGAGGGCGTGCGCAGCACCTATCGCTGGTTCCTCGAGAACATCGATGCGGCCCGACTGGCGATCTGACCGTCGCGGCCGCGCCCGTGGGCGGCCCGGACGCTTTCATCGGCCGGCCGGCGGCCGGATAATCTGCCTGCTGGATCGCCACTTCCACGGGCTCCCCCGGTCACCATGGAAACTCCCATAGAAACCCTGTTCCAGGACTACATGCAGGCCACGCTCGACGTCGGGTCGGTGGCCGCGGATCCGTTCAGGCAGTTCGGGCACTGGCTGCACCAGGCCAGCGAGGCCGGCATCGAGGAGCCCAACGCGATGGCGCTGGCGACCGCGACCCCCAGCGGCCAGCCGTCCTGTCGCATCGTCCTGCTGCGGGGGATATCGAGTGGCGGCTTCACCTTCTACACCAACTATCTCAGCCGCAAGGGCGAGGAGCTGCGGCACAATCCGCACGCGAGCCTGCTGTTCTTCTGGCCGCAACTGGAGCGGCAGATCCGCATCGAAGGTCGGGTCGAGCAGGTCACGGAGGCGGAGTCCGACGCGTACTTCGCGACCCGTCCGCGTGGCAGCCAGCTCGGCGCCTGGGCCTCGCCGCAGAGCCAGGCCATGCAGGATCGCGCCGAGCTCGACCGGCGGTTGCAGGAGGCGGCGCAACGATTCCCCGGGACGGTCGAGCGCCCCGCCCACTGGGGCGGCTATCGCCTCATCCCGCATCACTTCGAGTTCTGGCAGGGGCGCGAGTCGCGCCTGCACGACCGGGTCCGATACAACCGCGTCGCGGTCGACGAGTGGGCGATCAAACGGCTCGCTCCCTGAACTTGTCGGGCATCGGCGACGCGATCCCTGCCCTGTCGAAAATTTGACGTCGCGCCCCAGGGACTGCGTCACGCATCTGGCATCCGCCCGCGCTGCAGCCGCGCGCGTTCTCGTGTTGAAATTTTGCCGGTAGTCCGCGGTCTCGTGCGCCCGGAGGTGCTCGATCCTGCGGTTCGAGGGTCGCACACGGCGATATCCACCCGGGAGGAGCGTTCGCAATCGACGGGCGGCCGGTCGCGCGGCCCGCACCGGCGCCGGCGCGCATTGCGGCCCCGTTCTTGCTGTTGTCTTCGGGCCATACCCCGGCCGGGTCTGCCGGGGCCCGACCAGGAAGCATTCAACATGACTGACGCCGACATCCAAGCGCATCCGCCGGGCAGCCGTCTGCGCTCGGCCCTGAAGTCCTCCGTAGGCCTTTTCAGGTCGTTCAATCCCTTCAACTCCACGGGCAGGCCGGGCGCCGAACCGCACCTGCTCGACGCCGGCACGGCGCTGCGCCACTATGTGGTCGACGAGGTGGTCAGTCACGACGACGTGGTCGCGACCTATCACGGCCATTCCACCAGCACCGGCAAGGAGGTGGTCATCAGGGAGTTTCTGCCGGCCTCCTGCTCGGCGCGCGCCGGAGACCTTTCCATCGTTCCGCGCGCCGACGACGACGGTGGCCTGTTCAACGCCGGCCTGTCGCAATTCATACGCGAGGGCGAGGTCGTCCGCGACCTGCAGCACCCGAACGTCGTGCAGGTGCTGGACGTATTCGCGGCCAACCGCACCGCCTATGCCGTGACGCCGCGCGAACGCGGCGAGCGGCTGGACGCGCGGCGCGCGCGCCTGGGGGCACTGGAGGATCGCGAGCTGGTCGAACTCGCCATCGGCGTGCTGAGCGGATTCGAGCGGCTGCACGAGGCGGGCATCGTGCACGGACAGTTCAGCGAAACCAGCGTCGTGCACAGCGACGCGGGAGTGCCCGTCATCCAGCTCTGCGACGGCGCGGGTCTGGCGACGCTGCGCAAGCGGATCCGCCAGGCTGTCCGCAACGGTACCGGCGCGCGGCCGAACATGGACGAGGTGCGGCCCTCCGTCGATCTGTATTCGCTCAGTCAGATGCTCGAGCGGCTGAGCCGCCGCCCCGCCGGCGAGGGAAGGACCGAGGAGGTAACGAGGACGAGCGACTTCCACAGGCCGGAGGTGCTGGCGGCGATCGGCAGGGCGCTGTCACCGGACGCCGAGCAGCGGCCGGACAGCGCTGCGCGCTGGAAGTTGGAGTTCGAGCACCTGCGGCGTCAGCTGACGGAGTCCGATACGCAGGGCGCACAGCCCGCGGCCCTCGCGGCGACGCCGGCGGCGGACTTGGCGCAACTGGATCCGCCCGAGGAGCCGGAGGCGCGGACGGTGCCGTCACTCATCGGCGCCGCGCGGATCGAACCACCCGCCGCAGGGCCGGACGCGGAAATGCCGGTCGGGACGCCCGCGACGGAGGAAGTCGCGGCGGCGGCCAGTGAGCCGGCAGCCGGGGCGGAGCCGGTCGAGTCCGGGAGTGACGAACCACCGGAGGCGGCGACGATCGCACAGTTCCCCGAGGATCCCGTGGTCGATGCTGCCGGCGAAGAACCGGCGGACCGGGTAGAAAAGACCGAACCGGTGACGACCCTGGTTGAGGCCGAGCCGCCGCCGCAACTCACGCTCGCCGATACCGTCGTCCTGATTCCGCAGACCGTCGCCACGGCGAACGGGCAGGCGCCGCTGCAGTCCGCCTCACCCGGGCCGCAGCAGCGGTTCGCGCAACGCGACCACCTCGACCAGCTCCATCGCCGCCGCATCGCGGAACTGGAATCGCACCTGCGCGAACGTGACGCGCTGCTCGAGCGCGCGGCGGCGCATCTGCGGCAGTACGACGCGGCGATGAAGCAGAGCCGCCTGGTATTCATGCAGCGCGATCAGCGCGAGAAGATCCTGCGCACGCGCCTCGAGGATCTGGAGGCGCAGCTCGCCGGACGGCCTGCCGCGGCGAATCGCAATGAACGTGAGGAATCGCAGGGCAGACCAACAAACCTGCCTGCGCGCGATAGCCCGCTGCAGCACGTCTCGCAGGCGCAGCTCATCGAGATACGCGAGGCACTCGCCGCGGAGTTCGCGCGCAACTCGACTACGCTCCAGACGGCGCGCCAGGAGACACAGGCCGCGGAGGCGGCCCGCCAGCGCCTGGTCGAGCAGACCGAACTGGTCCTGGCCGACTACCGCAACCGCAACAGCCGCATCCGCGCGCACGAGGAGGCGCGCATCCTCGAGGAGCGCCGCCTGCTGGAGGTGGAGCGCGACTACCTGCGCAGCGCCCTGCAGACGGCCAACGTCGCCCGCGAGCAGGCCGAGCAGATGGCGCGCAAGGCGATCGAACAGGCCGACCGCCTGCGTAATCTCACCACGGCGCAGATCGCCTCGGCCGAGGCGGCCGTGTACGCGGATCTGAAGCTCGTGCGCAGCGGGTCCGCGCCGGCGACGCCGGTGCTCGCGCACGAGGCCGTGACCCCGGAACCCGATGGCCTTGATGGAGTGCCGGTCGGGGAGGGCGGGAAAGGCAAGGGAGAGGCGAAGATCGCCTGAGCCGGTCGGATGAGTCCGTGGCAGTCAGGCCGCCGGCGACGGACGCGTCGCGGCGATCGGTAATGCAGAAAAACTGCAGCGGGGAGGTCCCCGCTGCAGGCGTATCACGTCAGGCGGATGCTCAGGCAGCCTTGAACAGGCTGGTGAGGTTCGCCGGAACGAACTTCGCCACCCCTTCGGTCACCAGGGCACGCAGTTCCGCGGCGGTCTCCTGCTGGATGTTCAGCAGGTTCTTGGCGCTGGCGGCGAACTGTTCGCGCGCCTTCTCCAGGGAGGCGGTCTGGGCGGCGACCACGTCCTGCGGCTGCTGGGAGAGATTCAGCCCCGCAAACTGGCTGGTGGCGGCCTGCAGATAAGACAGGTGCTCGCGCACCGAGCGCTCCGCACCGGACTGCAGCACCTTGCCGGCGCGCAGGCCGAGCTCCACGGCATTGCGATAAGCATTCGTGAAATCAACAGTATTCGTCGCGTCTTTCATCAGAATATCCTCGAAGTTGAGTGGTCCCGGATCTACATATCGTTCGGAAATCGAACGATGTTGCAGTGCAGCATAGACCAGGGTCGGGGGCCCGTCAAGGGGATCCTGAGTGGCTCACGGCGTTCGATTGATCCCGCCCGGCCGCGATGACGTCTGGACGGCGCCATCGGACCCCTGGAGAACCGATTTTCCCGCGAGCGCGGCGAGGGTAGCCGGTTGAACCCGGACGCATGGTGCGCGGACAGGACGGAGCGACGGCGGCGGGCGCAATTGCTGCGACGCCAGATGTGTCCCCGGGGCATGAAGTACACTATGCGGATATCGATTGGAGTCCGTCCCGCCTGGAGGGGAGCGGATCGGGATCGTTCACATCGCAACCTCATCGCTTCGACGTCCTTCTCTATGCCTGACGGAAAGTCGCCCCCGGCGCCCGATCTCGAGACCGCCTCGCTCTTCTACCATCGCCACCCGCGCCCGGGAAAGGTGGCGGTCACGCCGACCAAGCAGTTGACCAACCAGTACGACCTGTCGCTGGCCTATTCTCCGGGCGTGGCGGCGGCCTGCCAGGCGATCGCCGCCAATCCGCCCGCGGCGGCCGACCTCACCGCGCGCGCCAACCTCGTGGCGGTCATCACCAACGGCACCGCGGTGCTCGGGCTCGGTCCGATCGGCCCGCTGGCCGCCAAGCCGGTCATGGAAGGCAAGTCGGTGTTGTTCAAGAAGTTCGCGAACATCGACGTATTCGATCTGGAGATCGCCGAGCGCGATCCGGATCGCCTGGTCGATATCATCGCGGCGCTGGAGCCGACCTTCGGCGGCATCAATCTCGAGGACATCCGCGCGCCGGAATGCTTTTACATCGAGCGGAAGTTGCGCGAGCGCATGCGTATCCCGGTGTTCCACGATGATCAGCACGGGACCGCCGTGGTAGTGGGCGCCGCGGTCCTGAACGGGCTGCTCCTGCTCGGCAAGGACATCCGGTCGATCAAGCTCGTCACGTCCGGCGCCGGCGCCGCGGCGCTCGCCTGCCTGGACCTGCTGGTGGTGCTCGGCGTGCCGGTGGAGAACATCTGGGTCACGGACATACATGGGGTGGTGCACGCGGGGCGCACCGAGGAGATGGACGAGATCAAGGCCCGCTACGCGCAGAAGACCGACGCGCGCACCCTGGCGCAGGTCATCGACGGCGCGGACGTATTCCTCGGCCTGTCGGCGGGCGGCGTGCTGAAGCCGGAGATGGTCGCGAGGATGGCGCCGCGCCCCCTCATCCTGGCGCTGGCCAACCCGATCCCGGAGATCCTGCCGCACGAGGTAAAGGCAGTCCGCGACGACGCGGTCATCTGTACCGGCCGCTCGGACTATCCCAACCAGGTCAACAACGTGCTGTGCTTCCCGTTCATCTTCCGCGGCGCGCTCGACATCGGCGCCATCACCATCACGCGCGAGATGCGGCTGGCGGCGGTGAAGGCCATCGCCGAACTGGCGCGCGCCGAGCGGCCCGACGACGCCGCCTCGGCCTACGGCGAGACGGTCGCCGGATTCGGTCCGGAATATCTCATCCCCAAGCCCTTCGACCCGCGGCTCATCGTCAGGATCGCCCCGGCCGTTGCGAAGGCCGGCATGGAATCCGGCGTGGCGCAGCGCCCGATCACCGACGTGCGCGCCTACGAGGAGAGCCTCACGGCCTTCGTCTACCACTCCGGCCTCATCATGAAGCAGGTGTTCGCGCAGGCGAAATCGGCGCCGAAGCGGATCGTGTTCGCCGAGGGCGAGGACGAGCGCGTGCTGCGCGCCGTGCAGGTCGTGGTGGACGAGGGGCTGGCGCGGCCCATCCTGGTCGGCCGCCGCCCCATGATCGAGGCGGCGCTCGGGCGCTGCCGCCTGCGGCTGGATCTGGGTCGGGACGTGGAGATCCTCACGCCCGAGGCCAATCCGCGCTTCGAGGACTACTGGCAGACCTATTACCACGAGATGAAGCGCAAGGGCGTGTCGGTGGAGTACGCGCAGCGCGAGGTGCAGCGGCGTACCACGCTCAACGGCGCGCTCGCAGTGCGGCTCGGCAACGCCGACGGCATGGTCTGCGGGCTGTTCGGCCGTGCCGAGATCCACCAGTTCTTCGTCTCCAACGTCATCGGCTGCGCCGCCGGCGTCGGCAGTCTGTACGCGCTGAACATCCTCATGCTGCCGGGGCGCACGGTGTTCATCGGCGATACGTACTTCAATTACGACCCCACCGCCGCGCAGCTCGTGGAGATGGTGCGGCTGGCCGGCGAGACAATCCGGCGTTTCGGGATCACGCCCAAGGTGGCGCTGGTGTCGCATTCCTCCTTCGGCACCGAGGACTCGCCCTCCTCGCGCAAGATGCGCGAGGTGCTCGCCCACCTGAGCGCCGAGATGCCGGATCTGGAGGTCGACGGCGAGATGCACTCCGATGCCGCGCTCGACGAACGCATCCGCCAGCAGGTGTTCCCGGACTCGCGGCTGAAAGGGCAGGCGAACTTCCTGGTGATGCCGAACCTCGATGCGGCCAACATCACCTTCAATGCGCTGAAGGTCGCCGCCGGCGGCAACCTG
>WBZR01002971.1_pt2 | contig 11515 bp, 8 predicted proteins | sample 5204231 | NCBI WGS metagenome assembly WBZR01 (sample SAMN12412403, study PRJNA552823) | activated sludge metagenome | isolation source: activated sludge from anammox sidestream of wastewater treatment plant... | place: USA: Virginia | collected 2017-08
ATCCGTAGTTTGCGGCTGGCGAGGTAGGCTGTTCAATGGGTAGAAAGGCAGAAATGAGGCTGAGAGGATGGCCAAAATGATCACACTGACGAGGGCTGAGAAAATTTTCCTTACCAATCTGTAGAATTTTCATACGGCCATCTAGACAAATTAGAACGGAAGATTATAATGCGAACTCTCCCCCATCACTGCTCTGCATTGTAGTTTAAGACCCCAAAATTGATCGGAGGACATGTCCCGATGCAGTGTAAGAATTGCAACTACCCCATATTCGCCTACTCTCGTTGCTGCCCAAATTGCGGACGCGCAGTGCCTGTTCAGAATCCCACACCAACCACCAACAAAACGCCACAGACACGTTTGGATTTCTGGATCAAGAATTTGCGTAAAACGGTTACACCTTCACGCGTACGCCGCCCAGCTTAGCGTCAAAGCGCTGGCCGATGTCTATAGCTCACAAAATCATTTAGTGAAGCGCGCCCAGAAAATGGGCTTGAGCGCAGTGTCATCAAGGCCCGCCGATACCGGAGAAATCAAAAGGCAAAGAGGAAAGTCATCGCGCGAGCGCCAGGACTTCTCCCTTTGCCTTTTGTTCTTCGGGTTTTGATCCGCCTCAGTTTTTAACGTCCTTCAGGAATTGCTGGTAAAGAGCTTCGGTCTGCTCCTTCGTCAACTTGCCCGAATGGATCAGGATGCGGAAGCGGAATGTCGCTTTTTGTCCCGGTTCGAGCGTGTAATTGAGCGTCGTCGCGCCATTGGTGAATTCTTTCGCGCCGAACGGATTGGCCGCGAACAGACCGTAGCCGCGCGCGTGCCAGTAAGTCGGATACGTCGGATTCTTCGGATGATCGAAGATGCCGACTACCACGTCTTCGCCTTTGACTGTGCCGGAAAGCGTCATCCACTTCGCGCGTTTGCCCCACGCTTCCTTCTCGCCGACTTTGCCTTCGCTGCTCAGGTAAACGCCGGCGACGCCGGTGTTGTCCATCACGGGCACTTTGGTTGGATTGCCGTTGGCGTCGGTGAAGACTTCGGGTTTGGTCGAAGGCTCTTCGAGCGCGCGCGTGACACGGATGCCAAGCGCGCCTTCTTTGCTGTCGTTGAAGACGACCTTCTTGTCCTGGGCGGTGAGCGTGATGATGCGGTCAATGATGCGAACGTCTTTCGCCGCGCGAAAGACGATCTGGTCGTCCTCCTGCATAATCTTCGAGCCGTCAGGCATGATCCAATCCATCGTCGTGTCGAGTTGCGCCGCACCTTTGCCGCTTTTGACGATTTTAGCTGCGCGGTGTTTGATGACGCCGAATTTTTCGATCACGCCTCTGTCGCGCCTCACGCCGTCGGGCGGTGTGTTCCAGAAATCAACGCCGTTGATGTTGCCGTAATTGAACCACGACGAGATGTGGTGCGGGTGATCGGTGCGTTCGCCAGCGACTTTCTCCAGCGGGTAACCGCGCGTGACGACCGTGCCTCTCGATGTGCGCAGCGGATATAGGATCGGCTTCTTCTGATCGTCCCAGAAGACGTAGGAAGTGAAGGGCTGGCCGTCAACGGTCACATCAATCTGCTTCTTCTCCTTGTTTTCGGTGATCTTGACGTTCTGGGCGGCGGCGGAAAGCGAAGCCATAGAGATGAAACAGAGTGTCAGAAGAAAAACGCTTATTTGCTTCATGATTTTCTCTCGTGTGAATTAGCGAGCGGAGAAGGCGGAAGGATGAAGGATCGCATTCATCCCTCCGCCTTCATCAATGTCAGGCCGTCACGACTTCCTGCTTCTTGTCGTCGAACGTAACCTTCTTACCGCTCTGAATAGCGGCGATTGTCATGCAGAGCGCGACCGAATGGTTGTAGGCCGCGTGGATGTCGGCGTTGGTCTTCTGGTTGCGGTCACGGACACACTGCATCCAGTTACGCACGTGCGCGACGGTCTGTTTGTCCACGCCGGTGTTGGCGGCAGTTTCCATCCCGCCTTCGTCCGAGAGCGTGAACGGTTCAAGCAGATTGGCATGCTTGCCCATCTCTTTCGCGTATCTCTCTCTCAGCCCGCCTTCAGACGTGACCTTGTTCTTGTCGAGGTCGAGTTTGCCGCCGTTCGAGAAGTAAAACTCCTTCACATCGCCCGCTTCATTGGTCTGGCGTGACGCGTAGATCACCTGGAACGCTTTGTCCGTCTTCGGATTGTGATAATCGAAGACCGCAGTCATCGTATCCCAGTTCGTGCGCCCGTCTTTCCACAGATACAGCCCGCCATTGGCCACGACGCTGCGCGGATGCGGAATGCCTGTGAACCAATGCACGGTGTCAATCTGGTGAACCATCCACTGATCCGGAATGCCGGAAGAGAACGGCCAGAAGAGGCGGAACTCAAGGTGATGGCGCGGATTGAACGGCAGCTTCGGATCGCGATTGATCAGGAAGCGTTTCCAATCGGTGTCTTCCTGCTTCATCAGCGGCACGACGTTCGGGCGGCGCCAGCGTCCCGGCTGATTCACGTTCCAGGTCATCTCAGCCATGATGATGTCGCCGAATTTGCCGGAATCCAGGTACTCTTTGGCGCGCATGTAACTCTCAGTCGAGCGGCGTTGAGTGCCGACCTGAAAGACATGCTTCGACCCGCCGATCACCTTCAACGCCTCGCGCGCGTCGGGCATGATGTTGGCGAACGGCTTTTCGGCGTAAACGTCCTTGCCAGCCCTGACGGCTTCGATGGCATGATAAGCGTGCTGGAAGTCGGCGGTGGCGATGATCACCGCGTCAATATCCTTCATCGCATAAAGCTCGTCAGTGTTGCGAGCCAAAGCGATCTTCTGGGCTTTGCTCTTATACTTCTCGTTGTTTTGAATCTTCGCGCTGTTGGTTTCGCGGTGATGCTTCCAGATGTCGCAGACCGCGACGAGTTCAAAGTTGAGTTCCTCGGATTGCGTGAAAAACGCCGGAACAAGCGAACTCATCATCCGGTCGCCCGCGCCGACAATCGCCACGCGCACGCGGCCGTTCGAGCCGAGCACGCGCTCAGGCCGGAGAACATTCAGATTGGTCAGTCCGGCGCCTGCCGCCGCGGCTGAAGAGGTTCGGATGAAATCTCTGCGTGTGGTCTTGCTCATAACGTCTCCTCTGTTGGTGGTTGGTGGTTGGTGGTTGGCGGTTGGCGGGCGGTATTAATTTTCAACCGGCCCCAACCACCAATCACCAACCACCATTACTTCAGATACCGGTCGAACCATTCCCAGATCGCCGGGTAATTTTTTTCAATCCCCAGCCAATAAGTGTGCGGAGCGCCGGGTTGAATTATCAATTGCACGGGCCGCTTCATTTCTTCGCACTTCGCTTTGAGAATCTGTGACTGCTGCACCGGCACGGTTTTATCGGCGTCGCCGTGAATCATCAGCAGCGGCGGCGCGTCAGCGTTGACGAAATTGATCGGAGAGATTGATTTCAGTTGCGATTCAAGATCAGTCACCTTGCCGAACATTTCCTGGAAGAGCGTGGGCCGCAACTTTTCGGCGAGCTTGTATCCGTTTTCGCCGCCGAAATTGAGCAGGTCGGTCGGCGGGAACCACGCGACGACGGCCTGAACGCGGCTGCTCACTCGCTCGACCGGGTCTTTCGCGTCCGCCTTGCCGTCGTCGGCGGTCAGCGCGGCCATCAACGCCAGATGCGCGCCCGATGAAGCTCCCGAAATGCCGATGTGATTCGGATCAATGCCGTAATCTTTCGCGTGCGCGCGAACGAATCTGACCGCGCGCCGAACTTCAGGAATCATCTCCGGGATGAAATAACGCGGCGAACTGCTGTGACGAACCAAAAACAGTGTGTAGCCGCCGTTGAGCAAACCCTGCGCCCAATGCTGGCGGCGCTGTCTCTCCTCGTCTTCGGGAACTGAATTTTTGCGCGATTTCCAACTGCCGCTGACAATGAATATGACGCCGATCTTTTTGGGTTTGGTTTCAGGAATCATCACGTCCATCGTCAAACCCATCCCATCCTTCTGGCCGTAAACCACGTCTTCGACCGCGCGGTATTTGATCGTTTCCCATTTGTGATCCTGCGCCGCAGCGCCGCCAAAAAGGCAGAGCGCCAGCAACAGACAGGCGCTGAGCCGGTACTGCTTCATTACTTCTTCTCCTGAGCTGATCCTGGTGTTTCTCAAAGAAGACCTGAGTCTTCCTCCGAAATGACGCTCAATTCGACAGCAAAGTAATCAATGATGAAGGAATTTATTGTCAGTGAAGGTTGCCAGCGTGATCGCTCGACGGGCGAGATTATATGCTGTGAGGCGGCGTCTGTCAGCCCCGACCGGCGGGCTTAGCCCAACAATTGTCATCCATTGAATCCGCATCCTGATATCAGCGCCTTGATACAGCCGCCTTACTGGTCTTTGAGTTCGTTGCGTCCGAGTCAGTGATCCTGCTTATCGTGACCGATCAACGGCTTGATCGCGTCTCGCCGTTTGCAATACTTCTCCAATCCGCCTCTGGCATTGCGCTGGCCAGTAATACGGACTTTGACATCTTCCGGATGATGATCTTTGCCGCGATAGCTGCGAGCTACGAAAGTATCCGTAGCCGCAGATGGTATTGACGGGCGTAATCCTAGCCATCGATCTCAGGGGAAAATTCCCAGTTCAGCATAAGACCGCGCGACCTTCTCAATCGCATCGAAAAACGCGGCGGTGCGCAAATCAGCTATTCTCGAATCGCCCTTCCAAATTTCGCGCAGCCGCTGATAAGCGATGACCATCGTGTCTTCCAGGCCGGAGTTGACGAAGTCCTGTTCATCCGGCCCGCGAACCACTACCTCGCGTTCAGTCTCGGTGAATTTCTTGCCGGTGGCCACTTCTATCGCGTGCAGCATGCGCAGTTCCGAGGACTGCTCGTAGCGCTTGCCCATTCGCCCTATGCGGACGTGCGAGAGATTTTTCAACCACTCGAAATACGACACGGTCACACCGCCGGCGTTGGCGTAAACGTCCGGTACGACCAGCACGCCTTTTTTGATCAGGATGTCTTCGGCTTCGGGTGTGGTCGGGCCGTTCGCGCCTTCGACGATGATGCGCGCCTTGATGCGGGCGGCGTTCTCGTCGGTGATCTGGTTTTCGAGCGCGGCGGGGATCAGCGCATCGCATTCGAGTTCGAGCGCGTCTTTGCTGTTGAGTATGTTAGTCGCGCCCGGAAAGTTGAGGATCGAACCGGTCTCCTTGCGATGCCGGAAGACATCGGCTTCGTTCAACCCGTTCGGGTTCATGATCGCGCCTTCCTGTTCGGCGATGGCGATGATGATAGCCCCGCCTTCTTCGCGGCAGTATTTCGCCGCGTGGTATCCGACGTTGCCCAGCCCCTGAACGACCACCGTCTTGCCCGCGATGCCGGGATCAAGACCCAGAGCCTTCATATCTTCCGCATGCGCGCAGGCTTCGCGCAGAGCGTAATAGACGCCGCGCCCCGTAGCCTCCTTGCGCCCGCGCACGCCGCCTTGCGACAACGGCTTGCCGGTGACGCAGGCGAGAGAGTCAATCACCCCGGGATTCATCGCCGAATAAGTGTCGGCGATCCAGGCCATCTCGCGTTCGCCCGTGCCGTAATCGGGCGCGGGAACGTCAACGCCGGGGCCGATGAAGTTCTTCTTCGCAAGTTCGTGAGTGTAACGGCGCGTGATGCGTTCGAGTTGGTCGAGCGAATACTTGCGAGGGTCAATCTGGATGGCGCCTTTCGCGCCGCCGAACGGCACGTCAACGATGGCGCATTTGTAAGTCATCAACGCGGCCAGCGCCATCACTTCATCTTCGTTAACTTCTGGCGCATAACGAATGCCGCCTTTCGTGGGCAGTTTGTGATGGCTGTGTTCGACGCGCCACGCTTTGATCACCTCGACGCTGCCGTCGGGCTGGCGGATCGGGAATTCAAAACTGTAAACACTGTTGCAATGTTTGATCTGATCGAGCAAACCCTTCGGGTGATTGGTCAACGCGGCGGCTCGATCAACGTAGCGGATGACGTTTTCAAAGAAACTGGTGTGAGTGGTCATGCGTTCTTCCTTTCGTTAAATCGTTTGTGGTGGAAACGAGGAGAGAATACGGAAAAATCCGAAATAACGGAACAAACAGAGAGGCTTTACCCAATCTTTTTTCCGTTTGTTTCGTTACTTCCGTTTTTTCCGTATTCCCTCCAGGCTTTCCTATTCAAACTTCCAGCCCGACGCTTCGCATCAGTTCCAACGCGTTGCTGCGCTCGACCACGCCGGGCCGCATCCTGTAATCGAAGATCATCCGGCCATCTTCCAGGTGATCCTCGAAATGCACGTTCGCGGCGCGCTCGCCTAGCGTCTCGACGATCCGCGTCAGCGCCAGATCGTGCGTCGTGACGATGCCGATGGCGCCGCGTTCGACCAGACCTTTGACGACCGCTTCGGCGCCGATCAGCCGGTCGTGCGAATTCGTCCCGCTCAGAATTTCATCGAGCAGAAACAGCAGCGGCAATTCGTCTCTGGTCAACTCGACGATTTGCCGCAGCCGCGTGATCTCGGCGTAAAAACGCGACGCGCCGGTTTGCAGCGAATCCAGAATGTGAATCGAAGCGCCGATGGCGAGCGGCGACAATCGCAAGCGCCTGGCTCGCACAGGCGCGCCCGCCAGAGCCAGGACTACGTTCGTCCCGGCGGTTCGCATCAGCGTGCTCTTGCCCGACATGTTCGACCCGCTGACGATCAGCGCGCGCGGCGCATCTCCCAATCGCACGTCGTTCCTCACCGAACGCGATTCCGCGATCAACGGATGGCCCAGCGATTCGCCGTCGAAAACGACCTCGCCTTCGACCAATTCTGGAAACGGGTCTTGCGGATGTTCGTAAGCGTAACCGGCGAGCGACGAGAACGCCTCGATCTCCGCGACGGCGTCGAGCCAGCGCGGGATCTTTGCGCCCGCATGCTGACGCCATCGTTCAATCGCCAGCGCGAGTTGCGCGGGCACAAGCAGCACGAACGCAATCGGCGCGAAGAACTGATTCCTTACTGAATCGAGAATCTGAATCAGCCGGCCGAGCCGCGCGATCTGTTTTGACGGCGCCATCCCGTCGGCTTCGAGTTCGCTGCGAAGCGCCGCGAGCCTCGCCGACGCGAACCGCTCTTGCTCCAACCGTCCCAGAATCTCAGCCAGCAGCGGCAATTCACGCCCAGGCCGTTCAACTTCAGCGATCACGCGCCCGATCTGCGCTCGATAAAGAAACAGAAAAATCGCTTCGATCATCAGCGCGATCATCGCCGTTTTGCGGTATCCAAACCCCAGCCACATCACAACCGCGACGGCTGAAAAAATCCCGATTAGTAACGCCGCCAGTTGCAGCCATCGCGTCTGCGCGGCAGTGAAGATCGGCGGCTTGCCAGCCCACGCTGCAAGCTCTTCGGGATGCGCGCCCGCGCCGACTTCATCGCCAAGAAGCGCCACGTCCTCGCGTAAATCCAGTCGCGGGCGAAGCTCCTCGACGCTCCGCTGGCGCGCAAGAATTTCGGAAACCTGCGCGGGAGCGAGCAACCACGACGCCAGCTTCTCTTCACCAGCCTTCGTCCGAGCCGTCGAGATCAATTCAAATAACGATCCTCTGCCGAACAAGTCGAGGTCTTCGGAATACGGATGAGATTTGTCCGCGAACCTTTCACCCGTTTCACCGCTGCCGCTCCATCGGTCATCAAGCCGCGCGATGCCGCGCTCGTAAAATTTCACCGCGCGCTCAAACCGCGCGACCGACGCGAAGATGCGCTGATGAGCCGCCATCAATGCGATGAAGACGCCGACCGGCAAAACAAGCAGCCACCACGGAACGAGTTTTTCAAAAGCCAGCACGATCATCACCGCGATGACCGCAAAAACGACTCGGCGCCAGAACCAGATCGCGCGGCTGCGCCGCTGCTCGCTGCTCAGCGCGTCGCGCCGCGATTCCAGGCGGCGTTCATATTCGGAGCGAGGCCCATCCGGTCGCGCCGTTAAAACTTCACCTGCCATCTTTCCTCAACGCTTCTTTTTTCAAAGCAAACGCGACATAGCTGCCGCCCGGCGCGTCTTTCGATTTACCGCCGCCCGCCGCAATCACCACGAATTGCCGGCCATTCACTTCGTACATCGCGGGCGTGGCGTTGCCCGCCGCCGGCAGTGTCGTCTCCCACAACAGCTTGCCCGTCAGCTTGTCAAACACGCGAAACTTCTTGTCGTAATTGGTCGCGCCGATGAAGAGCAATCCGTTCTTCGTGACAATCGGCCCGCCATAATTTTCGCTGCCGGTGTCGCGCATTCCCTTCGCCGCAAGCTCAGGGTATTCACCGAACGGAATCTTCCAGACGATTTTGCCCGTGTTCAGATCAATCGCGTTGAGCGTGCCCCAGGGCGGCGCAATCGCCGGATAGCCTTCGGGATCGAGAAACTTGTTGTAGCCATCCATCGTGTATTTCAAATCCATAGGCGAAGGCTTCGATTCGGCGGAGGAAGCCTTCGTATCCTCGCCGGTCAAAATGTACGTGGCGATCGCGCGGATCGCGTCGCCGCCGATTCGCGCGAATGCAGGCATACGTCCAATTCCCTGTCGAATGACCGTGCGGACTTCCGAATCGGTGTATTTTTTGCCCAGGCTGACCAGCGCCGGAAATTCGGGCGGAGAGCCACGCAGATCGCCGCCGTGACAACTCGCGCAATTCGATTCGTACAAATTCCTACCGCTCAGTTCGGATGGTTTCGGCGCGGGCTTTTCAATCAACCGCAGAATCCACGCCATCTCGTTCGAGTTGACGTAAAGCAATCCCGTTTCGGGATCGAACGCCGCGCCGCCCCATTCGCCTCCGCCATCAAAGCCGGGAAAGATCACCGTGCCTTCAAAACTCGGCGGCTCGAACTGGCCGTTGCTGCGAATTTTTCGGAAGAGTTCGAGCGCGGCCTTGCTTGCTTCGGGCGTGCGCGTGGTCAACATCTCTGCGGTCAAAATCTGCCGCGCGAATGGCGGAGGCAATGCGGGAAGCGGCTGCGTTTCGGCGAGCTTCTCTCCATCAACGCCGGCGGTCGGGACTTTGCGATATTCAATCGGGAAGAGCGATTTTCCCGTCGCGCGCTCGAAAACAAACACGTGGCCGGATTTTGTGATCTGCGCGACGGCGTCAATCGTCCGGCCATCACGTTTGACCGTGACCAGCGCGGGCGCCGACGGGAAATCGCGATCCCACACGTCGTGTTTGATCGCCTGAAAATGCCAGACGCGCTTTCCCGTGTTCGCGTCCAGACAAAGCAGCGTGTTGGCGAACAGATTGTCGCCGTGCCGGTTCGCGCCGTAAAAATCAAAAGCTGCGGAACCGGTCGGAGCGAAGACCAGCCCGCGTCGTTGATCAACCACTATGCCTGCCCAATTGTTCGCGCCGCCGATGTATTGCCACGCGTCCTTCGGCCAGGTCTCGTAACCGAACTCGCCCGGATGCGGGATCGTGTGAAACGCCCATCGCTGCTTACCCGTGCGAACGTCGAACGCGCGGATATCGCCCGGCGCGGCTGGCAACCCCTCGCTGGTCAATGCGCCGATGATCAGCATGTCTTTGTAAAAAGCTCCTGGCGTGGTGTTGCTGATCATGAAGCCTTGCGGATCGCGCCCCAAGCCTTCGCGCAAATCAATGCGCCCATCTTCGCCGAAGCTCTTCGCCGGTTGCCCCGTCTTCGCGTCGAGCGCAATGAGCCAATGCCGGAACCCGAAAAAGATTCGTTTCTCCGCGCCGTTTTCCCAATACATCACGCCGCGATTGCGCATCTTGCCCATCGGCTTCCGGCCTTCGTTCGGATCGAAGCTCCAGATCAGCTTCCCGTTTTCGGCGTTGAGCGCGACGACGCGCAGCTTCGGCGTGGTCGCGTACATCACGCCGTCAACGATGATCGGATTGCATTGCATCTCGGAGCCGGGAAACTCATCGCCCGAATCGAAGCGCCACGCGACTTCGAGCTGATGCGCGTTGTCGCGCGTGATCTGATCGAGCGTCGAATAATGAATGTTTTCAGGCCCGCCGCCGAACATCCGCCATTCGCGGTACTGCTGACCGGATTGTTTACTGGATTTCCTGCCGCCCTGCGCATGTACGCCGTAAACGAACACGACAGCGCAAAACGCCAGCGCGATTGCGATTCCGAGTTTCAGTCGTTTTTTCATTTTGGCGAATCCCTCGGCCACAGCCCGTCTTTCATTTCGCGCAAGCTGAGTTTGCGCGGATCAACGACCACGTGTTTCACCTTCTTCCGATTCCAGGTGTAGGTGATGTGAACCAAACCGTCGCCGGTTTGAATCACCGCCGGATATGAATACTCCGCTTCGGGCGGGCCGGGTTCCAACACGAGAGCAGCTTTCCACGTCTTGCCGTCTTCGCTAATGGCCACGTTGAGCGGAGCGCGGTCGCCCCATTTGCCCGACGGTGTGACGACGTGGTTGTAAACCAGCAAATGTCGCCCGTCTTTCAACGTCACGCCATCAATGCCCGAATTCGGATTGGGCAAAGTTGTCGCCGCGAGCTTGCCCCAGGTCTTGCCGTTGTCGTCCGACCACGATTCAACAATCTTTCCCTGACGGCTGCGAAACAGCGCCTGAAGTTTTCCATCTTTGTGAAAGAAGACCGTCGGTTGAATCACGCCGAACTCTTTGCCGTCGTTTATCGCATCGGTGCGCTGCCACGTCTTGCCAAGATCAGCGGTGCGCTCGAAATGAACGCGCCAGCCGTTGTCTTCAGTGCTCGAAGGACAAAGCAACTCGCCGTTGCCGAGTTCCACCGGCTTGTTCTTGATCGGCCCGGCGATGCCGTCCGGCAGCCGTCGCGGCTTGCTCCACGTTTTCCCGCCGTCATCTGAAGTCATCATCATGCCCCACCACGTGGACGGGCTGGGGCCGACTTTGTAAAACAACAGCAGCGGCCCTGTTTTCGGCTGATGCAAAACCGGGTTCCAGGTCGGATAGCGTTTTTCAGGCGATTCGACGCCGTTGGCCACTTCAACCGGCGCAGTCCATTTCCCATTCTCAAACCGCGACACCCAGATGCCTACATCCGGATGCTTCTCCTTCGTCCCGCCGAACCACGCGGCGACCAAACTGCCTTTCGATTCGGCGATGGTCGAAGCGTGACATTCAGGGAACGGCGCCGTTTCGTAAATGAATTCGCTTTTGATGACGCCGGGCGCGGAGTTTTGCGCCAGCGTCGAAAAAGCCAGAGCCGCGATCAGCGCAATCAAAGACACTTTTCTCGGAATCCGCATTGAGTTGTGGTTCTCCTTGTTTGTTAATGGTGTGGATTGTAGCCGGGAGGGGATTGCTTGTCAGCAGGATGAAGAAATTGAACTCAGAACCTGACGGCGCGGTCGGGGCATTAGCTCAACTCCTCAATCATCTTCTCAATAGTCGTTTGCAACTGTGGTATCTCGTCGCGGCAGATCAGAAAGATCGCGTCGGCATCCAGATTGAAGTAGTTATGGCTCAAAACATCGCGCAGCCCCTTGGCTCCTTTCCAGTCCACCTCC
>WBZR01004423.1_pt1 | contig 11515 bp, 6 predicted proteins | sample 5204231 | NCBI WGS metagenome assembly WBZR01 (sample SAMN12412403, study PRJNA552823) | activated sludge metagenome | isolation source: activated sludge from anammox sidestream of wastewater treatment plant... | place: USA: Virginia | collected 2017-08
GTGCCGGGCGCGGCAGCCGGGCCGGCCGCATGGACGGGGCCGAGGGCGAGCAGGGCTGCCGTCAGCCAGGCCGCGCGCGCCATCCGCGCCGCAAGTGCGGCAAGTGCGGCGGGTGCGGCGGGTGCGGCGGGTGCGGCGGGTGCGCTGCGCGTGGTCGAAGCGTTCATCGTGATCCTTGCGCCGGCGATGGTGCCACCGGCGCGGCGGCGCGTCGCGTGGCGCGCGGCGAAGTGATGCAAAAGCACAACCCGGAGGCGGGGTGCCTGCCGGGTTGTGCGGAGGACCGGGCAGCGGCGCCTGCCGCTGCCCCTGCACGCGCTGCGCCTCAGGGCTTGCGGTGCGCTTCGGCGATCGCGGCAACGCGGCCCGGAGCGTGGCAGACGAAGCACGATTCGCGCTGCGTCGCGGCCACGGAGCGCGCGTCGTAGACGGAGCCGCCGTTGATCTTGTAGTGCCAGACGGCGTTCGTCGAATCGTGGCAGGCCACGCACACCGCGGTCGTCGGTGTCATGACGAGCGTGGTCGGTGCGGCTTCGGTCGCGTTGCCGGTGGCCGTGGCCACGCTGTAGCCGCTGCCGTAGGCGACGCCGGTCTGCACGTACGGCGACAGCGTGCTGACCGCGCCTGCAGCCGGGGCGGCGAAGGTGCCGCTGGCCGCCGTGCGGTTCTGGCGCTTGTCGAGCCCGTCGGCGCCCAGGCCGGCCGCGTTGGCCGAGGCCGTGGCGCTGAAGTCGTAGGTGCCCGGCAGGTGGCAGGTCTCGCAGCGGTTCAGCACGCCGGGATAGGTGACGTCGGCGAAGCTCGACGTGGCGCTGGCGTGCCAGTTGTACGGCACGGTGCGCTTGGCCGAGCCGTGGATGGCGTGGACGAAGTTCGTCGAGTCCGCGGACCAGCCGCTGCTCGTGCGGTTCGGCGTATGGCACCACGAGCAGGTCGTGCCGTCGTTGCGCTGGCCGGCGTGGAAGGCCGCTTCGGTGAAGGGCCCCAGCAGCTGGTGGCAGGCGTTGCAGCGCGCGTTCTCGACGATCGGGCGACGGCCGGTGTAGCCGGTGGCGACGACCTGCACGTTCGGGGCGACGACGACCAGACCGCCGACCTTGTTGGCCTGGCCTGCGGCGGTTGCGTTGGACACCGGGAAGTTGGGCAGGTTGGTCTGCGTGAGCGGCTGCGTGCTGGTGACCGTGTAGTCGTAGCCGAGGCCGCCGCTGAGCATGACGGCCGTGTCGGGCACCACGACGTTGAGCATCGTCAGCGTGTAGTAGCCGTTGGCATCCGGGCCGGTGAGCGTTGCCGAGCCGGCAGGCGCTGCGGCCGAGGGCTTGCCGGCCTTCCAGACCATCTTCAGCCAGGCCGAGGCGGCGACGTTGAAGTCGGCCGGCGCTGCGATGCCGTCCTGCCCTTGCGCCCACACGAAGTAGGCGCTCGGCGAGCCCATGAAGCCGTCCCAGATCTCCTTGTCGCCGGTGGCGGGGTTCACCGCCGCGGTCGCGAAGTCGTTCAGATCCTTGCGGGCGCCGTTCTGCAGCAGACGGAACACGATCTGCGGATGCTTGGCCGCGTCGCGCGTCACGCTCTTGACGTCGTAGCTGGGAACGAGCGCACCGGCCGGTACGCGCTTGGCGTTCGACGCCAGCCAGGCCGAGTTCGTGTACGGATTGGCTCCGCCCGCGAGCAGCGCGTTGCCCGGATCGGGCGGCGTGATGGGCAGGTGGTAGACGTCGGTGTCGACCAGGCCGCCGGTCTTGTGGCAGATGCCGCACTGCGAGTCGTCGGGCAGCGCGCCCGCCGGGTGCGCGTTCACCGACGAGGTCCTGCCGGCCGCCGCGTCGGCCATGGTGACGCCGGTGCCTGTGGCGAAGTTGATGCCGTCGTGGCACGAGCCGCAGGCCACCGCGCTGGGCTGCGTCTTCCAGTTGTCGCCCTGCGCCGTCTTGTTCTTCTGGTTCAGCGAGCCGTCGTGGCAGGAGTCGCAGTTGCGCAGGTCCTGCGGGTAGGTCGTTTCGACGAAGCCCACTCCGGCGTAGTTGTAGCCTCGGTTCTGCAGCAGTTCGCCCGCGTGGGCGCGGTGGATGAAGACCGGCAGGTTGCCGACCGCCATGCCGCCGATGCGCGTCGTGCTGCCGGTGTAGGTCTTGACCGCGCCGTTCGTCGTGAACGTGGCTTCGGCCTGGCCGTACTTGCGCTGCTCGGTGTGGCAGACGACGCAGTAGCGCACGTCGTTGCGCGCGCTGCCGTGGAACGCGGCCGAGTCGGCAGCCAGGCTCAGTCCGGGGATGCCGCCGAGCGTGCCGTGGCAGGCCTCGCACTTGGCGTTGGAGGCGATTTCGCGCTGGAAGTCGGTCGCCGCCACCGGCTTGCCGGTGGCCGGGATGAAGTCGTAGATGACGTTGACCGGCTTGATGAGGTTCACCGCCGCATAGCCCTGACTCACGCCGTTGGGCGTGTTGGTCCCGGTGCCCGGCGCTGCGCCCGAGATCACGGCCGTCAGTCGGTGCGTTGCGTTCGGGTCGTAGGCGAGATCGCCGAGGTCGACGACCTTGTTGTTGGCGCTCAGCGCGGCGGCCGAAGCGGCCATCGACGCCACCGCGGCCTTGATGCCGGGCACGTCGCGGTAGAAGGTGTACTTGTAGCTGCCGTCACCGTTGTCGACCAGCGTGCCGGTGTTGTCGGTGGTGGGGCGTCCCGGACAGCCCAGCCCGGTGGCGCAGCTCGAATTGGCCGCTGTGGTGGGCACCGTGGTGACGATGTAGCTCACCCACCGGCTCGGGCTGCCGTTCGTGCCCGGCACCAGTTTGGCCAGCGAGAACGCGAGGTTGGGGTAGCTGGCGACGGTGGCGGTGGCGGCCTTGGATGTATTGCCCAGACCGACCACGGGACGGCCCGAACCGTCGGTGACCTTGAAGCTGACGACCGGCGGACTGGCGATGCTCACGCCGGTGACGCTGACCGTGGCCTCCAGCTTGGCCCAGGCCTGGGCGTTGGCGGCCACCGCGGCGGCGTTGGTCACGGTGTTGCTCGGCACCTGCATGGCCGAGCCGCCGGCGGAGCCGGACGGGCCGGCAGGGCCCGCAGGGCCTGCAGGGCCGGCCGGCCCTGCCGCTCCGGGTGCGCCGGCCGGCCCGGCCGGGCCCGGATCTCCGTTGTCGCCGCCGCAACCGGCGAGCGACGCCATGACGACGAGCGTGGCTGCGATCGTGTGCCACGGGCGATGCTTGGTGATGGCCATCGAAAACCCCCTCATGGGTGAATCGTCAATTCGTCCACGGGCTCCGAAGCTGCGCTCCCGGCCCCGACTTCTCTTCCCCGGCACTGCCCGCGGCGCTGAGCGCACGCGAGGCAATACCCCAATGTCGTGTCGGCGGATGCTGCGCTCGCGGCCGCGTCGCGACAAGGCCTATCGCACAACGATCGCGCCCGCTGTTGATCCGAATCAGTTTTGCTGTCGTGTCCGCGCCGACAGGGGCGCGTTCGTCCGGAGGCTGCGCGGTTGAGTCGCGTCAACGCACCGGCGGCCGATCGGCGTACCTTGCGGCGCGTCCCGTCGCACACGCGAGGCGGTTCGACTCGATGCTTCAAGGGCGCGAGCAGCGCAGGCAGGGCCGGCCGCGTCGGCATGCGGCGGGGCGTCGGGCGGCGCGCGGGCGGCGGCGCCGTGGCGCCGCAGATCTGTTGCTGGCCGTTGCCGGCATGCAGATGCCGATCGGGCGGCAAGCCGCATGATGGGCTTCGGTGCCCGGGGCCGAGGCCAGGTCGCCGCGGCCGCGCCGGCACCGGGCGCGGCTGGGGCCCCACGAACCCATGGAATTTCGCCTCTGTTCCTGCACACCCCGCGTCCGTCGATGCCCGTCACAAGGAGCTCCACCATGTCCGCCGCCACGCTGCCCGACCTGCTGAGACGACACCCCTTCGTCGCGGGCTTTGCGCCCGCGCACGTCGACAAGCTGGTCGCGCTGGCGCGCGCCGTTGCCTTCGGGCGCGGCGACGTCGTGTTCCGCGAGGGCGACTCCACGCATGAGTTCTTCCTCATCACCCAGGGCCGCATCTCGCTCGAGATCCAGGAGCCCGACGACCATGCGCTGCGCGTGCAGGTGTTGGGCCCGGGCGACGAGTTCGGCTGGTCGTCGATGCTCGCCGACCGCGGACGCTTCTTTCTGGCGCGCGCGCTCGAGCCGACCGAGGCGCTGGCCTTCGACGGCCCGGCCCTGCTCGAGGCCTGCCGCGCCGACACCGGATTCGGCTTTGCCTTCATCTACCGCATGCTCGGCGTGGTGTCCGAGCGGCTGCTGGCGACGCGGCTGCAGCTGCACGACGCGTACTCGCTGCGCGCGCGCCGCAGCGGTGCCTGAGCGGGGTCTGGCCATGGAACATCTGCACAGCCGGCTCGAGGCCGGCGTGGCGACGATCACGCTGGACCATGCCGACAAGCGCAACGCGCTCGGTGCGGCGATGGTCGAAGGCATCGTCGGCGCGCTCGAGCGCTTCGAGGCCGCGCGGGCGCGCGCGGTCGTGCTGCGCGCCGCGCCCGGCGTGCGTGTGTGGTCGGCCGGGCACGACGTCGACGAGCTGCCCGAGTCGCGCCGCGACCCGCTCGGCTGGGACGATCCGTTGCGCCATCTGGTGCGCCGCATCGAGAACTTCCCGGCGCCGGTGATCGCCATGCTCGAGGGCAGCGTCTGGGGCGGCGCCACCGAGACCGTGTTCGCGTGCGACCTGATCGTCGCCGCGCCCGATGTCAGCTTCGCGGTCACGCCGGCCAAGCTCGGTGTGCCCTACAACGTGAGCGGCATGCTGACCTTCCTCAACGCCGGCAGCATCCGCGTCGTCAAGGAGCTGGCCTTCACGGCGCGCCCGATGAGCGCGGCGCGCGCCGAGCAGCTCGGACTCATCAACTATGTCGTGCCGGCCGACGCGATCGAGGCCTTCACCTACGATCTGGCGCGCGGCATCGCCGAGCTCGCCCCGCTCAGCATCGCCGTGATGAAGGAGCAGCTGCGCATCCTGAGCGGTGCGCATCCGATGACGCCGCAGGGCTTCGAGCGCATCCAGGGCCTGCGCCGGGTCGTCTACGACAGCGCCGACTATCAGGAAGGCATCCGTGCGTTCAAGGAAAAGCGCAAGGCGCGGTTCCGCGGCGAGTGAAGGCGGTGAGGGTGCGGTCGCTTCGGGAGGGGCGCGCCTCTCATCGGCGTTCGGCTTCGCGCTTCGGGCTCTCGCCTGCGGACTGCGTGCATTGGGCAGACGAAGCGCGTTCGCACCGGAAGGCCCGGCCGTCCTCGTCGCGCATCGCACCGCGCGCCGCGTCTTGCCTGGGCCTTCAGCCGGGGCCGACGCGGGGCTGGATTTCTGCCGCCCACGCTCCTAGTACTCCGGCACAGGGGTTTCGGAACATGATGAAAGCGATGGATTCGGGTCGAGGGCAAGGCGCCGAGCGCAGCGATACCGGGCGGTATCGCGAGCACCGGCAACGCCGCCATCGGCCCGAAGACGCGCTTTCATGTCTCGGAATTCCTGTGTCGGAGTACTAGACTGCGCGCCATGCGTGCCTGGGTGCTTGCCCATCGCTGGCTGTGCGGCCTCGTCGCCGCCGTGCTGCTGTTCGGCCAGACGGCCGGGGCGGTGTACGCCTGCGAGCCTCGCGACGGCGCGCTCGACCGCGAGACGACGGCGGCGCCCGAGGACTGCCGGGCGCATCGCGCGGCTGCAGCCGAGCAGAACGCCGGCGGCGAGCGGGCGCTGCTGTGCAAGGCGCATTGCCAGGCGGGCGAGCAGTCCGTCAACAGCGGCTCGTCGGCCGGCGACGTGCCGCACGCGGCGCTCATCGCCGTCGTGCTGTGGCCGCTGCAGGGGGCGCCCGGCGCCGGCGCGCTGGCGTCGCCGCGACCCGAGCGCCCCGCCCTCGGGCCGCCCGCGGGTACGCCGCCCTTGTTCATCACGCTGCAGGTCCTGCGCAACTAGCGCGGCCGCCGCGGCGGCGCGACGCCCCGTCGCGCCGCTGCGTCGTGCCGTCCGCTCCACGTTGCCTCAGGAGGACCTGTACCTTGTTCGATCGAATCAACCGCTGCGCCGGCCGGCTTGCCGTCGCCGCCGCATGCGCCCTGCCGGCCGGCGCGCTGCACGCCGCCGGACTGAGCTACGCCGAGGCGCTGGCGCTGGCGCGCGACCACGCGCCGCTGCTGCGCCAGCAGCAGGCGCAGCTCGCGGGCTCGAACGCCGCGCGCAGCGGCGTCGAGCGCCTGCCCGATCCGCGTCTGGCGCTGGGCATCGAGTACCTGCCGATCGCCGGCGCCGACCGCTTCAGCACGACGCGCGACACCGCCACGATGCAGCGCCTGGCGCTCGCGCAGGAAGTGCCCAACCGCGCCAAGCGCGAGGCGCGTGCCGCCAGCGCCCAGGCGCGCATCGAGCGCGACCGCGCCCAGCTCGCGGCCGGCCGCGCCGCGGTGCAGCGCGACGCGGCGCTCGCCTGGCTCGAGCTCTACCACGCCGAACGCCGCGCCGCGCTGCTGAGCGAGTTCCGCGCCGAGAACCGCCTGCTGCAGACCACGCTGGGCGCGCGCATCGCGGCGGCCAGCGCCATGCCGGCCGACCTGACGCTGGCGCGCCAGGAAGCGCTGGCCATCGACGACCGCGCCGACGAGCTGGCGCGTGCCGCGGCCAAGGCGCGCGCCGAGCTGCGCCGCTGGGTCGGCGCGCGCGCCGGCGAGCCGCTGGCCGGCGAGCCGGTGCTGCCCGAAGTGAATGCCGCCGCGTTGCGCACCCAGCTGGAGACGGCGCCCGAGCTGCGCGTGTACGAGCCGATGCGCGCCGTCGCTGCCGGCGAGATGGCCGAGATGGAGGCCGAGAAGCAGGGCGACTGGAGCTGGGAGCTGGCCTACAGCTGGCGCCCGAGGTACGTCGACATGGTGTCCTTCGTCGTCAGCTTCGACCTGCCCTGGCAGCGCGCGCTGCGCCAGGAGCCTCAGGTCCAGGCGCGACGCCACGAGCTGCAGCGCATCGACGCCGAACGTGACGACGCGACGGCGCGCGTCGCAGCCGAAGCCGAGGCCATGCTGGCCGAGCTGGACGCGCTCGACGCCACGCGCGCCCGGCTGGCCGGCGCCGGCATGCAGCTCGCGGCCGAGCGCGTCGCGCTGGCCACGGCCGGCTACCAGGCGGGGCGCAGCGACCTCGGCCCCGTGCTGGCGGCGCGCGCCGCCGCGCTCGAGGCGCGCATGAAGCTCGTCGAACTCGACGCCGCCCGCGCCGCGCTGCGCGTGCGGCTGGCCGCGCTCGCGGCGCAGGAGTGAACACCATGACCAGGAATCTCGGCACGGCCGCGGCGGCCGGCGCGCTGCTCGCACTGGGGGTGGCCGCAGGCTACGCGCTGTCGCATTGGCGCGCCGGCGCGGCCGCGACGCAGGCGGCGCAGGGCGGCGCATCGGCGGCCGCAGCGCCGGCCGCGGCCGGCTCGGGCGCGCGCAAGGTGCTCTATTGGTACGACCCGATGGTGCCTTCGCAGAAGTTCGACCGACCCGGCAAGTCTCCCTTCATGGACATGCAGCTCGTGCCCAAGTACGCCGACGAGGCCGAGGGCGAGGGCGCCGGCGTGCGCGTGTCGCCGGCCGCGCAGCAAAGCCTCGGCCTGCGCGTTGTCGCCGCCGAGCGGCGCAGGGTCGCCGGCGGCGTCGACGCCGTCGGCACCGTGCAGCTCAACGAGCGCGACGTGGTCGTGGTACAGGCGCGCGCCGGCGGCTTCGTACAGCGCGTGTACGGGCATGCACCGGGCGACGTGGTCACGGCGGGCGCGCCGCTGGCCGACCTGCTGCTGCCCGAGTGGCTGGCCGCGCAGCAGGAGTACCTGGCGGTGCGCGCCAGCGGCGATGCCGCCCTGGCGGCGGCATCGCGTCAGCGGCTCGTGCTGCTCGGCATGCCCGAGGCGACGATCGAGCAGATCAGCGCAGCGGGGCGCCCGCAACCGGTGCAGACGGTGACGGCGCCGGCTGGCGGCCTGATCGTCGAGCTGATGGTGCGCCAGGGCATGACGGTGGCGATGGGCGCGACGCTGGCGCGCCTCAACGGCATCGGCACGATGTGGGTCGAAGCCGCCGTGCCCGAGGCGCTCGCGGCCGAGGTCGCGCCGGGGCAGCGCGCCGAAGTGCGGCTGCCCGGGTTGCCCGGCCAGCCGCTGCGCGGGCGCATCCATGCGGTGCTGCCCGAGGCCAACCGCGACACGCGCACGCTGCGCGTGCGCATCGAGCTGCCCAACCCGGGGGGCCGGCTGCGTGCGGGCATGTTCGCCCGGGTGCGGCTGCAAGGCGCCGCGGGCGCTGAGGCGGTGGTGGTGCCGGCCGAGGCCGTGATCCGCACCGGGCGGCGTGCCCTCGTGTACCTGCTCGACGCACCCGGCCGCTACCACCCGGTGGAGGTGGAGCTCGGCCCGGAGCAGGGTGACTGGGTGGTCGTGCGCAGCGGCGTCGCCGCCGGCCAGCAGGTGGTGGCCTCGGGGCAGTTCCTGATCGACTCCGAAGCCACGCTGCAGGGCATCACCGCGCGGGCCGCCGGGGCGCCCGGCGCGTCCGGCGCGTCCGGCGCATCGGGCGCGGCGGGCGCGGCGTCGGCGCCGCCGCCCGAGCACGAAGTCTCCGGCGTCGTCAGCGAGCCGGCCGCCGCGGGCATGATCACGCTCGAGCACGAACCGGTGCCGGCCCTGAAATGGCCGGCGATGACGATGCCCTTCCGGCTCGCGCGGCCCGATCTGGCTCAGGGACTGAAGGCGGGCGAGCGGGTGCGCTTTCGCTTCCGCCAGCAAGGCGACGACGCGGTCCTCACCGCGATCGAGCGCGCCGCGCCCGCCGCCGCGGCCGCAGCCGCGCCTTCCGGAGCCCGGCGATGATCGCGGCGCTGATCCGCTGGTCCATCGGCAACCGCTTCCTGGTGCTGCTGGGCACCGTCTTTCTCGCCGCGGCGGGCCTGTGGGGGCTGCGCACGACGCCGGTCGACGCGCTGCCCGACCTGAGCGACGTGCAGGTCATCGTGCGCACGAGCTGGCCCGGACAGGCGCCGCAGATCGTCGAGAACCAGGTCACCTATCCGCTGGCCACGACTCTGATGTCGGTGCCCGGCGCCAAGGTCGTGCGCGGCTTCAGCTTCTTCGGCGACAGCTTCGTCTACGTGCTGTTCGACGACGGCACCGATCTGTACTGGGCGCGCTCGCGCGTGCTCGAGTACCTCAACCAGGTGCAGGGGCGGCTGCCGGCCGGTGCCCGCAGCGCGCTCGGCCCCGACGCCACCGGCGTCGGCTGGATCTTCCAGTACGCACTGGTCGACCGCAGCGGCCGCCACGACCTGGCGCAACTGCGCGCGCTGCAGGACTGGTTTCTCAAGTACGAGCTCAAGGCGCTGCCCAACGTCGCCGAGGTGGCCACGGTCGGCGGCATGGTGCGCCAGGTGCAGGTGGTGCTGCGCCCGCTCGAACTGGCCGCCTACGGCGTGACGCCGGCGCAGGTCAGGCAGGCGCTCGTGGCGAACAACCAGGAGGCGGGCGGCTCGGTGCTCGAGCTCGGCGAGACCGAGTACATGGTGCGCGCCAGCGGCTACCTGCGCCGGCTCGACGACTTCCGTGCCATCCCGCTGGCCGTGCGCGCCGGCGTGCCGGTGACGCTGGCGCAGGTGGCGGATCTGCAGTACGGCCCCGAGATGCGCCGCGGCATCGCCGAACTGGACGGCGAGGGCGAGGTGACGGGAGGCATCGTCATCCTGCGCTCGGGCAAGAACGCGCAGCAGACGATCCACGCCGTCAAGGCCAGGCTGGCCGAACTGCAGCGCAGCCTGCCGCAGGGCGTCGAGCTCGTCACCACCTACGACCGCAGCGCGCTCATCGGCCGCGCGATCGAGAACCTCTCGCACAAGCTGCTCGAGGAGTTCGTCGTCGTGGCGCTGGTGTGCTTGCTCTTCCTGTGGCACCTGCGCAGCTCGGCGGTGGCGATCATCGCGCTGCCCCTGGGCGTGACGAGCGCCTTTCTCGTGATGCGCTGGCAGGGCATCAACGCCAACATCATGTCGCTGGGCGGGATCGCGATCGCCGTCGGCGCGATGGTCGACGCCGCGGTGGTGATGATCGAGAACGCGCACAAGCGCATCGAGGCCTGGCAGCACGCGCATCCGGGCGAGCGGCTCGCGGGGACCGCGCACCGCGAGGTCATCACCGAGGCGGCGGTGGAGGTGGGGCCGGCGCTGTTCTTCTCGCTGCTCATCATCACGCTCAGCTTCGTGCCGGTGTTCACGCTCGAGGCGCAGGAAGGGCGCCTGTTCGGGCCGCTGGCCTACACCAAGACCTACGCGATGGCGGCGGCGGCGGCGCTGTCGGTGACGCTGGTGCCGGTGCTGATGGTGGCCTGGATCCGCGGGCGCATCCCCGACGAGCGGCGCAACCCGATCACGCGCGCGCTCATCGCCGTGTACCGGCCGCTGCTCGACGCCGTGCTCACCCGGCCGAAGACGACGCTCGCGCTGGCCGTGCTGGCGCTCGCCACCACCGCCTGGCCGCTGGCACGGCTGGGGGGCGAGTTCCTGCCCGCGCTCGACGAGGGCGACCTGCTCTACATGCCTTCGGCGCTGCCGGGGCTCTCGGCGCAGAAGGCGGCCGAGCTGCTGCAGCAGAGCGACCGCCTGATCAAGACGGTGCCCGAGGTCGCACGCGCGTTCGGCAAGGCCGGCCGCGCCGACACCGCCACCGACCCGGCGCCGCTCGAGATGTTCGAGACGACCATCCAGCTCGAGCCGCAGGCGCGCTGGCGCCCGGGCATGACGCCCGAGAAGATCGTCGAGGAGCTCGACCGCGCGGTGCGCATCCCGGGCCTGGCCAACATCTGGGTGCCGCCGATCCGCAACCGCATCGACATGCTGGCCACCGGCATCAAGAGCCCGATCGGCGTCAAGGTCACGGGCGGCGACCTGGCCGCCATCGACCGCGTGGCGCTGGCGATCGAGCATGTGGCCAAGGGCGTGCCGGGCGTGAGCTCGGCGCTGGCCGAGCGGCTCACCGGCGGGCGCTATCTCGACATCGACATCGACCGCGCCGCGGCGGCGCGCCACGGGCTGGCGATCGCCGACGTGCAGGAGATCGTCGCCGGCGCCATCGGCGGCGAGAACGTCGCCGAGACGATCGAGGGCCGGGCGCGCTTTCCGATCAACCTGCGCTACCCGCGCGAGTGGCGCGACACGCCCGAGCGGCTGGCCGCGCTGCCCATCGTCACGGCGACGGGCCAGCAGATCACGCTGGGCACGGTGGCGCGCATCGGCGTGAGCGACGGCCCGCCGATGTTGAAGAGCGAGAACGCGCGCCCCTCGGGCTGGGTGTACGTCGACGTGCGCGGGCGCGATCTCGCCTCGGTGGCGGAGGACCTGCGCGCCGCCGTGCTGCGCGAGGTGCAGTTCGAGCCCGGCATGAGTGCGGCCTTCTCGGGCCAGTTCGAGTACCTCGAGCGCGCCAATGCCCGCCTGAAGATCGTCGTGCCGGCCACGCTGCTCATCATCT
>WBZR01004424.1_pt1 | contig 11514 bp, 11 predicted proteins | sample 5204231 | NCBI WGS metagenome assembly WBZR01 (sample SAMN12412403, study PRJNA552823) | activated sludge metagenome | isolation source: activated sludge from anammox sidestream of wastewater treatment plant... | place: USA: Virginia | collected 2017-08
GAGCACGCTGGCGCGCGACGTGCTGCTGGCCAACGTGCAAGCCGCACTCGGCGGCGCGCGTTCCTGGGCCGGCTGTGTCGCGCTTTCCGGTTTCGAGGCCATCGACCGCGTGCTCGAAGTCGACCAGACGCCGATCGGCAAGACGCCGCGCTCCTGCCCGGCCACCTACATCGGCTTGTGGGACGCGATCCGCAAGCTCTTCGCCGAGACGCTGGAAGCGCGCGCGCGCGGCTACGCGGCGGCGCGCTTCAGCTTCAACACCGGCGACGGCCGTTGCCCGGGCTGCGAAGGCCAGGGCATGAAGACGATCGAGATGAGCTTTCTGCCCGACGTCAAGGTGCCCTGCGACGTCTGCCGCGGCGCGCGCTTCGACCCCGAGACGCTGGCCGTGAGCTGGCGCGGCCGCAGCATCGGCGACGTCCTGCGCATGGAAGTCGACGAGGCGGCGGAGTTCTTCGCCTCGATGCCCGCCATCGCGCACCCGCTGCGCCTGCTTGCCGACGTCGGTCTGGGCTACCTGACGCTCGGCCAGCCTTCGCCCACGCTGTCGGGCGGCGAGGCGCAGCGCATCAAGCTCGTCACCGAACTCAGCAAGGTGCGCGACGACGTCACGCGGCGCGGCCAGCGTGCGCCCAGGACGCTCTACGTGCTCGACGAGCCCACCGTCGGCCTGCACATGGCCGACGTCGAGAAGCTCGTGCGCGTGCTGCACCGCCTCGTCGACGGCGGCCACAGCGTCGTCGTCATCGAGCACGACCTCGACGTCATCGCCGAGGCGGATTGGGTCATCGACCTCGGACCGGAGGGCGGCGCCGAAGGCGGCCTGGTCGTCGCCGCCGGTCCGCCCGAAGCGGTGGTGGCCGCGGGCACCCACACCGGGCGGGCGCTGGCGCCGGTGCTCGCGCGCGGCCGCTCGGCGCACTGAGCTGCGCGCATCGGTGCGCGCCGCCGATCAGGCGTCCGCCAGCCGCCCCAGGCTCGGCAGCAGCGAGGGGTCGCTGGTGCCGTCGCTCTCGTCGGACATCAGCCGCAGCGCGCGGCTTTGCAGCAGCATCGCGTCGTCGCGGTCGCCGCATTGCTCGAGCACCTCGCTCGCGCGCAGCAGCACACGCGCTTCCCAGGTGCCGTCGGTCACGGTGGGTGCCAGGCGCGCGGCTTCGAAGGCGTGGTCGCGCGCACGTTCGCGCGCGATGCGCCGCGCCGCGCGGGCGGCGTGCGGGTCCGTTTCGCCATCCGCTTCGAGTCCGCGCTTCAGTTCGAGCATCTCGCGCGCCGCGGTCTCGGCGATCTCGCAGTGCAGGTCGACCGTCTGGTCGGCCGAACCGCTCGCCTGTGCCCAGCGCAGCGCCAGCGCGAACGCGGCTGCGGCGCTGTGTCGCGCGTGCAGCACGTGGTAGCTGCGTGCCACCGCGGCGAGTGCCAGCGTCATCTCGTAGGGGATGGCGCGCGCTTGGGCGTCGTCGAGCAGCGCGAGCGCCAGGCAAAGCGCCTCGCGCGCACCCGCGTCGACGAGGGCGGGATCGGGGGTCGTCGTGTGCGGCATCGCCATGGGGCCAGCTGTTTGCGCCATGCTAGGCCGCGCGCGCGGCGGCAGCAGCCCCGCGTTCGCGGGAACGCGTGTGCCGGAACGCACGCGCCGGCGCACTCGGCGCGGCACCGTTTCGGCGGCGCACCCGGCACGGCAGCTTCCGGACGGCGCGCCCAGCGCTGTGGATCCCGAGCCGCCCGTTCGGCGCGGTTGGCCTCGAGCGGCGCGCTCAGCGCTCCAGGGCCCTCCAGGCGCGCCAGCCGAGCAGCAGCGCCAGGACGGCCGCGTAGGCGATGACCTCGTCGAAGTCGCGCTTGGCCGCGCGCATCCAGTAGAAGTGCAGCAAGGCGAGCGGTGCGATCGCGTACACCGCGCGATGCAGGGCGCGCCAGCGCGCCGCGCCGAGCGCCTTGATCGCGCGGCCGAAGGAGGTCGCCGCCAGCGGCAGCAGCAGCGCCAGCGCGGTCGCGCCGACGAGGATGAAGGGCCTCTTGCCGATGTCGCGCGCGATGGCCGCCGCGTCCAAGCCCTTATCCAGCCAGGCGTAGGCGAGGAAGTGGCAGACGGCGTAGAAGAACGTGAACAGGCCCAGCATGCGGCGCCAGCGTGCCAGCGCCTGCCAGCCGGTGAGCCGGCGCAGCGGCGTCAGCGCCAGCGTCAGGCACAGCAGCCGCAGCGCCCAGTCGCCGCTGCGGCGGATCAGCGCCTCGGCCGGGTTGGCGCCCAGCGTGCCGGCGATGGCGCCGATGACGAGCAGAGCCAACGGCACCAGCGCGAGTGCAAAGAGCGCCGGCTTGACGGCGCGATGCGCGAGCCAGGCGTCGAGGCGCGGCGCCGCGGCGGCGGCCGCGCCGCGCCGGGGCAGCGGCCGCTGCGCTGCCGGCTCGGACGCGCCGGCAGCGGGCAGGGCGCGCGCGCGGTTCATCGTTTCGCGGCCGATCAGAACGCGCGGCGCAGGTCCATGCCCGCGTAGAGCGAAGCCACCTGCGCCGCGTAGCCGTTGAACATCAGCGTCGGCCTGCGCCTGGCGAACAGCCCGTCCTCGCCGATGCGCCGTTCGTCGGCCTGGCTCCAGCGCGGATGGTCGACCTGCGGGTTGACGTTGGCGTAGAAGCCGTACTCCTGCGGCGCGGCACGCGACCAGCTGGTCGGCGGTTGCCGCTCGACGAAGCGGATCCTGACGATCGACTTGGTCGACTTGAAGCCGTACTTCCACGGCACCACCAGGCGCAGCGGTGCGCCGTTCTGGTTCGGCAGCACCTCGCCGTACAGGCCGAAGGCGAGCAGCGCGAGCGGGTGCATCGCTTCATCGAGCCGCAGGCCTTCGACGTAGGGCCAGTCGAGCACCGACGAGCGCAGGCCGGGCATCTGGGCGCCGTCGGCGAGCGTCACGAACTGCACGTACCTGGCGTTGCCGGTGGGCTCGACGCGCCTGACGAGCTCGGCCAGCGAGTAGCCGATCCAGGGGATGACCATCGACCAGCCTTCGACGCAGCGCAGCCGGTAGATGCGCTCTTCCATCGGCGCCAGCGCGAGCAGGCGGTCGAGATCGAAGGTGGCGCCGCGGCGCACCTCGCCTTCGACCGTCACCGTCCACGGCCGCGTGCGCAGCGCGGCGGCGTGACGCGCCGGATCGCCCTTGTCGGTGCCGAACTCGTAGAAGTTGTTGTAGCCGGTGATGTCGGCATAGCTCGTCGGGCGGTCCATGACCACGGCGCCGGCGACGTTGCTGCGCGTGGCCGCCAGCGGTGTGCGCTTGCCGGGCCCGGCGGCCGCGGCGTGCGCCGGCAGCGCGAGCGCGGCGGCCGAGGCCAGCAGGCGGCGCCGGCCTTCGAGGAACGCGTCGTGCGGGGTGATCTCCGAGGCGATCGGATGTGCGAAGCCGCGGTCCCTGATCGGCAGCATGGTCGAGCCCCCTGCGGACCGATGGCGTCGGCCCGAGCGGGCCACCTTAGCCGACTGCGTCCGTCCCTGCGGCCGGCGCGGGAACGCCCGTGCGCCGTCGCTCAGCGCAGGCCGGCGATGTAGTCGGCCACCGCCTTGATCTCGGCGTCGCTCATCTTGGCGGCGATGGCTTGCATCGGCGCGTTGTTGGCGCGCGCGCCGGAGCGGAAGGCGACGAGCTGGGCCTCGACGTACTCCTCGTGCTGGCTGCCGATGCGCGGGTACTGCACCGGGATGCCCGCGCCGTTGGGGCTGTGGCAGCCGGCGCAGGCCGGGATCTTGCGTGCCGCCACGCCGCCGCGATAGATCTGCTCGCCCAGCAGCACGCTGTCCTTGTTGCGGGCGGCCCCCGATTGCGCCGACTTGCTCGCGTAGAAGGCGGCGATGTCGCGCATCTGCTCTTCGGTCAAGGGCGCCGCCATCGCGCTCATGATGGCGTTCTGGCGCTTGCCCGCCTTGAATTCGCCGAGCTGCTTGACGATGTACTCGGCATGCTGGCCCTGCAGGATCGGATTGGCGGGCAGGCCGCGCGTGCCGTCGGCCAGGTGGCAGGCCTGGCAGGCGGCCGACGCCGTCTGGCCGCGCGCGGCGTCGGGCTTGAATGCGGGCCTGGCGTCGGCGGCCAGTGCCGGGGCGCAGGCCAGCGCGGCCGCGAGCGTGGTCAGCAAGAGGAGGACGGGCGATTTCATGCAGGGCTTTCGGGCGCGATGCGTGGGCTGCGGCGCGGGCGGGCCACTCGAGGGCGAACGACCGCTTGTGCGCTGTAACCGCGGGCGTAACGGAAAATTTTACAATGCGCCGCCCATGAGAGCCGCGCGTCGCGAAGCCCCTACGAGCGTCGCGGCGCGCGCGGCGCTGGCCTGGACGCAGGGCGCGCGCTTTCTCACCACGGCGAGCCGGCTCGACCAGCTGCCGCCGCCCGATCTGCCCGAGATCGCCTTCGTCGGCCGCAGCAACGCGGGCAAGTCCAGCGCCATCAACGCGCTGGCGCAGCAGCGGCGCCTCGCCTTCGCTTCGCGCACGCCGGGGCGCACACAGCACATCAACCTGTTCGAGCTCGGCGCGCGCGACGCGCCCGATGCGCGCCTGGCCGATCTGCCCGGCTACGGCTACGCCGCCGTCGAGCGCAGCGCCAAGCTGCGCTGGCAGGCCGTGATGGCCGAGTACCTCGCCCGGCGCGAGGCGCTGGCCGGCCTCGTGCTGCTGGTCGACGCGCGGCTCGGTTTCACCGAGCTCGACGAGCAGTTGCTTGCACTCGTCGGCGCGCGCGTCGCCTCGGGTCAGGTGCGCCTGCTGGTGCTGCTGACCAAGGCCGACAAGCTCAACCGCCGTCAGGCCGACGCCGCGCTGCGCGGCGCGCAGGCCGTTCTGGCCGGCGTGGCGAGCGAGGCGGCCGATATCGGCGTCACCCTGTTCTCGGCGCAGTCGCGCCAGGGCCTGGCCGACGTGGCCGAGGTGCTGCACGGATGGAGGCGCAGATGAGGGCCGACGCAACCCAAGTGGTCGAGCGCGACGTCGCCTTGCCGGGCGGCCTCACGCTGCGCTGCCGTGAGGCCGGCGCCGGGCCGCGGCGCGTCGTGCTGCTGCACGGCTTTCCCGAAGCCGCCTTTGTCTGGGATGCCACGATGCGGGCGCTGGCCGGCCAAGCGAGCTGTCTGGCGCCCAATCTGCGCGGTTACGCCGGCTCGAGTGCGCCGCTGGAGGAGGCTGCTTACCGGCCGCAGGCGCTGATCGACGAGCTCGCCTCGCTGATCGAGGCGCTTGGCGCGCCGCTCGATCTGCTTGTCGCACACGACTGGGGCGGTGCACTGGCGTGGGGCCTGGCGGCGCGCCGGCCCGAACTGCTGCGCCGGCTGCTGGTCGTCAATGCGCCGCATCCGGCCGCCTTCCTGCGCGAACTGCGCGACAACCCGGCACAGCAGGCGGCCAGCGCCTACATGAACTTCCTCGCCCGCGACGACGCCGAGGCCTTGCTGAAGGAGAACGACTTCGGCCGGCTGTTCGACCTGCTCGAGCGCTCGGGTGCCGCCGGCTGGCTCGACGCCGCGATGCGCGCGCGCTATCGGCGGGTCTGGCAGCACGGACTGGCGGGACCGCTGGCCTACTATCGTGCCTCGCCGCTGCGGCCCGGCGAAGCGCTGCGCGGCATGCAGCTGCCCGACGCGCTGGTCGAGGTGCATGTGCCGACCTGGGTGCTGTGGGGTGAGCGCGACCAGGCGCTGCTGCCGGGTCTGCTCGAAGGGCTCGGGCGCTGGGTGCCGCGGCTCGAAGTCGAGCGCGTCGCCGACGCCTCGCACTGGATCGTGCACGAGCAGCCTGTGCGCGTCGTGGCCGAGGTGCGCCGCGCGCTCGCGACGCCGGTCTGAAGCGCGCTACGCCGCGCCGGCCAGCCGCTCCTGCACGCGCCGCGCCGCGCTGCCGACCAGCGAGCGCATCCGCATCGACTTGGCCAGGCCGGCGCCGTGCAGCATCAGCAGCGCACGGCGGCGGATGGCCCAGGTGGCGTCGGTGGCGCCGTCGCCGAAGAGCCAGATCTGCCCCTTCTCGCCGGGCCACAGCAACTGCGCGGCCACCCAGCGGCCGTGCAGCATGAGGCGCACCCAATGACCGGGGCGCAGGGCCTCGAGCCAGGCCCTGTTGCTGTCGTCCGACGCGGCGTCGCTCGTCGTCTCGGGCAACAGCTCGGCCGGTACGGTATCCATGCCTTGCGCGTCGAGCACGCCGTCGAGTGCCGCCGGCACGGTCGAGCCGGCGTCGATGCGCGATTCGTGCTTCTGCAACGCGCCGATCTGCGTGGCCACTGCCGCGCAGCGGCGCGCGAGGCGCTGGCGCAGGAACTCCTCGAGGTTCTGCAGCGCACGCCGGTACAGCGCACTGCGCTGCTCGGTCTCGGCGGCGAGCTGGTCCACCAGCGCCTTGGCCAGGCGCAGCAGCCGCCGGCGCTCGGGGTCGGCGATGTCGGGCGCCATCTGCGCCTCGTGCGCGAGCAAGTCGATGAGGCGCCACAGCGGGTGCTCTTCCTTGTCGAGCAAACTCGGGTCGCGCAGCGCCAGGCGCATCGCCGGCCCGTGCAGGCGCGACAGCACCAGGCTGACGTCCTCGGGCACGCGCTCGTCGGCGATCACGGCGTCGAACAGCCGGCTCACGAGCTCGATCGACTGGCGCTCGGCCTGGCTGGCGGCGGTGCGCGCGACTTCGCGCCAGCGCTCGCGCCGGCGCTCGGGCGCCGCCTGGCCTTGGTACGACAGCTCGGTCTCGGCGTCGAGGGGCGCGGGCATCGTCTCGCGCATGCGCTGCAAGTCGGGGGCGAACGTCGTCTCGACGCCGCGCGAGCGGCGCGTGCCGCCGGGCTGGATCACCGTGCGGTATGCCGCCGGCTCCACGCCCATGCCTTCGAGCCGCGCGCAGGCGGCGGCGTAGGACTGGCGCAGCAGGTGCGCCAGCGGGGTGCCGGACCAGCGCATGAAGGCCATGCGGTGGCCGCGCGTGAGCGCCAGCCCCTGTGCCGCGTCCCACAGGGCGCGCACATGGCTCTCGGGTCGAAACGGGTTGTGATCCTCGGCAACGTCCAGGTCGCCGACGAGGGCGGCGATGTAGCTCGCGAGCTCGCGCAACTCGTGCTCGGCCGTGCTCTTGACGAGCTGGACCAGATGCGATTGCTCGACCTCCAGCGCGACGGCTTCCTCTTCGACCAGGGCCAGCACGACCGGCTTGGACGCCGCTCGATGCGACGTCGCCGCGGCCGGCCGCGACAGCTCGGCGCGCACCTGCGCGCGCAGCGATTCGACGAAGCGCTCGGTCAACCGCTCGCGCTCGGCGTTCAGCGCGTGCATCGTTTCGCCGGCGGCGGCGCGCTCGAACGCCGACATCGTGGGCAGCGCGCGCCGCGCCTGCTCGAGCGCGCCTTCGAGCACCTGGTCGAACAGCAGCGGTGCACGCAGCAGCTCGCCGTCGATGTACTGCTCGAGCGCGGGCGATGTCTTCAGTCCGGGCATGGCTGGGTGATTATCGAAGCCCGCAGTCGGCCGAACGAAGGAAAAAGGGCCCGGATTCCCATCCAGGCCCTTGCGCGGGCGTCCGCCCGCGACCGCGCAGTCGGGCGCACGGGCGCGGCGGCAGCCGCGGCCGCGTGCGCGGACCGGACTTACATGTCCATGCCCATGCCGCCCATGCCGCCCATGCCGCCGCCGCCCGGCATCGCGGGGGCTTCCTCCTTGGGCGCCTCGGCGACCATGCACTCGGTGGTCAGCATCAGGCCGGCCACCGAAGCGGCGTTCTGCAGCGCGGTGCGCGTGACCTTGGTCGGGTCGAGGATGCCCATCTCGATCAGGTCGCCATAGGCGCCGGTCTGGGCGTTGTAGCCGAAGTTGCCCTTGCCCTCGAGCACCTTGTTGATGACCACGCTGGGCTCGTCGCCGGCGTTGGCGACGATCTCGCGCAGCGGCTGCTCGACCGCGCGCAGCACGATCTTGATGCCGGCATCCTGGTCGTGGTTGTCGCCCTTGAGCTTGCCCAGCGCATGGCGCGCGCGCAGCAGCGCCACGCCGCCGCCGGCGACGATGCCTTCTTCCACCGCCGCGCGCGTGGCGTGCAGCGCGTCCTCGACGCGCGCCTTCTTTTCCTTCATCTCGACTTCGGTGGCGGCACCGACCTTGATGACGGCCACGCCGCCGGCGAGCTTGGCCACGCGCTCCTGCAGCTTCTCGCGGTCGTAGTCGCTGGTGGCTTCCTCGATCTGCACGCGGATCTGCTTGACGCGCGCCTCGATGTCGGCGGCCTTGCCGGCACCGTCGATGAGCGTGGTGTTCTCCTTGGCGACCTCGATGCGCTTGGCCTGGCCGAGGTCGGCGAGGCCGATCTTCTCGAGCGTCATGCCGGTCTCCTCGGCGACGACCTTGCCGCCGGTGAGGATCGCGATGTCCTCGAGCATGGCCTTGCGGCGATCACCGAAGCCCGGCGCCTTGACCGCGCAGACCTTGAGGATGCCGCGGATGGTGTTGACCACCAGCGTGGCCAGCGCCTCGCCTTCGACTTCCTCGGCCACGATGAGCAGCGGGCGGCCGCTCTTGGCCACCGCTTCGAGCGCCGGCAGCAGTTCGCGGATGTTGGCGATCTTCTTGTCGTGCAGCAGAACGTAGGGGTTCTCGAGCACGCAGACCTGCTTGTCGGCGTTGTTGATGAAGTACGGCGACAGGTAGCCGCGGTCGAACTGCATGCCCTCGACGATGTCGAGCTCGTTGTTCAGGCTCTTGCCGTCCTCGACGGTGATGACGCCTTCCTTGCCGACCTTGTCCATCGCGTTGGCGATGATGGTGCCGATCGACTCGTCGCTGTTGGCCGAGATCGAGCCGACCTGGCTGATCTCCTTGCTCGTGGTGGTGGGCTTGCTGACCTTCTTGAGCTCGTCGACCAGGCCGGCGACGGCCTTGTCGATGCCGCGCTTGAGGTCCATCGGGTTCATGCCCGCAGCCACGTACTTCATGCCCTCGCGCACGATGCTCTGCGCGAGCACGGTGGCGGTGGTGGTGCCGTCGCCGGCGGCGTCGCTGGTCTTGGAAGCCACTTCCTTGACCATCTGCGCGCCCATGTTCTGGAGCTTGTCCTTGAGCTCGACTTCCTTGGCGACCGACACGCCGTCCTTGGTGACGGTGGGGGCGCCGAAGCTGCGCTCGAGCACCACATTGCGGCCCTTGGGGCCGAGCGTGATCTTGACGGCGTTGGCGAGGATGTTCACGCCCTCGACCATGCGTTGACGCGCGTCGGCGCCGAATACAACGTCCTTAGCAGCCATGTGCTGTTTCTCCGAATTGGTTGGGAATGGGGGATGCGCTGGCGGCCGGCCGGCACGCGGCCGATGCGGGGGTCAACGGGGTCCGGTGCGTCCGGACGCGGACCGTGCGGGGCCGCCGGGCGCGATTCACTTCTTCTCGACGACGGCGAAGAGATCCTCTTCGCGCATCACGAGCAACTCGTCGCCGTCGACCTTCACGGTCTGGCCGCTGTACTTGCCGAACAGCACGCGGTCGCCGACCTTGATGTTCAGGGCCACGAAGTCGCCCTTGTCGTTGCGCTTGCCGGGGCCGACGGCAAGCACTTCGCCCTGGTCGGGCTTCTCGGCCGCGTTGTCGGGGATCACGATGCCCGAGGCGGTCTTGGTTTCCTGCTCGAGGCGCTTGACGATCACGCGATCGTGCAACGGACGAAGCTTCATTTGATCTCCTTGTGGATGGTGTACGAGACGAGGAGCGAGGAATCGGGAGAGTGAATCCACGCTCACATTTGTAGGGCGCGCGATAGTGAGCCCGCCCTGTTAGCACTCAACGTAGATGAGTGCCAGCAAGAGCATTATAGGTACTGGACTGAACGCTTCAAGAGGCAGGCAACGAACGGAGGCGACTGGTGAAAACCCTTGTGTTGGCGCGCATGCCGTAAGTTCGATCGCGCAACCAGTCCAACGCACCGACGCGGCTGGGCAAGCCCCTTATGTCGGGCTTGCCTGCGTCGGTTTCCAGGCAGGCGGGCGGCGGCCCGCGCTGCACGGGCGGTGTCGGCCGCGCAAAACGCTAAGCTTCGGCGGACGTCGGTGCGATCGGCTCGCCTTCGATGTACACCTCGTGCAGTGCGAGCTTTGCGTCGAGCACGACCAGATCGGCCCAGGCTCCGGGCTCGATCGCGCCGCGGTCGGTCAGGCCCAGGTGTCGCGCCGCGATCGTCGCCGTGCGCTGCGAGGCTTCGCCCAGCGGCAGCCCCAGGCCGACCAGATTGCGCAGCGCCTGATCCATCGTCAGCGTGCTGCCGGCGAGGGTGCCGTCGGGCAGCCGCACACCGCCCAGGCAGCGCGTCACCGTTCGGCGGCCCAGGCGGTATTCGCCGTCGGGCATGCCGGCGGCGGCGCTGCTGTCGGTGACGCAGTACAGGCCCGGGATGGCGCGCCGCGCCGCCAGGATCGCTCCAGGGTGCACGTGCAGCAGGTCGGGAATGATTTCGGCGTGCGTGGCGTGGGCCAGCGCCGCACCTGCCAGACCCGGGGCGCGGTGGTGCAGGGGGCCCATCGCGTTGAACAGATGCGTCACGCCTTGCGCTCCGGCCTCGAACGCCGCCCGGCTTTCCTCGTAGCCCGCGGCCGAGTGGCCTAGTTGCACGACGAAGCCGCGCGCGCGCAGCGCCGCCACCAGCGCCATGTGGCCGGGCAGTTCGGGCGCCAGCGTCACCAGCCGGATCGGTGCGATCGCGTGCAGCGCCAGCACCTCGTCGAGCGTGCCGGTGCAGGCGAAGTCGGGCTGCGCGCCGAGTCTGTCGCGGTTGATGTACGGTCCCTCGAGATGCACGCCGAGCACGCGCGCGGCCTGCGCCGGACGCCGCGCAACCGTGGGCGCCAGCGCCGCGAGCGCGGCCTCGATCTCGGCGCGCGGCGCCGTCATCGTCGTGGCCAGCAGCGACGTCGTGCCGTGGCGCGCGTGCGTGCGCGCCAGCGCCGCGGCCGCGTCGCCGCCGGCCATCGTGTCGTGGCCGCCGCCGCCGTGCACGTGCAGGTCGACGAAGCCGGGCAACACGATCGGCGCGCAGCTTGCGCGTACGCGCGCCTCGTCGACGGGCTGCCCGGCGACGGCGACGATGCGCTCGTCGAACGCGACGCGCCCGTGCACGAAGCCCGCGGGCGTGAGGATGTGGCCCTCGATCGCTGCCAAGCGCGGCGTCGCTCTCGTCGGCGTCAGTGGCGCAGCGGTGCACCGGCGTCCGCGCCGTGCCCGTCGCCCTCCCCGGGGTCGGGCGCGCTCTCGGCCGGCACACGGAAGCGCTCGCTCGCCCAGGCGCCGAGATCGACGCTGCGGCAGCGCTCGCTGCAAAACGGCCGCCAGCGGTTGCCCGGGGCGAACAGCGCCGGCCCCCGGCAAGCCGGGCAGGTGACGACGCGCTCGGGCGCGCGCTCCATGGTCGCCTTCAGCTGCACAGCGTGAGGTCGAATGCGGTGTCGGCGCCGACCGGCCGCAGTCGGCCGTCCGCGTCGGGCCGCATGAAGCGGATCGACACCAGCAGGCGAT
>WBZR01004427.1_pt1 | contig 11509 bp, 10 predicted proteins | sample 5204231 | NCBI WGS metagenome assembly WBZR01 (sample SAMN12412403, study PRJNA552823) | activated sludge metagenome | isolation source: activated sludge from anammox sidestream of wastewater treatment plant... | place: USA: Virginia | collected 2017-08
GCGAGGCGAGCGCGCTCGAGCGCTCCGGCGCCCACGAGAAGCTCGTCAAGGCGCTGGTGGTCGCGCTCGCCACCGGCGAGCTCGTCCCGGACCTCGAGCTGCGCGAGGCGGGCCGCGAAGTCGCCCTCTGGCGCGAGGCGCAGTTCTTCCACGAGCGAAGCTACCTCGGTCGGCGCGTCGTCGGGGACCGGTATCGGCTCACCAACGTGAGCCCGGCACCCATGCGCATCGCGGAGGCCGAGCTCTTCAAGCCCGGCGTGCTCGGCATCGCCGTCGAGCAGCTCGAGCTCGCGCCCGGCGAGTCCACCGCGGTGTACGTCGTGCGCGAGCGCGAGGCCACCGAGTGACCGTGACCCCGCCGGGTGCCGATCGCGCGGTGCGGCGCCGCCAGATCCTGCTCGCCGCGGGCCTTGCGGCCGGCGTCCTCGGGATCGCCGGGGTCGGCGCGATCCTCTACGAGTACCGCAAGCCGGCGGGGCTGCTGCCGACCTCCTCGAGCGCGAAGACCGTGCCCGTCACGACCCCGGGCGGCGGTGTCGACCCGCGCGACGCGTGGCGCGGACTCGAGGGTGCCGCAATCGAGGAGATCCGTCGCCAGCTTGCCGAAATCGTAGTCCAGTTGAAACTCCGACCCCAACAAACTCTGCTTCCAGGCCGGAGCCTCCTTGAACAAGGAGAGGACCGACTCCGCCGTCCGCTCCGCGTGGGCGATGACCTTGGGTTGCCGGGGATACGGGATCGCCAGCTTCTGCCCGTCGTACCGCTCGGCGAGAACGTGTGGATCGCTCCTCAGCGAGGGATCCATCAGTGGATTTAGATAGATGCTGTAATCAAGGCCGATCTTGGTCGCCTCGTCCAAGCTCAACTTGATGTCCTTCGCGGCCTTCGATGCAGGATCGAGGGGCGCAGAGATCATCGGAGAGCCGACGCCGGTGAATCCCCTTGCCTTGTAGTAGGCGAAGCTGCGCGGCGCAGTTCCGCCCCACTTCCAGACCGGGTACGGGATTGGGTTGATCGCCGTCTCCGGAACCAGGGCGACGAAGGCGAGAAGGGCGAGCATCGGCATCCAAAGTATGAAACGCCCGAAGTGGCCGGCCGCGCAATGCCGATAGAAAAAGATATGGGCCCTCGCACCGTCGTTCTCGCCGCGATCGCGGTGTTCCTCGCCATGGGGACACCGTTCTTCATCGCGCACCACCTCAAGCTGGGGCACTACGCGAAGAGCCCGCAAACCGTCAAGCTCGCGCTGGGTGGCACCGCGGTCGTCGCCGGGGGTCGCGCCAAGCTCTGGTACGCGGGCGACCGGACTGGGGCCGATGTCGAGATCCGGTGTCGAGCCGGGACGAAGATGTTTGAGCCCGGACGCGTCGGCGACACGTGCGACGCCTGCGGAATCCACGTCGAGTTGGTGGAACTCGACGATCGCTCGACCCCACCGCGTGCCACCTACAAAGTCAGCTGGGACAGGTAGCGAACTCACCGTCTGCCGCGCCACGCGTCAAACTAGGGCCGGATGTCGAGCTACTCGATTCTTTTCTTGGGAGACGTCGTGGGAAAACCTGGACGTGAAGCGGTCGCGCGCGAGCTTCCCAAGCTATTCCGTGCCCATTCTCCGACGTTCGTCGTGATCAATGGCGAGAACAGCGCGGCCGGCGTCGGGATCACCCCATCGATCGCCGAAGAGCTCTTCGCCGCCGGAGCCGACGCGATCACGCTGGGCAACCACGCGTTCAACAAGCGTGAGGTTTACGAGTACCTCGACCGCGACCGACCGATCGTGCGGCCGGCCAATCTGCCGCCGCTCGCTCCCGGGCGCGGCGTGGCGGTCGTCGAGAAGAGCGGCATCCGGTTGGCCGTCGTCAACTTATGCGGCCGCGTGTTCCTCGATGGATACGACGACCCGTTTCGGGCGATCGACGGGATTCTGGAGGATGTGGGCACGGATCACATCCTGCTGGATTTCCACGCCGAAGCCACGAGCGAGAAGATCGCGATGGGATGGCACGTGAACGGCAGGGTGTCGGCCGTCGTCGGAACCCACACGCACGTGACCACCGCCGACGAGACGGTGCTGCCGGGTGGAACCGCCTACATCACCGACGTCGGGATGTGCGGACCCATGCCGAGCGTTCTTGGAATGGAGCGAGAGATCATCCTCCACCGATTTCGGTCGTCGATGCCGACCCGTTTCGAAGTTGCGGACCAACCTGGTGTAATCTCTGGGGTGGTCATAGACGTCCAAAGAGATAGCGGTCGCGCAACAGCGATTCGCCGCGTCCGTGTGGACCAACGTTCGGAGTAGTTGAAGTTATGAGAAAGATCGCTTGGATCGCCCTCGCCGCTATCGCCGGTGGTGTCGCCACCGCGCAGACGATTTACATTCCCAACCGTACCGTCAAGGATCAAGGAATCTCCCTGAAGGGTTGGGGGAGCGGCACGATCAGCGAAACCGACGAGGTCTTCGTCGATGGCGCGTTCTCGCTCCGGATCTCGACGAAAAACTACTTCCAGGGCGGCCTGATGTTGATGGAGAAGCCCATCGACCTGGCGAGTGCCTTCAACGACAAGAACAACTTGCTGAAGTTCGCGATCCGGTCGTCCGGTGAGAAGCCGAAGTTCGCGACGACGCGAACCGGCGGTGGCGCGGCCGGCGGTCCCGGCTTCGGCGGCGCCGGAGGCGGCTCGGGAGCGGTGGACGGCGGCGGCTCGGGAGGCGCCCAAGGCGGCGGCAATCCGACCGGAACGACGCTCACGACCGATGCGATTCTGCGCAATATTCGCATCGTTGTCTCGACGACAGACGGCCTCAAGAGCGAAGCCTATCTGAGCGTTCGAGCGACCGGCGCGGAGGCCTGGCGCAACTTCTCGCTGCCCTTGACCGCGATCCACGGCTTCGAGCGGACCAACAAGACCGTCCAGTCGATCGCGATCTCCGGCGACGCGCTGTCGACCTTCTGGATCGGCGACATCCGGGTCATCAACGATTCGACCCCGATCAGCGGCGAGATGAACTTCAAGGACGACATGAACCTCGCCCTTGGCGACGAGCGAGAGTTCATCGCCTACGGATTTGCCGGCTCGACGCCCCTCAAGTACACATGGGACTTCAACGACGCCGATGGCATTCAGGTCGATGCCGAAGGCCAGTCGGTCAAGTACAAGTTCCGCCGACCAGGCACGTTCAAGGTCACGGTCACGATCCACGACGCCTACGGCAACAAGAAGCCGTACCAGGCTTCGGTCAAGATCACCGTCAACCCGTAACGGCTCCAGATCCGCTCCCCGTGAGACCCTCGTCTCGCGGGGAGTTTGTTTTTTCAGGGGGCGCATCGCCTTGTTTCGCCTTTTCGCCTTTGCGTCTTTGCGACTTTGCGACTTTGCGTGAGCCTATCTGGAGGCACTCGCGAGGCCCTTTGCGCCTTTGCGTCTCTGCGTGAGACTGTCCGGCTTGCACCCTCCTTTGCGCGCCTTTGCGCCTTTGCGTGAGCCTAGAACTCGCGAGGACCGCATCCCCCTTTGCGCCTTTGCGTCAGACTCCTTCCCGGCTCTCCCCGCGATTTTCGGAAACGGATCGCCCGAAGTCTCTGTCTTATGGAATACGCACGATACGGGATTCAACCCGTACGTGAAAGGAGACTTGAGCAATGGAACGAGACGTCCAGAACGAACACCCGATCCATCGGGTCTTCCGAGACGCCGTCCGCGCCTCGCTCTTCGACCGATTGGGACTGAAGGACGAGGCCGTGGAGAAGTACCTCGGCGACCTGCTGGTCGAATTCATGCACTTCGACGGCATCTACCGCATCCGCGACGCGAACGGGCGACGGGTCACGACCGTCACGGGAATGGTCGCGGAAGGAGATGTCCGCCTCAACGCCAACTCCTTCGCCCGCGAACGGGAAGTCCACAAGCACCTCGGCGATTTTCTCCTCTTCTGGAGCGGGATGTACCCCGAGCAACTACAGCAGCTTCCGACCCCTGATCGGGTCATCGACTGCGAGAAGCAGGGCAAGTACAGCTATTACGTGGTCTCGACGTTCGACCACGAGCCGTACGGCCATGAAGCCCCGATCTTTCGCCGGCTCAGCGACGAGTTCGAGCTGCTCCGCGAAGGGCTGTCGATGGTGCGGACGACACTCTTGGCCTAGACCACGCAACCCAGACCCGATGCGCAGCGTCGCAAAACCATGAAGCGAATCCCAGGCATCGTGTCTCCCGGCAAAGCGGGGCTGATCATGCTTGTCGCCGCGCTGGTCCCGGTCGCCGCCAAACAGGCCAAGCCCCTCGTGCGAGCGGTCGGACGCGGGATCAAGCGCGTCGGTGAAGCGATCGAGCGGATCGTCGACTCCAGCCAGATCGACGCGGAGCCCGAACCGCAGGTCGTGAACGAACCGACCCCGGAGCCCACACCCTCGGAGAAAGCCAAGAAGGCGAAGAAGTCCAAGCCGAAGAAGGAGGACTAGCGCCGCCGCCCGATTTGGCTACACTCAGCCATGCACCCGGCCCTGGAGCGTGTGGCAGAGCTGACCCGGGCCACCGCGTTCGAAGGCAGCGTCTGGCTGGTTGGCGGAGCGGTCCGCGACGCGCTACTGGGCCTAAGCGTCGATGCGAACGACTTCGATCTCGTGGTCGAGGGAGACGCGGTCGAGTTGGCCACCTTCCTGTGGGAGCGAGGCGCGTCGTCGATCGAACCGGTGCTATACCCGCGCTTCGGCACCGCCCTTTTGAGAATCGCGGGCGCGAACGTCGAGCTGGCCACCGCGCGGCGGGAGAGCTACGACCCGGCCAGCCGCAAACCAAGCGTCGAGCCGGCCACTCTGGAGGAAGACGCGCGCCGACGCGACTTCACCGTCAACGCGTTGATGCGCGGGCTTCACGATGGACGCCTGACCGACCCGCTCGGCGTCGGGCTTGCCGACCTCGAGGCCCGAATCCTGCGCACGCCGCTGAACCCGGTCGCGACGTTTCACGACGACCCCCTCCGGATGCTGCGGGCCGTCAGATTCCGTTGGAAGCTGGGCTTCGTCCCCGCCCCCGGCCTCTATGAGGCGATCCGGTCAGAGGCGAACCGGCTCCACCAGCCCGACGGTGAGGGCGAGAAGCCGGTGGTGAGCGCGGAGCGCATCCGCGACGAGTGGGTCAAGATGCTCGCCCACCCCACCGCCGCAAACGCCCTTCGCGACTTGATGGAGCTTGGGCTGATCGACCAGTTCGCCCCCGAGCTTCGCGGCATGGTCGGCGTCGACCAAGGGTCGTTCCACCACCTCGACGTCTGGGAGCACACCCTCCTCGTGGTCGAGAATCTGCACCGTTCGCCTCCTCTGCCAACGGCGACCCTCGTGCTTGCCGCGCTACTGCACGACGTCGGCAAGCCGCGCACGCGATTCGTCGACGAGCACGGGAACGTGCGCTTCTTCGGCCATGAGAGCTTGGGCGCCGACATGGCGGCCGGGCTCCTGCGGCGTCTTCGATGCGCGAACGAGACGATCGAGGACGTCGTGCTCTTGGTCCGCAACCACATGCGGCTGGGCTCGTTCGACCAGCCGACAGTGGGCGCCGCCCGCCGCCTCGTGCGAGACCTCGGGGAGCGGCTCGACGACCTGTTCCGGCTGGTGGAGGCGGACGCGAGCGCCCTTCGACCCGGGGTTCGGCGGCTCGATCTCACGCCGATCCGGGCAATGGTCGACCGGGTGGCCCACGACACCCCCCCGGAACGGTTGGAGTGCCCGCTCTCCGGGGAGGAGATCATGGCGGCGACCGGCTGGGGGCCCGGCGAGGGGATCGGCAAGGTCAAACGGCTGCTGTTGGAAGAAGTTCTCGAGGGCCGCCTCGACCCCGGGGACAAGGCCGGCGCGTTCGCTTGGCTTCGGGAACATGTGCTTGAAGTCTGAGGCCTCAACTCCCCCTGCTCGCCAACTCCCCCTCTCCACGATGTTCGTGCGTGGGGAGGGGGCTGGGGGGCGGGGTAGTTCCGGCCCCTCGCCCTTTGGGGAGAGGGGGTTGGGGGAAAGGGTGCCGTGGCACTTACCGCGCTGTTCATCACCAGGAACCGGACGCGGCGAAGGGAGCATGACTCCCCCTCTCCACGATGCTCGTGCGTGGGGAGGGGTGTGGAAGCTCGCCAAGCTGAGCGGCGGGACTGACAACAGCCTACGGCCCTGGTACGGATACACCTTCTCGACCAACCAGGCTAACGTGACGATCACGTTCCGGGACTGAGAAGACCTTCGGGATCAGACGGAACGGCTCAACCTGAGAACTTGACGTGGTACGGGGATGATCGTGCCCCGTCCAAGAAAAGGTTCGGCAGCTACGGGTTGACAACTCCCGGCCTCGTGTCCTAGTAGATGGGAATCGGAGCATCGCGACAAACCCCCGATGAGCGAAATGAGTGAAGTGGTTTCGGTGAGGATGCAATCACGACGTGAAGTGATGATCGTAGCCGCCGGGTGGTTCGTGCGACGTCACCGCAGATTCCACGTGGCACGGGAATGGTTCGTGTCCCGTCCAACCCGTGCCCGACAGACGCGGCACAAGGCATCCACGTACCACGTCGAAACCTCAGGGAAGGGAGCTCATGGCGCGGCCGAAAGGACTCGAACCTTCGACCTTCTGCTCCGGAGGCAGACGCTCTATCCGCTGAGCTACGGCCGCGCGAACCGGTCAGAATGATACCGCTCCCCGATGTCACGACTCCCAACCAACGCGCGTGCCGCCATCCAAAGCCTGAGCGAGCTACGCGGGCGCGCCGCCCTCTCCAGCCTCGGCATCATGGTCGCCGCCACCGCGATTCTCCTCCTCATCAGCATCGCCAAAGGCGTCCAGGCCGACATGACCCGCGAGATCGAGGGGCTGGGGGTCAATCTCCTCATCGTCCTCCCAGCGAGAATCGAGGACGGTGGCTTCAACCCGAATATCGGCGGCCAGAGCTTCCTGAAGGAGAGCCACGCCGACCTGATTCGCGGGGAGAAGGGCGTCGTCCGGGTCGCGACGCTCACCTTTGCCGGCGGCGGGGTTAGGGCCGGGAAGAACGACGCGTATCCGGTCACCTTCGCGGCCTCGCCCGAATGGTTTCAGATCCATCCGGTGAAGCTGGCCGAGGGGCGGGTGCTGACGAGGGCGGACGACGACCAGGACGTCGCGCTCCTCGGATCGGTCGCCAAGCAAAAGCTCTTCGGAGAGGCTTCGGCGCTTGGCAAGAAGGTCGAAATCAACGGCCGAAACTACACGGTGGTCGGGGTGACGACCGAGAAGAACGCGTCCTCCGGCGCGGGCGGGCTCTTCGCGATGTTCGGGTTCGAAAACGTGGCCTACGTGCCGTTCCGCCGCGTGAAATCCCTGCGGCCGGACATGCAGATCGATCGCATCATGGTGCAATCCGACCCCAACGCCGAGCCAGTCGAGCTCAAGGGGCGGCTCGAGAAGGTGCTTGGGGCTCAGCTGGACCGCCAGCAGTACTCCGTGCTGACCCAAGAGGAACTCCTTGGGCTGGTCTACAAGATCATGGGGATCTTGACCTGGCTGCTGACGGGCCTGACGTCGATCGCCCTGTTCGTGGGCGGAGTGGGCATCCTGACCGTCATGCTGATGTCAGTCAACGAGCGCTCGCGGGAGATAGGGATCCGGAAGGCGGTGGGCGCCCGACGGGGAGACGTGTTCTGGCAGTTCCTGGTCGAAGCGCTCCTCCTCACCTCGGCGGGAGGGATGGCGGGCCTCGCGCTGTCGTGGACGGTTTGCCTGGCGCTCGATCGCTTCACCCCGATCAAGCCGTTGGTGACGACGGACACGGTGCTCCTGGCCTTCGGGGTGAGCCTGGTCGTGGGCAGCGTGTTCGGGCTGATTCCGGCGATGCGCGCGGCGAGGAAGGACCCGGTCGTGGCGCTTCGCTGGGAGTGAGAAAGGCCCCGTCCGAGACGGGGCCTAGGAGGCGAAATCTCATTCGCCGTCGTGGTTACTTGCCGGCCCGATGCGCGTTGTACATGACGTCCATCCGCGAGCTCTGACCAGCCGTGAACCGATCCCGGCACGCGTCAGGCGTGTAGTCCATGAAGTTGTTCGTCGGGTCCTTGCCCTTGAACTTCCCACCGGTGCAGGTGTCGAGATTGGCCGGCGCGGGGCAGGCCCGATTCGGAGTCGCCTCGGCGGGCGTGTCACTCACGTAGTCGTTGGACGTGTTGCAGCCGCCTTGGAACGTGTGATATAGCCCGAGCCAGTGACCCACTTCGTGAGCCATCCCATCCCCGGGAATGGGCGCAGCCGGCGACACGATGCCATCCTCGAGAGGCTTGGCGGCGTATCCCCAGGGGAACGTGCTGTATCCACCGACGTCGCTGAGCTTGACGTAGATGTTGAGATCGTCGGCCGAGCCCTCGTGCAGCGCGGTCTTCATGGCGACTTCGTCGGCGGTGTTGACCCCGGCGGTGTACCAGGCGGTGTTCGCGGTGCGGTCGATCCCCGCGAGGGTGAACCGATAGTTCGTGTTGGCGGCTCCTGAACCTTGGCCGCCAGCAAAGGCGGTGTTCATGATGGCGATCTGCGAGTTGAGCACCGTGTCGCTCACATCGCCCGTACCGGCGTCGTCGGTGACGATGTGGAAGTAGACCGGAATCGTGATCAAGGCCGGAGCGGGTGGTTCGATCTCAGCGAGGGCGACTTCGATCGCCACTTGATCGCCAAGCGAAGGTGTGTCGGTGCCGCATGCCGCAGCGAGGGCACTTGCCGGGTCAGTCGTACAGCTGGTGCAGCGTTTGGCCGAGGCGCCGCCTGCCCCTACGACGGCCATCAGCGCGAGTGCGAATGTGGGCGCGAGAACCGCGCCGGCTAATCGAGACTTGTGTGTCATGTGGTTTCTCCCCAAGGAACTCCTTTCGGTTGGCTCTGCGCCATTGGAATGCATCGTGCATGAATGCTTGTGACCGTTTTGTGACGAACTTCGCAACAAGCCGAGAGCCGGGAGGTCTACCCCCGGCTCATGGCACCTCAACTAGTGGATTTGGATGTTGCCTCCGGATGCGAGGCCGCCGCCCGAGGAGCGGCCTTTTCAGAGACCACACAAGTGCAGTGTGGTTGTTTCAGTGCCTTACAGAGTTGAATATGTGGTCGCTTCAGTGTAGGGTCAAGCATTGATGTCTGTTTCATTTGTGCCTTCTCATGGATCGTCTGTAGTTGCTTGTGTGCTCGTTGTATCGCGAAATGGGTCAGCACTGGTCGCGAATGCGTAGCTGAGATGGTGAATTTTGAAGCCGGGATGGTATTGACCATCCCGAACAATCTTACGACATGATAGGATACACTGCCTAGCTAATCCGTGGGTTTTCGTCTCATGAGAACAGCACCCGCGGCTGCGAGAACGATGAGTGTAGCCGGCTCTGGCACAGCAGTACTTCCTAGATCGGTGATCACCTCCTGTGGGCTTGACATGAAGTGCGTGAGGGAGTTGGTGCCGGGGTTAAAGTCATAGACGTTGTGTGCGTCTGCAATCCAGAGTCGGCCCTCGCTATTCGCTGTGATGCCCACGGCGTTGATTCCAAGCGTCGCGATGAGCGTTTGCGCGCCGGTGAACCTGTCAATCAGAAGGAGCTTGTCGTTGGACACACCCCACAGATTGCCGTCGAGGCCCTCGTCGAGATCCTCGATTTCAAATCCTCCCCCGCCGATGGTCTCGAGTGACCCGGGTATATCGGCGCGCATCCGCCTCAGGACACTGCCAGAGCCCTCCATCGAGAGATATTGGAACCCGGAAGCGGACTGTCCAAGTGCCTTGATCTCGCCAGGACTCCAACCGTACAATGTTGGGGGACCTCCGTCAAAGGCTGTTGCGCCCAGAGACGGTCCCGTCGGTCCAGCTTCGAACGTTCCGATTCCGTTGCCGTTCGCGTCGCCAGTGACTCCCGTAAGACCATAGCTTGGCCCGCACCGTTCCGGTCCATCGGGAACCCAGGCGAAGCCGTTCCACCGCATTGGCGTCAGGCAGAGTTCGTCGAAGTGTTTGACGATGAGCGCATCAAAAATTGCCGTTGCCTTCATCGGAAAGGCCAACATCGCCACCATGAGGGCAACTGCCGCAGTTCGGCGGAATGCATCTTGTTTCATTCTGTTCTCCTATGGCATGCTCGCCACTGAGCAAAATGATGCAGAGCGTTTGTGAACGTTTTGTGACGAAACTCGCCACAAACCCTGCTGTACGATAGGGCGATGGAACGCGTGGCACCGTTTTTTCGCCCGGGAGGTACCCTCGAGCCCAGCGCGGCAAGCTACATCGAGCGAGGAGCCGACAAGCAGCTGCTGCAGGCCCTCTTGGAGCGGCAATACGTCTTCCTCCTCGACTCGCGTCAGAAGGGCAAGTCGTCCCTGATCGCCCGGACGATCGGCCGCCTTCGCGAAGCCGGCGTGCGTCCGATCAAACTCGACCTGCAGCGGATCGGGGCGAACGTGACGCCGGAGTCTTGGTATGCCGGACTCGCCTTCGGGATGGCTCAGGACGTCGGCATGCAGAGGGAGGTGATCGACTTCTGGAAGAGCCGAACGGCGGTCGGGCCGCTCGCAAGGTTCGTCGGCGTCATTCATGAAGTTCTCCTCGCGAAGTTTCAGGAACCGATCGTGATCTTCATCGACGAGGTCGACTTCGTCCGCGCGCTCGAGTTCCCCACCGACGAGATCTTTGCCGCCATCCGGGAGTGCTTCAACCGACGCGCATACGACGAAGCGTTCGCCAGATTGACCTTTTGCCTGGTCGGAGTCGCGACGCCCGCTCAGTTGATTCGCAACCCGGACATCTCACCATTCAACATCGGCGTTCGCATCGATCTGACCGATTTCACGCTCGACGAAACCAAGGTCTATGCCAATCATCTGAACGGCGGGAGGGATGGGAACAGCCTGGTCGAGCGGATCCACTTCTGGGTGTCTGGCCACCCCTATCTCACGCAACTTCTTTGCGGCAGACTTGCTGCGAGCCCCGAGATGACGACCCCCCGCGACGTCGATCGGCTCGTGCAAACCTTGTTCCTCTCGCCCGAGTCACGTCAGCGCGAGCCAAACCTGTCGGATGTGGAACGGCGGATGCTCGACCCGGATGTTCCGGGACTGTCGCCCGACGAGCGTCGAACTCAAGTGCTCGACTTGTACGGGCGAATGCTCAGTTCGAAGACCGTCGATGCGACCGAGCAGAACCCGGTGGTGGCGACGCTCAGGCTTTCCGGCGTCGGGGTTGAAGAGTCAGGACGCCTGCGAGTGCGCAACCGCGTGTACGAACACGTCTTCGATCAGTCGTGGAGGGTTCAGAACCTGCCGCACGCAGAAGTACGCCGCCAGACGGTTGCATCGAGGCGGGCGACGTTCCGGACTGCGGCGGTGGCTGGCCTCGTTTTGCTTGCGGTTTCGGCGGTTAGCTTCGGCATGTGGAGATTGGCCAACGAGCGCGAGCAAGCTCTGGTCGAACTTCAAACTCGGACGAATGATCTGAAGCAAGTCTCCGATGAGCGGCAGAGCGCGCTGACCGACTCAAACG
>WBZR01004428.1_pt1 | contig 11506 bp, 12 predicted proteins | sample 5204231 | NCBI WGS metagenome assembly WBZR01 (sample SAMN12412403, study PRJNA552823) | activated sludge metagenome | isolation source: activated sludge from anammox sidestream of wastewater treatment plant... | place: USA: Virginia | collected 2017-08
GCGTTCGTGGTCGGCAGCCTGATGCCTGCCCTCGTCCATGCGGGGGCGGTCAACCCTGAGGAGAATCCTTTCCAGATGGAGGAACTCGTGCAGGGGAATTTGTTCGATCAAGGCGCCGACGCGCAGATGCTGGCGCAGGGATATTGCGGCGGGATGCCGGGATGGCAGGGCGGTTACGGTGGCATGTACTGCGGCGGCGACATGCCGGGGATGCGTGGCGGCATGATGGGAGGTGGGATGATGGGCGGTCCCATGATGGGCGGCGGGACGATGTGCGGCGGGATGATGGGTGGAGGCATGGGGATGATGCGAATGATGGATACGGACCAGGACGGGAAGATCTCGAAGGAGGAGATGGCCAAGCACCAGGAATGGATGATGAAGGCGCTGGACGCGGACGGCGATGGTCAGATCGACGCCTCCGAGATGATGGGCATGGGGCACAGGCGGCGCATGAACCCCGAATGAGGCCTGCCGAACCCCTCCGCTGCCACACCTGATCGGACTTTTTACGAGGCCGGTGACCGCCCGGACCCGCAGGTCACCGGCCCTTTGATGAAGCGCGCGGCGCGCCCTCCGGCCGCCTACGCGAATTCCGCTCTCTCGACTCCATGGCGCCGATGCCGTCGATCCGGCAATCGATGTCGTGGCCGCCTTCGGCCAGGCGGGTGTTCCTGACCCTCGTTCCCGCCTTCTCCGCGGACGATGAGGCCCTTACCCTGGCTGTACAGAGCGGGCGGCCACGACGGCTGCGCCGCACCGGCGATCTCACCGACGCGTGATCACGACCTCGAGATACTCGCCCGGCAGGACCAGCGTCTCGTCGCCCGAGCGGTTCAAGCGGTCGAGCAGCCCCAGCAGGTCGCGCGTGAGGGCCGCGTGCCCTTTCTCGTCGAGCGCGGCGAAGGCCCGCTGCGTCGGTCCGTAAAAGGTGCGGAACACCTCCAGCCAGTGCGCTGGAGAGCGATAGCGGAAGACGAAATGCCGGCGCGCGACACGGATGTCGGCGGCTTCATGGCCGAACAGTTCCGCGAGGCGATGCTCCGTGCCCCACAGCAGCGGCGACTTCACGCCCGCAGGCGGCGGCACGTGCCGGCCGATGGTCCTGAAGAGCTGGCCGAGGAATCCTTCCGGCGTCCAGTTCGCCAGCGCGATGCGACCGCCCGATCGGCACACGCGCAGCATCTCGCCAGCGGCCCGTTCCTGGTCCGTGGCGAACATCACGCCGACCACGGACATCACCACGTCAAAGGAGGAGTCGGCGAACTCGAGTTGCTCGGCGTCGCCCACCTTGAACGTCACCGGCAGACGCTCGGCGGCGGCGCGCTCCCCTGCCCGGGCGACCAGCGCAGGGACGTAGTCGATGCCGAGGACGTCGCACCACCGCCGCGCTGCGGCCAGCGCCACGTTGCCGCTGCCGCAGGCCACGTCCAGGACGCAATCGCCGGCGCGCAGATCGACCGCCTCGCACAGCGATTCGGCGACGATGGTCAGGGTCGCGCCCACCACCGAGTAATCTCCCGAGGCCCACGTCGCCTGCTGCCTGGCCTTGACGGACTTCAGATCCACGGGCGCCGGCGTGGTGGTGACGCCGGTGTTCAGGTGACTCTTCACTGCATGAGGTATTGCCATTGCCATGATTTCTCTCCAAGCGAGTTTTGAACGTTGTCGCCGGGCGGCGCGCGTGAGGCCGGCTTGGCGAGTCCGTTCCGCGCCGCCATCACGTACAATTGCCACCCTGCGGCGCGCATTTTAGGAGGGCGGCGCGGGCCCCCTCCATGACCTGCCGTCCGCGGTTCTTGCCGGACAGTCCGGCATTTCCGCGAGCGCGACTGCCAGGTTCGTTCATGCGTCCACGGGGAGGCCGACCATGGGTGCCGATGCGTTGTCGGACGTGCTGCGTACCGTGAGGCTGACCGGCGCGGTGTTCTTCGACGTCGACGCCTCCTCGCCGTGGGTGGCCGAGGCGCCGCCGGGTCGGCTGCTCGCACCCTACGTCATGCCGGGCGCGCAGCATCTCATCGAATATCACGTGGTCACCACGGGTTCGTGCTGGGGCGGCCTCGCCGGCGAGCCGCAGGTGCAGCTCATGGCCGGCGACGTGATCGTCTTTCCGCACGGCGACGCGCACGTCATGTCGAGCGCGCCGGGGATGCGCGCGCCGGCCGACGCGAATACGGTGCCAAAGCCGCCGCATCCGCCGCTGCCGATCAGGATCCGCCAGGGCGGCGGCGGACCCGACGGCTCGCGCGTGATCTGCGGTTTCCTCAGTTGCGACGTGCGGCCATTCAATCCGCTGCTTGCGACACTGCCGCGCCTGCTGCGCGTGAGCGAGCTGCCCGGGGAAGACTGGCTGAGCCATTTCGTGCGCTTCGCGTTGCAGGAGACAAACCAGCAGAGCGCCGGCGGGGAGTGCATGCTCGCGCGCATGAGCGAGTTGATGTTCGTAGAGGTGGTGCGGCGATATCTGAAATCGCTGCCGCCGGATCAGACCGGATGGCTCGCCGGCCTGCGCGATCGGCACGTGGGCTGCGCGCTGTCGCTGCTGCACGGGCGTCCGGCGCATCCCTGGACGCTCGATGAGCTTGCCCGGCAGGCGGGAACTTCGCGTTCCGTGCTCGCGGAGCGGTTCCAGCATTTCCTCGGCCAGCCGCCGATGCACTATCTCACGCGCTGGCGCATGCAGCTGGCAGCAGGACTGCTCACGCGCGGGGTGTCGAACGTCGCCGGCGTGGCCGCCGAGGTCGGTTACGATTCGGAGGCGGCGTTCAGCCGGGCCTTCAAGAAGTTCGTCGGCGTGCCCCCGGCCACCTGGCGCAGGCAGCAGACGGGAGCCGGTTCCCCCGGTGCTGCGACGTGAAAGCGCGCCGGTGCGGAGCGACGGGCGCAGGCCACCGGCCCTGGTGCGTCGATCACCGCGAACGGGCGCCGCCCCCGTGCCGGTGTCGGGTTACCTTGTCGACTACCTGGAGCGCGGTTTGTCGCCGGTGAACTTCCAGCCCCCCATCGGCCCCTCCGCGCCCGTATCGCACATCTCGAAGATGCCATCGCTGGTATAGCCTTCAGCCTCGTTGTGATACTTCACGGCGCGGCAAGGTCTGCCGTCGCGCTCGTAGGAACTCAGAGGCGTGACGCTGCCACCATGGCCCGTTTCACTGTTCTTCCAGCCGGTGGTCTCCCCGTCCGGCCCGTTCAGCGCGTCTTTGCTGGCCGCGTTGAGCATCTCCCTGTCCTTGTCCGTGAAAAACGCCATGGGGGATCGGTCCAGGAATTCCGTGAAGAACGCCGAAGCGGGAGCGGCGATCGCCGTCAACGCCGCCGTCAAAACGAGTGCGGGGATTCTGCGTTGCATGTGTGGTCGTCCTCGGTCAATTCGATACCGCGTTGAGACTGCCTGCATTCTGGCGGGTAATTCTAAACGCACAACCTCGTTCTGTCCTCGTCGATTGATCGCTTCAAACCTCCAGGGAACGGCGCGGGACGAGCGCGGCGGCATGCCGCTCTGCCCGTCTGAACTTGGCCACCGCGGGGCGGTCGCAGGGGAAAAGGGCATGCTCATGCGCATTGCAGCATACATTCTGCTCCCGCTGCTGCTCGGGGGCTGCGCGATCGAACCGGTGGACACGCAGCGGGTCTTTTCCGAAGGGACCCCCTGGCGTACCGACCGCCATGGGGGCGTCGCCGTGCTCGCCTGGCCGTCGTGGGCCGAGACCCATCAGGTCTGCACGAGTCCGCAGAGCGCGGCCGCCGTGAGCGTATCAGTGCGTGATCGGCCGAGCCTACGCACGATCCGGGAAATGGTGCCGCGTCTTGCGGCAGGCGAGTGCGTGACCGTGACCGTCGATCGCGACCAGGACCTCATCGTGACGCAGCTTGCCGGCGGCGGCGCCGCCAACGGCAGATCGCTGCGCGTGCAAGGCACCGGATACAGACCGCCGGCGCCGGCATACCCGCTGATCCTTGGTTTTCCCCATCATCCTCGCCGCCTGGTTCCCTGAACCTGCTGGGCAGGCGACACGATTGGCTGCCGAAGGTGGTACAGTCCGCTGGCGAAGGTCATGGTTCGCCGCGTGGCTGGCGAATTCTCCGACGGCCATGCACGAAGGCTGGCATCCACCTTCCGGCCGCATAAAATGATCCCCGTGTTCGCTCGAATGTCGGTGCGGACGGCGCTGCGCCATGACGATGCCGGCGGCGCGGCGCAACGCGGAATGCGACGCCGGCGGCGGGTGAACCTTCGCCGCGCGAACGATGTTGCTGCGTGCAAGACGCCTAGGGGGAACGTATGGATATCGTCTGGTTGTTGCTGGTGGGTCTGATTGCCGGGTGGCTGGCGGGGCGGATTGTCGGGGGCGGCGGCTACGGTGCGATAGGCGACATGGTCGTCGGTATTCTTGGCGCCCTGATCGGCGGCTACGTGTTCCGCAGCCTGGGGCTGGCCCATGGCTACGGGCTGCTGGGCAGCATCATCGTGGCGACCATCGGTGCGATCATCCTGATTGTCGTCCTGCGCATCATCAAGCGGGTATAGCCGGAAGTCGCGGCTGTCGCATCGTGACCAACCGCATTGCGCGAGTGGAGTATGCAGTTCCCCTGGCCCGGTTCACCGGGCGAACCGCCCCGAATCCGGATCCAGCACCGCCTTGCACCGACTGCGGAGGAAGGCTTCCATGGCCTGATGGAGCTGTCGCTTCAGGTCCAACAGGGTCTGGAGCAGTGCGTCGATCATGCTCGCATCGACGAGCTGCGCGACGAACTTGCGGACCGCCGCCAGCGCGGCATTGACGGCCCGCTCGATGGGCTTCATCGGATTGAGCGCATTGATCACCTTGCGTATGCAGGCGTTGAATGTGTCCACGCTGAGGCCCATCTTCCCGAGCAGGCGATTTATCGCCATCCTCACGACGAACTCGACCTTGTTCACATATGGCTTGATGCCGTTCGAGAACCTGGTGAGCGCCCCGAGTATCGCCTTCATGGCCTTGCCGCGGAAGACGCCGAGAACGTTCTGCACCACGCGCACCATGTCGCCTATCGGCTGCAGGACGGCGAGCGCTGAACGCAGCGCCTTCTGGATCGCCGTGAACAAGCCCGCCACGCGGGCGGCGGCCTCGTCGAGTGCCGCGCGCACGGCCGCGACCGGTACGTTGAGCCGGGCGGCGCACGCGTCGACGTCCTTCGGCGGCCGCGAGCCATAGTGGGCGATGACTCCGGCAACCATGTCGCGCAGATAGGCGACGCTCGATTCGATGGCATCGATCGCTGCAACGGCGTTTGCCACCGGGGCTTCGATCCTCTCGACCAGCCTGCGCAGTGGCTCAATCTCCGTATCGACGCGGCCGACGAGATCGCGCGCGCGTCCGATCGAGCCGCTCTGCGGCGGGCCGGCGAGCGCCTCCAGAGCCTGTTTCAAGGAACGAGATGCCGGGCCGATCGGACCCGGCAGGAGTGACAGCGGCGTGACCGTGACGCGAAGCGAGGCGAGCAGCCGGTGCAGGTCGGTCAGGTCCTGATGCAGGCTGCGGGGAAATGCGAGCGGCGCCTTGATCTCGCCGATGAGGTTCTGCACGGCCCGGACGGGTTTCTGGACCGTGGTCACGTGGGCGTCGATCGCGGCCAGGTTGTCGCCCAATGCGATCGTGGCACTTCGGGACACCTGGGGTCGGGCCTTTACTCCCTGCCGGATGTGGCGGCGTGCGGCGGTGCGTGCGGCCATGGCGGGCTCCTTTCCAGACACGAGTAGCGCAGTCACTGCAGAGGGTTCTTTGTCCGACTCCCTCGCCGGTGTCGTCCTGGTCGACGGACAGGCCGACCGCAGGCGCGCAGGCCATGCGGATGGCGCGTCTTCGGCCGCGGCCGGACGCCATGCGCCGCGGTTCGTGCCGTCAGCGTACGGTGCGGGTGATCCGCTCGACCCCGGAGATAAGCTCTTCAACCTCCTCCGCGGTGGGATCCCGCTCGCGGACGTGATCGCACAACCGCCTGATATCGCCGAGCCGCCGCACGTCCTGCCACGCCTTCATGTCGATGACCTCCTCTTTCTTCAGGGCGTCGCCGAGGGTGGAAATCTCCGCGCAGGCCGCGGGCACCTCCACGTCGTGGCTCTGCGCGAGCTCGCCCAGGTGCTTCACGAGGACGACGCCCGCCACCGCACCGGCGGCGCGCGGGAAGCCGTGCTCGGCAAGCGAGCGCGCCGTTCGCAGCTCGGAACTGAGCATGTCGGATTGCACGCTGCGCCAGATGTCGAACAGCCCGCTCTCGAATCGCCGCGACGTGGCGCGGAGGATCGCCAACTGCAGAGTGAAGCGGTTCGAGACAGTGGCCAGGTTGTGCAGGTCGTCTTCTTCCCGGCGTGTGTGCCTGCCGGCGCTGATCCGCACGCCCCGGAGCCAATCGCGTATGCAATAGCTGGCCACGGTCGTCACGGGGTCGCCACCTTCACTGCGGTAAAGCTCGACAAATTCCGCGTGACGCTCGGGAAGCAGCTGTCGTATCAGCGCGGCGGCCTCGCTGAACCAGGCCTGGTATCGACGCTCGAAAGTCCCTTTGATCCGGCTCGCCACCTTCTCGGACGAGGGATCGCTCAGCTTGCCGTCCTGCGCCAGAAGGCGCAGATGCAGATCGCTCAGCATCAGCGTGCCGGTGTCGGACAATGTCTGCAAATCGGCGCGATGCCTTTCGAATACCGTGGTCATGCCCTGTAACGCGTACCCGGATTGTTGACGGTTTCGGCCCGGCGGCTGTTGCGCCGCCCGGTTTACGGTTACGACCGAGGCGCCGCGACGGCTGCTGCGCGCGGCGAGATGCGTGTATACCGATTGATTAAAGCACTGCTGCCACGGTATTGGAAGGCCGGGCACCGCTCGTCGCGGGCCAGCGGGCCTGAAGGCCGGGATGCTTCATGCTTCCGGCCGCCATGCGGCGAACGACGTGCGGAATCGCGCGCGGCTGCGCGGCTAGTTCATTCCGGACGGCAGGGACGCATTCGTCTTGTGGCGCCGCACCTGCTCGTCCTGGAGACAGGGGCGCGCCCGGATGCTGGTCGGCTCGTCCGCGGAGTACTCGACGCAAACGTAACCGGGTTCACCGGTATCATTCCTGAACCACGAGCATCGGCACCTGTGGCCGTGACGCGGCCATCCTCACAACGAACTGCCGTCGAACTCGGTCACGGGGATCGAGGCGAGATCGATACCCTCCAGGCAGCGGATGTTGATGGCGGCCGTGCGGGTGCCGTTCGTGTCCCTGCCCTCGGCGTAGGGATGGATGCCGCAGTTCGGGCAGAAGCGGTGCTTGATGAGGTGCCTGTGGAACGAGTAGGTGCTCGCGTTCTTCTCCGGCGTGATGATCCGGAGCTGCTCCCGTGGCACGAACCACAACAGGGAGCCCCGGCGCTGGCAGATCGAGCAGTTGCAGGACACGGCCTTGTCCAGCGTGCCCTCGACCTCGAACGCCACGCTGCCGCAGTGGCAGCTTCCCCTGTATTTCATGCAGTTAGCCCTTGGTCCAGACCCGCAGCAGCCCTCCCGGGGACCAAGCATGTTTCCTGCCACGCTGATCCGCGGCGCGCGCCTCTGCACCGTGAAGCGCCGGGCCGCCGAAGTCGGTGACCGGTACAGGCGCGTGGCCGATGCCTTGGAGGCACCGGACGTAGACGGCAGCCGTATTGCCGCACTTCGGGCTGTTTCCCTCGGCGCAGGGGGCGTAGGGATGGATGCCGCACCTCGGGCAGATGCGGTGCCTGATGACGTGCCTGCTGAAGGTGCCGGTGCTGGCGTTCTCCTCGGGCGTGGCGAGCCGCAGCTGCCCTTGTATTTCATTAGGAGTTTGTCCGGTGCGCATTCGGACCTGAATGGATGAGTGTGGCAGCGGTCGTATTTTTCGACGTTCCCATGCTCCGGCGCCTTCACTATTATCTGCCGGTGGAATCAACGAACCAGGAGAGGCTTCCACCATGCTCATTCTCACCCGCCGCGTAGGGGAAACATTGAACATCGGTGAGGGAATCACCGTCACGGTCGTGAACGTGAAGGGCAACGAGGTTCGGATCGGGATCGACGCCCCGAAAGACGTGACCGTGCATCGCGAGGAGATCTACGAGAAGGTCCAGCAGGAGAAATCTAGCCAGTCGAACTGAACAGCACGGGTATGGGTGTGCGCCGCGCGTGCCCAGGCGCGGCGCCCTCGCCCGCGCCGGGTGTGGGGGGAGCCTGGCCGCGGCCCGGCTTTCCGCCGTGAAGCTAGGAGTTCCGTCAGCGCCTGGCCGGTCCCCGTGTGTCACCACGGCCGGGCAATTCGTCGGCGACGAGCTCGATGTACTCCGCCTCCGCGTGATCGAGCATGTCCATCAGCTCCCGGCTGCGAATGTCCTGGGCGTCGAGCTGGATGGTGTCGTCGCCGCCGGGCTTGCGAGTCGGATCGAACGCACGCCCGGCCGCTTCATAGCCTTTGCGCCTGGCCATGAGATCGACGTGCCAGTCTCTCAACTGCAGCAGAAAGGCCTCCTGTACTTCGCTGCCGACGCCCGCGGACACCATGCCCTCCTTCAACCCGGCGATGAGTTCGGGGGCACGCTCGACGAGCTCCGCCTTCTCCTCCTCCGTGGGCACCGGCCTGACGCTCCAGAGGAGCAGGGCGGTCGTCTCCATGGCGGAGCGGACTTCCTCGCTGTCCTCGCCGCAGGCATCCAGCGTCAGGGTGAGGTATCTGCACCAGTCGCCCAGCAGGAACTGAACGACGAAGGCGGGCGGGAGCGGCCCTCCGGACGCCTGGATGGCGTGGCGGATCTCGCCGCTGATGCGTGCCGCCGCCTTCAAGTCTGTCGTGAAACTGGTCATGAACGAGTCCTGTTGAAACGTCCCGCGTGCCGCCGGCCCCGGCGGCGCGTACACCCAATGCGTTATCGGGAGACTCTGCGAATGCAGGCCCCCCGGCCAAGACACGTTCGCTGGAGCGGTGAAGGATTTCACAGAATTGGTCCGCCCAGCCCGTGCGCGTCCCTGCGAGCCGGAGCGGAGAGTCGGGGCGTAGGGGCCGGGCGGTGAACCGTTAGCGGCACGGCGGCCGCAGCCTTGAACGCCGTGCGGGAGAGCGGCCTTCGCGCCGGGGGCGAGGAACCTCGGACGGGGCTCCCGCCCCGGGCTGCCCGCCAGCCTAGAGGAGATCCGCCACGTCCAGGCCCCACACCGTGGAGCTGCCCTCGTGCGCGAGGATGGGTGTGATCTCCGCGCCGGCGCCGGTCGGCAAAACCTGCACGACGCCGAAGTTGAACTCCTTCACCACCTCGCGCAGCCTCGAGCGCACGCCCGCGGCGACCGTGAACGCCTCGTCCACGTAAACGCCTACCAGCACCTCGTCCTGCTGCGCGCTGATGCCGGAGGAGGTGAGCGAGGCGGCGGTGAAGCCCGGGTCCGAGGCGTCGATGTCGAAGATGCAGCCCACATGGATGTCGCCGGAGAGGAAGACGAGGCTGCGCGCCGCGCCGGCGCTCGTGTTGGCGGTCCGCGCCTTCCCCGCCAGGCGCAGCAGCGCGGCCTGCTCGGGCCGGGCGTACTTGTGCGACCACTGGTCGCGCGCCTCGTCGATGTTCGAGACCTTGTAGTTGCCGAGGTTGAGCTGCCTGCCCGTGAGGCGCGAGAGGTGCACGTTGGCGATGGCGAGCGGTATGTCAGACTTTTCGCCCGATGATCTCGGGTGGAGTACGCCATCGATGTCGCCACGGCGGAAGGCGACGACGTCGTCGGTGCGATCGCCGAGCAGCTTCTGCACCTGGCCGTCGGGGTCCATCGACGCGATCGGCGTGGGCGTCACCACCGCCAGCGCCTCCACATCCCCGGGCAGCGTGTCGAATACCTGGTTGATGAAGCCCCACTGCTCGGCGCCGAGTACGGGGAACTCCTCGCGGAAGACGTCACGCGCGCCGCGGCTGTCCAGGACGAGCACCACCAGCCGCCCGCACCGGAACGCGTAGGGCATGGCCCGCCGCTGCCCCGGCAGCGGCGCCGCGCCGATATAGTTGGGCAGCGATTGCACCGGCAGCGCGACCGGATTGTGGCAGGCCTGGAAGTGCCAGTACGCGTCGCGGCAGTCCTCGAAGTAGGCATTGCACTTGCGGAAGATCTCCGCGCCGCGCGGATGCTTCGCCACCATGGTCGGGCTGTCGGAGGCGAGCGAGCCCCAGCCGTCGCGGATCTCGTGGTCGTCCCACATCATGTAGACGGGCACGCTCGCCATCACCTTGCGCACCGGCTCGCGCGACCAGTTCGCCTGGTAGGCCTCGGCGAGGGCCTCGCGCCGCGCCGCCGACGTGGACAGGAAGTGTTCCTCGAAGACGTTGGGATCGTCCTCGTCGATGTATGCCTGGTCGCCCACCATCAGCACGAAGTGCGGCCTGGCCGTCTCGACGAAGCGGCTGAACTGATCCCAGAGACCGTCGAAGTGCGTGGTGCTGCATGAGATGACGCAGAAGAGCAGGTTCGCCATGGAACCCGGCACCGGCATGGTACGGAAGCTGCCGCGCGAACGGGCGACGACGCGGCCGCGGCGCAGGACGCTGTAGCGGTAGCGCCAGTCCGGCCGCAGGCCGGTTGCCGTGGCGATGGCGGTGCGAAACTCGAGCTCGCCCTCGGTGCTCTCGAAATCGAACAGCCCCGCGCCCTGCACCCGCAGCCTGTAGTCGATCGGATTGTCGAACACCCGGATCCACACGCGCGCACTCGCCTCGTCGGTATGGCCGACGACCGGGCCGAGCCGCAGCCGGCTGACGACCCGCTGCCGGGGCATGGCTACTTCCGGGGGGATTCCCTGGCCATCTCGCCGGCGAGCCCGGCACCGATCGCCTGGCGCATCTCCGCGGCCTCGCGGACCGAGATCGCCGTCGTGACGGGCTCGGCCGCTGCCCGCTGCGTGCGCTCGCCCTTGCGGATCGCGCGCATCTGCCGGACCTTTTCGTTGTAACGCGCGACCTCGGGCGCGGCCAGGATCGCGCGTGCGATGCTGCCGAGGTCGATCGCGCCCGCCGCCTTGAGCGCGCGCCGGTGCGGCTCGCCCAGGTGCAGCGCCCTGGTCGCGGCGGCGAAATCCAGGTTGCGCGGGGCGCCCGCGCGCAGCTTCGCCCACGCCCCGATAAGCGTGTCGACGATACGCGGGTCGTCCAGGCTGAGCGGCCGCTTCCCCAGCGTTCGGCGGTTGGCGAGCAGCGTGGCGAGGCGGTTCTCGAGCAGGTTCCACCTCGTCACGCTCTCACAGGCGCGCTCGCGCGCCGCGGCGCGCGCCGAGCCCGCCGTTGCCGTGATGCCGCCGAGGTCGAACTCGCCGGGATCGATGTCGACGGGGTGCAGCGGCGTGACCGAGGCCGAGCTGCCGCTCACCACCGGTCCACCGGCGGCCGCGAAGGTGAAACAGGTGTCGAGCGTGCGATCCTCGCCGAGCAGCACGCCGCGCTCCAGCGGCGAGCGCTGCACCTCGCGGTCGTATTCGTCGCGGAGCGTCTCCAGCCAGATCTCGA
>WBZR01004429.1_pt1 | contig 11506 bp, 12 predicted proteins | sample 5204231 | NCBI WGS metagenome assembly WBZR01 (sample SAMN12412403, study PRJNA552823) | activated sludge metagenome | isolation source: activated sludge from anammox sidestream of wastewater treatment plant... | place: USA: Virginia | collected 2017-08
GGCCCGCGAGTGGCCAAAATCCGTCGCCAGGACCCCGCGCACCCGGCGTCAATAGCCACCCAGCCTCGTCTCTGCCGTCCTCGGCGTCTATGAACGCCAATGATCAGCGAATCCTTAGCCGGGGATATCTGCCTTTTTGTCCCGGGATCGTGGCGATCACCGCTGCGACCGGTCACACTTGTCTCTATCAATCGCTGACTTTGGAGCCGTGAACCCGTATGGGACGTGAAGAGATCGCCGCCCTCATCGCCATCCTCCAGGCCCAGCTCGATCGTGGAGGCGAAAACCTCGCACTCGGCGCCTGGCATATCCACCTTGATAAAAAGCGTGGCGCCTTCTCTTTCGATAAGTGCGAATCGGAGGGCTATTGCGAAGAGCGTCCCTCTGTCGTCGCCTTCAGCGGTGATGTCCTCGATCCCGGTGGCCCGCTCTTCGGGTAGGTAGCGCACTCCCCCCCCCCCCGATACACCCCAACTGTCACCTGCTTTCCGCCGTTCCGGCAACCAGCCACTCAACAGGTGCTGGAGCTTGCCGATACTCATGGTGGAACGCATGGCATGAAGATCGCTGCCCCCGAGTCTCGCCGCACACTTCGCGTGCTTGTCGTCGATACCGATGCCGACGACGCTCGCCTTGCCCGCGAGCAGCTGCATCTCGATGGCTCGTTCGTTCCCACGGTCGCAAGGAACTCCCGTGAAGCCGAGGCCCTCCTCGCCGAGGGTGTCTTTGACGTCGCTCTCATCGACTACGGACTCTGGGCCGGACGCGACTCCGCCCTCGCCCGCTATGTCCGCGAGCATCGCAGTGATGTTGCAATCGTGCTCATCACCGGAGGGAGCCTCGATGCCGATTACCCGCCCGCACTCAAGCTTGGCGCCCACGACCTCCTCCCTCGCCACTCTCTCCCCGAACATGGCAGGCTCGCAGACTGCATCCTCTTGGCCTACCAGGAGAACCGCGCCCTTCGCCGCCGCCACACCATGGTCCGCTGGCTCGAGCGCGAGGCCCGTACCGATCACCTGACCGGGCTTTACAACCGCCGCGCCTTCGACGATCGCCTGCGCGAATCCTGTGAAAACGCCGCTGCGCTTAACACGCCAACAACCCTCGTCATCGCCGACGTCGCCGGGACACGGACGGTGAATGAGGCCCATGGACATGAGGCCGGCGACCACATGATCCGGCGCGCGGCCCAGGGTATCGCCCGCTGCATTCGCGGCATCGATTTCGCCGCACGTGTGGCCGGTGATGATTTCGGCGTCATCCTCGAAAACGCCGACCTCGACCTCGGCCGCCTCATCGCCCGCCGCATCGCTCAGGAAGTTGAGCGTATGAACACCATGGAGTGGGCCAACCTCATCCCGGTCACACTCACCTTCGGCGTTGCCACCGGCCGCGCTGTTCAACCCGGTCAGCTCTTCGCCGCGGCGGACGAAGCGCTCACCAATAACAAGACCAGCAGGCCACTCGTGACCCTATTCATGCCCAGGAGCGATAGCGATGGCCCATCCGTCGCCTGAGAACCACGCAACAATCGTTGGCCGGATTGCACCCATTGGTGGATCCATTGGCCTCGGCCTTGGTTTGGGACTTGCCGCCACCGGCGAGATCCTGCCCGGGAGTGCAGTCGCACTGGTGAGCCTCATCGTCCTCGTCGCTCGTGCCCTGCGGCCTCGCCCGGCAGCCGTCCCGGTTGCGGAGCCCGAGCATACCGTTGAACTCGTCGACCCCGAAACCGGCCTCCCCAACTCCGCCCAGCTGCACGACCTGCTCCGTCGTGAGATCGCTCGCAGCCTCCGCTATGGCGACCGTGCCGCACTCGCCATCTTCGATGTCCGGATTACCGGCTACCATCCTGCTCCGGGCGTCCCCGCTCCGCCCTCGCCCGCGCAATACGTCGCTTCCACCATGCTCGAGGCAGCACGAACATCGGACATCGTCGCCCGAATCGATACCACCCATTTTGCTGTGGTCCTGACCGAGTGCACCGACGATGGCGCCGTGCACTTTGGCGATCGACTTCGCACTCGCCTCGGCACGATGCCGTTTGCCCACACGGAAGATGGGAAGGGAATCTATGTCCGGGCATGGTCGGGCGTCGCGCACTGGAACACGGCGATCGAGACCCCTGGCGAGTTCACCGAGCTTGCCCTCCAGAATCTCGAAACGACCCGCCGCGGCTACGAATCAGCCCAGGCCGGTTTCCGCGCACAGAAGACGGCCAGCTAACACCCGCTCGTTCCCATCCGTCGCTTCCCAGTCGTCTCCGGACCACCCGCATGCATTGCGGCCATCATCTCTTGTCTCTGCCAGGTTCACTCCTCCTGCGCATCTCTTTACCTTCTCGCTGCAAAGCTCAGCCATTTCCCCTGCGATAGGTGAACCTCATCGAATCCCCCGTTAGGATTGACTGTGCACGCCCCCTCGCGTTCTCGCTTCGGGGCCATTTACCTTGAAACCACATTCACCGCATTCACCACGCAGCCAGGAGTTGTCAAATTGTCCCCTTCGAACCGTGACTGGTGGCCCAACCAGCTCGACCTTAGCGTTCTCCATCGTAATTCGCCTCTTTCCGACCCCATGGGCGAGGACTTCAACTACGCCGAGGAGTTCAAGACCCTCGACCTCGAGGCAGTCAAAAAAGACCTCGTCGAACTGATGACCAACTCCCAGGACTGGTGGCCGGCCGACTACGGTAACTACGGCCCTCTCTTCATCCGCATGGCGTGGCATTCTGCTGGCACCTATCGCATCAGCGATGGCCGCGGTGGCGCTTCTCGCGGAACTCAGCGTTTCGCTCCCCTCAACAGCTGGCCCGATAACGCAAGCCTCGACAAGGCTCGCCGGCTCCTCTGGCCCATCAAGCAGAAGTACGGCCGCAAGCTCTCCTGGGCCGACCTCATCGTCTTTGCCGGCAACTGTGCCCTCGAGTCCATGGGCTTCAAGACTTTCGGGTTCGCGGGCGGCCGTGAAGATGTCTGGGAGCCCGAGGATATCTACTGGGGCCCCGAAGGCGAATGGCTCGCGGATGAGCGCTACACCGGCGACCGCGATCTCGAAAACCCCCTCGGTGCCGTTCAGATGGGCCTCATCTACGTGAACCCTGAAGGCCCCAACGGGATGCCCAGCGCCCTCGCCGCCGCGAAGGATATCCGTGAAACCTTCTACCGCATGGCCATGAACGATGAGGAGACGGTGGCACTCATCGCAGGCGGCCATACGTTCGGGAAGACGCACGGTGCCGGCCCTGCCAGCCACGTCGGGCCCGAGCCCGAAGCCGCGCCCATCGAGGACCAGGGCCTTGGCTGGAGGAACTCATTTGGTTCCGGAAAGGGTGGCGACACCATCACCAGTGGCCTCGAGGGCGCCTGGACCCCGACGCCAACAACGTGGGACAACAGCTTCTTCGAGACCCTCTACGGTTACGAGTGGGATCTCGTGAAGAGCCCTGCAGGTGCGCTGCAGTGGGTCCCAACCGAGCCGGCCGCCGCGACCGCTGTCCCCGATGCTCACGATCCGTCCCGGCGCCACGCCCCGATGATGCTGACCACCGACCTCGCGCTGCGCCTGGACCCCATCTATGGGCCCATCTCGAAGCGCTACCTCGAACATCCCGACGAGTTCGCCGATGCCTTTGCCCGCGCGTGGTTCAAGCTGACCCACCGCGACATGGGCCCGCGCTCACGCTACCTCGGCTCACTCGTCCCTGCCGAGACACTCATCTGGCAGGACCCCGTTCCCGAGGTCGACCACGAACTCATCGGCGAACAGGAGATTGCCGCCCTCGAGGAACAGATCCTCGCATCTGGCCTCACCGTTTCGCAGCTCGTGGGCACCGCCTGGGCGTCTGCTGCAACCTTCCGCCAGACCGACCGCCGTGGTGGTGCGAATGGCGCCCGCATCCGGCTCGCCCCGCAGAAGGATTGGGAAGCGAACAACCCCGCGCAGCTCGCAACGGTTATTCAGAAGCTCGAACAGATCCAGTCCGCTTTCAACGCTTCCCAGGCTGGCGGCAAGCGCGTCTCCCTCGCCGACCTCATCGTTCTTGGCGGTTGCGCGGCTGTCGAAAAGGCCGCGCGCGATGCTGGCACCGACATCCGCGTGCCCTTCACCCCTGGACGCACCGACGCCACGCAAGAGCAGACGGATGTCGAATCGTTCGAAGTCCTCGAGCCCCGGCACGATGGCTTCCGCAACTTCAACAGGGCCGGCCAGCGGCACTCCCCCGAGGAGTACCTCATCGAACGCGCAAACCTGCTCACGCTCACCGCTCCCGAGATGACCGTCCTCGTTGGTGGTATGCGCGCTCTCGATGCGAACACCGGCGGTTCGAAGTTTGGTGTCTTCACCAACCGCCCCGGCGTCCTCAGCAACGACTTCTTCGTCAACCTCGTCGACATGCATAACGAGTGGCGGCCGGTACAGGAAGGCGTCTATGAGGTCCGCGACCGTGCCACCGGCGAACTGAAGTGGAGTGCCTCCCGCGTCGACCTCGTGTTCGGCTCGAACTCACTCCTTCGTGCCCTCGCCGAGGTCTATGCCTGCGACGACGGCCAGGCGAAGTTCGTGCACGATTTCGTTGCCGCCTGGGACAAGGTCATGAACCTCGACCGCTTCGAACTCGCCTGATCGACGCCTGGTAGGGTGACATCATCGAGAAGGGGGCCTGCTGACGAGCGGGCCCCCTTCTCGATACCCGATGCGAACCCAGCGTGTGCTACCTCCTGCGGTTGCCCTGTGCTGTATTGAACGCCACCGCATCCCGAACCAACGCTTTGAACGCCTCCGCGTCCACGTTCTCGCCTTCACGGATATCTATCGCCCGCCGTACCTTCCCATCAAGGCTGGCGTTGAATAGCCCGGCCGGGTCCTCCAATGAAGCACCCTTCGCGAAGGTGAGCTTCACCACGGCCTTGTATACCTCACCCGTGCAGACGATTCCGTCGTGCGACCACACCGGCACGCCGGGGTTCGCTGCTTTCGCCCACTTGAGCTCCTCGCGGATCTCGGGGTCTGCTTCCCTTACCAGGTCTCGCATCCGGCTCAGCACTGCACCACGCCAGTCGGGATAGTCAGCGATGCGCTGGTCAACCAAAGAGGATGAACCCTCGCCGGCTGGTACTGGTTCCTTCATGTTCCACCCTCGAGGCCGTGACGTTCGTCAGTCGGCCGCCTTCAACACATGCACCAGGCACACGGGCCCGATCCCGACCATGTGCGTCAGCCCGATCCTCGCATTCGGCTGCTGACGCACCCCTGCTTCGCCGCGCAACTGGCGCACCACCTCGACGACTTGCCCGGTGCCAGTTGGCCCGAGGGGGTGGCCCATTGCAAGGAGTCCGCCCGATGGGCTCACTGCCACCCTCCCGCCGATATTGAATTGCCCGTCCTCGAGTTGCGCTGCAGCCTCTCCCGGATGGCAGAAACCCATCGCCTCCACGTAGAGTAGCTCTTCGATACTGAATGCATCGTGCAACTCCACGACGTCGACCGCGGACGCTTCAATCCCCGCCTGCCGGTAGGCCGCCTCTGTCGTGGTGCGTGTTAGAGCAACGTCAAAGTTCTCGGTAGTCGGCGGTAGCTCCGAATATGACGCCGAGGCGAGCACCCGCACCGCTCGGCGGCGATCAACACCATGCCGCCGGATACCCTCTTCCGACATAACGATTACAGCCGCTGCACCTTCGCCGATCGGACAGCACTGGAGTCGTGTCAACACACCGGAAATGACCGGTGGCGCCATCACCTCTTCCAGCGTCCGCGCCTTCTGCCGTTGTGCATATGGGTTGTGAGCCCCGTTCCCGTGGTTCTTCACCGCTACCAATGCTACCTGCTCTGCGGTCGCCCCCGACTCCCGCATGTAGCGCTCGGTGAGCATCGCGAAGTGGGTGAACGGCGCCGCGAGCGAATCCACGAGTCCCCGGATACCTGCCTTCGATGGCCCCGAACGCCACTGGTCCACCGTGTCGACGCCCATCGCCAGGGAAACATCCGTGTAGCCGGCTGCCACCTCCATGCACGCCTGCCGGACTGATGTCGAACCGGATGCCGAAGCGTTTTCCACCTGCGCGTACGGAATTCCCGTGATCCCCAGGTAGCGAAGCATCGCCGCGCCCGCTGCCATGCCCGTGAGCGCATTACCGATATAGGCACTCTCCACTGCCGGCCACTCGATTCCAGCGTCGGTTAGCGCCTCACGTACGGCCCGCAAACCCAGGGCTACGTATGACGTACCGGACGGGTTCTGGTAGGGATGCAATCCGATCCCGACCACGTAGACGGGCCGCATATCTGCCAGGGTCTTCATGGCGTCGCCTCTTCGACAAACTCCAGGTGCCCGCCTCGCTCGTCACTCACGACCGACGCCTGAACCCGGAGACCAACGGTCAGTGGCATCCGGTCGGCGATCTGTGCACGGACGACCGGACCCGCATCCAGCTGCACATCACCCAGGGTAAACGGTACCGCGTGCGACGGATGGGTGCGCACGACGGCGAATGTGAGCAGCGTGCCGTTTGTCCGGATCTCCCGGTGCTGCAGAGCCGCACCATGAGCACCGCAGCGAATGCACCCGTAATCCTGCGCCGGGAAGGAGAGTGCACCACAGCGCGCACACTGGACACCCCGAAGTGCTGGCTCACCACTTTCGCTGACTGTCCACGCGGACGGTTTATCGTCTCCCATCAGAAGCTCCTGCCCGCCGCCGAGAGCCAGTATCTCAACCGGCCCAACTCCCCCGGTGGAACCCGGGATCCATATCGTTCATCCAGCCTGGCGCACGCGCTACGAGAGTGTCGCCCAGCCCGTCCCTTTCCAGCAAACCAACCATACCCGGCTACCACAACCGCCCGGCGACACCACCCGCTACGGCCTCGGCCTTCACCACTGGACGAACATCGGAAACTGCTTCAGCGGGCGCGCAACCCCGGTCGATAGGCGGTAGATACCCCTCGATGACGGCGCCGGCAGTGTCTGCCTGAACGTTCACGCGGAGCGCCTCCAGGATCCTCTCGCGCATCTCAAGGTCGGCGCCGGCGAGGCGGTTGAGGACGTGCCGGCACGCTGCCTCCAGACCGACCACGTCTATGCGGACCGTCTCCGCGGGGGCCGTGTGGCGCCGGCGTTCGCGCTCCAGCGCCGCTATCTCGGCCCGGACTCCGCGTAGTTGCTCGCGGATGATCCCCTCATCGACCTCCCCCAACGAGAACAGGTGTACCAGCCGGCGCTCGCGGTCCTGAAGCTTCGTCAGCGCAGCGCGCGAGCCTTCTTCGTGCTCCACCGGCGCTGCGAGGGCGGCATGGGCTCCGTCCGCGAGGACCCGAGACGGCTCGGACAGAACGGCGCGCACCGCATCCCAGAGGTGGGCCTCCATCTGCTCGGCTGCGACGTAGCGAGCCTCGCACTGGCGACCTGAGTTCTTGTCATAGCTGTGTCGGCAGCGGTAGTAGCGATACGCCTTGCCTTTCGCCGTCAGGGTCTGGCCGATCATGGCGGATTTGCAGATACGACAGCGGGCCCGTCCGCTGAGAAGGTAGTGCCGGCTCTCTGGACGCCGGCTGATGCGCTCCGGGTCCTCGATGATCTCCTTCACACGCTGCCAGAGGTCATTCGGGATGATCGGTGGCGTCGCCCCTTCGACCTCGATCCATTCGCACTCCGGGCGTTCGACCACGCGTGTCGTCCGCTTCTGGGTTCGAATGGACCGGGTCTTCACGCGCTGCGTGCGGCGGTACACCGTTCGGCCCGTGTAGGACTCGTTCGTGAGCACGTTTCGGATGGTCAGCGGATGCCAGCGTCCGCCAGAACACGCCGCCACGCCGGTGTCGTTCAGCTCATTCGCGACCGCTGAGAAGCTGCGTGTGGCCGCGTACTGCTCGTAGATGCGGCGAACGACGGCCGCCTGCGTTGCCTCGACTTCGCGTCGACCGGTGTCACGGTTGTAGGTGTAGCCGTAGAGACCCTTGCCGGTCGACTGTGGTAGTTTCCCGGCGCGAGCCCGTTCCGCCTTTCCGCGCATCGTCCGCTCGGCGATCTTCTCGCGCTCAACCTCGGCCATGAAGGCGCGGGCCGCGAGGATGAATCGCCCCATGGCGGTGTCTTCGAAGCGCTCGGTGACGAACTCGAAGCGCACGCCCCAGCCATCGGCCTCATCGAAGAGCACGCCGATGTGGTTCTGGTGACGGGACAGCCGATCGACGGCGTAGGCGAGGACCACATCGCACGCTTTCGAACGCATCGCCGCCCGGATCGTTTCGATCCCCGTCCGCTCCAGCGAGAACCCGCTCGCCGCGTCCCGGACGAGGTCCACCACCGTCCAACCCGCTGCCCGGGCGTAGTCGAGACAGGCCCGCTCCTGCGTGTCGAGGGACGTCCCGTCCCGCTCCTGGGCGTCCGTGGAGACTCGGACGTAGACGATCGCGCGCATGGTCACCTCCCGGGGCGCCGACGCCCCACCACGAATCTACTCGCTCACAGGCGGGGTGAGTCCGCCGGCTGGCCGATAGCGGCGCCGCGCAAGCCCTGGTCGTGCCGGGCGCACATCATCCCTGTGGCGACGATCTGGATGCAACCCGGGGCGGGGCAGTAGGTCAGCGCGTCTGGCCCGGCCGCGTCCCATGGGTGATCAGGTTCGTCATAGGTGGTCGTCTCTAGAGGGTGATCATCTATGGGCTCCTCGTGAGCACCTATGGCGGGGAGCGCCCAGGAGTACGCCCCTGCATCTCCGAACCCGTGCCGAATAACCTTCACCCCGAGCTTGGACTTCGCCCGCCTCAGCGTGGCTTCCGAGATGCCGAGCTTGCGTGCCGCCGCCAGGATCTTCGTCGCCCTGGCCTCCCCTCCGGACAGCTCGCCCTCGAGAAATTGCACAGCCTCCCCAAGGGCGCCGCCGTCGGCGTCGCCGCGCGAGTCAGTGACGATCGTATCGGCGGTGTGCTCGGTCGGTCCGTCCCAGACCACCCGGCACGAGTCCCCGGCGCTCTCGATGTGATACGCCAGGGCGGCGGCCTTCAGCGAGAGGTTGTTCTTCGTCGTGGCCAGGATGCGCCGGCTGCCGGTCGCGTCGTCGGGATCGGCTCCGACGAGGAGTCCGGTGCGGGCGGCGCCGATGATTCCGATACTGCCCCCGCCGCGATAGAGCGCGCTTTGCCCGGTCGCCTTGTTGAGGTGCCGAATGACGACGATCGCCACGTCCGTTTCTTCTGCGAGACGCTTCACCGGCACGAGCGCGCGACGGATGTCCTGGTCCCGGTAGGTGTTGGTGTTGGGTGAGAGGTAGGCCATCAGTGGGTCAATCACAACGAGGGCGGCGTTGACTCGCGCGATCGCCAGCCGCAGGGCATCGATGTCGCCGGGCAGCTCGATCGGCTGTTCCTCACCCTGCGGGTCAAAGACGCTCTCCAGCGCATCTACCCGGTTCAGGTCTGCGCCGGCCACCTCGAGCCGAGGGCGAATGGTGTCGCCGAGACCGTCCTCCGCGTTGAGGAGTACGACACCGGCCGGGCCTGTGAGGTCACTCCGAGAGCCGTCCGGCATGCACAGGCCCCGGCTTACTCGGGCGGCCACGTCGAGAGTCAGGTTCGACTTGCCGAGCGCGGGGTCGCCGTCGAGCAAGGTCACCTTTGCGAGGGGAATGTAGCCGCGCCACAGCCAGGCCACCTTTTCCGGCCGAACGTCAGCCAGACGCACGATCCTGGGCGGAAAGGCGGTCGGTGCGTCGGCATGGATCGTCATGAAGGGGTGTCGCCGCTCAACGGATGCCAGGACGGGCGCTGGCGGTCGGATGTCTCAGGCGGCCTAGGCCGAGGTGTCACGGCTGGCCGCTGTGGGGTCGGCGACTGCCGCGGCTGTTCTGGCCCATCACCCCGGCTGGCGATCTCGCGCCGCAGCAGCGCGCGGCGCTCCAACAGCCAGGGCGACGGTTTGGGGTCGTAGAGAAGGCGCAACGTGATCCGGTTCAGCTCTGCTCGAAGCCCGTCCTCGGATCTCCCTTGCACGTCCAGGTGCCGCCACCGTTCTGCCTGCTCGAAGGTGGCAAGCGGGTCAGGGAGCGGGTAGTAGCGCCGAACCCAGATTGGGGCGGCGTCGTGCAACGGTGGCACGTAGGAGCGCATCATCGGTAGCCTCGGGGCAGGATGTCGGGCCGGCCGGGGTCGCCATCGAGGAGCGGCCCCCGCATGAGCCACCGCCAGATGGCGTCGTACTCGGCGGTCCGCGGCCCCGGCTGCCAGCGGACTTCAACCTGGTAGGGCGGACGCGGGGTACGACGCGTCATCCGAGCAGTCCGCCGTGCTCGCTGCCGACGACGCGCAGAATCCGCTCGACCTCGCTTGCCGGGATGCGGCGCTCACCGGTTGGAAGTCGGACGAACCTCACGCCGGTTCCCGGTTCGCGTTCCTCGCGGGCGAGCCAGTTCTTGACGGTCGTCTCGGAGACCCCGATTGCCCTGGCGAACTGCGCCCGCCGGTACAGGACTTCTTGCATGCGGCCCCCTCCAATGGTGGACATGGGCCGAACCTAACACCCCGCATTTGGGGTGCTTCAAGGGCAAATCAGGCCATTCGCGAACATCGAACGCAAGATGATGCAGCGGCCGGCGCACATGGGCAGCGGTAGCCGCGTCGAGTCCACGGCTGCGCTATCGAGTCAAGCTGCGAGCCGCTCTGCGAGCGTGGCGATCGCCTCAGATCCGGGGAGGAGAAGGGTTTCCTCGGGCCTCGCCGCGAGGAATCGATCTCGCAGCTCGGTGGCGGCCGCCGGCGAGTCCTCGTCGTAGACTCCGACGAGGAGGCCCGGGTAGAGGCCGCGTCTCAGTACGTGGAAGTTCGTGACCGCATGATCGATCGACTGAGCCGCGCCTTGGCGGCTACGGCCCCCGAGTATCTCAACAGCGGCTTCTGACGAGTCGCGCACGACCCTGTAGTCCACGCGGACTCTTTGCCCGTCCAATTCGATGCGGGCGCCGCCCTCCACCTTCAGCCCGGCCTCGCGAAGACCATCCCGGAGCCGAGCGGCAAGCGGGGCCAATCCGCGGGATGCGCGGGAGTGGAGAAGCGTCAGCGACCGGTCAACGGCTCGGGCAAGGTCAGACATGCGTTCGACGGCGGACTGAAGGTCTGTGGCCGTGTAGGCGAACTCCGTGTCCCATTGAATGCCAGCCTCGCGCCCGATGCGTTTGAGTTCGTCAATCCGCGCGTTGCGCACAGAGACGGTCCGGGCAAAGAGCTCGACCTGTTCGCTCGCCCATCCCCCGTCGCTAACCACCACCTGCCCAGGCCGGGCGCCGGCGGAGATGAAGGCACGGAAGAGGTGGCCGTCCTGGAGTACGAAGGGCGTGTCCACAGCGAGCAGGTCGCCGTCTCGCACGCATTCGATCCACGACGCGGTCAGCTCCCGTAGGAGTGTGGCAACCTTCGTCGGTTCGGGGAGAACGTTCACGGTCATCACCTCCTCTTCCGATTCGCCCGAGCCTTGCGCATCGCGCGGGTCTGTTTGGTACCCGCCATCG
>WBZR01004430.1_pt1 | contig 11505 bp, 11 predicted proteins | sample 5204231 | NCBI WGS metagenome assembly WBZR01 (sample SAMN12412403, study PRJNA552823) | activated sludge metagenome | isolation source: activated sludge from anammox sidestream of wastewater treatment plant... | place: USA: Virginia | collected 2017-08
GCGATCTCGGACACGCCCGAGGAGCCGGTCGGCCGGTTGGCCGGCGCCGCCACGTCCGCCGGTGGCACCGCCTGGGGCGCGGTGGCGACCGCGTTCCTGCGCGAGCCGCTCAGGGCCGCCCGCGCGGCCCGGAACGCCCGCCGCGGCCTCCGGGCGCTCGAGCGCGCTGCGGCGGCGCTGGCGCGGGCGGAGACGGCGTGACCAAGCGCGTACTCGTCGCCGCTCCCCGGAGCTTCTGCGCCGGCGTCGTCCGCGCGATCGACATCGTCGAGACGCTGCTCGAGACGCACGGGCCGCCCGTCTACGTCCGCCACCAGATCGTCCACAACGTCCATGTCGTCCGCGACCTCGAGGCGCGCGGCGCGATCTTCGTCGAGTCCGAGCAGGAGGTGCCGGAGGGTGCGCTCGTCGTCCTCTCCGCCCACGGGGTGGCGCCCCAGGTCTACCGCAAGTGCGCCGAGCGGAACCTGAAGGTGATCGACGCGACCTGCCCGCTCGTCTCGAAGGTGCACGCCGAGGCCAGGCGCTACGCGGCCCGGGGGCTCAGGATCGCGCTCGTCGGGCACGCGGGTCACGAGGAGGTCGTCGGCACGATGGGCGAGGCGCCCGAGTCGATCCTGCTGGTCGAGACCGCCGACGAGGCGGAGCGGCTCGACCTCGGCGGCGGCCGCGGCGTCGCCTACCTGACGCAGACGACCCTGTCCGTGGATGACACCGCCGAGGTCGTCGGCGCGCTGCGGCAGCGCTTCCCCGACCTCGTCGGGCCGCCCTCCGCCGACATCTGCTACGCGACGCAGAACCGCCAGGACGCGGTCAAGAAGATCTGCGAGCAGGCGACGCTCGTCCTCGTCGTCGGCTCGAAGACGAGCTCGAATGCGAACCGGCTCGTCGAAGTGGCGCGCACCTGCGGCGCCGACGCCCACCTGATCGACGACGAGTCCGACCTCGACCCGGCCTGGCTCGCGGGCCACGAGACCGTGGGCCTGACGGCGGGGGCGTCCTCCCCGGACCTGCTCGTCAACCGGGTTGCCGATCGCCTCGCGCAGCTCGGCTTCGCCGAGCGGGAGGAGGTCGAGCTCACCCGGGAGGACGTCTACTTCCGTCTCCCGGCCGAGCTTCGCTAGCAGCGGCTGCCGGCCCGCCGCTCCGCTACCGTAGGCGCGATGCCGCTGCAGGTTGCCTACCCTGGGCCCGACGGGACGCATGCCGCCGTCGCGGCCGACCGGCTGTTTCCGAGGGACGCCGAGCTCACGGCGATGCCGACGTTCGCGGCGGTCGTCGAGGCGGCGACGCTCGGCGAGGTCGAGTTCGGCGTGCTCCCGATCGAGAGCTCGCTGGCGGGCCCGGTGGCGGAGACCCACGACCTGCTCTACACCTCCTCACTCTCGATCGCCCGCGAGACCGTCCTGCCGATCCGCCACCTCCTGCTCGGGCCCGAGCAGATCCCGCTCGAGCAGGTTCGCGTCGTTCGCTCCCACCCGATGGCGCTCGATCAGTGCCGGGAGCTGCTCGCGTCGCTCCCGCGGGCGACCGCGATCGCGACCCCGACCACCTCCGATGCCGCGGCGCAGGTCGCCCGGGCCGGCGACCCCTCCGAGGTCGCGATCGCGAGCGAGCGCGCCGCCGAGATGTACGGGCTGCGGGTGCTCGCGAGCGACGTCGGCGACCATCCCGAGGCGTACACCCGCTTCGTCGCGATCGCGCCGTACGTCCGGCTCGACCGCACGGACGGGGCGTGGCGGACCGCGTTCGCGTTCGTCACCGACCACCGGCCGGGCGCGCTGCACCGCGCGCTCGAGCCGTTCGCGCGCCACGGGCTCGATCTCGTCCAGCTCGTCTCCCGCCCGATCCCGCAGACGCCGTGGCGCTACCGGTTCGACGCGGTGCTGGCCGGCCACCCGCTCGACGACGTCGTCTCCGAGACGCTGGCCGAGATGGCGGCCCTGACGCGCCAGCTCGTCGTGTTCGGCTCCTACCCGGCGCACTCCCGGTAGGCCTGTCCAGCAAGCGGTCGCGGCGGCTGGCACGCGGCACGTGCCGCGAAGCAAGGACGCGGGGAGCGTCAGTACGCGGGCGTCTGGCGCGACCGAGGACACCGCATCGCGGTGCGTGACGCCTTCAAGCCGCTCCGAGCCACTCTCCGGACAGGCCCCTGGCGCGGGGAGGGGGAGGGCCGCGCGGGCTGCGGCCCTCCGGTGGGGCTACGGGGCGATCTCGATCACGCCGCCGCCGGGACCTTCTCCGACGAACAGGCCGACGATCAGGCCCAGCACCCACACGATCACGACGGCCAGCACGAGGCGGTAGAGGAAGCGCCCGACCAGGTTGAGCACCTGGACCGTGACGCTCGCCGGTGCTTCGGACATCTCACGTCCCCCTTTCCCAGCGGTAGCTCCCGTCGCCGAACGTCCAGATCTTGACCCAAGGATACTCGCTGCCGACGCAGCCGATCTTGAGCACGCAGTTCTCCATCCGTGCCTGCCGGAACGAGTAGTGGGCCGTGTTCGAGTTGTAGAAGTAGCTCGCGCTCGCGGCGATGCCCCGGTAGTACCAGTTCGGGTCGACGTTCGTCGCGTACGCGGTGGTGACCACGGTCGTGATTCTCCCGTTCGACCAGCACCAGCGCTTCGTGTGGTGCCAGCGGTACACGATCGAACGGAAGAGGAAGCTCTTCGCCTCCTTGTAGATGTCGACGTCGCGGCAGCCCGACGCCTGGAGCGAGCGCTCGGACGGCCGGGCCGGCCGCGGCGGGCCGAGCGGCCTGCCGCTCGCGTCGAGGTCCGTGACGGTCACCCGCAACGAGGAGACCGTGGTGGTCGTGCCCGCGTTGCCGGCTCCCGCCAGGAGCGTCGCCGCCAGCGTCGCGCCGGTGAGGGCGACGAGCAGTCGTGTTCGCGTTCGCATCCATCTCTCACCTCCTTCCGGCGCGGCGGGCGCGGGCTGTCGCGTCCTCGTGCCACTGTACGCCGGCGCGCCCGGCTTGGCATCGGCCTTTTCGGCCAGTATTCGTGCCGGAAGCGCGCCGGGACCGCTACGGCGCTCTGACGACGAAGCGCTCCCGGAGGTGGGGGAGCGGAAGCGCCGGGTGCGGCGACTCGAGCTCGCGGGCAAGGCGGTGCGCGTCGAAGATCGCGTCGGCCGCCGTCCGGGGGCTGACGCAGTCGCCGACCCGGTGGAGCGCCCGGATCCCCCGCGCCGCGAGCGCCTCCGGACGGGCCGCGAGCTCGTGGTAGAGGGAGTCGTCGGACAGTCGCTGCGTGCAGAGGACGACCGCGCTCGCCGCGAGCTCGACCCGGCCGCCGTGCTCGGTCTCGGCCACCGCGCCGTCCGGGTGGATCTCCCTAACGACGGTCGCGCGGCGCATCGCCACGCCCGCCTCGTGAAGACGGCGGCGCAGCGGGTAGCCCTCGAGTGTCTCGTCGCAGGCCGGCGCGATCTGCTCGAGGAACGTCACGAGCTCGACCTTGTACCCCTCGCGGGCCAGCAGCTCGGCAATCCCGGCGGCGACCAGGTAGCCCTCGCCGTCGTAGACGAGCACCCGCTCGCCGGGCGGCCGCAGCCCCTCGAGCGCGACCTGCTCGGGCGTGAGCACGTGCGCGAGACCCGTGCCGGCGCCGGGGATCGGGGTGTGAGTGACCGCGCTCAAGCCGTGTGGGGACCAGCGGGCGCCGGTCGCGCAGACGACCACGTCGGCCCCGTACTCGAGGACGCCGGCCGCGTCGAGCGGGAGCTCGGCGAGCAGCTCGACGTTGCGCAGGCGCCCGAGCTGGATCCGCCGCCAGCCGACGACGCGCGCCCACTCGCCGAGCCCCGGCAGCCGCGTCAGCCAGCGGAAGTGCCCGCCGGGCTCCCCGCCCGCGTCGACCAGGTGGACGCGTTGCAGGCCGCGGCGGGCGAGCGTGAGCGCGCATTCGAGACCGGCCGGGCCGGCGCCGACCACCAGCGCGTCAACGGCTGCCTCCGTGGCCGCGGGGATCCGCTCGGGATGCCAGCCGCGGCGGAACTCCTCGCCGGCGGTCGGGTTCTGGGTGCAGCCGATGTGGCGGCCGTAGTTGGCCCGCGCGTAGCACTGGTTGCAGCCGATGCACTCGCGGATCTCTCCGTAGCGCCCCTCCTCCACCTTCCGGGGCAGGAACGGGTCGGCGATCGACGGTCGCGCGGCCCCGATCACGTCCAGCGCTCCCGTCCGCACCGCGGTCGCCATCGCGTCCGGGCTCGTGAACCGCCCGACGCCGATGACCGGCTTCGCCGTGCGCTCCCGCACGGCCCGCGTCCAGCCGAGCTGGTAGCCCTCCGCAAAGAAACGCGACGGCCCGGTGTCGAGCCTGCTCGGCCAGACGAGCCCGCCGGCCGTCACGTCCCAGAGGTCGACGAGCGGGTCGGCCAGCTCGACGAAGGCGAGCCCGTCCTCGAGCGGGAGCACGCCGTCGTCCCCGTGGCTCTCGACGGAGAGCCGGACGGCCAGCGCGCACTCACCGCCGAGCGCCTCGCGTACGAGCTCGATCGTCTCGAGCCAGAACCGGGCCCGGTTCTCGAGCGAGCCGCCGTACTCGTCGCCCCGCCGGTTCAGAACGGGCGAGAGAAACTGCAGGGGCAGGTAGGAGTGGCCACCGTACACGTAGACGATGTCGAAGCCGACCGCGCGCGCCCGCCGGGCCGCGGCTACCCAGTCCGTCTGGATGCGCCTGATGTCGGCCCGCTCGAGCGCCTTGGGCACGGCGCTCGGGCGGTAGCCGGTCGCGAGCTGCGAGGGTGCGACGAGCGGCCAGCGCGACTCGCGCGCTTCGGCGTGGACGCCGCCGTGCCACAGCTCGATCCCGGCGAGCGCGCCATGCTCGTGCGCGGCGTCCGCGACGAGGGCGAGCGCGCGCGCGTCGTCCTCGTCCCAGAGGCGGGCGGAGACGTAGGGCGCGTCGTCCGAGTCGGGGCTGATCGCGCAGTACTCGGTGCAGACGGCGGCCCAGCCGCCCTCGGCCTTGACGGCGCGATGGGCGAGCTGCGAGAAGGGCTTGTCGACGCCGAAGCCGGTGCAGTGCGGCACCTGGTAGAAGCGGTTGCGCAGCGTCTTCGGTCCGATCGGGACCGGCTCGAAGAGGATGTCGTGCCGGGGCTCGCGCGCGATGCGCAAGCCTACCCGGACAGGCTCAGGCTCAGTAGAGGGCGCTCGCGAGCCGGCGGCGGTAGCTCACGGCCAGCGGGTGGTCGTGCCCGAGCTCCTCGAATACCGCCACCATCACCTCGCGGACCCGGTCGCGCCCGCTCCGATCGGCGCCCTCGATCCGGCCGAGCAGCCACTCGAGCGCGCGCTCGTGGTCACCCTCGGCGAGCGGTCCCAGGATCTCGGGAAACTCGCCGCTCGCCGCGAGCTCGTCGAGCAGCCGCTCGCCCGCGCTCGGCCCGAGCAGCGAGTCGAGGAACGTGGCGACGGACTGCGGCGACTGGGCGCCGACGAACTCCGCGACCACCCTGCCGTTCCGGAAGGCCTTGACGGCGGGGATGCCGCGGATCCCGTACACCTGGGCCAGCCCCTGATTCGCGTCCACGTCCACCTTGACGAGCTCGATCTGCCCGCTGCGCTCATCGACGGCTCGCTCGAGCACGGGGGCGAGCGCCTTGCACGGCCCGCACCAGTCGGCCCAGAAGTCGACCACGACCGGCAGCTCGTGCGACCGCTCGAGGACGGTGCCCGCGAACGTCGCCTCCGTCGCGTCCGTCACCGCGCCTCCACGGAGGCGGAGCTCCCCTCGCGCACGTAGCGGTACGAGCCGGCGAGCCGGCCGCCCGTCACCGTGACGTCGAGAACGACGCGATCCCGGTCGTAGTTCCAGCGTCCGGTCCCCGTGAGCACGAATCCCCGCGTGAACCCGCAGCGCTCGAGCTTCAGGCGCGCGACCGAGCCCCGGGCCGTGAACCGCAGGAACCCGCCGCCGGCGGGACACCCCACCGAGGTCGGAGTCTCGAAGTCCCAGTAGTAGTACTCGGGGAGATGGGCGAGCTCTCGCTCGGCCGAGGCGAACGCGGCCCCGGCGCCCGCGAACGCGGCCGCGCTCTCCGGGGCGAGCGGCACGTAGCGCGAGACCATCGTCCCCGGGCACTCGCTCTCCCGCTCTCGTGGCCGCAACCCGTGGACGAGGAAGTCGCGCACGAGCTCGTCCGGGCAGGCGTTGCCGCGACCGAACGTGACGTGCGGGCCGCCGCGCGTCGTGACGAGGTAGCCGTCCGCGAGCCGGCGGTAGACAGCCTCCCCCTGACCGGAGGGCGTGATCGGGTCGCCCGTCGCTCCGAGCACGAGCGTCGGCACGCCCTCCGCTCGCAGCGGCGCGGGCCGCACCGGGTCTCGGCGCGCGTCCGGCCAGTACGCGCAGGGGAGATCGGACAGGAAGGTGGCCGAGCCGAGCCTCGGCTGCGCGGCCGCAACGGTGGCGGCGTCGGCCAGGAACGAGGCCGCTCGCTCGTCCGGCGTGCCGGAGTAGTAGGCGTAGTCCTGGCAGTCGACGCCGTAGTAGATGGCGTCGGAATAGGTCGGGTCGGGAATCGGCTCGAGCGTCTGCGGGTCGAGGTAGAGGTTCGCGTAGGCGAGGCGAAGCAGCGGCACGAGGTCGCCCCGCCCGGCGGCGGCGATCGCGCGCTGGAGCAGCATGCGGTCGTCCTCGCCGTACGCCTGCCCGCTCGCGACCGTCTCCAGATCGCCGAGCGTGAGCTCGCGCCGCTCCGTGCCGCCGGCCGGAAGCGGGAACCGGACCGCCGCCGGCCGTTCCCGGAGGCGGTCGGCGAGCTGGTCGTAGACCACCTGTGCGCTCGCCGTTGTGTCGTGCCGGCAGCGGGGGCGCTCGTCGCACGCGCTGAGGGTCAGCCCGAGGATGCGCTCGAACGCCGCCGCCGCGTCCATCCAGAACGCCGGTCCGTCGAGCGTGAGGTCGACCGTCCCGTCGAGGACGAGGCCCGCCAGCGCGTCCGGGTGCGCGGCCGCGTACTCCTGGGCGTACTGCGTCCCGTAGCTCTCGCCGTAGAGCCACAGGCGCGGCGAGGCGACGGCTCGCCGGAACAGCTCGAGATCCTCGACCGCCTGCTTCGTCCCCAGGTAGGGGAGGATCTCCGGCGACCCCATCTCGGTGACGCAGTCGGCGCTGAACCGGGCCGCGGCCTCCTCCGGAGCCGCCTGGGAGCGGTAGAAGACGGCGACCGCGACCGGGCAGGTGAGCCCGCCCGAGCGGCCGACGCCGCGCTGGTCGAAGAAGACGATGTCAAACCGTCTCGTGATCGCGGGATCGAAGTACGACGTGTAGTAGTCGGCGAGCCCGATGCCGGCGCTGCCGGGGCCGCCGGTCGCGGTCACGAACAGCCCCTTGCTGCGCCCGCTGGCCGGCAGCACGGCGAAGGTGACGTCGAGTGTCCGCGCGTCGGCCGGATTGGCGTGGTCGAGCGGCACGGCGAGGGTCACGCAGGTGAAGTCGCTGTCGGGACACGGCGTGCCGCCGAGGCGGGCGAGATCGTCCTCGATCCCCGCCCGGGCCGGACCGGCAGCGAGCAGGAGGGCGCCGCAGGCCGCGAGCAGTAGACCGATACGCAGTGCGCTGGCTCTCATCCTGTCACGCCCTCGAGCGTCGCGGTGACGAGCGCCGGGAGGGTGGTCACGTTGTACCCGCCCTCGAGGACGAGCGCCAGTCGTTCGCACAGCCGGCGTGCCCGGCGCGCGAGCTCCCCGAAGCCGTCCGGTGTCACGCGCATCCCGCCCAGCGGGTCGTCCTCGGCCGCGTCGAAGCCCGCCGAGACGAGCAGGAGGTCGGGCGCGAACGCGCCGATCGCCGGCTCGACCACCCGCTCCATCGCCTCCAGGTACTCGCCGTCGCCCGAGCCGGCGACGAGCGGGACGTTCACCGTGGTCTCGCCCTGGTCGTCGGGCCCGCCCGTGCCCGGGTAGTACGGCCAGCGGTGCATGGAGACGAAGAGCACGGACGGGTCGTCGCGGAAGATCGCCTCCGTCCCGTTGCCGTGATGGACGTCCCAGTCGAGGATCGCGACGCGGCCGAGCCCGAGCTCGCGCTGCGCGTGGCGCGCGGCGATCGCGACGTTGTCGAAGAGGCAGAAGCCCATCGCCCGGTCGGGCAGGGCGTGGTGGCCCGGCGGGCGCGCGAGCGCGAACCCGCCGCGCTCCGCCGCCCCGATCGCGGCGCCGGCGGCGAGCAGCGCGAGCCGGTAGGACGACGGGGTGCAGACCGTGTCCGGATCCAGCCGGACGGTCCGGCCGCTCTCCGAGGCCGCGCGCACGATCTCGACGTACTCGCGCTCGTGGCACGCGCAGACCTGCTCGAGCGCGGCGGGCCGAGCGACCTCGAAGTCCGGGAAGGCGGCGTGCAGCGCGGCGATCCGCTCCGGGGACTCGGGGTGCTCCCCGGTCGGGTGCAGGTGGGCGAAGTCGCGGTGCGAGACGAGCTGCATGCGCGGGCGTAGCCTTACGCATCGTGCGGGTGACGTGCCTTGACCGCTTACGGGCCCGCCGCTAGAGTCGTTCTGAAAACGTTATCAGGCGGTGGTGCGAGTGCCGACGACGATCAGGGAGGTGGCCGAGCGGGCCGGCGTGTCCGTCTCGACCGTCTCCCGCGTGCTGAACAACTTCCCGTACGTCAGCGAGCGCGCCCGCGGGCGCGTCCTCGAGGCGATGGCCGTGCTCGAGTACCGCCCTGACGTGGCCGCGCGCAGCATGCGCACGGGTACGAGTCGCGCGGTCGGCTTCGCGGTCTCGGACATCTCGAACCCGCTCTTCTCCGCGATGGCGAAGGGAGCCGACGCCGTGCTCCACCCGTACGGGTACTCGCTCGTGCTCGCGAACGCCGGCGGCGATCCCGGGCGGGAGGCCGAGTTGCTCTCGGCGCTGCGACAGCGCCGAGTCGACGGGCTGATTGTCGCGGTCGCCGACGAGACGCAGCCGGGGCTCGCGCAGCGGCTAGGCGCGTTCAACGCGTGCGTGCTCGTCGATCGGGAGGTGCGCGGCGTCCCGGTCGACAGCATCTGCTCGGACCACAGCGCCGGGATGGCCCAGGCGCTCGAGCATCTCGCCTCGCTCGGCCATCGCCGGGTCGCGCTCGTGGCGGGCAGCCAGGCGCAACTCGGTAGCCGTGCTCGCGTCGCCGCCTTTCGCTCCGAGCTGACCCGGCTCGGCCTCGAGCCGGACCCCGGGCTGGTTCGCACTGGCGAGCTGAGCGCGGAGACCGGTGCCGCCGCGCTGGGCGAGCTGCTGCGGCTCGAGTGTCCGCCGACCGCGCTCGTCGCTGGCAACAATCAGCTCACCGTCGGCGTGCTCGGCGCGCTGCGAGCCCGGGGGCTGCGCGTTCCCGGCGGGCTCTCGCTCGTGGCCTGCGACGACGTGGATCTGACCCGGCTGCACACGCCGCCCATCGACGTGATCCGCCGTGATCCCGTCGAGCTCGGTCGAGGGGCCGCGGCGCTCCTGCTGGAGCGCCTCGCCGACCCGGCCGCGCCGCCGCGCCGGCTCGTGCTGCCCACCGAGTTCGAGCGCCGCTCGAGCTCGACCGCGCTCGTCGAGCTGGTCGCCGGATCCGGAGCGGGCGGATGAGCGGGATGCAGAAGGAGCTGATCCTCGCCGGGCGCCCGGCGTCGGGGGGTGGCGGCGTGCTCGAGGTACGCTACCCGTACGACGGATCGCTCGTCTGCTGGGTCGCGTCCGCCGCCCCCGCGGCGATCGAGGAGGCGATCGTCGCGGCGGTCGACGCGGCTCGCGCCTACCGCGACGTGCCGGCCCACCGCCGCTCCGACCTCCTGCGCGGCGTCTCCCGGCGAATCCGCGAGCGGGCGGGCGAGCTGGCCCGTGACATCACCCGGGAGACGGGGAAGGCGATCTGGGAGTCCCGGCTCGAGTGCGAGCGCGCGGCGACGACGTTCCTGCTTGCCGCCGAGGAGACCGCCCGCATCGATGGCGAGATCGTCCCGCTCGACGGGGTCGCGGCGGGCGAGAACCGACTCGGCGAGGTGCGCCGGTTCCCGCTCGGCCCGGTCGCCGCGATCACGCCGTTCAACTTCCCGCTCAACCTCGTTGCCCACAAGGTCGCGCCGGCGCTGGCGGCCGGGAACACGATCGTGGTCAAGCCGGCCTCGGCGACCCCGGTCTCCGCGCTCAACCTCGGCCGTCTCGTCGTCGAGTCCGCCCGCGAGGCCGGCCTGCCGCCCGAGGTGATCAGCGTGCTTCCCTGTACGCCGGCGGTCGCCGAGCCGCTCGTTGTCGACTCCCGCCTGCAGGCGCTCTCCTTCACGGGCTCGAGCTCCGTCGGCTGGGCGCTGCGAGCGAAGGCCGGGCGCAAGCGGGTCTCGCTCGAGCTCGGGGGCAACGGCGCGGTGATCGTTCACCGTGACGCCGATCTCGGGCTGGCGGCCGAGCGCTGCGCGTTCGGCGGCTTCCTGCTCGCCGGGCAGGTCTGCGCTTCGGTGCAGCGCGTCCTCGTCCACGAGGACGTCGCCGACACGTTCACCGCGCTCTTCCTCGAGCACGTGGGCCGGATCCGCACCGGCGACCCGATGGACGAGGCGACCCGGATGGGACCGATGCTGAGCGAGGCGGTCGCCGTCGAGGCCGAGGAGTGGGTCGGGGAGGCGGTCGCGGCCGGCGCCAGGCTGCTCTGCGGCGGGACCCGGGCAGGGGCGCTGTTTCAGCCGACCGTGCTCGCGGGCGTCCGGCCGGATCTGCGCGTGGCCTGCGAGGAGGTGTTCGCTCCCGTGGTGGTGCTCGAGCGCTACCGCGATGTCGAACGGGCGCTCGCATGGGCGAACGCGACCGACTACGGTTTGCAGGCCGGGATCTTCACGAAGGACCTGCACCTCGCCTACCGCGCGTACCGCGAGCTCGACGTCGGCGGCGTGATCGTCAACGACGTCAATAGCTGGCGGATCGACTCCATGCCCTACGGCGGCGTCAAGGCGTCCGGGTACGGACGCGAGGGCGTTCGCCACGCGATCCGCGAGCAGACCGAGCCGAAGCTGCTCGTCCTCAACCTCAACCGTCCTCCGGGTGCCGGGCTGTGATCGTCGGCTTTCACCACGTCGCGCTCACCGTCTCCGACATCGAGCGCTCCCTGCCCTTCTACCGCGACCTGTTCGGGCTCGAGGTCATCTCGGATCGCGAGGTCGAGGGCGATTACGTCGAGCGAATCACCGGGGTGCCGGGCGCGCACGTGCGCCTCGTTCACCTGTCCGGCCACGGGGCGCTCGTCGAGCTCGTGAGCTACCTGCGTCCGGCGGGGGCGCGCCGGGCGCGGGCGCTGCCCGACGCCGGCAGCGCCCATCTCTGCTTCGTCAGCGACGACCTCGAGGCCGAGACCGCGCGTCTGCGCGAGCGCGGCGTGCCGCTCCTCTCGGAGGGGATCGTCACGACGACGAGCGGTCCCAACCTGGGCGGGCGCGGCATCTACGTCTCGGATCCGGACGGGAACGCGGTCGAGGTGGTCGAGCTCGCGCGACCCCGGCCGGCGGCGGAGGCCTGATTGGAGACCGGGC
>WBZR01002734.1_pt1 | contig 11504 bp, 24 predicted proteins | sample 5204231 | NCBI WGS metagenome assembly WBZR01 (sample SAMN12412403, study PRJNA552823) | activated sludge metagenome | isolation source: activated sludge from anammox sidestream of wastewater treatment plant... | place: USA: Virginia | collected 2017-08
CACCCGGCTCGGCAGCAGGCCGCGTTCCTTCGCAACCTTTTCCGCCCACACGTCGGGGCTGTTGGCGCAGTGGCCGGACACGACTGTCACGTTGGGCGGGAGGTTCTTGACGAACTCCACCACCCAATCGCGCCGCTGGAAGCCGCGGCTACCGACGATAGCGACGCGGATGTTCTCACCCTCGGGCAGCTCGATTACGGTGTTGCCTTCCACTACCAACCGTCCTTCCGTAGGCACCGCCCCGAATGGAGCGAGCCGATACAGTTGCGATGCTTCAGCATCACTTCGAACGCGACTTCAGCGTCTTCAAGGACGCGGCCATTGCAGGCGTTACACACCGGCCAATCCCCATGGTCGAGCGCGAAGATTTGCCTGCACTCGACACACGTTTGGGAAACAGGCGGAATCACGGGACGTACACCCAATAGGCCCGGTGGATGTCGAAGCGGGTCAGGTCATTCCAGTAGGCGGGGTTGTCCCGGCCCCAAAACTCCCAGCGGGCATCCTCGTACAGCCAGCCGAACGCGACGTTTACACAGGCTGGCAGGGCACTCGGCGTGCCCGTCAGGGTGACGAGGTTCCAGCCGGGGCTGAAGCGGCACGCGTCAAGCGGCTGCGTGGGCGTGGTGGTCTGCGTCGTGAACACCGGGCCACTGTCCGCGTGGGCCGTCCGCGGCCACACCGACAGCGTGAGCGCTACGATGAGCGCGACGATGAGCAGGACAAGTTCGGACTTGTAGGTTTGGCACGTCTTACGCACGCTTGCCACCCCTGTGAATGTGGCCGAACAGGAAGGTCACGAGGGCAGAGATGCCCATGACCTGCCAGAACGTCAGCTTCGGGCCGCCAGTGCCGGGCTGAACAACGTCGTTCCACAGCCACCAGATAGCGGCCGTCTCGGCCGCAACAAGGCCGACGACTAGGGCGATGAGGAACAGGCCGACAATCAAGCAGGTGCCCGGCCCGACCTTCACATCGTTGACTCGATACGTTGCCACTACTTCGCCTCCGTGCTGGGCCGCTTGAAGCGGTTATCGAACTTGCCGTACAGCTCCGGGTGTGCGACGAACTCGCACAGGAACCCGAGCGCCGCCGCGGCGTGGTCAAGGTGGGTGTTCCCGCTGTCCGGGTCGATGTCTTCGCCATCGCCCCATGCCGTCAGGTGGCGGAGCAGGGCGCTGTACGCCTCGGTCCACACCATCCCGCGCCGCCAGTTGTTCGGGGCGTACTTGTTCGCGCCGTGTGTAAACGCGCGACCGGCTGCCGTGATAAGCGCCGTCGGGACGAGCGCTAGATGTGGCTTGGCCGGGTTGTCCATGCTGGTTTTGTAGCCCTTGCCATCAACAACACCAGTGAAGTCCATGGCAGACGGCCTGCCTTCGTTGGCTTGCTCTTTGGCAACGACCTCAGCCGCGTAGTCCATTGCCGACTGGACGAACTCAGCGGACATTTGGTACGGGTAACTGGCAGGCCGGTCGGCCCAAAACACACGCAAGCCGAGCGACAACGCAAGGTTGACCTCGCGCCTCGCACCGTCGCTCTTTTCCCAGCCGGGCAGCAGAGCGATGGCGTCGGATGCCTCGACATCCTTCAACGCCTGTTCAAGGTATGTCTCGTACGGAAGCGACTGGTCGCCGCCAAAGTTCTCGGCAGGGTTGTTGACATCCCATCCGTAGAAGCGCCACGCAGCAGCAGCCGAATGGAACGCCGGATAGTTATAGTCCGGGTAGCCGGTCATAGGCCCGGCGATGTAAACGGTCCTTGGCCCGTCTGTCATATCGCGTACCCCTCCCGAAGGCGAGGATTTTCCGATGCCAACTCTTCGAACATCTTCCGCAGGCTGGCATTCTTGATGAGCGTTTCCCGGTACAAGCGCTCGAACCGGGCAGCCCGTTCGCCAGCAGTTCGGTACAGTGGCTCGTAGTCCGTAACGTCCCGAAGGACAGGTGCCTGCCTGCCAGTGATGAGGCGATACTGTTCGTTCATACGTTGGTCCATACGCAGGGACAGGTTGTTGATTTGCCGCTGGAGGCTGTTGGTCCGGTCCAGTAGAGCGGTGTACGACGTGAACGCCGCGTCCATCTGGCACTCTTGCTTGCGCTTCCTGAATATCATGTTTTATGAGTCTACCTTACTCGTTTGGTGCTTGTCAAGCACATTCTTGGTCACAGTGGCAGGCGCGAACCACTCTTCTAGCAGGTTGGTGCCCTTGCTAGAATTGCAGCGTTTACACGCCGGGACGATGTTGGACTTGGTGTGGTTGCCGCCACGATGGAGCGGGATTACGTGGTCCTTTGTGAGCCGTTGCATCTTGCGCAGGCAGTACGCGCACCGGTAATCAAACTCCTTCAGGGTGGCCCACCAGTCGGCCCGGGTGAAGTCGCGGACTTCGCACTTCACCAGCCGGGCCATGGCCTTTTCACGCCGGTACTTCAGGTAGGCGCGGCGTGCCGCGCTAATCGGCTGCCGCTTCGTCTTCCTCTTCATCCTCTACCCCAATCCTGCATACCTCGCAGAAGTGGTTGCCATCGTCTGATTTACACCAGCCGTAGTTCTCCACATCGTACTCAGCATCTTCGACAGACTTGAAGTGCAATGCATCGCAATCCCAATTGCCCAGCGTTTCCTTGCAGTCGTCACACTGCACCATGTAGCACTCGACTTTGGAGATTGCCACTAGAAATCTCCCTCTGCTACTTGGAGGCACGTCAGGCCAAGGTCGCGCCACATGCGGACAACGCGGTCCCGGTCGTCAAGCACGCACAGGATGGCGTGCTCGTTGCGGATGTGGGCCTCGAACAGCTCCCGCTTCACGATGTCATCGCGCCGGTTGTCGCCGGTCGGACGCATCAGCAGCCGGTCCCACACGACGCCGTTCTTATCCAGCCAATCCTCTGTCACCTGCCGGTACTTATCCTCTCGGCCGGACAGGAGGATGGTGTCGGCCCCGCTCGCCGCGAGCTGGGACAGCACATCCCGAACGGGAGTGTTCAGGGTGTCTTCACCGGCCCGGTCGAAGTCGTAGACGCCGCGGTTCGGCGACTTCAGGGCAAGCGTGCCGTCGATGTCGCAAATGACGGCAGACCACTTGCCAGCGGGCGGCGTGTAAACAGCCTTGGGTGGGGCGAGGAAGTCGTCATACATCCGCATGATGACCTTCCTACCGACGGGGTTTGCCCGCTGGGCGTCACGGGCGATGCACGCTTCCACGTCTACGTCCGTGAAGTCCTGCCAGCTCAGGGGCGCGTTGAAGCTGGCGGCGAGGGCTTCCAGTTCGGCGACTGCCCTCGGACTAAGATTGCAGTTATCGACCACAACGCTGTACCCGTCAGACAGGGCGGCATTGATAAGTGCGAGCCGGGCCTTGCCGATGAACTTCTCGTGCCTCTTGTCATAGCGCACGCCGTTGAACATCAGGCGCAGGTCGTCGTTGTTTACACGCTTCCAATCGCTCTTGCCCTCAACGAAGGCTTTAGCCCACGTCGTTTTACCAGAGCCGGGCAGGCCCTTCGTGGCGATGATTCGAGTCATGCGGCTGCATCCTCGAACGCCGACGCAAGCAGTTCGTCTTTGTACCAGTAGGCGATACCGGCGACGGCCTTGCGCATGATGTCCTGCCCGTAGTGGGACCACAGGGCGGCCTTCATGCCATCGACGCACTCTTCCTGAAGGTCCTCTTGGACGTACTTCACGAGGGTGCCGATGTCCCGCGGGCTGCCGTCCAAAATCCCTTCGTCGCGCATCCGGGCGACGGCCTTGTGCCCGACCGCGTAAATCTTGGGATAGCTATGCCAAGAGGTCATCAATCTCCTCCTTCACATCCATGACGACTTTCCGAACAGCGTGCTTCCATGCCACTTGGATACGCACCGGAAGGGCATCCCACTCAGGCATGGGGCCACCTTGGAAGTTCTTGAAGTCCACAGCATTGCCGTATGCTTTGTAGGCCCGTTCTGTGATGGCGTCGATTCTCTCCCACGGAATCATTTGGCCGCAGCGCTCCTCTGTGTGGACTTGCGCGGGTAGAACTCCCACGACGTTGAGCCATGGCCGGGCAGCTCCATCATGAGGCCCCAAAGGGCTTTCTCAATCTCCGGGTGCCCGGCGTTGTTCGCCAGCTTGATTGCCGCGTCCAACTTGGCGACGAAATCCTTGCCTGAAATCACTGCCAGTTTTCCTTTCGCGCCTTCAGGAGAAAGGCGTTTACACGGTCGAAGTCGGTGTGGTGTTCCGGCGAGTCGTCGTACGCCTTGGTTATCCGGCCAATCCATTCGTGCGTCACTTCCATGACTTCACCAATGGCCCAGATGCCAGCCTTCCACCGCCTGAGGCGGTTGTACTCATTGTGTACCAAACCGTCATTCAGGCTCATGCGCATCGTGCCGTACGTGAGCAGGTCGGTACCCATGATGAGGGTACGCAGCCATGCGACGGCATACTTGTTCGCGCGGTCGTCTTTGTTCTGAAGGAACTTCGTGCGCTGGTTGTAGCCGTAGCCTGTAAACGCATCGAAGACGTTCTTCTTCTCCCACACGTACGGGAACAGCTCAAGCAATTCCCGGCCAAGTTCCGTTTCCGTCACGATGGGAGCGACGAAGGTTTCGAGGATGGTGGGGTTGGACTTCGTTGCGAGGAACAGGAAGTGCCCCAGCTCGTACGACGTGTTGTCCGTGTCACCCTCAATCCAGTGCGTCTGCGGCGGCTTTGGGCCGAGCTGCAAAAGCTGACTGGTCGGAGTGATGTAAACGCCACGATAGTCGTAGTCGGATTCTGACGTCGCCAGTCCGTGTGCATGACTACCAACGAGTACGCGTAGGATTTCAGTCATCTTCGTCCTGCCTGTTGTCTCGCTCTACTTCGATGCTGTCGATGACAGCTTGGTCGGGGAGCGGGTGCGGGCACACCCACTCCGGTTCTTCGAATCGCATGGGGTAGACGGGGATGCCGTGCTCGTCAAGCACCAACCGCTTTGATGTGTCGAACATTGTCATCCTCCGACGCCGCTTCCAGCTCTCGTGCGACCTGTTCGAAGTCATCCTTCGTCACGTCAACCTCAAGAGCGATGAAGCGCCGCTTCTTGATGCCCCGCTTGAAGTGCAGGGTGAAGAACACGAATGGTGTCTTCAGTGGTTCCTTGATGAAGTTCAGGTGCGCTTGGTCGAACGCCTTGATGACGCGGGCCGGAAGTGCTGTAAACGTCTTATGCTCGGCGGTCCACCATGGGCCGCTCAGGTCTTGGTTGACCTGCCCGTTGGACGGGTGGCGTTGGCCGCCCGCCCACTTGGCGAAGTCTCGTTCGTCTTGCTTCCAATCAGGCACGGCGCTTCACCATGAAGCCTGCCTTGTGGGCGACGACGCTCACATAGGTCGGGTCTGTGCCCAGCTCGCGGGCAAGGGTGGTGTAGTACCCGCGGGGAAGGCGGGCCAGTGCGTCACAGTCCGTTTCGCAGCGAGCGCGAATGCGGTCTGCCATGGACGGCTGTTCGGCCGGGACAGCCCTCTTGCCCGGCCAAATGCCCCGCACCGTGTAAACCAGCGTGCGAATGATGTCGAACACGGCTAGCCCCGGTTGGTGCTGCTGTGTCGGCAGTAGTACCGCTCATCGCCGTTGCGCATCACCGACGGCCTGCTCTTGGTCCATTCGTCGGCGTAGTCGCTGAACACCTTGCACTCGACGCCGTTGCCGCGGAACCCGGGGCCAACGTCTTCGCGGCCGTGGACGGGGCACTCCCAATCGTCGTCCTGCCGGGCGTAGCGGTTGGTATTGCCGCCGTTGTTGTTGTTGCGGTTGTACCCACCGCCGTTGTTCCCGCCGCCGCCACGGTTGTTATTGCCGTAGCCACGCTCCTGCATGGAGCCGCGGTTGTAGTTGTTCCCGCCACCATTGCCACCGCTAGGTGCGGTGCGCTGTGGGGCCGCGGCCGACTTGATAGGGTTGATGCCCTTCTCGGCAAGCCATGTGGCGAAGCCCGCGACGAAGGCCGGAATATCCTGCTCGTCGCCCTCGGTCAGTTCGGTCGGGTAGTCGAACAGGAATCCGTTCGATTCGCACTTGAAGATGAGTGTCGCTGGCATGTTCTCTCCGTGTAAACGCGATATTGGTGGGCTGGGTGGTGGCATGTACCGGCCACGCCACACGCCCAGCAATTCGTTGATTTCGTCTTGGGTCCGCCTAGATAGCGGCGGCCGGTTCACACTGGTCGCAGGCGTCTTCCGCCTGTTCCGCCTCGAACTTCCCGACGGCGTTCGCCACGCCCTCAACGACGTTGACCACTTCGCTGTAGGGGAAGCCGATAACGCCGCGGCAGGTGCCGTCGTAGATGGTGGCGATGTAGATGTGGCCGCGAGCGATGGCGATGTAGATGTGGCCGCGAGCGATGGCGATGGCCGCGCCATCCGCAATGCCGTGCAGCTTGGCATCGTCTTCGAAGATGTCGCCGAAGGTTTCCTTCAGGTCGGTCACTTCGAAACCGGCGAGCAGGACGTGTGCAAGGCGACGCTCAATCTTGAGCGGGAGCACCTTCGTGTACTCGGTCGGCGGAAGGATGGCGAGGAGCCGGTCGCACTCGCGGATGGCCTTGGCGTAGTCCATCATTTCGAGCTGACGGGCCTTCATTTCATCGAGCAGGTTCATTTGAAAAGTTCCTCCCTGTTGTTTCTAATTGTGAAACCGTGACGCAAGTTGAGACCGACAAGCACCAACAAGGTCACAGTAATTGCAGGGGTTGTACGTTCCGGTGAGGCCCGCGTTGGGCTGCCAGTCCGTCGAACCCGGGGTGAGGCGCACGTACTCATCGCGCTCGTTGTGGAGGTAGTACGCCGGGCCAGCCTTGCCAGCCTGAACGTTCTGCCATTGGTTGTCCCACACGGGAAGTAGGTGCTCCTCGACAAAGCGAGGGTTGTAGGCGACCAGCTCGCCATAGAACGTGAGCGAGCCGTTTCCTTCGGGGCCGAGGTACGGGTCACCTTCCATCGCCTTGATGATGTCTTTCGCGGTGACCTGTATAAACGCCCACTTGAGGCCTGAGCCGTGCATTTCGGCTTGAACCTGTGCGTACCATCCGGGCTGCGCTTTGCGCACGCCTTCGAATGGGAGTTCGGGGAAGCCGCGGCGGGTCCATTTGCCGCTGCGTTCCTTACCCGACTTCTTGTAGCCCGTGCTCTTGACGGACAGGATGGCCGGGCGACCCTTCGTGCCCTCGACGCCCTCGATAATGCCGTCGCTGAACGATGACATAAATGGGTCGATGCGCACCGGCTCTTGAAGCCCGTTGACCTTGTAGCCGACGCGGCGAAGCGCGGCGATGGACATGACTTCTACGACGTGCCCGAGCAGGAACGTAAAGTGCGTGCTGCCCGAGAATGGTTCGCCTTCGAAGCCTAACTTCTTGAGGGCTTGCGCCCGGGTGCATCCGCCTGACTTCGACATGCCGAACCGGCCTTCGTTGTCATGCTCGCGGAGGAGTTCGCCGACCTTGCCGTCAAGCGATTCCTTGAAGTCGCGTATAAACGCTTCCCACTCCGGGTCCTCGTGGTCACCAGCGTGGCGCAGGAACCAGTCTTCGAGCTGGGCGGCGATGGGGTGACCGTGCAATCCGCTAACCATGTGTCTTCTCCAGTGATTACGATACTAGTCTAGCGCCTGTCAGTCACCATGTCAAGCAGAAGAAAACCCCCGCTACACCGCCTCTTCCGAATCGTCCAGCGCGACCGTCTCGTAGAACGCGCCGTGTGGACGGCCGCTGATTATCTCCACGAAGCGGTGTGTGTCTGTCTCATGGACGAGGTTGACCGTCACCGGGCCGCAGCCGGACGCCAGTGCTTTCATGACGAACCGGCCGAGATTGGCAAGCGTCTGAACGGACTTTGTAGCTTCAAGGCTTTGCGTCACTGTCTATTCATCCCCCGGTTGTTTCAGCTTTCTCTCATAATGCTAGCACGGCGAGACTCGCAAGCGCAATATGCGCGCGTCACATTCTGACGACCTTTACGAATCCCCCTACTCGTATATTGACAATCGCGAGGCAGTAGCGCACTCTGAGTGAGCAAGGGTCGCCCATCCCCTAAGGGAAACGGGCCGACCTTAGCACGAGTAAGGGGGTATGCAAAGTGACGAGTGTCACAACCAACGAGGCGCGAAACACGCGTTTCGCTGGCAAGCTTATCAACTACCGCAAGGCGGCCGGTCTGACGCAGGCCGAGCTTGCCAATCTCACGGGAGTGAAGCGCGAGTACATCAGCTCTATCGAGCTGGGGCGCATCGCGGTCATCTACCCGGAGACATTCAACGCACTGCGCAGGGTGCTTCGCTTCCCAGCGTTCGAGCTACTGGAAGCCATGGGTTACCAGACGGACGCGTCGGAAGAGAGTGTAAACCCTGCCCTATTGATGATGCTCAAACAGATGAATGAGCAACAGCAACGAGGCGTCTTGGAAATCGTCAAGGCGACCTTCAAGGCGGAGGAGATGGGCGGGGCGGCATAGCCCCGCTCTTTCGTCTACCCCAATGGAGCTGCGGGCGGCGGATATCGGTCGTACTTGTGATTGACGAGCAATTCCAGCTCGTTCAGTGGAAGCGGCGGCTTGCAATGCGCCTCATTCCACAGCCGTAGCAGCTCAAGCGTCACGTCCCTGCGGTAGACGATGACGTTGCGGAACCAACCGGCCAGCTCAGTAGCGACCTTGTTCCGCTGCCCTTCCGGGGCGTCGGTCACCAGCGCAGTCGTGACCCAATCCGCGGTCCTATCCTCGCGCGTGACCTCGGGCGTATTCGCCTCAGCACCCAACAGCCTTAGGCCTTTGGTCAGGACGGCCGGGTCAACGTCGATGGGGACAACGCCGTCGGCATCGAACGTGTAAACGCTGCCGGACGGGTGGACGCTCGGCGGCGCAACCACGTAGCCGCCGTCGCTCTTGGCGTGGTGCAACTTATCGTTCAGCCGAAACGTCGTCGTCTTCCCGGCCGGTGTGGTCGGCCGTAGGTACAGGTGAAAGCCGCGGCCAGTGCGGACAATCATTGTCTCTAGCAGCCACGGCATCGCCTCGGTCACCTGTAGGAACGTGTCTTCATCGTCAAGGTCCAGCACTAGAATGTTGGAGATAGCGCCGGTCACGACGCCGATGTTGTTGTGAAGCCCAGCACTTCCCCGGGGCCACCACAAACCCCACTCTTCGGGTGTCGAACGCCGCTCTTGGTAGGCGGCCCACGACGAAAGGGCCGGGCGCTTGTCCCGGTGTTTCAACGGGATAACGCACAGGCCCAGCGTGTCATACAGCTTCAGCGCTTCAGGGATATTCAGGATGATTCCTCCAATCGCTTGAGTGCTCGCTTGATGCGGCTCAGTTCCAAGCGTGTGAGCATGAGGCCGTAGCGGACGGCGGAATCAGGGTGATTGCCGTTGTTCTCGGCGAAGTCCGACAATTCTTCGACCTTGGCAAGCAGCTCGGCGATTTTGGGTTGGTTTGTCAACTTGCGTCCCCTGTCTAGTAGAAACGGATTCGGCGAGGCCCGGCCATCTGTGTCCAGAATCAGGCCGGGCCTGCCAACTCTCTATATCAGCTCTCGTGCGTGTAAACGTCCTCGGCCACACTTACGCGCTTTCGCGCCGCCGCTCTTGCCAGAGTGGCGTGGCCTCATCCGCATCACCGTTGCCTTTCGTTTTAGCTGTATGGTTGGGCGACGCCGATACTCATACGGGTCACTGCCGCCCCATTGCCCGGTGCGATGGGTGTGCGGTCAATGCCCATTTAGAGATTATCACTCACATTGACGGGCGTCAAGCCACGGCCGCTAGGGAGTGTCAATGCCCTCGACGGCGGCCGACAGGAGTGCGAGCAAGGCGGCCGGGTCGCCGACGCGATGCCCGTCTAGCTGGCGTTCGAGCTGGCGGCGGGCCTCTTGGATGGCCGTGTACATGGTGGACGCTTGGCCGAACATGCGGCCCATGCGCTGTGCCGCGGGTAGCTCGGTCGTGTGTACACGAACGTAGGTAGCGGGCCACGACGGGCAGCCGACAGGCAGCAGGTCAACAATTGCCCAACCGTCATCAACGAAGCTAATGATGCCGAACGGCGGGATGCCACCGCTCCGGGTGTAAACGGTACGGAAGTCGAGCGAGCTGTCCATGTCAGTCCCACTCCGCATCGTGGATGAACAAGGCCGGGCCGAGAACAAGGTAACCGAGTAGTTCACTCGCCACCCTGTTCGGCTGGACGCCCTTCAGGCGGCCTTCCTCGTCTACCAACACAGATACGTCGTCGTAGAACTCGCCGACCTGTTCAATCAGGCCGCCGACGCAGCCTTGAAGTTCTTCGAGTGTAAACAGCTTGCCGTCGGCTGGCTTGACGATGGTGGTTGTACCGTCCGGGTGAATGAGGACCGCCATCACGGGGCCGCCTGTTCTGGTGCGGTCAGCCGCCGCGTCGCCCGCAAGGGGCTCCAGCTCGCGTCCGTCCACTCGATGTGGCTGTTGTCACTCACCGTCGGCCTCCTCGAAGTACAGGCACTCGCAGCCCTCCACGTCGCACTGGAGCGACTGGATGTCACGTCCATGTCAGTCAAAGGCCAAAACTATCAAAAGAGCTAGAAGCGGGATGACAACAGTCACAATAATAATGAGGGCTACCATGTCTGTGTCCACGTTTACACCTTCCCTTCTTCGAGTTTGGCGATGCGGTCGCGCAGTCGGGCGCGGGTCGAGCGAATGGCGTCAATCTTTCCGCACAGGGCATTGAGGCCGGACGCATTGGATTGAAGGACACCGAGGGAGTTGGGTGGTAGGTCACGCTCATAAAGAGCGTTGGCAGACGAGAGTAGTTGCTGGGCAATCGAGTTCGCGTCTTCGACGTACTTGTCTACTGCCCACTGGTATTCGAAGTTGGCTGCCTGAAGTTCCTCGCGCAAGGCGTCGAGCAGGCCAGTCCCGTCGTTGAGGGTCGCGATGCGCTTGCGCTGGACTTCAATGGTGTTCATAGCCTCGCGCATCGCCTGTTGCTGTGTCTTGGTCATCGCCATCACGCCACCCCCGCAATCTCGGACACGACTTCGAGAATCTTCCGCCCGGCCGCCCGGAAATCTTCAGGCATGTCTCTGGTCAGGATGACGTAGACCGCCTTGTTTACACGTTCGTCCCGGTCGTCGTACTCATCCGGGTCATCGGACGCGTCCCAAATCAGGACCAGTTCTTCGTTGACGGTAGAGCCGGGTTCAACCGTCATGTTGACACCGGCATGTGTCAGCCGGTCCTTGAGTTCGTAGATGTCAGTCAGCCGGTAGGTCGTCGCCATGTGTTCGTTCCTCCTGTTACTAGACTACGCTACTCGTGACGGGATTGTCAAGCGCTTTTTTCTAGCAGCTCTATGGTTTCCTCGAGCGGCTCACCAGTGACGCGGACCCTCGCACCGGGCAGTGGCCCGCCGTTCTGCTCAAACAGGTCGTCGTATGTGTGGCGGTCGATAGCGATGGTCAGCTCGCCGTGTGCTGTATCGATTACCAGCACAGCGAC
>WBZR01004432.1_pt1 | contig 11496 bp, 7 predicted proteins | sample 5204231 | NCBI WGS metagenome assembly WBZR01 (sample SAMN12412403, study PRJNA552823) | activated sludge metagenome | isolation source: activated sludge from anammox sidestream of wastewater treatment plant... | place: USA: Virginia | collected 2017-08
GACAGGACGGCGAAACACCGCGCGCGCGCTTCGGCAGGACGATTCCGGGCCGGAGCCCGCGGCGCGCCCCGTCGTCGCGCTCCACCAGCTCGCTCCCGAGACGGACTCGGCGGTCGAGTTCCGCAGCGGCGAGGCGCTGATGGCGTTCGACGCCGACCTACGCGTGACCGCCTGGAACGAGGCCGCGGAGTCGCTCACGGGCGTCGCAGCCGCCGACGTCGTCGGCCGCTTCTGCTGGGAGGTCCTCTGCGCAACCGACGAACGCGGCGGGATCGAGTGCCACGCGGGCTGCTCGAACGCCCGCCTCGCCCGCGAGGGCTGGCCCGTCCCGACGCGCGAGCTCTGGATCCGGGCCGGCAACGGCAGGAAGCGGGTGTCGATCACGACGATCGCCGTACGCGGCGGCGAGGAGCCCCAGTTCCTGCACCTGATGCGAAACGGCCAGGACACCGCCGGGACCCCAGACCAGCCCGGAAGATCGGCGCCGCCGCCGCTGACCGCACGTCAGCGCGAGATCCTCGGCCTGCTCGCCGACGGCGTCCCCGCGAAGGTGATCGCCTCGCGCCTCCACCTGTCCGAGACGACGATCCGAAACCACATCCGCGGGATCCTCACGCAGCTCGCGAGCCACTCGCAGCTCGAGGCGGTGGCGAAGGCCCGCCGCCTCGGCATCCTCGACGCCTGACGGCGGGCCCGCTCCCTCAGCAGGGACGCTCGGCGCCCCCGCGCAGGTAGTACCACCAGTTGATGGCGACGTTCGCTGCGTAGAAGACGGCGGCGCCGATGAAGAACGGGATCGGGTCGCCGGCGGCGCTGATCACGGCCGCGATCGCGACCGAGAAGATGAACGGCCCGTACGCAGCGATCGCGGCGGTCCAGCCGATCACCCCGCCCGCCTGGCGCGGCTCGAAGATCATCGGCATCTGCTTGAACGTGGACGCGTTGCCGATCCCCGAGAAGAAGAAGAGCCCGATCATGCACAGTACGAACCAGGTGAACTGATCGGTCGAGGAGGGCGTCAGGAAGAAGCAGACCCCGACCGCGCAGCCGATCAGCCCGATCCCCGAGATCTGGGTCAGCCTGCCGCCCCCGAACTTGTCGGACAGCGGTCCCGCGGCGACGCGAGCTGCCGAGCCGACGAGCGGGCCGAGGAACGCGTACGTGAGCGGGTCGGGCGCGTCGTCGAAGCCGCCGTAGACCTTGTCGATCAGGAGCGGGAAGGTGGCGGAGAACCCGGCGAAGGAGCCGAACGTCATGAAGTAGAGCGACGTCATCAGCCAGGTGTGCTTCTCGCCGAAGATGTCGAACTGCTCGCGCACGTTCGCGCGCACGGGCACGCTCTTCAGGCGCAGCCAGGCGACGAGCGCGAGGAAGGCCACGAGCGGGATCCAGATGAAGGCGGCGTTCTGGAGCCAGGCGTCCTTGCCGGTCTCGGTGTTGACCTGGGCGCTGCCGATCATCGCGAAGCCGATCACCCAGGGGGTCAGGAACTGGACGAGGCTGACGCCGAAGTTCCCGATCCCCGCCTGGATCCCGAGCGCGGTCCCCTGGAGGCGCTTGGGGAAGAAGAGGCTGGTCGAGGGCATGAAGGAGGAGAAGTTGCCGCCGCCGAGCCCCGCCAGGAACGCGAGCGCGAGCAGCACCCAGTACGGCGTGCCGGAGTTCTGCACGGCGAAGAACCAGCCGATGAGCGGCAGGAGCAGCGAGGCGGTCGAGAGGCTGACGACGCGGCGCGTGCCGTAGAGCGGGCAGAGGAACGTGTGGACGATCCGGAACGTCCCGCCCGCGAGGCCGGGCATGGCGGTGAGCCAGAACTTCTGGGTGGTCGAGAGGTCGAAGCCGAGCTTGCCGAGCCGGACGACGAGCGCGCTGACGAGGAACCAGGTCGCGAACGCCATCGTCAGGTTCGCGGTCGTGATCGCGAGCGTGCGCCAGGCAATCGCCTTCCCACGCGTCTCCCAGAACGTCTCGTCCTCGGGCTCCCAGCGCTCGAGCCAGGAGGCGCCGGCGCGAGCCGGCTCGGCGACGGCGGTCGCGCCCGTCACCGCGCGACCCCGGTCGCGTTCCCCACGCCGCCCACCTCGTCGCGCTCGCGGCGGCGGAGCTGCATGACGACGCCGTGCAGCCAGAGCAGGCTGACCACGCAGACGATCAGGAGCACGACGAACGTGCTCTGCGGCCTGTCGGTCCAGCCCTGCGCCCAGGCAAAGAGGAGCGGCAAGACGAACCCGCCGAGGCCGCCGACCGCGCCCACAAGGCCGCCGACCGCGCCCACGTCGCGGGGGAAGTAGTCGGGGATGTACTTGTAGACCGACGCCTTGCCGATCCCCATCGTCACGCCCACGATCACGACGAGCACGGTGAAGAGGACGACGCCGAGGGAGAACGAGAGCCCGGCGAGCGCGAGGATCATGACGATGAAGGACGCGTAGGTCACGCTGCGGGCGCCGACCCGGTCGGAGAGCCAGCCGCCGAGCGGGCGCAGGAGGCTCGCCGGGAAGATGAAGAGCGCGGTCAGGAAGCCGGCGGTGCGCAGCTCGTAGCCGTACACGTCGACGTAGTACTTCGGCAGCCAGAGCGACAGCGCCACGTACGCGCCGAAAACCACGACGTAGTAGAGGCCGAAGCGCCAGACCCGCACGATCTTGAGCGGCTCCAGGAGCTCCCGCGTCGTGCGGCCGCGTGCGGGCCGCAGATCGGGCGCCGGAGCGAGGAGCCAGACGGCGACCGCCATCGCGACGAGCGCGATCGCGTACACGAACGGCACGAACCGCCAGCCGCCGGGGATGGCGCCGCCGGCGATGCCGCCGGCAGCGATGAGCGTCACGAGCATCGGGGCGAGCAGCTTCGTGACCGAGGCGCCGACGTTGCCGGCACCGAACGTCCCGAGCGCGAAGCCCTGGCGTTCCTGCGGCCACCACGCGGAGGTCCAGGCGATCCCGACGGCGAAGGAGACGCCGGCGAGGCCCATGAAGAACGCGAGCACGACGAGCTGCGTGTAGCTGTCGGCGCGACTGATCAGGAACGTCGGCACCGCGGTGATCAGAAGCAGCGCGCTGAAGACGATCCGGCCGCCGACCTTGTCGGTGAGGATCCCGATCGGAACGCGCAGGATCGAGCCGGTGAAGATCGGGATCGCTGCGAGCAGCGCGAACTCGCCGTCGGAGAGCCCGAGCTCCTTGCGCAGCGGGATGCCGACGACGGCAAACATGACCCAGACGGCGAAAAAGAGCGTGAACCCGGCGGTCGAGAGCACGAGCACACGGGTTGCCGCCTTCGCATCGCCGAGCTGTCCGGTCCGTACCACGATCGCTCCTCCTTCGGCAGGGAACACCGCCAAGAGCGACGGTACGGGCAGCGGGCGAGGGCGGCATCCGCGGCCTCGCTGATTCCCGCTCCGTAGTTATCCGCGAAGCGGGAATCAGCGAGCGCGGCGCCTCGTGACCGAGCGCGCGTGCGGGCGCGCTCCTAGCGCTCCTGGCGGGAGGCCCTCCGGTTCCAGAGGTAGACCTGGTAGGGGCGCCAGAGGTACGTAATCGGCACCGTCACGACGTGGACGAGCCGCGTGAACGGGAAGAGCGCCATCAGGAAGAACCCGAGCACCGCGTGCGCCTTGACGACGTCCGGGAGCGCGATCACGTAGCTCACCTTCGGGTTGAGCGCGAACAGCGAGTGGATCCACGGCACGATCGTGTGCAGGTACCAGTCGGAGCCCCAGCGGTAGCCGAGCGCCATCCAGATCCCGAGCGCCACCTGGCCGAGCAGGAGCACGAGCAGCACCCAGTCCATCGGCGACGTGACCGTGCGGATGCGGCTGTTCGTGAGGCGGCGCCAGAGCAGGAACGCGAGCCCGCCGAACGCGAGCCAGGAGAGAGCGAGGCCCGCGACCTCGAACGAGTAGAGGCGGGTCGGGCCGGAGAGCATCTTTCCCCACGCATCCCAGAACATGAGCGCGAGCACGTGGGCCCCGAGCACGGCGAGCACGCCGTAATGCCACGCGACCGAGCCCCAGAAGAGCGTGCGGCTCTCGAGGAACTGCGAGGACTGGCTCGAGTAGGAGAAGCGATCCCAGCGGTAGCGGGCGATGCCGCCGACGACGGCGATGCCCACCGCCAGGTACGGGATCACCGCGAACAGGAACGTGTTCATCGAGTCTGCCTCCTCAGTCCCGGCCGTTTCGGCTCAGCACCAACTCGTTCGCTTCCGAGCCGGCACGGGCCGGCCGCTGCCTCACCCCGAGCGCCAGCCAGAGCGCCCGCAGCACGAGCTGGTAGCGCTCGCGCCCGGTCTCCGGCACAGCCTCGGCGTCGAGCTTCCCCACCAGGCGCCCGAGCGCCGGCATGATCGCCTCGTCGAGCAGCTCCTCGGCGAGCGCCGCGTCCTCGCAGGAGGCGACGAAGCGCAGGAGCACCACCAGGTGATCCGGAAGCTCCGTCCCCGCGCTGAAGCCGTGCTCGCCGTAGCGCTCGTTCAGCCCGACCAGGAACGCGCTGCGCTTGTGGTTGTCGTCGAAGAGCACGTGGCCGACGTACGGGTAGCAGGTCGGCTCGAGGTCGGACATGCTGTCGAGGTCGAACGCCCTCGTGTACGCCTCCTGGAGCTCGCCGAGGCCCGCCGACTCCGCGAACTCGCGAAACCCGGCGAGGAGAGCGACCGCCTCCGGGCTGGCCGAGGCCGCCGCCTCGCAACGGGCAACGAGGGCAGCGAGCGGCCCGCGCGGGTAGTCGAGCACATCCGCGAACGCCCCCGTGACCGCGCGTCCGAGCGTCTCGTGCGCCACCGCTACCACCGCCGCTCCGGGGCGGCTCGGAAGCCGAAGCCGCCCTCGCGCTTCTGCGTGAACGGATCGCCGAGCTGGGCCTCGAACGCCTGGTCGCGCAGGAGCGGCGGGATCACGAAACGCTCCTGGAACGTCGGCATCGAGGTCAGGCGGTAGATCGCCTCGGCCACGTCGGCGGTGATCCCGGCGGCGCCGAGCGCCTCGGCGACCTCGCTCTCCGGGATGTTGCCGACCTTCTGCTGGCGCATGTGCACCCGCACCGCGTGCAGCTTGCGGTAGACCTCGGCGACGATCGCCTCGTTGCCGGCGGAGAACAGGCTCGCCATGTAGCGCAGCGGCATCCGGCTCTGCTCGAGGTTCGAGATCGACGGCAGCCCGGTCGCCTCCGTGCCGCCGTTGCCGTTCGCCCCGTCGACGTCGTAGCGTCCGTTCTTCATGCTCGCGAGCACGGGCAGCATCGGCGGCACGTAGAAGAGCATCGGCAGCGTCCGGAACTCCGCGTGCAGCGGCAGCGCCAGCTTCCAGACCTTCACGAACTTGTAGACCGGCGAGTCCTGCGCCGCCTTGATCTGGTCGGGCGTGATCCCGTTCGCCCGCGCGAGCGCGATGATCTCCGGGTCGAACGGGTCCTTGATCAGGTCGCGCTGGGCCTCGACCAGCTCCTCGTCGGGGTGGGCCGCGGCGTCCTTGATCGCCGCGGCGTCGTAGAGGACGAGACCGAGGTAGCGGATCCGCCCGACGCAGGAGTGGAAGCACGCGGGGGCATGGCCGCTCTCGAGCCGCGGGTAGCAGAGGATGCACTTCTCGGACTTCCCGGTCGCCCAGTTGTAGTACGTCTTCTTGTACGGGCAGCCGGAGATGCACATGCGCCAGGCCCGGCACTTCTCCTGGTTCAGGAGCACGATCCCGTCCTCGCCGCGCTTGTGGATCGCGCCGGCGGGGCAGGCCGCGACGCAGCCCGGGTTCGCGCAGTGGTTGCAGATGCGCGGCAGGTAGAAGAACACCATCCGCTCGAGCTCGTTCAGCTCCGCCCGCTCGGCGCTCGAGAGCCCCTCCAGGTTCGGGTCGTTCGCCGCGTAGATCGTCGAGCCGCCGAGGTCGTCGTCCCAGTTCGGGCCGGCCTCGATGTCGATCGGCTCGCCGGTGATCATCGAGACCGGGCGCGCTGTCGGCTGGTCGTCCCCCTCGGGCGCGTTGAACAGCTCGTCGAAGTCGTACGTCCACGGCTCGTAGTAGTCGTCGATCGTGGGCAGGTACGGGTTGGCGAAGATGTTCCCGAGCGCCCGCCCTCGGCCCTGGAGCTTCAGGCTCAGCTTGCCCTCGCCCTCGCGCTCCCAGCCGCCGCGGTACTTCTGCTGGTCCTCCCACAGCGTCGGGTAGCCGGTGCCCGGCTTCGTCTCGACGTTGTTCCACCACATGTACTCCGACCCCTTGCGGTCGGTCCAGATGTTCTTGCAGGCAATCGAGCAGGTGTGACACCCGATGCACTTGTCGAGGTGGAACACCATCGAGACCTGCGCCCGGATGTCCATCGCTCTCGCCCCTCCTCCGTTCGAGCCGGCCATCACCACTCCAGCCTCTTCAGCTTCTTGACGACCGCGTAGGTGTCCCGCGTGAAGACGCCGATCGGGCCCCAGTAGTTGAACCCGTACGTGAACTGGGCGTAGCCGCCGGCCAGCTCCACCGGGTTGATGCGTGTCCTGGTGAGGCTGTTGTGGCCGCCGCCCCGGCGCTTGTCGCGCACCTGCGACTTGGGGATCGACAGCGTCCGCTCGGGCGCGTGGTAGATCATGCACGTCCCGGACTGCACCCTGGCGGAGACCGCCGCCCGGGTGACCATCACCCCGTTGTCGTTGTAGACCTCGACCCAGTCGTTGTCGACGATGCCCGCCTTCTCGGCGTCCTTGTCGTTGATCCAGCAGGGCTCGACGCCGCGGGAGAGGGTCATCATCCGGTGGTTGTCCGAGTAGGTGGAGTGGATGTGCCACTTCCCGTGCGGCGTGATGAAGTTGAGCACGAGGCAGTCCCGCTCGTCGGTCGGGCTGTTGACGATGTCGCCCGTCAGGCGGGGATTCAGCTTCGGCTTGTACGTCGGCAGGTGCTCCCCGAAGTCGAGGTAGTAGGGGTGGTCGACGTACAGGTGCTGGCGCCCGCCGAGCGTGCGCCACGGGACGAGGCGCTCGACGTTCAGACACCAGGCCGCGTAGGCGCGCCCGTCGTTGACCATCCCGGTCCAGCAAGGGCTGATCAGCGTCCGGCGCGGCTGCGCCGTCAGATCGGCGAACGTCATCCGCACGTTGCGGTTGCCCTCGGCCAGGTCGGTCAGCGTCAGGCCCGTGCGCGGCTCCTCCGCCGCGAACGCGACGTGCGCGACCTCTCCGTTCGTCTCGGGCGCCAGGTAGAGCAGGGCATTGGCCGCGTCGAGCGCGTCCTCGACGCTCGGGTACTTCTCCCCGCCCCACTCGACGCAGCGCAGGTGGCGCATGTCGGGGGAGCCCCCGACCGGGTTCTCGAGCAGCTCGTCGTAGAACTTCGCGACCGGGATGTGCACCCCGTGCCCGTTGATCCCGTCCGTGCGGATGTTCGGGCCGAGCGAGATGAAGCGATTGTGGAGGTTCGCGTAGTCACGCTCGACGAGGCGCAGGTGCGGCATCGTCTTGCCCGGGATCGCGTCGCACTCGCCGAGCTTCCAGTCGAGCACCTGCGGCTGCGCGAGCTCGTCCGGCGTGTCGTGGGCGAGCGGGCTCGCGACCACGTCGCGGGTCTTGCCGCGCTCGAAGACCCCGGGCGCGAGCTCGGACACCTGCTTCGCGATCGCCTTCCAGATCTCCCAGTCCGACTTCGACTCCCACACGGGCGGCACGGCCGCCGAGAGCGGGTGGACGAACGAGTGCAGGTCGGTCGTGTTGAGGTCGTTCTTCTCGTACCACGTCGCGGTCGGCAGGACGATGTCCGAGTAGAGCGCCGTCGTGTCCATCCGGAAGTTGATGTCGACGATCAGGTCCATCTTCCCGCGCGGCGCCGGATCGCGATACGTGACCGTCTTGACCCGGTCTTTCGCGTGCTCCTCCGCGACGACGTTGTCGTGGGTTCCGAGGTAGTGGCGGAGGAAGAACTCGTGGCCCTTCGCGCTCGACATGAGCGCGTTGCCGCGCCAGACCATCCAGATCCGGGGCCAGTTCTCCTCCGCGTCCGGGTCGTCGACGGCGAACCTGACCGAGCCGTCCTTCAGCTTGTCGCGCAGCCACTCGACGATCCCCTCGGACGTCCGTGCGCCGGAGCGCTCGGCCTCCTCGACCAGCTCGACCGGGTTGCGGTTGAACTGGGGGTAGTAGGGCATCCAGCCCATGCGCACGGCCTTCGCCTCGAGATCCATGGCGTGGCCCTTCGCCCACTTCGTTCTCGGCGGGATCGGGGCGTAGTCGGTGAAGTCCCCTTCGTAGCGCCACTGGTCCGAGTTGACGTAGTGCCACGTCGGTGACTGCTGCAGCCGCGGCGGCTTCTGCCAGTCGAAGGCGAACGCGAGGCTCTTCCACGGCGCCTCGAGCGTCAGCTTCTCCTGGCCGACGTAGTGGTTCATGCCGCCGCCGTTGACGCCGCAGCAGCCGCAGAGAATCAGCGCCGTGATCGGGGCGCGGTAGGAGAGGTTGTTGTTGTACCAGTGGTTGATCGAGGCGCCGATGATGATCATCGACTTGCCCCTCGTCGCCTCGGCGGTGCCGGCGAACTCCCGGGCGAGCTGGATCACCGTGTCGCGACCGATGCCGGTGTAGCTCTCCTGCCACGCCGGCGTGTAGGGCCCGACCTCGTCGTAGCTGGCCGGGTACGCACCGGGGAGACCGCGGCCGACGCCCATCTGGGCCATCAGCAGGTCGAAGACGGTGGCGACGAGCACGCGGCCGCCGTCAGCCGTCTCGATCGCGCGAGCGGGTACGCCGCGCAGCACCGTCTTGTGCTCGGCGAACTCGTGGAACGCGACCTGGGCGACCTCGCCGCCGTCGGCCTCGAAGAACGAGATCACCGGATCGATCGGGCTGTCGTCGACCCCGTCCTCGAGCTTCAGGTTCCACTTGCCCATCTCCTTGCCCCAGCGGAACCCGACCGTGCCCTTGGGCAGCCGCACGTCGCCGTTCGGGCCGTCCCAGACCAGCATCTTCCAGTCCGCGTTCTCGACCTGCGCGTAGCGGGAGACGCGCTCGGCGCGCAGGAACTGCCCGGGCCTGAGCCCGTCCTCGTCCTCGACCAGCTCGACCAGGAAGGAGCTGTCCGTGTAGCGCTTGAGGTAGTCGGCGAAGTACTCGACCCGCCGGTCGGCGTGGAACTCCTTCAGGATCACGTGGTTGACGGCGAGCCAGAGCGCGGTGTCCTGACCCGCCTCGACCGGAATCCACCAGTCGGAGTACTTCGCGACCTGGCTGAAGTCGGGGGCGATGACGACGAACTTCGCGCCCTCGTGCCGCGCCTCCGAGATGAAGTGGACGTCGGGCGTCCGCGTCATGTTCAGGTTCGAGCCCATCGAGACGATGAACTTCGAGTTGAACCAGTCGGCCGACTCGCACACGTCCGTCTGGTCGCCCCAGATCTCGGGGAACGCGTTCGGCAGGTCGGCGTACCAGTCGTAGAAGCTCATGTTGACGCCGCCGAAGAGCTGGAGGAAGCGCGACCCGCCGGCGTAGGAGAGGTAGGACATGGCCGGGATCGGCGAGAAGCCGAAGACTCGGTCGGGGCCCCATTTCTGCGCCGTGTGCAGGAGGGCGGCCGAGATCAGCTCGAGCACCTCGTCCCAGGTCGTGCGCCGGAAGCCGCCCTTGCCGCGGGCGCGCTGGTAGCGGGCGCGCTTCTCGGGGTCGTCGACGATCGACTTCCACGCTTCGATCGGGCTCTGGTAGCGCTCGCGCGCCTCGCGCCAGAAGTCCATCAGGGCGCCGCGCATGTAGGGGTACTTGACCCGGATCGGGCTGTAGACGTACCAGGAGGCGGAGATCCCGCGCTGGCAGCCGCGCGGCTCGTACGGCGGCAGGCTCGACTCGAGCAGCGGGTAGTCGAGCGCCTGCATCTCCCACGTGACGATGCCGTCCTTGACGTAGACCATCCACGAGCACCCGCCCGTGCAGTTGACGCCGTGGGTGGAGCGGATCGCGTTGTCGTGCTGCCAGCGGTTGCGGTAGAACTCCTCCCACTGACGGGTCTTGGGGTTTACGAGGTCCTGAATCCAGCCCACGTGATCCTCACTTCTGCCGGGGGTTGAGACGACGCAAGAGGGGCCGGCGCACCCCTGCGAGCCGGCTCCGCCAGACGAGCAGGGCGAAGGCGGCGAACGCCGCGACGCCGCCGATGGAGAGGACGAACAGCTTCCAGGCCGACCCGCCGGGGCGGGTCGCCTGGGGCGCCTCGGCGAGGAACGCCGCGAGGTCGCGCGCCTCCTGCTCCGTGATCGGCGCGCCAGTGTAGACCGGCTGCATGGTCGGGAACGCGACGGTCGTCAGGGACGCCACGAGCCCGGTCTCGCCGTTGTACTTCGCGAACGCGCCGGTGAGGTCGGGACCGAGGGCGCCACCGCCGAGCGCCCCGATCCCCGCCACGCTGTGGCAGGAGAGGCAGGCGGGGCCGCCGCCGTCGAAGTCGCTGCGCCCCTCGAACAGGTTCTTGCCGCGGACGGCGTCCCCCGTGCCGGGCGCCGGCGCGGTCTCGGGAGGTGCCGTCTCCGTCGGAGGCGTCTCGGGGGGGGCTGCGGAGGCCGAGAGGAAGGCCACGATCGCGGCCGCCTGATCGGCCGTGACGCCGAGGTTCGGCATCGCCGTACCGGCCGGATCGACGATGAAGGCGGCGGTCGCGTCGGGGCCGCCGCGCCGGTCGACGGCACCCTGGAGATCGGGGCCGACGAGGGCTCCTCCGCCGATCGTGTGGCAGCCGCTGCATTTCTCCTGGAAGAGGGCCTCGCCCTCGTCCGCCTGGGCGAGCGCTGGCCCGCTCGAGCAGACGAGCAGCGCGCCCGCGAGCAGCGCGAGCGCGAGCGGACGCCGGACGGATCTAGCCAAGACGCGTACCTCCTGTGCGCACGGGTGCAAAGAGGCGAAGACCCGGCAGGCAGGCTGCCGCCGGCGGGGCGGTGGCGCGCATCCGCGCGGCCCAGTACCCCTGCTCATCCTCCCCCACAGCGTTCCCTCCCGGAATCGGTCGACCTTCACCGGCACGCTATCGCCACGCGCGAGGCGCTCCCTGATCAGTTTTTGTCAGTGGCAGAGTAATCATTTTTGGTCAAGGCCAGGTACGCCGGGCTGCGTAGTGTTTTGTAGCACGACTAGTGCGATTAGGAACGAATGGGTGTCGCCGACCCCGCCCGCGACGCCCGCGGTCTCGTCCGGGGACGCGCTGCTCGCCATCGACAGCGAGCTGCGGGTCGTCGCCTGGAACGCGGCGGCCGCGGAGCTGACGGGCATTCCGCCCGAGCGGGCGCTCGGGCGGCGCTGCTACGAGGTCCTGCAGGGCCGGGACGACGACGGGCTGCCCGTGTGCGGACCCGGCTGCGAGCGCGCGCGCAGGGCCCTCGCGGGGGAGCCCGTGGCCGGGTGCACCCTCTCGATCGCGACGGCCAGGGGGCCGCAGCGAGTCGTCCTCTCCACGCTCGTACTCGGCGGCGGCTCGCGGCGAACGCTCGTGCACCTGCTCCAGCACGCCCCGGAGGAAGCGCCCGCCCCCGGGATGGTGACAGCCGC
>WBZR01004434.1_pt1 | contig 11492 bp, 5 predicted proteins | sample 5204231 | NCBI WGS metagenome assembly WBZR01 (sample SAMN12412403, study PRJNA552823) | activated sludge metagenome | isolation source: activated sludge from anammox sidestream of wastewater treatment plant... | place: USA: Virginia | collected 2017-08
AAGACGGCCTTCAGGGTCGCCTCCCAGTGGGCTCCGGTGTAGGTGGTGCCGGCCAACCCGTCCGCAGGGTCCGACCAGCTCCAGTCCAGCGCCAACGAGGATGTCGTGTCGGTCAGCGGCACCACCCACATGGCCGATGCGCTGCCCGCTGCCATCGAACCGGCGACCGCCGCCGCCGTCGCGAGGAAGTTCAGGTTCATGGTTCTCGCCTCCGCCACGTTGCCGCGGCCGCCCGTCAAAGGTCAGCAATCAATACACCAAGGGAATCCGGCGTGCAATGGGCCGGGCCCCCACGTTTCAGGGGCGTAGAAACCCTGGCTTCGCACGGAGCCTCGGGAGCTCAGGCGCAGATCGACCAGTGTCCGCGTTGCACGCGCGGTGTGGGTGCGCCAGGCGCACGATGGCTCGGCTTCGGGCCGGCGCGGTGCGGGTCTTTGCGACCCGGGTCGAGGGCGTTGCCGGCTGCGCTTGCGTGCCGACTGTGCCTTGTCTACCGGCTGCCGGGGATTGCCGCCTTGCGCCGCCCAGCCGCAATCGCCTAGATTGGCGTTCGGGGCATGCACCGATTCGTGTGTCCAAAGGTGCAGCGGGCATGACTTCATCTACCGTGGGCCGGCCATCGCGCTTCGGGCTGTCGGGGCTGGGGGCGCACGCACTGGCAGCGTGCACCTTGGTGTGTGCTGGCGTCGTATACGGCGCCGACCACGCCGGCACGCTTCGTGCGGTTCGCGAATCTGTCGAGGCCGGAGAACAGGCAACAGCCGCAGCGGCCCTCGAGCGCTGCCGCGGGGAGGCCACGCAGCGCGGACGCAGCGAGGGCGTGCAGGTGTCCGGGTGCCTGGCCGAGCTCGGCGCCGCGCTCCAGCGGAATCTGGTCGCCCCCGGCTCCGAGCTGCCCTACGTGACAGCGTACCGGCTGTCCGTCGCCCGGCTCGATCAAGGCGATTTCGAAGGTGCCGAGATCCTCTTGACGTACAGCATCGCCGGCCTCGAGAAGCTCGGCGGCGGCTCCACGCAGGCGCTCAGCTCTTCGATCTCGCAACTCGGTCGTCTGTATCTGCTGTCGGGGCGAGTGGAACCGGCACTTCGGGAGTTCAACCGCTCGCTCGCCATCCGTCGCGGCACGCTGGGGCCGTTTCATCCCCTGACGGCCGACGCGCTGCATGATCTCTCGTTGCTCCACCAGTTCGCCGGGAGGCCACAGCAGGCGCGCCAGTTCGCGCTCGATGCATTGCAGGCGCGTGAGTTGTCGCTCGGGCCATCCCATTCGCTGGTGGCGCGAAGCCTGTCCCGGTATGCCGTCGCGCTGCTCGGGAGCGGCGAGCACGCACTGGCCGAACGCACGGCGCGGCGGGCGCTGCGGCAAGCCGAGGCGGTGCATGGCGGGCAGGACCCGGCCATTGCGAACGCGCTCAGCACCTTGGCGCTCGTCCTGGGCGCTGCCGGCCGGCGCATGGAAGCGCTCCCGCTGCTCGAGCGTGCGCTCGATGCAATGGGCGGCGGCTCCGGCAGCGACGATCCGCGGATCGCACCCCTGCTCGACGGCCTCGCATCGCTGCAGCTGGGGATCGGCGCGGCCGCGGCGGCCGAGCGCAACCTGCGGCGCGCTCTGGGTCTGGCGTCGCGCTTTGGCGCCGACACCATCGTCGCGACCAAGGTCAGATTCCTGCTTGCGGAGGCGCTGCGCCTGCAGGGGCGCAACGATGAAGCCGATTCGCTCCTTCGGCGGGCACTTGGCGCCGCCGAGACGCTCCATGGCGAGGTCCATCCAATCACGGCGGCGATCTTGCACAGCCTCGCCTTCCTGGCGCTCGAGCGGGGACGCGCGGCCGAGGCCCTGCCGCTGGCGCGTCGTGCCAATGCCTCGCTGCTGGCAGGCGCACAGGCGCAGGCGGCGGCAGGTGACGTCCCGTCCGCGCTGGCCCTGCTGCGCTCACGGCGCGAGCACCTGACCTCCCTTGTCGACCTGCTGGGGCGGGTCGTACAGGCGAACCCATCGGTTCCGGCGCAGCAGCGCGAAGCACTGTTGGACGAGTCGTTCCAGTTGGCCCAGTTGGCACGTTCGAGCGGGACCGGGGTCGCCGTCGCACGCGCGATGACGCGCCTAGCCCTCGCGGATGAGCAGATTGCGGCGCTCCTGCGCCGCCGCGAGGAGGATATCGCCGCGCGCCGCGCCCTGGAGCGCGCGTACCAGAGCGACGCTGCCGGGCTGTCGACGCTCGCCCCGTATGGGGCGCTCGATACGCACATGCGGTTGTCGGCGGTCGATCGCCGACTGCGCGAGGTACAGGCGGCGCTAGCGGCTCGCCATCCCGCGGTCGCCGCCTTCGCGGACTTGTCGCCGGTCGGATCGAGGGAGATCCGCGGGCGCCTGCGCGCAGGGGAGGCGATGCTGTCCTTTCTCGTAGGCCCGGGCGCGACGCACGCCTGGCTGCTGCGCCAGGATCGTGTGGTGCATGCGCGGTTGGCCGTCTCGGGTACCGAACTGGAAGGTCTGGTTGCCCGCCTGCGGCGTTCGCTGGACCTCTCAGCGGGAGAGATCGAACCGTTTCCAGTGACAGTCTCGCACCGACTCTACCGAAGCCTGCTCCTGCCGTTGCTGCGTGATCTCGACGGCATCACTTCGCTTGCCGTCGTGCCCGACGCAGCGCTCGAGAGCCTGCCGCTGGGCGTGCTGGTCATGGACCCGGTCGTCGGCGATGCAGCAACGGACTATCGATCGTTGCGTTGGCTTGGCGATCGTTTCGCCCTGGCGACGCTGCCCTCGGAAGGCGTGCTCAAGGTGAGCCGGGACACAGCGCACGCGAGTCGTGCGCCCGAGCCGTTCGTCGGGTTCGGCGATCCTTCCTTCGCGGGGCCGCATGGCGCGCAGCGGCGGTCGGCATCGGCGCTGTTCGCGGAGCGAGGCATCGCGGACCTGCGCGAGCTTGCCCGACTCGCGCCGCTGCCCGAGTCGGGCGACGAGATCCGGGCGATGTCCGAGACGCTCGGCGCAGACCAGCGCTACGTCTTCCTGCGCGAGCGCGCGACGGAGCGGCAACTGCGCGCGCTGGATCTTTCGCGCTTTCGCGTCATCGCGCTGGCGACGCACGGCCTCGTGAGCGGTGACTTCGACGGCCTTGCCGAGCCGGCTCTGGCGCTGACGCCGCCGACGACCGCCTCGGAGACCGACGACGGGCTGTTGACCGCAAGCGAGATCGTGGCCCTGAAACTCGACGCCGATCTCGTCGTCCTCTCCGCCTGCAACACGGCTGCCGCCGACGGCACCCCGGGTGCCGAGGGCCTGTCCGGGCTGGCCAAGGCGTTCTTCTCGGCGGGAAGTCGGTCCTTGCTGGTCTCGCACTGGCCGGTCGATTCGCTCTCGGCGACGCAGCTGACGACCGGCATGTTGCGGGTGCGAGCCGAGGATCCTTCGTTGTCCCTCCCCGAGGCGCTGCGTCGCTCGAGCCAGACGCTGCGCCTGAAATCTGCCGACCGTCGGCATGCTCATCCGGCGTTCTGGGCGCCTTTCGTCATGGTCGGGTCTCCCTGATGCTGCGCCCCGGGGGATGTCGACCGATGAGAACAGGTCTGCGCGCCGTTGGCGCGAGCGATGCCGCCAGGCATGGCTGCGCTCGGCGCCTTGCTCCCGACCCGCGTCGATGGCGGTCATCGTGTTCCGTGATCCCCGCGCCGGGGCACCGGGCGCGCGGGCAGGTGCTCGGAGGAGGTCGTATGGGCACCGCGATGAGTCGGATCGCCAGCGTGCTGTTCGCCATCATGCCCTTGGCGGTCATGCCCGCCGGGCTGTCGGGCGATCGGGCGGTCGACGAGGCTGCCAAGGCCGTGATCGGCTTCGGCCTCCTGGCCAAGAGCGGCGATCCGGAGATCATTCTGCCGCTCGGTGCGATGGTGCCTCCCCAGACGACACCGGAGGCGATGGCGGCGACATTGCTCGAGATGTTCGGGTCGCAGATGGCCGAGCCGACACGGCTTGCCGCGGAGGGCGGCGATGCGCGCGCCCAATACCGACTCGCGTTCTACTTCGAGTACGGATTGGCCGGGTTCGAACGCGACGCTGGTGCGGCGGCCAAGTGGTATCGCCGGGCAGCCGAACAGGAGTTCGAGCCCGCGCGGTTCCAATTGGCAACCGCCTATCTCACAGGGGCGCTGCTTGTACCGAGAGACCCGGCGCAAGCGGCGTCGCTGTATCGCCTTTCGGCCGAGAGAGGCTACGCGCCTGCCCAACGTGCGCTCGGCGACCTGCTCGAGAACGGAATCGGCGTGAAGCGAGACCCGGCGGAAGCGGAGCAGTGGTACCGCCGGGCCGCCGACGCTGGCGTCCGGCAGGCGATGGTGATGCTCGGCGCCAAGATGCTGGTCGGCAGCGGTGGCGCCACCGACGAGGCGCAGGCGGCCAGCTGGGCACGCAAGGCCGCGCAACGCGGTCACCCGGGTGGGCAAGCCCTGCTGTGCTTCCTGTATCACTCGGGGCGTGGCGTGCCGCGTGACTTCGGCGAGGCCTACCGCTGGTGTCAGCTTGCACCTGGTGAAGTCCTGGCGCAGAAGGTGCTGGGTCTGATGCACCTCGCCGGCCAGGGCGTGGCGAGGGACGCGGTCAAAGCGGCCGACTGGTACCGCAGGGCGGCGGCCAGCGGCGACGCAGAGGCGCTAAGTCGCTTGGCAGGGCTTTATGCCAATGGCATCGGCGTCGAGCGCGATCCGGCGCTTGCCTGGGCCCTGTACGAACAGTCGTCGCGTCGCGGCAATCTGAAGGCGATGCTCGACCGTGACCGCGTGGGCGGTTCGATGAGCGAACCTGAACGCATGCGTGCCCGCGCCATCGCCGAGAGCTGGAAGCCCGAGATGATTCTGCCGGACGGCGGTAGACGGCGCTGAGCCGTCGCCAACACCCCGCAGGGGCGTGCCGACTGCCATGCCCGGACCCGGACGCGGCGGGAGCAGCTGCGGAAGGATCCCCTCCATGACGGCGCACGGCGCGGCGCGGGCACCACGCACGCTGTGCCGTTGGGGCCTGCTCGCGACCAGGGTCGCCGCAGCGGCGATGCTCGGAAAGCGCCCCGGAGAGGCGCGAGCAAGCCCTGGAGAACATCCCGAAGTGCTCGCGAAGCGCCCACGAAGCGCTCGACCCGTAGTCTCCTTCGTACGCCGGGGTCGAGCACGCCGTGTGCAGGCGGACCCCGCAAGCGCGTAACGCGGTCGGCAGGAACCGCACAACCGGGAGATCCGCCATGAGTCAGATCGTCAATCGTCGCCGGCCGGAGCAAACCCGGCCAGCTAGGCCGAATCGCAAGCCTCGCATGCCTGGCCTGCGGCGCAACATGCTGGCCGTGATGCTCGCCATGCTGGGCGCCCTGACGGCCTGCGGTGGCGGGGGCAGCGATCAGTCCTCGAATTCGGGTGACGCGGTCTCCGGCCCGGGGGCCGCGAACCCGGCGCCTGCATCGCCTTCGTCCCCTGCTCCGGGTCCGTTGGGGCCGTCCGAACTCGGCAAGGTGATGCTCTATCTGGCCACCAGCGAGAGCGGAAGTACCTACGACCCATACAGCGGCGTCACGATCCAGCACGCCGGGCTGAGCGTGTTCCGCTTCGTGCCTGCGATCAACCGCATCAACCAGGTGGCCTGGGGTTCCAGCGCCAGCTACGCCGCCGACACGCTCGCACCGTACACGGTCGACGACCGGTTGTTCTTTCGCAGCGGCTCGCCCGGTCCCGAGATCCCGGGCATCCAGCGCTGGAGCGAGGCCGATCCGCTCGCGACGACCAATCAGTTCTTCGCCGGCCAGTTGATCCAGGAAGGGGCGATCCGGCGCGGCTGCAGCGCGGTGGTCGGCCAACGCTACTTCTTCGAGGGCAACACGGCCAGCGATCTGTTCAACCGCACCTACTACGGCGAGCTGCGCGTCGTCACGCTGGGCGCCGGCGCCGCCGCGTCAATGCTGCTGCTGCCGCGCGCCGACCGCGACCGCTGCCGCGGCAATCTGCATTCCGCCGGCGGCAAGCTCTACGACGCCGAATTCGACGGTACGCGCGGTCTGATGCAGTTGCATCGTCGCAGCCTGGACAACGGGCGCATCGTCGAGACCGTACCGCTCGCGATCACCGACAGCGCCTCCTGGGGCCCCTGCGGCAGCGCGATCGACTGCGGCTACAAGTTCGCGTTCGACGACGGCGTGGCGTACTTCGCGCGCAAGCGCATCGGCGACCAGCGCGTGCAACTTTGGCGCTACCGCTTTGGCGGACCGGCCGCGATCGAGCTCGTGTACGAGACCACGCTGAGCGGCTTCGATCTCAACTACATGGACTCGGACGACGGCTACGTGATGCTGGCCCACGGACCCGGCCAGAAAGTGCTGGTGATCGACACCTTGGGCGCAAAGGCCGAGCTGTACGCCACGCCATTCAAGTTTTTCGACCCGCAGATCCTGATCTTGCGCCGCTGAGAGGCGATGCCACTCGAAGCGCAGGAGTCGCGCGAAGTGAGCGCATTGCGCATCTACATCGTCGAGGTGGTCGGCGCAGCGCAGGCGGACGGCAGCGTCGTCCAGGCCAAGGCGCGGGCCGTCGAGGACGAACGGGTGCACGAATTCGCCAGCCTGGGCGAGCTGGCCGACTTTCTGAGTCGTGGCGTGGCGGCCGCCGAACCGCTGCCGCAGGGTGCGTTCGAGCGTGGCGCCCGGGCGAGCGACGCAGGGGGAGACCACATGCCCGCGGGTTGACGCGCGCGGCGGGAGCGCCTGGCACGGCCCGGTCGCGCCGCCAGGAGAACGGCAGGACCGTGCCGATCGGCTCGGTCGCGCGAACCGCTCACGAGGCGAGGTAGGCGTCGAGTCTTTCGCGCGCCCAGGCCAGCGGACAGGCATCGCGTGTGTTCGGCGCGCTTGTTGCGGGCGCGCCAGCGGTCATGTCGTCCAGGCCTGGGGTCACCGCTGCGGGCTCGATCCGTCGCCGCAGCTGGAGCGGCAGGCCGCGCAGCGCGTCTTCGCGGTCGAGCGCGCTCAGCCCCGGCCGCGCGTCGGCGAGCCGCAGCGCGCGGCCGGCGTCGTCGAGCGCACCGCGTTCGGCCGACCAGCGCGCAAACACGGCCAGCCAGCGCAACTCGAGCGCCGGCGAGCGCAGTTCATGCACGTTCGCCAGCGCGGCACGCAGGAGCGCTGCGGCGGCCGCGAACGCGCCGCGCCCGCCTTCGAGCACCGCCTGCCACAGCGCGCACTCGATCGCGATGACCTTGCCGCCATGTGACTGCGCCTCGTGCGCCGCCTGCTCGAGCCAGCGTCGTGCCGTCTCGGTCTGCCCGTCCTCGAGATCCAGCACGCCAGGTTGACGAGAACGAAGGGTCGCACCGAACGCAGCTGATGCCGCTCGCACAGTGCCAGCGCCTCGGCCAGGCGCGCATGCGCGTGCTCGCGCGCGTCGAGCGCGCGTGCCGCATTGGCGGCGTTGTTGAGCGTGTTGGCCAGGCTGGCCGGCGTGCGCAGGCTGCGATCGCCTGCGAGCGAGCGCTCGTACAGCGCGACGGCCTGGGCGTAGTTGCCGAGTGCCGTCTCGACCATCGCAAGGTTGCCGATGAAGACCGCGGCGCCCGGCGTGTCGTTGTCGCGTTCGGCGCGTCGCAGCGCCTGCGCAAAGCAGGGCTGGGCCTCGCGGAAGCGGCCACGCAGCCACAGGCTGAGGCCGAGCGTGTTGAGATTGGCCTTGACGGCGCGGCCGTCGCGCAGGCGCTGCGCCAAGCGCAGCCCGCGGCGCGCGCTGCTCTCGGCGCCCTCGAGCTCGCCGGCCCGGTACTGCAGCGTCGCGAGCGCGCGCAGGCAGTGGCAGAGCGCGGCTGCGCCGGCAAGATCTCCGTCACGCGCGCAGGCCTCAAAGGCCCCGAAGGCATCGACTCCGCCCGCGAGCAGGATCATCCCTTCGGCCCACAGTCCCTGGCCCTCGAAGTACAGCATCAGCGCGCGCGCGCTGCGCGATACCAGCTCCCCCTGGCGCTGCGCCAGCGCCCAGGCCCAGGCGGAGCGCAGGTGGACCATCGAGCGCTCGATGTCGCGCCAACGCGTGGAACCGGCGGACTCGCCCAGGCGTTCGAGCCAGCGCGCGACATGCTCGGCATGGCGCTGGCGCACGATGTCCGGGACGCCCGCGCGCGCCAGCGCGCACTGCCGGATCAGCGGATGCAGGCCGAATCGGCCACTGTCCTGTGCTTGCAGCAGCGATTTGTCCGCCAGCGCGGCGAGTACGGGCAGCGCCACCTCGGCGACCTGGCGTGCCATCTCCAGGTCGCAGGCGTCGGGCAGCGCCGCCAGCCGCACCAGAGCCGCACGTTCATCGTCCGACAGACGCCGCCAGGAGATGTCGAAGCTGTCGTCCAGGCCGCCGGCGCCGCGGCCGGCGAGGAGTTCGCCGGAGCGTTCGATCTCGTCGGCAATCTGCGCCGCCGGCAGCAGACGCGCCCAGGGTGCGGCAATCTCGATCGCGAGCGGCAGGCCCTGTACCGCGTGCAGCAGCCGCACCACGCCGGCGGCCTGCGCCTCGAAATCGAACGCCGGCGCGTGCATGCGGGCGCGCAACTCGAACAGCCGCACGGCGTCGAAGCTGCGCAGGACATCCGTCTCCTGCTCGTCGATGTCTGGCAGCGGCAGGCCTTGCAGCGGCAGCAGCCATTCGCCGTCGATGCCCAGCCGCTCACGCGAGGTGACCAGCAGCTTCAAGCCGGGACAGGCGACAAGCAGGTCGTGCAACGCCGCCGCCGCGCCTTCGACCTGTTCGACGTTGTCCAGCACGGCGAGTACCGAGCGCGCTCCGATGCCGTGAGCGATCTGCAACCACAGCGCCAGCTCGCCGCGCAATGCGAGTTCGAGCGCTGCGGCCAGTCGCTGCCCGAGCTGGGCCGCGTCGTTCAGGCCGGCGCCGCTGATCCAGTAGGCGCCCCCCATGAAACGCGGTGCGAGTTCGGCGACTGCACGCCGCGCCAGCCGCGTCTTGCCGATCCCTCCGGGGCCCGTGATCGTCAGCAGGCGGCACGCGGGCCGCGCGAGCAGGTCGCGCAGCTGCAGTACCTCGACACGGCGGCCGACGAAAGCGTCGTCCGCGGTCGGCGTCGGCCCTGCCGATGGTCGTGCCTGCGCAGCGCCTTGCGCCGCCGCGGGCGCGCCGACGTCCGTGCCGCTTGGTGCGAGCAGGCATTGGCGTGCGCGGCGCAGCGCGGCGCTGGGCTCCAGGCCCAGCGAGTCGGCCAGCCGCCGCTCGTGTTCATCGAGGACACGCAGTGCCGCCCCGCGTTGGCCAAGCACCGAGCGCAACGCCACCAGCGCGCCGACGGCCTCGTCGTCGAGTGGATCGGCAGCCACAAGCCGTTCGCAGCGCGCCGCCGCCGATGCCAGTTCGCCGGCGCGTCCGACTTCGGCGGCCAGGTCGGGCCCCGGCCCAGCGGCGCGCACGGCAGCCTCATCGAGCGCGCCGGTGCCGACCCCGGCCAAACGTCGGATGCTGCGCAGCATCGCTGCGCGCCAGCGCTGCTGCAGCCGCGTGCGCTCGTCCTGCAGCCATTCGCGCGCAGCCGAACCCAGACCCGGCTCGAGTCCCTGCAGCAGGGGTGCGCCATAGATCTGCACCACCTCCTCGTCGGATGCAGCCGCGCAGGCTGCCTCGAAGCGTCGAACATCGCTGTCGACGAGCCAGCGCAGCAACTCGCCCTGCACTTCGAGTCCGTCGCCGGCGATCTCGCGCGCCTGCACCAGCACCTTGCGCAGGTTCTTTCGCGCCAGCGCCGGCTCGTGTTCGGGCCAGAGCCAACTGGCCAGCTCGGCGCGTGGCACCCATGCGCAGCGGCAGGCCAGGAAGGCCAAGGCCTGGTACGGCCGCTGGGGCCGGAACAAATGCGCCGGGCCGCCCTGGGGGTTCAGTTGCGGCGTACCGAACAGCCGCAGTGCTGGCTGGGACGCAGGGACAAGGCTCGGCATCGCGTTCCGGAGATGTGCGTTCAATGCCGTCTTCGGGCGGGCGCTTGCCATCCCGCCAGCGTCTCCGGCGCCGGCCGCCGAGCGCGTTGCCCGTGTCCGGCCGCGGTCTCTTCGGCTATGGCCCGGCGCGACGGCCCAGGCGGCCACCGCATTGCCGCGCCAGCGTCCCGGCCCGGTCGCAACTCCGGCTCATGCATCTCCGCCCTGGACGGATCGGTGGGTCGCATCGGGACCGTTCGCAGCGCTGCATCAGGGGCGGTGCACCGTGACTCCGCCCCAGCGTTGGAATTGAACCACATGCCAGCGCGCCGTCCAACCCCAGGATGCCGGCCGCCTTGCGCGCTACAGCGACCGGAACGCCAGCCCCTTGCCGTGCAGGCTCTGCACGTACAGGCGCTCGCGCGTCTCGGTGATGCCGGTGGTCTCGGGCCAGGCGCCGCTCGGGTCCTGCAGGTCGGCGACGATGCGGCCGGCCTCGTTGAACGCGATCACGTGGCCGTAGGCCTTGGGCACCGGCCACAGCGCGCGCGGCAGCCTGAGCGTCAGCTTGCGCAGCCAGGGCTTGTCGGCCAGTGCGTCGACGGTGGCGCTGCGGGGTTTGGCCAGGCCCAGCCAGATGCGGCCGTCCAGGCCGCGCATCAGGTTGTCGGGGTAGCCGGGCAGGTTGTCCAGCACGATCTGCGCCTGCGGCGAAGGCCGGCGCAGGTCGAGTTCGTGCGCCGCGACGTCGATGCGCCAGACACGGTACTTGCCGGTCTCGGCGACATAGAGCGCGCGCTCGTCGCCGGCCAGCGCCACGCCGTTGGCGAAGCAGATGCCTTGCGCCAGCAAGCGCGTGGCGCGCGTGCCGGGGTCGTACTCCAGGACGCGCCCGGTGCAGCTTTGCTCGAGGATGTCGAGCACGCTCGCCTCGAAGGTGCCGCCCCATTGCGCCGGCGCGAAGCGCGTCGAGGCGTCGCTGAAGTAGATCCGGCCGCTTCCCGCCACCACCACGGCGTCGGCGCAGCGGATCGGCGCGCCGTCGTGCCGGTCGGCCAGTACCCTGGCCTTGCCGTCGGGCGCCACGAAGAGGAGGCCCCTGACGGCGTCGGCGGCGATCAGGTTGCCCGCGGCGTCGAAGTCGAAGCCGAGCACGCGCCCGCCGGTGTCGGCGAACACCTGCTGCGCCGTGCCGTCGGGCGCCATGCGCAGGATCTTGCCGCCGGCCACCGCGGCGTAGAGCCGGCCGTCGCGCCCGAGCGCGATGTGCTCGGGCCCTTCCTCCCGGCCCAGCGGCACGACGGTGAGGCCGGCCAACAACTGGTTCGGCGTGTGCGGCCCGCTGTAGCCGGCGGATGTTGGCGCCCGCCAGGCCACGGGCTCGACGGGCACCGGCCACAGCGCGAGGTAGGCGAGCAGGGCGGCGAAGGCAAAGGCGAGGACGACGAGGCTGCGCTTCATGCCGGCATTTTCCGCCCCGGCGCCCGAGCGCCCGAGCGCCCAGGCGCGCCGACGCGCCGACGCACCGACGCACCGACGCACCGACGCACCGACGCCCCG
>WBZR01004435.1_pt1 | contig 11491 bp, 10 predicted proteins | sample 5204231 | NCBI WGS metagenome assembly WBZR01 (sample SAMN12412403, study PRJNA552823) | activated sludge metagenome | isolation source: activated sludge from anammox sidestream of wastewater treatment plant... | place: USA: Virginia | collected 2017-08
AATACCTGCAATCATCACCAGCCACGGAACCAATGAAGCATTTTCCACAGGGTCCCAGGCCCAATACCCGCCAAAGGTGAGTGATTCGTAAGCCCAGGCGGCTCCCATCATGATGCCCGTGCCAAGTGCAGCAGCAGAGAACAAGGCCCAGGGCAGAGCAGGTTTGGTCCACTCGGTAAGTTTCTTTTTCCATAATCCCGCCACTGCAAATGCAAATGGCACAACGGTGGAAGCAAAACCAAGAAACAAAGCCGGCGGGTGGATCACCATCCAATAGTTCTGCAACAGCGGATTCAGGTCATTTCCGTCGGTGATAAAAGAAAGATAGTCCGGTTTCAGCGGCTGGCTGATGTCCAGGTTCATGTGCAGGGCAGGAGCATTGTCGAGCACACCTGAATCCCTTAATAAAATAAAAGGGTTGGAACCAAATTTCCAACCGAAAATATAAAGGCCGGCGATCATGGTAGCAAGGCAGAATTGCACAAAACTCAAAACAGACATAACCGGAGCTTCCCATTCCTTACTTCTTTTGATAAGCACCAACCCAAGAACACAGTGCCAGAATGTCCAGAGCAGGAAACTTCCTTCCTGTCCTTCCCAGAAAGATGCCAGCATGTATCTTACTTCAAGAGAGAGACTGGTATGTTGCCACGCATATTTGTATTCAAAATAATGGCTGTGAATAATGTAAAAAAGGAGGATGAAAATGGATATAACGGAGAATACATCAGTGAAGAAAGCGTAACGCCCCAGTTTTTTCCACGAGATTGCATTTTGTTCTGATACCGCATTGGCGGATTTGAAATAGGCAAATGCTGCAACAGCAGATGATACCAGAGACAGTACGATAAAGAAGTGGCCCAGTTGACCGGGCAGAAGATGCTCACCTATGTAACCCATTCTTAATTTGTCCTTTTTTCTGCAGTTTGGTTTTCGATCGGCTCAGCTTGTGTGGTTTCGCGGATATTTTTTTCTGCAGCATTCATGTCGTCCTTGTATTTGGAAGGGCATTTCATCATGATCTCTTTACATTCAAAGTGATCATTTTCATAATCGCCTTTCAGGACGAGATGTTCACTGCTTTCCAGGTTATCTGGCTTGGCATTACGGTAAATCACTTTTACAGTCTTGCCCAAAGAGTCAACAGCCGTAAAGCTTAAATAGTTAGGATCTTTCAAAGCATCATATTCGATTGGCTGAGAACGATCCAGTCTTGCGATTACATGTACATATTTCCCTGCTTTAGCTTTTGCTGAATCAATTGAATCATAAGTGGTGGATGCTTTTAAAAAACTGATCAGCACGGCGATTGATCCTGCTATGAGCACCAGTAGTATTATATGAACCTTTTTCATCGCTTTTATTTGCAGTGCAAATTTAGGCTAAAAAGATATCGAAATCGGGAATTTTGTCAGCCCTTAGATTATCATTTTTTGTATTATCTCAATACTTTAATGCTTAGAGTGCAGAAGATGTGAATTTCATCAGGGTAAATAGCTGTTTTGAATTATTTTTACCGGTCAAAAACCAGTTATGTTATTTCAACTCAGCGAAGAGCACCTGATGATACAAAAAGCGGCAAGGGATTTTGCACAGAATGAATGTCTGCCCGGAGTGATTGAAAGGGATGAGAAACAAAAATTCCCCAAAGAACAGGTGATGAAACTGGCTGACCTCGGTTTTTTAGGCATGATGGTGAGCCCGGAATACGGGGGAGCGGGGATGGATACGGTCAGTTATGTGCTGGCCATGGAAGAGATCTCGAAGATAGATGCCAGCGTCAGCGTGGTGATGAGCGTGAACAACAGCCTTGTCTGTTATGGATTGGAAGCTTACGGTACGGAAGAACAAAAACAAAAATACCTGGCGCCGCTGGCTCAAGGGAAAAAAGACGGTGAATTATACATTGGCGCTTTTCTGCTCAGCGAACCCGAAGCCGGCAGTGATGCCACATCGCAGCGGACCACGGCAGAAGATAAAGGGGATCATTACATATTAAATGGCACCAAGAACTGGATCACCAACGGCAATTCTGCTTCTGTTTATTTAGTGATGGCGCAGACAGACCCGTCAAAAGGAAGCCATGGCATTGATACTTTTATTGTTGAAAAAAAATGGCCGGGAGTGGAAGTAGGCGCCAAAGAAAATAAACTGGGAATACGGGGCAGCGATACACACAGCATCATCTTTAGTGATGTGAAAGTGCCCAAAGAAAACCGTATCGGCGCTGATGGCTTTGGTTTCAAATTCGCCATGAGAACATTAGCAGGCGGTCGCATCGGTATTGCCTCGCAGGCATTGGGAATTGCAGGAGGAGCTTATGAGCTGGCCTTGAAATATTCGAAAGAAAGAAAAGCATTCGGTACGGAGATTATGAATCACCAGGCCATTGCCTTCAAGCTGGCGGACATGGCCACCCGGATTGAAGCGGCCCGCTTGCTTTGCCTGAAAGCGGCCTGGGAAAAAGATAATAAGATGGACTATTCTCTGAGCAGTTCGCAGGCAAAAGTTTTTGCTTCCGAAACGGCCATGTGGACCACTACCGAAGCAGTGCAGATACACGGAGGCTACGGGTATGTGAAAGAATACCATGTGGAGCGGCTGATGCGGGATGCCAAGATCACTCAGATCTACGAAGGCACCAGTGAAGTGCAGCGTATCGTGATCAGCAGGAGCATTTTGAAATAATAAAACAATCAGTCAATTTGATAATGTGCCAATGAAGCAATTCATTTGCACTTTTTTCTTATTAAAAATGCCAATAAATAAAAGTGCATATCTGAATTTACTTTCTGAACTGAATTCAAAGAAAGTTACGCTGGTCGCGGTTTCCAAAACAAAACCGGTGGAAGAGATCAGGGAGTTGTATGACATGGGGCAAAGGGATTTTGGAGAAAATTATGTGCAGGAACTGGCGGAAAAGCAGGAGCAGCTTCCTTCGGACATACGCTGGCATTTTATCGGCCACCTGCAGAGCAATAAAGTGAAATACATTGCACCTTTTGTTCATCTCATCCATTCCGTGGACAGCTTCAAACTTCTGAAAGAGATCCACAAGCAGGGGTTGAAGAACGGCCGGATCATTGATTGCTTATTGCAGGTTCATATAGCCCGGGAAGAGACCAAATTCGGATTTGATGAAAAAGAACTGGAGGAACTCGCAGGCCTTCACTCAAAAGAACTGAAGGAGCTGAAGAATGTTAGGATCACCGGAATGATGGGCATGGCTTCATTCACTGATGATGAACGGACGGTCAGAAACGAATTTTCTTTTTTAAGATCACTGTACCAAAAGTTCAGTTTGAAATTTGAACCGCCCGGTTTTCGCTTTTCCATTTTAAGCATGGGCATGACCTCCGATCATGAAATAGCCATTGAAGAAGGCAGTACGATGGTCCGTATCGGCAGCATGATCTTCGGAGAAAGGGAAAAGAAGAAATAGCTTTACTTCCAACCTGATCTTATAACCATGTTCATTAGTAATTCTTCTCAGAAATGTCATGCTTCACAGCAATGCCTTGACTTTTCACAGAGCTTTGAGGGAGGCGTTGCTGGGAATTAAAAGTAAAGTTTCTTAATTCACACCTGTTCAAAATCTTTCAATCCTCATATCAAGGATATCAGTAATTTAAGCGTAGTTTTCATTACTGCTATTGTTAATTTATTTCTTAATCAAACTACATTTTATGTCAACGCTTGAACAAAGAATGGGAAAGCTTGAGAAAAAACTCCGCTTTTACCAAATTTCAATTATCACTATTCTCCTTGCCGGAGGATTTTTTATAGTAAGTGGATTTAATAAAAAAAACCAGGTTCCAGATTTGATCCAGGCTAAAGGATTCCAGGTAGTGGATGACCAGGGTAGGGCATTGATTTCATTGAAAAGTTATGATAATGCAGGCAATATCCGGCTCTATGATCAAAATGGAACTGCATTGGTGGAAATTTATCAGAATGATACAGGATCTGGTTCCATGCTAACCAAATCCAAAAGCTCCAAATATTCTTGTTATATCGGCTCATATAATAACGAAGCCGGCCAGATCAAAGTATATAATTCAAATCAAAAAGATGTTGATGAGATTGGATCTACCCTAAGTGAATATGGATATTTAGGAGTCAATAACGCTTCAGAAAACAATATTCTTTCAGTTTCTTCCACTTCTAACGGCGATGGTGTTGTATCAGTTTACAACCGCTATAAAAACCGCATATGCATCCTGGGACCTGATGACAGTGGCAACGGGCTGTTGAATGTTATGAACAACTCCGGTCAAAATATGAATGGTATTTGGCCGAAGCAATAATCTTTGGATCCAATTCGGGTTAGTGATTTTTTTGCCAAAGCCGTGTCTCGGGAGGGACACGGTTTTCAATGAAAATCTCCGCCCGTGTCTCGTTGCTCTTGCACAAACTTTGAACGAAGGCACGGAGGGATATATGCTTTGCGATCTTTGCGACAATACCTGCCGGCAGGCAGGCTTTGCGTTCATTGCGGTTAAAATATTTTATCAAAGCCGTGCATTTCCAATGAAAAATCTCCGCCCGTGTCTCGTTGCCCTTACACAAACCTTTGAACGAAGACACAGACGAGATAAAAAAACTTTTTTTTTTGAAAGATTTATGGGATGCGATTTAAGCAAAGCGGTTCGTGGGAAACGAACCAAGGCGATGTGGTTATTTATTTTTAAAGTTTGTAAGCTCATAATTTGTGCTTCGCCCGCCTTCATTAGTTTCCTGTAAAATACCTTTTTCTATTAAGTCTTTGATGTCGCGTAATGCTGTATCCGTTGAAACTCTGGTGATTTTCGCCCACTTACTTGTCTGTAGCTTCCCGTCAAATCCATCAAAAAGCATGTTTAAAATAGTTCTTTGCCTTTCATTGATTGGCGTATGTTCCTGCAGTTTCCAGAATTCAGCTTTACGCAATATTTGTTGTGTTGTAAGTTCGGTGGCAAGCATTGCGTTTTTAAGGCAATGCAAAAACCAATTGAGCCATTCGGTAATGTCGCCTGTGCTGTGCTGTACTTTTTGCAACACTTGATAATAGCGTTTACGTTCTATTAAAATCTGGCTTGACATACTGTAAAACCGCTCACCACTGTTTTCTGCACGTGCAAGTAACATATCGGTTATGGCTCTGGCTATACGTCCGTTGCCGTCATCAAACGGGTGGATAATAATAAACCAAAAGTGGGCAATAGCTGCCTTCAGTACAGGGTCAAGTTGCTTATCATTATTAAACCAATCTAAAAACTTATTCATTTCAGCTTTAACCAATTTTGGCGCTACGGCTTCGTAATGGATTTTTTCTTTGCCCATTGCACCCGAAACTACCTGCATTTTGCCGGTGCGGTATTTTCCTGTTTCTACTTTGTAAGGCCCACTGTATCCTGTAGGGAAAAGTGCTGCGTGCCAGCCAAACAGGCGTTTTCCGGTTAATGGCAAAGAGTAATGCTGTGTAGCATCAAGCATCATTTCTACTATACCTTCAATATGGCGATTGCCTGGCACAAGGCCTGCTGTGTTGATGCCCAAGCGTCTTGCTATGGAAGAACGCACCTGTTCATAATGGAGCAGTTCTCCTTCTATTTCGGAAGATTTTACTACGTCTAAAGTTAATGCCGTAAGTGTAGCTTCTTCTTTGGCATAAAATCCTAAAGCGTTCATTTGCCCGATGATTTTGCCTTGTATTAACCGAACTTCACCAAACACAGCGTTTACGGCTTTATCCTGCCAGGTGAAATTGGTCCAGTTTTTATATTCGTAAATGTATTTTGCCATTGACAGAAACTGATGAGGCGACAAATATATGAATTATATAACGCAAATATGCGGTGATTATTTTGTGTTTTCACCGCACTTGGAAAAGAACCGCCTGACGTTGTATCTATTAGTTTTTACTTCCCGGCAGTGTCTCCTTCTCCGGATTTATCTGTGGGTAGGGACATTGCGGGGAATAAAAGTGGTTCGTGGGACACGAAGGCGAAGGTTTTCTGTCAACCTATTTCAGGACAAATCAAAGAGTGCCTGCCTGTTCGGCAGACAGGTCGGCTTACTCGTTGTCCGTTTGTTGTATCGTTTGTATGTCTGTGTTCACCTGTAAAAATGGTTTACTTTCAGTTTAAGTTTTGGTTGTCAGTTGTTGTTTGAACGGTTGTCCTACCATTGGCTGCAACGTTCAGAGCTTGCTGCTGTGCTGCCATTCTGTGTTGGGTCAGCCCGGTACAAAAGCTCATTTGAAAAACTGATGATGAAGTTATGTACAAAAGTTCAATAGTAAAAGTCGAGCCCGGACTGAAGCTGATAGTAGCAAACAGATGAGGATATGTTCGTCTGCCAGCATAGCAGAAAACCTCATGTTGCCGGATGTGCTTCTTTTTCATCCTTCAATAATTTTCCCATTTGTCTTGCGATAATATTCAAAGGCTTTCGATAAAAACTCATGTCTCTTTTTAATAGAATAATTCTCTACTGAAGCTTGTAAAACATACTTTTGAAAATTTTCTAAGATATAAGGATTAGGTGCTCTTTTATATGGGTCTTTACTTATTTCATTATTATTTTTAATTTCTTGAAGAAGTTTAATAAAAAATGTCACAAACTTAGGAAGCAAATCTTTTTTCCCTTTTTCGATTAGTTCCTCTGAAAATAAGTATCCAGTCACAGCAATTGCACGGCTTGAAATTGTTTCAGCACTTGTTCCAAAGGCTTTGTCCATTTCATTGAGAACATTTTTTATTCTTAGGAGTTTTTTGTCCTTGTTGTCTAGATCGTGGTATTCTTCAAAGAACTCCGAAAGGTCATCATACCTTGCCCTAGTGAAATCCCCCGTATTAGCTTTCGCAAATGAATTGATACAGATCTGTGCAAGAGTAAATGGTCTAGAAAATCTTTTTAGTGATAGGTTTGTATGTCTGAAAAATGGACCATCATTTCCAATTTCTTTGTATATGAAATCTCGGATTGTTCCTGTTCTTGTTTTCAATAATTCACCAGTGTTCAAACGAACACCAAGTTGTAGACGTCTGAAAATTTGTCTTACAAATTCTCCATCATCATGAAAAGGTTTATAGATTACAAAACTCAAAGCATACTTTTCTATATCCCCTGCAATGGTTGGGTGTTTCTTTTTTAATTCTTGGTAAGTAAAATTTCTTCCTACTACTTCCACAGTCAAAGGATTTTCTTCATCAAGTTCCGGTTTAAAAAAATTAAGAATGGTTGTCATTCGTTGTTTACCATCGATACATTCGTAGTCATATTGCTTACTATCCTTTACTTCAACTAAATAAAGTTTTGGGATATCAATGTCTTTAACAATAGAATCAAGCAAATCCAATTGTTGTTTTCTGCTCCATATTAGTTCCCGCTGATAGTCAGCATCCAAATCAATTCTGTAAACATAGGATTCAATGAATTCCTTTACCGGAATATTTTTGAGTTGCCTCGTCTCTTTTGTATCTGATTTGTTAGATTTCATTATTTAATATTTTAAAAGCACTTTTTTAAATACTTGGTTGTCTGTTGTATAGTTTTTTCATCTTTAAGCATTTTCATTGCCTTTGCTTTAAGCCAAATCTTAAATGGATTTCCGTAATTAGAATTTGAAATATTTATATCGGCAATCAATAATTCCTCAGAGTCTTTAAGTTTAGTTCTTTCTTGGGGTGGATTTGGTTCAATAATGTCTGGAAAGAAACCGTAGTTATTTTTAATGGAATGAAAACCGTCTGAAGGTTGAAAATCTATGATCTTTAATTTTATACTAGCTTTTTTATCGGCGTGAGCTTTATAAAGCAAATCAATTAAACCAAAATCATTTTGATTTAGTGAGCAACCAATAATTCGAAGAACATCACAACTCTTAAGTAATTCATATGCTTTTCCCCAAATGAAATTATAGGGAGGGAACAGATAATTTTTATTGGTTCCAATCGGGATAATATTTACTAATTTCTTTCTACCATCGATGCTGACTCCACCAGTCCAATCAAATGAGCCATGAAGTTTTAAAAGAGGAATGCCCGTATTGTTTTTTGTTGAAAGAGAGTAATTTGGCCTAATTCCATTTGCTTCGAAAGATTTATCCAGAACTGTATCATAGTTCAAAGAAATGACCCCAACTAATTCCTCTTTATCTTTCGTTTTTTCGTGGAGTTCTAAAAGTGCTTTATGTAAATAGAATTTTCTTTGGTAAATAGCTAAAACACCTTTAATGTCCTGTTGTACAAGCTCTTTAAGTGAACTAATGACTTCATCCGGCGCTCTATTATTTATAAATAAACTTATTAAAAGTTCAATGTTGAAGGAACCTTTCTTTGAAGCAAAAACATTTTCATGCTCTTTAAGCCATGTTATGCTTTTATTAGCTCTTTTCATCACTCTATCTGAAACATGGGAGATCAATAGCCCATATAATTCCTTATCAGCCTGGCTTGGATTGTCAATTGAATTCATCACTTCGGCATGAGTAGCACCTGCACCAAATAAATATGCAACTTTGTATGCCTTATATGCCATTGTAAATAATTAGAGATTGATTATCCAATCACAAACTGACGTTAATTGTTGGTCATTAGTCAAGTTTGCTGAATTATTCATAGACCCAACTTTAAGTTGTTTAAATATTTCAAGGGCCATTGCATTTTCAATTGCAGCACCAACAAAAAATGTCTGTGGTTTAAGCTTCTTCTTTTCAAAGCTTGTTCTGATTCTATTTAATGCAGAGTTTGCAGTTTTCCAATGTTCATCTGCGCCGGCCGGATCAATGCCTCCCTTCAATTCTCCTAGTGCAATATATTTTTCTTGTTGATGAATGATTGATTGCTTTCCTGTTTTCAATTCTTCAACTGTCCCCTGAAGAATAGAAAGATCAACATTCTTGTTCACCAATGGGACATTTGTATTCAAAATCATTAGACGGTTTTGTTTCTTCTTCCAGTAAATTGCTTTTATACGTTTCTCAATGTCTGTGTCATCATTTGGTTTATCAAGCCAAGTATTAGTGTCGCTGTCTTTCCATTTGTAATTGATACCTGAAATGTTGAAAACAGAAATGAGAGAACGCAAAAATTTTCTTTCGCCAAGAGAACCTGCAAGATTTCTGGCTTTGCCACCAAGTGCATCACCTTTTGTCAGCAGATAACGATAAACTAATTCGTCAACGAAATTGTCTCCAGCAGGTTCAAGAAATTTTTCAATTAACCCTTTGATTGCAATAGTTCTGTCAGCGTCGGTCAAATAATTCAACGACTTGTCAGAAAGCCCAGAGGCGGTTAATAGGCCAACCCGCAAATCTTTTACTTGTAAAAGGTCTTTAGGCTTTTTCATTTGGGAAGCAAGAGCTTTCAATGCTTTTGCTTCTTCAATATAAGGCACGGCAATGTAGTTTTTTTCCAAAGCCATTGCGATGAAACCTGCACGGGTTTCCTCTCTTGAAGTAACTAAATCATCTGCGGATTTTATGAGTGAATTTGCAATTATCTTTTTTGCCATAAGTAGACACATTTGCGGACTTCAGTTCGCCCATAATTACCCATTTGTTGACTGCTATTTCCTTTGCCTCTAGGCAGTACAAAAATTTTATTGATATTAAAACCGAAATTTTCTGCAAATTCTGATAAAATCAAGTCAACTGGTATTTCTTCCCCACCATAACGAACATTATCGTTTACCATTACGCAATAGCCGCCACTCTTGATAATCCTTGCCATTTCGTAAACCACGAAACACATTTCAAGAAAATAATTTCTCACCATTCTTGTAACGTTGGTATTATTAAGTTTCTCCAACTTATTCAGTTCGTCAAGTACAGTGTTTACTTCTGTCATTGCATTAGAGCTCTTATAAACTTCCATGACTCCGTCAAATGTTTCTGACTTACCAATGGAAAGATAAAACTGATTTAAGAAATCAACTTTCTCTTTGTTTTCTACTGTACATGACAACATTGCCTGACGTAGGTTACGAACTTGGTCACTATTGTTACCAAGATAAACCAATTCCAATGCGTAAGTCCTTGTATAATCATAGCGATTACAATAAGGGGGTGATGTAACAATAAAATCAAAGAATTCGTTTTCAAGTTTCGGAAGTTCCTCCAAACATGAACCTTCAATAATTTTTACCGGATGTGATTTATGCTCATTCTTATTAATTGGGAACTGGTCAAATAAATTTATTGCCTGCGTAGGCGAAAGATCAGAAACAATTTGATTGAGTTTATTGCTGAGTGCTTCTTTGAATGAGTGAATTTTTCCTTTATCAAATGGTTTCCCCGAAAGCTCTCGTTTACTTCTATAATCCCAGCGTAAATACTGTCCGTCTTTTCGAGTGAAACTGATTTCTTCCAAAATAGAAAAGGCAGCAAACCGCAGAACTGTTTGAATTTTTTTGTCTTTGAGATTAGAACAGTAAGTCAAAAATTTATTCAGCAAAATTTCTGTCTCGTTAGAAAAGGCGTCTTTAGTTATTGCTATGTGGTTAATGTGAGTATCATAAGTTTCAATCTTTGCAAGCTCTGTCCAAATATTTTTTACTATTGAACGAATTTTGTCGATATTAATGTCATTAAGGGCTTCTCTAGTTTGCATGACAAAAACGCCAACTGGGAGAATTTCTACTCCGTAAGATTTCCATCCGAGCTCCTGCCCTGCAAAAAGTGTTGTTCCTGCACCTGCAAATGGATCTAATAGTTTACCTGGATTGCCACCAAACTCTGTCAGAAAATACTTTACAAGTGCTGATGAAAAGCCCTCTTTATATTTGAACCATCGATAAATTGGTTCGTCTTTGTTTGCCTGAAAGCTGACTACCTTTCGGTTGAGATGAAAAGCTGTTTCCAATCTGTCGGATAGTCGGTTGTGTAAAAGTTGTCGTTCTGTAGGAATTAATTCAATGGGCTTTGTCATCTGTCAAATGTAAGAATTTAAGAGGTCGATTTGAGACTGTTTTTTGAACAGCATTTGAAGGCAGTTTGAGTCTCATTAGCATATCCGGCAACACTCAAATTTATGATATAACACGCTATTGTCAAAGAAAAACCACTATTGAAAATCAGTGAGTTGATATTATACTTTTCATATTTATTTGCCGGCAGGCAGGTTGTTATTAGTACAATCCGATCTGACAATCATTAGCTTCTTTTTTCCAAAGCTCGTCAAAAGAACTAATGATATTAATTTAATTGCTTCTTACTTATGTGCGGCATCATTGTTCCCGGTAACATCTCCTTCTCCGGATTTGTGTGTAATCAAAGATGTTGCTTAAATAATATGCATATCCAACACAACCCGAAATCAATTACACCTTACCCTATTCCTAAAACCCAATTCCCTTTCCCCCTCTGAAATCTTATTTCAGCGTTTCCTCCAGCCATCTAAAAAATTCTCTCTGCCATACCAGGGCATTCTGCGGGCTGAGCACCCAGTGGTTTTCATCAGGCAGGTACAGGAATTCACTTTTTATTCCCCTGAGTTGTGCTGCCTGG
>WBZR01004436.1_pt1 | contig 11491 bp, 13 predicted proteins | sample 5204231 | NCBI WGS metagenome assembly WBZR01 (sample SAMN12412403, study PRJNA552823) | activated sludge metagenome | isolation source: activated sludge from anammox sidestream of wastewater treatment plant... | place: USA: Virginia | collected 2017-08
TCGGAAGGCTCATCAGGGGATCTGACGACAGGGGTGTAGTTGCAATACTCGATACGCGTCTCGTAAGAAATTCATACGGAAAGATGGTTATCTCCTCCCTGCCGGAGATGGACATTGTGCATACTATTGAAGAGGTAAGAGCCTTCTTTAAATAGGGACAGCGACTCTTTATTCGGGAAATAAATAGTCGCTGTCCCTATTTAGTCAGCCCTTCATAGACTATTATAGCACCGAGATGCCCTAAGTAAATCAGAGGAAGAAGAATGGATACATTGAGAAGGACATAGATTGCAGTAAGGATGTCTCCCCGTTCCAAAATTCCAGGAGATATATAGTGCCAGAGTGTCGCGACTCCCCCGATTATAAACACTGCCGGACCATACTTGATCTTGGCCGCAAAGATCGGGATCATAACGCCTTTGAACCTCTTCCTCCACTCAACAATACCTGTCAGATATGCAACGGGCGTGCTGAGTGTTGCCAGCAGCATAATGTAGAAATAGGTCTGATTGAATGACAGATTGCCAGATAAGAGAAATAAAAACATGAAAAGTATCGCAACCGGAAAAAGAGAGTTTGTAAAGTGGATAAATATCGAATGGATATGAATATCCTTTTCCTGGATCCTCTCCCATAAAGTGGGCCATTTCAAATCCAATGGATTCGCCTGACTCTCCGGTGCGCTCAACGCCGGTATTTGTGGAGAAGTTGCTGTCCCGCTGACCAGTGGTTCATCCCATACAAAACCATTCGGAGGCAGATTCTTTCCCTGCCATACGACCTCGTCTCCAAAATAATAGACTTCATAGATATCTTCAACAGTGACATTTGGAGGGTCAGATTCATTATTTTCAACGTGATCCTTAAGTTCAGACCTGATACCGTTCATCACGATCGCAAGGGCACCGGACATATCATCTGCCTCCACAAACCTGGCAGCAATAAAACCATTCTTTTTGACTTTATTGTTCGTCTTTATCAGAAAATTGGTCCCCCTTATACAGACTTCAAATTTTTTCATTGATTACCCTTCAGAATATGGCATGTCATCTGGAGATGCCGGGCGAATGCAGTCACTTCAGTTTACAACAGATGCATCATGTTTTGATGGCATATTTCCATCAATCAAAAACAGATTTTTCCCTGTTATACGTTTCCTGTATATTAATAGCTAATCCGTCCAGTGCCTTCTTCCCAAGATTGAGAAATACAGACGATGGCAGTTCATGCAGCTGAATAGTTTCCCTGGGGTTTCTGTAACCTATGCCTAAAGATTTGCACATATGGTCGGCAAGATTCACGACTGCCACGCTCCTTGCGACCGTCGGGTTGTCTATGTCTTCGAGCTTGATATCCGTTAAATGATGCTTCTCAAGGATGTTGACGATGAGAAAGTTAAATCCCCATTTCTCGATTACACGAGCCCCAATTTCAGCATGGTTAAAACCATACATCTCTTCTTCAACAACAATAGAATCACTATCCTCATTGTAAACACTCATCATTACCTCTTCAAATACGTCAGGAGATTCATTATTCATAACAGTCTTTCCGAAATCATGCATGAGTCCGCCAATAAACGAAACTTCTCCAACCTCTGCTTCTAATCCCGCAGAAATCATTTTGGAGGCTATGGCAGCACCGACTGAATGATCCCATAATATTTTCTCTTTCATGCCGAAATTCTTGTGGAGCGCCCGAGTAGATACGGAAAGAACCAGGCTTCTGATAGTCTTCAATCCAAGGAGCACAATCGCCTGACGGAGACTGGTCACTTCACGTCTAAGACCATACAATGCACTGTTGGATATTTTCAGGATCCGTGCTGCAATCGCCTGATCCTTTTCTATGATAGCGCTCAGGTCATTGATCGTACAGTCTTCGTTGTTTAATGTTTCGAGTATCTTTCTCGCCACAAAAGGAAGGACTTTCGGATCACCAACTTTATTGATAAGGTCTTCTTTTGAGATAACACCCACTTTTCATGAACCTCCGTGCAAAATATTAGATTTTACAATAAACACTGAATCCGGTAAAGTCAAGAAGTTTATGAAAGCACTCGCGGCTTATGGGCCCGCCAGAAGCTCACAATGCCCATCCCGCGCCCCACGGTTTCTACCCGCTTCGATTACCAGACCTCCTTTTGCCCCGTGTATCAGCTTCCACCATTTAAAGAAAACTACTTGATATGGTGCTCAAATGAAACTTTATATCTTTATTGGCAGCCTTGACAAAAAAATCATAACTATAAGTCCTTTTCCGGCTCATATCGTGTGTGTTCATAAAAGAGAAACCATCTCCCATCTTCATGCCAGGGAGTTTCTTTTCCTCATGACTGTCGTCAGGCAATTGAATCACTGCCTTTACATCCGCCTCTGTTATTGGCATTCCGGTCTTTGCATCCTCCAGAATCAAGTCAACCATGCTTTTTGACGGAACGGTCTTATTGCAGGTGTATGCTGTCCCTATTTAACTCCTATAAAATCTCATCATCCTGATAATTCCTCATTCTTTTCCTGAGAGTGATAAATCCATATAAAGTTAAAATTGCCGCAATGAAAAACAGTATCAGGTAGATGTGATCAGAAATATAGGCGAACCATGTGTACTGATCTTTTCCTTTGTCCCTCTTCCATTTCTTCTCTACCTCCGTAAAGTCTGCACCTAATTCATCACTTACAGCATCATAGAAAGCCGCACCTCTGCTCAATCTCGAAATTATACCTTTTATCGAATCCGCGCCATATCTTTGCCTTATGTAATCCACCATACTCCTGCCCTGTTCATAAGATAATATAAGGTCAGCAGTGTCAGACGGAAGGGTTTCAGATATCGTTGAAAAGGGCAATAACGTACCGTTTATGAAGGCCATTTTTAAGGCTTCAGTAGATCGTGGATTCACTAACTCATTGATACCTCCACTGACCCACTGAGATACACCCTCATCAAACCACCGGGGGAGACTATTCACAGCTATATTTTTATGCAGAAGCAGGTGACACATTTCATGCATCATAATCATCTTGAGGGTGAGCAAATCATATCTGAATTGTGAGTAGTCTAAAACAATGAGAGCTTTACCGGGAATCGCAAACGCAGCGATCATATCATTGTTCACTAATCTCCGGAAGGTTTCCCGATCTCTATAAATAATGATATCAAAGGGGAAATTAACAGGGAGTCCGATCATCTTTTCAGTCCCTTCTTTTAAAGACGGTATTAAGCTGCCAATTTCATTGGAAGCACCGCTCAAGCCCTTTTCGTATTTTATAGTAACATCATGAGTCTTTGTGATTTCAAATTCAACAGCATAAGCAGGTATGGCAAATAATAATATGATGAATATAAAGATTCTTGCCATCATATTCCTGTTGATCATTATATCCGGAATGATAAAGCAATATCATTTTAAGAATAAACAGGGACAGCGACTATTTATTCAATTACAGCAATAGGCTCTTCAGTATCTTCTTCTGCTCCTCAGGAGAGAAGTCTTGTCCATAGAACCTGAGAAATATACCCTTCTTGATTTCACTTGCGTCTGCAGATGGCTTATCCTGCTTGATAGCTGCAATTACCTGCCTGCGCACCATGTTGAACATCGAAAACCCCATAGCCATCCTTTCCTGCCCACTTTTATTCATAATCATTGCATTAAACAGGTTCTGTGTTTTTATGTCTGTATCATTCACTTACGAGCGCCTTTCTAAAGATTTCTTCAAGGCCAAGCCTGCTTACCCATTTTCGAATATAGTCCATATCCAGTCCTGAAGTCATGAGCAGATTCTTTACATCCCTGATCTGCATTTCTGATAAACTTTCTCTTGCCCACTCAAGCTTTGAGAGTATGAGGTCTTCAGGAGAGGTAACATAGATCGCTAATCCTTCGAAATCCGTCAGACGTCTCCGTTCAAACTCAACCTTTCTATATTCTATATTTTTCCTGATGATAAAGTCCACCTTCACGACCCCCTCATTATGAATAATATTAAACATCCTCCGGTTGAGAATTGCAGACTTTATCATTTCCCTGTCTGTATAAAAGTCTTCTGAAAAAAGAGATACGAGACTATCTATGTCATTTTCTTCTACGTTAATTACTATATCAATATCCCTTGTCATCCTCGGGGTAGCATAAAAATTGGCTGCGATAGAACCTGTGATCATATACCTTATTCCGGCAGAGTCTAATCTTTCGATAACTATTTTCAATACACCAAGTTCATCTATCATAAGAATCCCATTCTGTAATTCAGTATTATTAGTATAATCAAGATAGATAATGCAATATAAATTCTCTTAGCTCCTTATACAGGGCCTGCGACTATTTATTTGATACTATGGATATTGCCAGCTCAAGATCGCGTGGATGATGACACCCGATTTTCCCGAATCCTGACTATCAAATTCTCATCTTTGTAAAGTTAAATTAAATAGTCGCTGTCCCTATTTAAGGACAACGATGATGGCCAAAATGCTCAGTGCTGTTGCGCCGCCGTAGCATAAAATGGGAAGGATGCTTTCGAGCCAGTGTATCCGCAGGTCTTCGAGGGTCATGCGGATGCGGTGGGCTGCATGGTAGAGGGGGAAGCAGATTATTGCGAGGAAGTATATCTTTACAATAGGATGGCTGACGAGTGCAGCTACCCTGTCGTAACCAAGCAAATCCTGGGGGAATAAACCGGCAGGTATCAGGATTCCCTGGATGATGATGTGTGCCGGGAGAAGGAATGCGGCTATAGCACCGCCAAGGCCGAAAAGCGACCACCAGAGCGGTTCGAGTGATTTAATTGCGTTGTTTAAGCCCATTGCCTTTTTCCTCTCAGAATAATGCTACAAAATAGATAATCACTATTGAGACTACAGCCCATACTATATAATTTGCCACTGTAACCATAGCCGGTGTCAGTGGTTTAGCTCCGAAGATTCGCCCTGATATCCTGAACCATGTGACCATGTGCAGCAGTACAAATACCCCGATTACTACGTGAATCAGTATCATCCACCAGGACTGGAATACGGATAACCACGCGTTGTACTTCTCAGGTCCTTCTGATATTGAACAGAATTGAGTAATCAGGAATATCGAATAGAGTGCAACAAAGACACTGCTCAGCTCCCGCATCATGAAGATGAAGTAGGAGCCCTTTTTCAGCCACCATGAGCATGGGATGGGGCGTGTGTAGGTCTTTGTTACTACTGATATTGGATTAGTTTTCACTCAAAAACCCATTTCTGTCATCCCCGAATGTCTCTATCGGGGACCTGGTTAAAAGCCATATTCCCGGTAAATAATTTCGGGAATGACTATTTCCTTACTTCTTTCCCTGAAGCCTTGAAAAAAACCAGCCTACTGCTGAATTAACCTTTGTCCTCTGGATTGCGGCAGAAGGATCCACGTGCTTCGGGCATACCTCTGTGCAGTCGCCGACCACCGGACACTTCCAGACACCATTCTCTGCCGCAACGACCTTCCTTCTCTCAAGAATGCCCTGGTCTCTTGAGTCGTTATTATAACGGTATGTAAGGGCTATTACTGCCGGACCCAGGAAATCAGGATGGAGCCCGTATGCCGGGCATGCCGCATAGCATAAGGTGCAATTGATGCAGAGGCTCTGCTGGTAATATTTATCCATTTCCGATGGCGTCTGAAGATACTCTTTTGAAGTATCCTCATCATCCTTTTTATTTTCTCTGATAATCCAGGGTTTAACGGATTTTAATTTCCCCATAAAGTCTGTGAGGTCCACAACGAGATCCCTTACAATCGGGAAGTTTGCAAGAGGCTCAAGTGTAATCTCTTTTGGATAGAACTCATTCAGATACGTTGAACAGGTGAGTCTGGGCGTCCCGTTTACCATCATCCCGCAGCTTCCACATATCGCCATCCTGCATGACCAGCGGTATGAGAGTGAGCCGTCTACCTCTGCCTTGATGTGGTTCAGGGCATCGAGGACGCTCCAGTCCTTATGATAAGGGATGGTGAAGGTCTGCTGTTTGTATTCTGTATCCTTATCAGGATTGTAGCGATAGATCGTCAGTGTAATCTGTTCTGCCATAAATTAATACTTCCGCTCTTCCGGCTTCCATTTAGTAATCGTCACCGGCAGTTTCTCCATCCTTGGGCCCTGCGGCGTCTGGTATGCGAGTGAGTGGTGGAGGAAATTGGCGTCATCACGATTTGGATAATCCTCCCTCGCATGCCCGCCACGGGACTCTTTCCTGTTAAGCGCCCCCAGGGCTACCACTTCTGCAACGTCCAGCATATTGTCAAGCTCCATCGCGTTTAACAGTTCTGTATTAAATACCTTGCTCTGCTGTGTCAATCTTATATTATTAAAGCGCTCCTTAAGCTTCCTCACAGCCTGCACCGCCTCACTGAGCTCCCCTTCTTTCCTGTAAATACCCACCTTTTCATCCATCGTCTTGCGCAGATCAGATAGGATAGCGCCTATGCGCTCTTTCCCGTTATTGGTCTTTATATATCTTTTCTCGATCCTGTCCATCTCCTGTTTTGCCAGTGATTTCAATTTATCCGTTGAGGCAGGTTTTGTCTTTGCAGCATAATCTGCAGCTGACTTCCCTGCCCTGGCGCCAAAGACCATGATCTCTGCAAGGGAGTTTGAACCAAGACGGTTTCCGCCATGGATGCTGACGCAGCCTCCTTCACCTGCTGCATACAGCCCGTCAATCGGAGTCTTGCCATCCTTGTCCGTGTGAACGCCTCCCATTGTGTAATGCATAGTGGGACGTATTGCAATAGGCTCATGCACGGGGTCCATACCGGCGAAGTCAATGCAAAGCTCGCGAACCATCGGGAGTTTTTCTTCTATCTTTGCCTCACCAAGGTGTCTCAAATCAAGATGTATATAGGAACCGTATGTCCCGTCAAATCCCCGGCCTGCCCTGATCTCCTGTATGATTGAACGGGAGACGATATCACGGGGTGCAAGCTCCATCTTCGTCGGGGCATATTTCTCCATGAACCGCTCGCCTTTATTATTGAATAGGTAGCCGCCCTCGCCGCGCGCGGCCTCTGTAATCAGGATTCCTGTCTTAATAAGACCAGAAGGATGGAACTGGATAAACTCCATGTCCTTGATAGGTGCACCTGCCCGGTAGGCCATAGCAGCGCCATCACCGGTTTTTATGCCTGCATTGCTTGAAAAATAGAAGATCCTTCCAACGCCGCCTGTACATAGGATGATCGCCTTTGCAGTAAGGATGTGAAATTCTCCCCGCCTGATGTCATATGCCAGCAGTCCGCCAATCTTGCCGTCATCAACAAGTAAGGCAGAGGCAAACCACTCGTCATATCTTTTTATTACATCATATTTAAGAGATGTCTGAAATAAGGCGTGCAGCAAATGAAATCCGGTCTTGTCCGCGGCATGAAGCGTACGCTTCTTGCTCATCCCTCCGAACCAGCGGACTGCTATTCGGCCGTTGTCCTCACGGTTCCAGGGACACCCCCAGCGCTCGACCTGGATGACCTCTCTTGTGGCATCGCGGACGAATGCCTCTACAGCATCCTGATCTGCGAGATAGTCACTCCCCTTGATGGTGTCATAGGCATGAAGGTCGTAAGAATCATCCTCTTTGAGAACAGCCGCACAACCGCCTTCAGCTGCAACGGTGTGGCTGCGCATCGGGTAGACCTTAGAGACGACTGCTGTCTTTAAGGATGGATTTGATTTGGCAATTTCTATGGCAGCACGAAGCCCGGCGCCGCCGCCGCCGACTATCAATATGTCGTGAGAGAATACTTCCATTATCCTTCTATGACCTTTACCTGAGCCGTTCGCTCTCTTGGCCCATCAAACTCACAGAAGAATATTGATTGCCATGTGCCGAGGACCGGCTCCCCTTTATCAATCATTATATGGACTGAAGAACCAACGATGCTCGTCTTGATATGAGCGGCAGAGTTGCCTTCGGCATGGAGATAGCCGCTCTCTAACGGAATTAAATCATCGAGCTTGTCAACAAAGTCCCTCATGACGTCCGGATCAGCCCCTTCATTTATTGTAATACCCGCAGTCGTATGAGGAACAAATATTGTGCATATGCCTTCTCTGATGCCAAGGTCACTTACCATTCGTCTGACCTCTTTAGTTATATCAATTATTTCTATCTGCTTTTTTGATTTTACTGCAAGAATATTAATCATAAAGGCATGGCAGACTATTTGTCAAGGTTTTTTTGAAAATAGAAAATAGGGACAGCGACTATTTATTTTTCAGGGAAAAACAGAGTCGCAACAAATAAATAGGCGCTGTCCCTATTTCCCCGTCCACCGCAGGTTCGGCCTCTTTACGGCAAGCGCCTCATCAAGACGCCTCACTACCTTTGTATGCGGGGCATTTTTTACCAATTCAGGAGTCTTTTCAACCTCTTTCGCAATGGCAATCATTGCATCACAGAAAGCATCAAGGGTCTCCTTTGTCTCCGTCTCTGTAGGCTCTATCATAATGGCCTCTTCAACTATAAGGGGGAAGTTTACTGTGGGTGGATGGAATCCGTAATCCTGGAGCCGCTTTGCAATATCCCATGAATGAACGCCCTTTGCCTTCTGATATCTTGCTGAAAAGACGCACTCATGCAAGCACGGGACATTTTCAGGTATGTAATAATGCTCCTGAAGACGCTTCTTTATATAATTTGCATTCAAGACCGCATTTTCGCTGACTTCTTTCAGCCCTTTGGCGCCCATTTTCTTAATATACGCATAAGCTCTTATCATAATACCGAAGTTTCCATAAAACCCATGGACGCTGCCAATGCTCTTTGGCCTCCTGTAATCCAGGAAGTATCTCTCTCCTTCCTTTTCTACTGTCGGGACAGGAATAAAGGGCGTCAACTTCTCAGAAACGCCGATAGGGCCTGAGCCAGGGCCGCCTCCTCCGTGGGGGGTCGAAAAGGTCTTGTGAAGGTTGAAATGGACAACGTCAAAACCCATATCACCAGGTCTCACTATACCCAGCAACGCATTGAGATTAGCACCGTCCATATATAGAAGTGCGCCGGCGTCATGAACCAGCCTTGATATCTCTGCAATGTCTTTCTCAAAGAGCCCGAGGGTATTAGGATTAGTCAACATAACTGCTGCTGTCTCCGTATCCAGCACCTTCTTTAATTCTTCTACATCCACAAGCCCTTCGCTGGACGACTTTATTACGACCGCCTCATAACCGGCAAGCGCCGCACTCGCCGGGTTTGTCCCGTGGGCAGAGTCAGGGATAATGACCTTATGCCGTGGATTTCCGTGCGCCTCATGATAAGCCCGTATCACAAGAAGACCGGTAAGTTCCCCATGTGCCCCTGCGACGGGCTGCAGGGAGACCCTGTCAACGCCTCCTATCTCCCTGAGCAAACCCTCCAGCTCATACATAAGCCTGAGCGCCCCCTGGGACAACTCCTCAGGCTGAAGTGGATGTGCATTAATGAGACCTGGTGTCTTTGCCGCCTCTTCATTTACCTTGGGATTATATTTCATGGTACAGGAGCCAAGCGGGTAGAAACCAAGGTCAACACCATAGTTTAACCTCGAGAGATTGGTAAAATGCCTTATCAGTTCAATTTCACTTACCTCAGGCAGGTTAAGCGGGGTGTCCCTGATCAATTCCTTTGGAAGCAAACCCTGCAGTTCCGCTTCCCGCACATCCAGCGCAGGCAGGGAATATGCCTTGCGGCCCGGTGCACCTTTCTTGAATATTAGTTGTTCTGACATATCCTATTTCCCTAACGCTGCAGCCAATCTGTCTATCTCTTCCCGTGTCCGTTTCTCTGTTACAGCAAACAGGACGTGATTCTCAAGTTCAGGATAATAGGCCCCCAGATCAAGCCCACCCAATATCTTTTCTGAAATCAATCTGTCCTGAATCTTTTTGGGAGATACCGGGGTCTTTACCACAAACTCCTTGAACACGTATGATGTAAATGGCACTGAATATCCTTTAACCTCACTAATGCGCTGTCTGGCATAGGCTGTCTTCTGAACACAAAGGTTCGCCACATCCCTGAGGCCCTGTTTTCCCATAGCAGACATATAGACAGTAGCCATAAGTGCTACAAGCGCCTCATTTGTGCAGATATTCGATGTTGCCCTCTCCCTCTTGATATGCTGCTCCCTCGTCTGGAAAGTCAGGCAAAAGCCGCTCTTTCCTTCCGAATCTACTGTAGCCCCCACTATCCTGCCAGGCATCTTACGGACATGCTCCATCCTGGTCGCAAAGAAACCAAGGTAAGGGCCGCCGTAATTGAGAGGTATGCCCAACGGCTGACCCTCGCCGACAACGATGTCAGCACCAAGCTCACCAGGGGATTTCAACAAACCAAGCGCGACAGGGTCGGCAACTATGACGGCAAGCGCACCATGCCTGTGTGCCATTTCTATAATAGTCCTGATATCTTCGACACTGCCAAAAAAGTTCGGATATTGTATAACCACAACCGCCGTCTTTTCTGTGATTGACCGTGAAAGTTTCTCCAGATCAGTCACCCCGTTTTTCCAGTCTATCGTCTTTACAGGGAGCTTTATCCCGGACAGATAGGTGTCCAGCACCTTTCGATACCTGGGATTTACTGCAGATGAAATGACAATCTCATCCCTTTTGGTGATACGGCCGGCCGTCAGGGCAGCCTCAGCCATCGCAGTGGCCCCATCATACATGGAGGCATTTGACACCTCCATTCCCGTAAGTTCGCATATCATCGTCTGATATTCATATATTGTCTGGAGCGCTCCCTGGCTCATCTCGGCCTGATAGGGGGTGTATGCTGTATAGAACTCCGACCGTGAGGCTAAATGTGAGACTACGCTTGGTATGAAGTGGTCATACGCTCCGCCACCCAGAAAAGATACATATTCACCGACGTGCGCATTCATCTCTCCGAGCGCATTTACATATTTAAGTAATTCAAACTCTGAAAGGGCATCAGGAATATTAAGGTCCCGTTTGAGCCTCAAGTCAGAAGGTATATTGCTGAACAATTCCTTGACAGAAGAAACTCCGATGGTATTGAGCATCTCTTGCTGATCATTAAATATATTCGGTATGTATTCCATAGCTTTGTTCGGCAAGTTCGCTACAAACTCACCGCTCACTATTTAGTACAGGTTATTTCTTGCGCACTTTCTTATAGAACGGCAAATCGACGACAGCCGCAACTGCAGCCTTGCCGCGAATATCAATCAAAATCTCTGTCCCGGGCTTAGAGTATTGCGGTAATACAAAACCCATTCCGATACCCTTCTTGAGTGTAGGGGAGAAATTACCACTTGTTACGACTCCAAGGGTCTTTCCATTTGAGTATATCCTGCAACCATGCCTTGGGACACCCTTCTGCAGGAGTTCAAAACCTATAAGCTTCCGCTCTAAACCCTTCTCATGTTTTCTTAGAATGGCCTCCCGGCCTATGAAGTCTCCCTTATCAAAGTCAACGGCCCTGTCAAGGCTTGCCTCCACAGGCGTTGTAGTATCATCCATAT
>WBZR01000413.1_pt3 | contig 11485 bp, 8 predicted proteins | sample 5204231 | NCBI WGS metagenome assembly WBZR01 (sample SAMN12412403, study PRJNA552823) | activated sludge metagenome | isolation source: activated sludge from anammox sidestream of wastewater treatment plant... | place: USA: Virginia | collected 2017-08
GGTTTAATAAATTTTTCTTCCAGACCTTATGGGGAATGCAGACTAATGTTTTCACAATGCCTAAATATCAATATGCTTCAACGATTACTCCTGTTACAAATAATGCGTGGATCTTTGTTCATGATAGTTCAACTGCACCTTTAAAAGATATTTCAACCAATACTAGACTTTATTTTAACGATAACCATAGATTAAAAACTACCCCAAGTCACAGGTGGCTGTTTCCTGATGTTGACCTGCTGAAAAATGATGTGCGTAATAATTATACAATAAAGCAGGCTGTTTATGATGAATTTACCGGTTCCAATTTTAATAATAAATTTAAAATTGATGATGTTGTATATGAAACTGCACCGTTAGCTGCAAATACTGAAATGACCGGAACTCCTGAAATTAAAATGGATTACATTTCAACCTGTAAGCCTTTTGTTCAATTCAATTTTCAGGTATATGAAGTATTTCCGAACGGATCAGCCAGATTTGTAACACGTCTTAACTATGAAGACAGGAACAATAACTTCGGATTCCTTCCGTCAAGAAAGCATGTTTCTTTCCGCGGACAGGCGCATTCACATATCTTTTCTGCCGGAAGCAAAATACGTGTTAAAGTTACAAATTTAGACAGAACAACCGAAGAATCTGAATTTTTTGGCACTAATCCGTTCGTTCTGCCTGCTATGAAAAAAGGTGTAAGTATTTTAATGCTTACAAATAATTTCTATATTGATCTTCCTATTGTTTCAGCAAACAATTCCAAGCCAAATACAGATTTATTTGTAGAAGAAAGAGACCCTGCTCCGGTAAATAATGTTCCAGAAAAATTTGAACTAAAACAAAATTTCCCCAATCCGTTCAACCCAAATACAGTTATAAGCTACTCAGTAGCTAAAGCTGAAAAAGTTGAAATTAGGGTGTATGATATTCTTGGGAAAGAAGTTCAGACACTTGTGAATGAGATTAAAAACCCCGGTTCGTATAATGTAGTATTCAATGCTCAGAACCTCTCAAGCGGTGTTTATTTTTACAGGATCAATGCCGGAAGTTTTACCGACATTAAAAAAATGACTCTTGTAAAATAAATAATGGGTCTAAATTGAGGAAATAAGCAGTAATCAGTGCAGTAAAAGGGAAGCTGTACTGATAAATTAAGAGAAACAACAACATTCATCTCTGAAAAAACCGGAAATATAAGGGGCATATACTAATTGACTAAGTAAGTTAAAAAGTAAAGCCCCTGATTTTCGGAAATCAGAACGAAAAACAAAGTTGCAAATTTAAAACGTTCACATTTTACAGTTTTAACTTAACAATAATATTTAAAAGAGTTAAAAATCGCTGTTACCCCCGGCTTTTAAGATATAAAGTTAATAAATCATAAAGCCAAACAGCTTAAAACCCCGCAGCTTAATGCTTGCGGGGTTTTTATTCTTATTTAACCCTTTTTGTATTTTGGATAAATTATAGTAAAAAGTAATATAAACTGCTTTTTTATAATCTCCTTTACCTGTTTTCGGTAGATGTGATTATTGATTATGTATACATGGAATTTTGGATTATTAATTTTTTAACAGGTTATTTTCCATTTATAAATCCCCAATTGATATATTTAGTTAGTCAATTTTTTAGCTGTTTTAACATTGTTCAGTTCATCAAAAACCTTAAAATCATTATAAAATCACTATTTACCACTTTATTCAACTACCGTAAATACCCCAATATACGGTAGGGATATCAGGTAAATCACGGTAATATTTTCCACCAAAAATAAATGGAGTATTTAGGTTAAATGCCTATACAGTGAATTACTGATTCATTCGGTTTATATGGTAATTCTGCAATTACAGGCATTTACGATTGTTTTAGGGTGCTTATGAATGTTATTTTTGTATTACTAATTCGGTAGGGAAAACTGATAGCGAAAGAAGTTTAAAAAACTAATTCTCGTGAAAGGATTTAACAAAATGAAAGCTATCAACAACCAAAACCGTGCAGCAAAGAAGCAGATTGCAGTTTTATTCATGCTTCTTTTTTTATTTGCTTCATCTAACATTTTAGCCGGAAACACCACAAATAAACTTACCGAAGCTGAATTAAACAATTCACCTGCTTTAACAGTTGAAAATAACGTAATTTTCACATTTAATATTCCTGCTGGCGAATATGTGAAATTTTCAATATATAATGTAAAAGGTGAAGAAATAAGAGTATTGATAAACGATAGGTCAATTAATGGTGAAATTTCAGCAGATCTTGCTCAGGCATTCTTAAATAATGGCGTTTATTATTACAGTCTAGAAGCAGGCGACTATAAAGAAGTTAGAAAACTGAATATCTATTCATATTAATAGATACTTTAATATTTCAGATTTCATTTGTTTTTTTTAGAGCTGCTGTAAAACAGATAGACTATCATCAAACTCTAATAGATCGTGAAATTTTTAACCCCGTTAAATTTAGCGGGGTTTTTTATTGCATATAATATTATTTTAATTTTTGTGGAATTTTCTGCAATTTTCATATTCAATAACCCCCTTACGTTAGATTAATACAGCAGTACCGTAATACAGTGAAATGTGGATTTTTTAGGTTTATGGTGTAATTATGCAATTACATACATTTATGATTGTTTTGGGATCCTATAATTTGCTATTTTTGTAACACTAATTAAGTGGGGAGCCATTTGCAGAAAGGATTTTGTACAATGAAACTAAATAGTTTCAGTTTAACAGTTTTTGCATTATTAATAGCAGTAAATGCTTCAAATTCAGTATTTGCCGGTGATATAAAAGAGGAAGCAGAGGGAGCTTTACTGACAGCCGTTACTTTAACAAACGATGAAATGCTTACATCCCCGATCCTTGCTATTGCATCAAACTCTCTATTAAGTTTTACCATACCGCAAAGTGAATATGTAAGACTTTCAATTTTCAATTCAAGCGGCAGAGAAATTGCGGTTCTGATTAAAGATTATAAAAACGCAGGCAGTTTTTCTGCGGAGCTTAAACATGCAAAGCTAACAAAAGGTACTTACTATTACAGACTTGTTATAGGAAGATATAAAGAAGTACGACGTCTTGAAATAACCAAATAATTATTCTAAAAAATTATATAATCAAAAATTTTCCCCGCTATAATGCCGGGGTTTTTTATTGGTTAATACTCTTCGGATGGCTTCGCGATTATAATCCTAAAAAGGTATTAAATCACTGCCAGATTTAATTGAGTTAATTGCAATAATTTTTGCTTTTTCACTTTTGATTTCTTCATTGCCTCTGCAGTTATTCTTTAATATTATCATTTATTTTATACTACCAGCTATATTATTTATTTTCTGATTATAACATATATATAATAAAATCAATATATTACAAATCTTGCTTCAAAAATCCTCACTTTTGTACGGTAGAAAATTTAATAGTAAAATTATACAGTAATTCGTGTATTCATTAGGTTTTTGGCGTAATTTTACATTTACAGCTATTTACGATTGTTTCGCACTTTGCCTAACGGCTATATTTGTAAAGACAATTCGTAGGGAATACAATAGCAGAAAAAGATTATTTATTAATTATATATCTTTTTCAGAAAGGACATCTATCAGAGATGAATGCTATTTGTAATCCGGTACCAAAGAGACTTTTGATGACTATTCTATCATTAGCTCTTTTTTTTATTGCTTTTAATGAAATATCCTTTACGCAGCAAACCACCACTTTTAAGCCAAAAGGTTTAAACTCATGGACTCCATCGTACCTGCTTCCAATGCAGAGCGATAATCCTGTTACGGCTCAGCGTACTGATTTCACAATCACAATGCGTGATGGCGTTATTATTGATTGTTTAAAATATACCCCAATAACTACACCGCCCGCTGGCGGATGGCCAACCGTAATTATGCATCACGGTTACGGAGATAATAAAGAAACACTTGCAGATTTCTGCCGCGCACAAGCAGAATATGGTTATTACACCATGACATTCAGCGTTAGAGGTCAAGGGCTTTCAGGAGGACTTTCAAATCTTATCAGTACATTAGAAGCTGATGATTTGATTGAGATTGTTAACTGGATTAAGAGAGATTCAGTTAACGGATCAAATCCTTCAAAAATTCTTATTATGGGAGGTTCACAGGGAGGTGCTGTTCCTTTAATAGCGGCTACAAGAGGTATGCAGGTTGCAGCAATTATCAACTCAGTTGCTCCGCCTGATTTTGCTTCAAGCTGGATAGAAAACGGCTCTGTTAAAATGACATTGCTTTGGACAATTGACTATACTCCTGATACTGCAAGATATAACAGTCAGGTTATTAGTATGAGGAAATGGATAACTACAAATACTAAATCCGGATGGGATAGCTTAGCATACTGGCTGCCAAGAGGCAGGGATTTTACAAATGGTTTAAGCTCAATTACAACTCCAATGCTTGTTGAAGCTGCTTGGCAGGATAAATTTTTTAATGCAGATGGATGGATGCAGAATATAGATAAAATTACAAATGCTCCGTTTTGTTCTTATCTTGGTGCAGTACGCGGACATGGAAGTGATGTATCTGCAACAGAAGATATATGGCACATGGATTGGTTCAATAAATTCTTCTTCCAGACTTTGTGGGGCATGCAGACAGATATTTTTACAATTGCAAAATATCAGTATGCTTCAACAAGGTTCCCGGTTGTTGATAACAGGTATTTTACATTTTCACATGATAGCTCAACAACATTATTAAGAAACAGTACAGAACCATTAAAACTATTTCTAAATAAAAATGGTGAACTAAAAACTACTGTTCAATCAGGTAATTATTCTGCTGTATTAAAAAATAAGATCACAAGAAATTATACTTTACAGCAAGCTATTAATGAGGAATTTACGGGTTCAAACTTTAATTCAAAGTTCAAGAAAGATTCTGTAACATTTATTACATCAGCATTAACCGCACCGCTTGAGTGGACAGGTGCTCCTGTAATAAAGCTTGATTACAAATCAGCGGCTTCTACATTTGCTCAGTTTAATTACCAGATTTATGAGGTACTGCCAAGCGGTGAAAGAAGATTCATAAACCGTGCTAACTTTACAGATAGAAATTACCACAGAAACTCAAGAAAACAGGCTACTTTCCGCGGACATGCACACTCACATGTTTTTGCAGCAGGAAGCAAGATACTTGTAATTATCACAAATTTAGATAAAGCACATACAGATGAAGAATTCTTTGGAACAAACCCGTTTGTTCTGCCTGTTATGAATAATGGTGACCACACTGTTTATCTTAGCAGTAATTCTTATATTGAGTTTCCTATATTGACAAACTCAGGAATAAGACCAAATGCTTTATTTGAGGAAGAAAGATCAACAGAAACAAGTTCACCGTATTCATATACGCTGTCTCAAAACTTTCCTAATCCGTTTAATCCTTCAACAATGATACAGTATTCAATTGCTGAAGCACAGAAGGTTGAGATTAAAGTGTATGACCTGCTTGGAAGAGAAGTTGCGACACTTGTAAATGAAATTCAAAACCCGGGTTCATATAATGTTATGTTTAATGCTGCTAAACTTTCAAGCGGTGTTTACTTCTACAAACTTACTGCAGGCAATTATACTGATGTAAAGAAAATGACATTAATTAAGTAATCTTTAATAATTATTTTATGAAATAAAATATTTAAAAACCGGATAAAATAGCATAAACTGGAAGGGATATATCTTTTAATAAAGATTATCCCTGAAGGTTTAAATACATTTAATTAATAGAATAATATAAAATAAAATTTTTTTAAATAATTAAAATGCTGGAATCTTTAGGGAAGAATTTAGAGGGGATAAATAGAGTAAGATGTCATTATTAATATTACCGGTGATCTTTGTGTTTTTACTGATACCGTTTATAATTTTAGGTTATCAGTTTTACAGCAGCAGGTAAGTAACTTATAAGTTCACTTGAATTAAGAAAATTAGGGATTTATTTATTATAAAATTATTGGGTTTATTCCCTCATTTAATAAAATTTTTATTGCTGAATTTATAAGCTCCGCTTGCTTTGCGGAGTTTATTCTTTTTATGCTGATATTTTTTAAATTACTGTTTTAATGCATTACCGGTAAAAATATTTATATTTATATTGGAACAAAGTATTAAAAATGTATATTTATATTTAAAACAATTATATATTTATAAAATGAGATCGATTAAATATTTTTTTATTGCTGTAACAGCTATTTTTATTTTTACATCGCTTACACAATCACAGCAAAAAAGAGCTCGGGATAATTACGAATTTCTGCAGCTTCTTCCAAAGTATTCAAATACTGATAATTTACCTGTAACCCGGGTTGATTTTACTGTTACATTGCGTGATGGTACAATTCTTGATGCCCTAAAATTTATTCCGGTTGGTACACCTCCAGCCGGCGGCTGGCCAACTGTAGTATTTGTTCATGGGTATGGTGATAACAAAGAAACTCTGGCGGGCTTTGCTAAAGCACAGGCAGAATACGGCTACTATACTACAACTTTCAGTATGAGGGGGCAGGGAAATTCAACCGGACTTTCAAACCTTATTTCAACTACAGAAGCTGAAGATATGATTGAGTTCATAAACTTCATTAAACAAGATACCCCAAACGGCATTAATCCCAACAACATACTTGTTATGGGCGGTTCACAGGGCGGGCTGATTCCCTATATGGCATGTACTATGGGAATGAACGTAAAAACTATAATTTCTGCTCTTGCTCCGCCTAACTTTGCTTCAAGCTGGATTGAGAACGGCTGCATTAAAATGACTTTGCTGTGGACAGTTGAATATACCCCTGATACTGCCAGATATACTCCTCAAGTTGACCGTATGAGCGATTGGATTTATGCTTCTAATAAACAATACTGGGATAGTCTTGCTTATTGGCTTCCAATTAACAGAGATTTTATGTCAAATATTCCAAATAACCAAGTACCCTTAATAATGGAAGGCTCTTGGCAGGATAAATTCTTTAATGCATCCGGTATAATGAAAGCATCACTTCTTAATACAGGTTCAACATTTCACCTCTATATTGGGGCAGTACAGGGTCATGGCGGCGACCACTCGCCAACTGAAGATATCTGGCACATGAACTTTTTTAATGACTGGTTTTTCAGCTGGCTTTTTCCAAGTATAGGTTCACCTTTACCCCACGCAGACTATGATTATGCCTTCACTAACTTTCCTGTTAACGGGCAGTATTGGAGCTTTACACATGACAGCTCAACTGTACCATTGCAGAATATTACAACTCCATACAGATTATATTTTAATACAAACAACCGACTTACAACTAATGCAGGTACAACTTCCAGACGAGTTACTATAAGAAACAGAGTCAGCGGTGGCTTAACAATGCATGAAGCAGTTGATGAAGAATTTACCGGCTCCGCATTTAACAGAAAATTCACAAAAAAATCTGTAATATTTAATTCACCTGTTTTAACTTCAGATTTAAAATGGGTTGGTATTCCTAAGGTTAACATGGATTATCTTTCAACAGCAAATGTTTTTACTCAGTATAATTTTCAGGTGCTGGAAGTTGACCAAAATGGCAAAGAAAAGCTGATTAACAGAATAAACTATACCGATAGAAATTACACAGCTAACTCCAGAAGGTATGCAAATTTTGACGGACAGGCTCATGCACATATTTTTAAAGCCGGCAACAGAATCAGAATTAGGGTAACTAATCTTGATACGCATTCAGATGATACGTGGTTTCTTGGAACAAACCCGTTTGTATTGCCTGTGCTTAACAATGGCTATAATTATATGTATTTAAACAATAATTCTTATATTGAGCTTCCGGTAATTAATGCATCAGATAATTTTGCATTTAACAATAACGAAACTCCGTCTGAATTTTCATTAAGCCAAAACTATCCAAATCCTTTTAATCCTGTTACAGTTATCAATTATTCTGTTCCTGTAAAAGGATTGGTTTCTTTAAAGATTTATGATGTAACCGGCAGGGAAGTTGCAGTATTACTAAATGGTGTTCAACAGGCAGGCAGCGGCAGTGTTACATTTAATGCGTCAAATTATTCAAGCGGTGTATATTTTTATAAATTTACCGCAGGAAGTTTTAGCAGTACTAAAAAAATGGTTCTTGTAAAATAAATTTAACTTCAAGCGGGCTTTTTATAAGCCCGCTAATGGTTGTTATGGATAAATTAACAGAAGAACAAATTTCAGATGCATTAAGAAATTTTTCCGGCTGGGTATATTCAAACGGTTCAATTAAAAAAACATTTAAAACGCAAAATTATCCTTTAACTTTGGCTTTTGTTACTGCTGTTGGAGCAATTTGCCAGCGGAAAAATCACCACCCTGATTACATGCTGGTAAAATTCAAAGAAATTGAAGTATCGTTTTCAACACACTCAGCAGGCGGTGTAACTGAAAAAGATACAGAAATTGCTTCTGAACTGGAAAAAATTCCCTTATAAGCAAATAAATATCAATTTGTTGCAAATTTTCTCACTTTTATTATTTTTATTTTTAGTTTAAGTTGCTTAAATTAAACCTGTAAATTATTATTTTTTGAGCAATGAACGTATAAATATCCTTCTGGCTAAATTGGCTGAAGATCCAAATGATACTTTTGCACGTTATGCTCTGGGTTTAGAATATTTATCGCTTAATGAAATACAAAAAGCTACAGAAACTTTTGAAGAAGTACGTACATTAGACCCAAACTATGTTGCCGTATATTATCAGCTTGGTAAAGTGTATGAATTAAACGGTGATGAAACAAGTGCCCGTAAAATTTACGAAAAGGGAATTTACGTAGCTGCTTCTCATAATGATACACATACTAAAAGTGAACTTGAACAAGCTTTAAACGATCTTCTTTAATTATTTTAAATTTTAATAAACTATACTTCAATTAACAAAACTAAACGGATCTCATATAACACATTCCTCTACTTATTTTCTTAATCAAATTACATTACAATGCTTAAAAAACTTGTATTAATAACAGCTTTTGCTATTTGCGGTAATTTATTTTCACAAAGCTCTAACAGCTTGTGGAATATTTATACCTCATACAGAGAAGTAAAAGCATTATCGTATAGAGATGGATTTGTTTGGGCAGCTACATCAGGCGGTTTATTTAATTTTGAGCTTAATAATCCTTCTAATATTAAAAAATATAATTCACTAGATGGCCTTCGTTCAAATGAACTTACTTCACTGGGTATAACATCAGATAACCGAGTTTGGGCAGGAGCATTTGACGGCTCAATCAGTGTATTTAATATCGGTAACCAAAAATGGCAACAGATAACAGATATATATAATTCAACTGAACCATCCAAACGTATAAATGCATTTTATGAATATAATAACTTTATGTTCTTTGCTACTGAGTTTTGTATAGTGAAATTTAATATCTCAAACTTTGAATTTGTTGATCAGCCATATACCCGTTTTGGAAATTTAACGGCTCCCACTCCGGTAAATGACCTGTTAGTAATTAATGATACAATTTGGGCAGCTACCAGAAATGGATTGGCTTATGCCAATATTAATACTAATTTACCAATTGCTTCTAACTGGAAAACATTTACTACAAATAACTCGGTATTGATGAATAACAGAATAAATTCTTTAGCATATTTTGATTCTAAAGTATTTATGGCTACCGATAGCGGCTTGGTTTATTTTCAAAACGGTAATTTAAATTCATTCAATCCATTAGTTAATGGAAATCCGTTTGTTGACCCTGTTTCTAAACTATCTGTTTCGGGTAATAATTTATATTTTTCTGCATTTTCTTATGATGGATTAACTAAATATAATTTCAGAATATTCAGAACAAACTTGAGTAATCTAAATAATGCGGAACTTATTGAAAGCGGTACAGCAGTGAATTCATTAATAGTCGAACAATCAGGTAATCTTTTAATAGGAACGGTAAATAAGGGAGTAAAAATTAACAGAAGTGGAAATATTTCCAATATTTACCCTAATGGACCTGCTTCAAATGTATTTCAGGATATTTCTATAGACCAGAACGGAAATATTTACGGTGTTTCAGGTGGTTTAAATGCTGGAGTGTACAGATATAACTTTAATGATTGGAAAAATTTTTCAACTGAAAACCAACCATGGATGCAGGCAAATGATTTCAGGCATATATATGCTTCAAAATATAACAATACTGTGTGGGCGGGAGGTTACGGCTCAGGTCTATTAAAAATTGAAGGTGATAGTGTATTATTATATAATAACCAGAATTCCTGTCTTGTTTCTCTTGACGGCAATTTTACACTTGCTGAAGGTATTGCCGAAGATAACACCGGCAGGCTGTGGCTGATAAACAGGGCGCCAAGTAATTCTTTGCCAATTGTCAGATTTTCAGAAAACGGGCAGTGCCTGGCTTTTCCTACTCCATCCAATTCTACAGTGACCACACTAATTTTTATGGCAGTAGATAATTTTAATACTAAATGGATGACACTGCCTAATGACCTCCCAAACCAGCCGAGAGGTGTAGTGTATTTTAATGAAAGTACTAATCCAAATGGTACAATTGTAAATGCAGCTTCACTGGGTTCTGATATTAGTGCTGTAAATCATGTTGTAGTTGATAAAACCGGTGAAGTTTGGGTTGGTACTGATAACGGAATTTCCATTATCAGGGAACCTGCTCAGGTAATAAATAACCCGGGATCAATTCCTCAAACCGAAAAGATGAGGCTGATTGAAAACGGTATAGCTACTCCGTTAACGGAAAATGTACAGTTCATAGCAGTTGATGAGCTTAATAATAAATGGATAGGAACATTATCAAACGGATTATTGTATGTATCACCGGACGGTTCAACACTGCTTGCTAGATATAATACCGATAACTCTCCTTTACCCGTAAATAAAATATTAAGTATTGCTGTATCTCCTCAATCAGGAGTTGCATATTTTGGTACTGAAAAAGGACTAGTTGCTCTAAATACCATTGCCGTTAAACCATTGGAAAACTGCGATAAGATAAAATGTGGTCCTAATCCGTTTATTATACCGGCAGATTCTAAATTAAAGATTGACGGCCTGGTTTCCGAATCAACGGTTAAAATAATGACTATAAGCGGAACGCTTGTAAGTGAATTTGAGACTCCGGGAGGAAGAATAGCCGAGTGGGATGGCAGGGATCAATACGGTAATTTAGTTTCAAGCGGCATATATATTGTTGCCGGTTACAATAAAGATGCCAGCCAGGTATGTACAGGCAAGGTTGCGGTTGTGAGAAAATAAAAAATAATAGAAAATTTTTTATCTAAGGGTAATCAGGTAGATTACCCTTTTTTTATTGATTTATAATATCATTATACTAGTTAATTAATGTTAAAAATATTAACGTGATAAATGTATATTATTATATATAGCTGCTATCGTTAGATAATAATTTGATTTCATAATTACTTTTGTAATGGAAGATTTCCTAACCTTTTAATTACT